>Ga0102590_1001373_pt1 | contig 37457 bp, 30 predicted proteins | sample AraplaMF_Col_mMF_FD_76859 | JGI IMG/M metagenome (GOLD analysis project Ga0102590, IMG submission 76859) | Arabidopsis root microbial communities from the University of North Carolina, USA - plate scrape MF_Col_mMF | ecosystem: Host-associated > Plants > Roots > Endosphere | place: USA... | reverse complement strand
GCAGGTCCCAGGCCGCGCCCGAGCCGCGCACCATCACGCCCGAGAAGCCCCACTCCCAGGCTTCCTTCAGCGGCACCACGCCGATGTCGACGTTGCGCTGCTTGAAGATGCGGTTGGCGGTGAGCAGGCGGTCGAGATCGTCCACCACTTTCAGGAACGGATCGCACCAGGCCTCGATGTCGTCGACCAGCTTCTGCGGCAGGTCCTGATGCACGCCGCCCACGCGGAAGAAGGCTGCGTGCATGCGGCTGCCGGAGGCGCGCTCGTAGAACACCATCAGCTTCTCGCGCTCTTCGAAGCCCCACAGCGGCGGGGTCAGCGCGCCGACGTCCATCGCCTGCGTGGTGACGTTGAGAAGGTGTGAGAGGATGCGGCCGATCTCGCAATAGAGCACGCGGATGAGCTGACCGCGGCGTGGCACCTCGATGCCGAGCAGCTTTTCGGCCGCGAGACAGAAGGCATGCTCCTGGTTCATCGGCGCGACGTAGTCGAGGCGGTCGAAGTAAGGGATCGCCTGCAGATAGGTCTTCTGCTCGATCAGCTTCTCGGTGCCGCGGTGAAGCAGGCCGATATGGGGGTCGACGCGCGCGACGATTTCGCCGTCCAATTCAAGCACAAGACGAAGAACACCATGCGCAGCCGGATGCTGCGGTCCGAAGTTGATCGTAAAGTTGCGAAGCTGTTCAGGTTGCTCGTTCATGATCAGACCTTCGGCCCTGCTTTTTCATCGCCCGGAAGAACCGGATAGTCGGCGCCTTCCCACGGAGACAAAAAGTCGAACTTGCGGAATTCCTGGTTGAGCCGGACGGGCTCGTACACCACCCGCTTCTCCTGATCGTCGTAGCGGACCTCGACGAAACCGGTGAGCGGGAAGTCCTTGCGCAGCGGATGCCCCTCGAAACCGTAATCGGTGAGGATGCGGCGCATGTCGGGATGACCGACGAAGAACACGCCGTAGAGGTCGTACGCCTCGCGCTCGAACCAGTCGGCGCCCGGGAACACCTCGATCAGCGACGGCACCAGCGTGGTCTCGTCGGCCTGGGCCTTGAGCCGGATCCGCGTGTTCAGGGTCGGTGACAGGAAGTGATAGATCACGTCGAAGCGCTTGTCGCGCGACGGATAGTCCGCCGCCGTGATGTCGGTGAAGTTGACGAAACGGCAGTTCGGATCGTCGCGGAGGTACTTGACCACCTCGACGATCTTGCTGGCCTCGACATCAACCGTGAGCTGGTTGAAGGCCACTGAGTGACCGAGGGCGGCGCCCGGAAGCGCGCTAACGATCGTCTGCCCCAGTGCGTCGAGCTTGGCGTCGTCCATGACGTAAAACCTTAGCGTTCGATGGTGCCGGTGCGGCGGATCTTCTTCTGCAGCAGCAGCACGCCGTAGAGCAGCGCTTCCGCCGTGGGCGGGCAGCCCGGCACGTAGATGTCGATCGGCACGATGCGGTCGCAGCCGCGCACGACCGAGTAGGAATAGTGATAGTAGCCGCCGCCATTGGCACAGGAGCCCATCGAGATGACGTAGCGCGGCTCGGGCATCTGGTCGTAGACCTTGCGCAGCGCCGGGGCCATCTTGTTGGTCAGGGTGCCCGCGACGATCATTACGTCGGACTGGCGCGGCGAGGCACGCGGGGCGAAGCCGAAGCGCTCGACGTCGTAGCGCGGCATCGACACCTGCATCATCTCGACGGCGCAGCAGGCCAGACCGAAGGTCATCCACATCAGCGAGCCGGTACGGGCCCAGGTGATGAGGTCGTCGGTCGCAGCCGTGAAGAAGCCCTTGTCGGACAGCTCGGAGTTGACCTCGAGGAAGAACGGATCATTGGCCCCGACCGGCCTGCCGGTCGACGGATCCAGAATGCCCTTCGGGGCCGGCGCAATCACCGGACCGGTGGACGTTGCAGGGTTCAATCCCATTCGAGTGCTCCCTTTTTCCATTCATAGGCGAACCCGACCGTCAGCACGGCGAGAAACACCACCATGGACCAGAAGCCGGTCGCGCCAAGCTTGCCGAACGCCACCGCCCAGGGAAACAGGAACGCCACCTCGAGGTCGAAGATGATGAAGAGGATGGCGACCAGATAGAAGCGGACGTCGAACTTCATTCGCGCGTCGTCGAAGGCGTTGAAACCGCACTCATACGCCGACAGCTTTTCCGGGTCCGGCTGCTGGAACGCCACGATGAACGGCGCGATCAGCAGCACGAGGCCGATGAGGCCCGCTACCCCTATGAAGACGACGAGTGGAAGATAGTTCTGCAGAATGCCGCTCATTGGCGAGCCCTTTTTCCCGCGACGTCGGGGGAGCCGCGGATTCGTCCCGATTTGGAATTATTCTGAGCCTTAGCGCAGTGCACCAATGGGCGCAAGACACGCTCTTTTTAGGCCCTTTGTCGCCCCCAGAACGGTGGAAATCCCGGAATCACCCCGCGGTTGGTATGGAGCAGATCGTCCAGACCAGCAAGGGTGACCACAGTTTTGCACGGCGGCCGTTCCGAGATTGCGGTGCATGGCGCGCGGCAGCTCTCCGTCACGCTGCATCGGGGCAAAATGCTCGGATTTTTCGTGCGGCAGCGCACCCATGGCCGCGCCATGACACGGTGCGGCGGCCCTTTCCGTCACCCCGGCGACATATTGCCGACGGTCACCGCGAGGACTGCGCGGATGCTCGCGGTCGTGGGCAGGACCGGCGCGGCAGAGACAGCCCGACGAGCCATGCATCACGACGGGTCCGGGGCCCGTCTGGCGAATGCGTCGGGGCGGCTTTCGGACCCGACCGACCGCGAGCGCGGCGGCGACTTGCTGGGTCGTCGCACGCGCCGCGCTCGCATGAGCTTTCGGCCGGGGGGCATGGCCTGGAGCTCATCGATCTCCCCAACGGAAGATCGGCGGTCGTCCAGTCGTCGGGACAGGAGGAGGACGGGATCAGGCAGGCGCGAGACCGCCCTCGCCCGTCCTCACCCTGGCCTCACCATTTGTAGGAGACGCTGGCGGTGACCCGCCGGCGGTCGCCGTAGAAGCAGGACGTGGCCGACGCACAGCTCGCGACATAGATCTTGTCGGTCAGGTTGATGACGTTGAGCGCCGTGCGCCAGTTCTGCCATTCGTAGTGGAGCGCGAGGTCGCCGAGCACGACCGAGGGAACCTCCAGCGTGTTGGCGGTATCGGCCCAGGACGAGCCGACGTAGCGGACGCCGCCGCCGAAGCCGAAGCCCTCGAGCGGGCCGTCCTTGAAGGTGTAGTCCGCCCAGCCGGAGACCAGCAGCTCGGGCGTGTTGGTCGGGGTCTTGCCGACCAGGGTCGGATCGAGGTCCTTGCTGTTGAACAGATGATAGGCCGTGAAGGCGCCGATCAGCTTCAGCTCCTTGGTGGGGTTCGCCACCGCCTCGAGCTCGATGCCGCGCGACGTCACCTCGCCGGTCTGGTTCTGCAGGACCGGAACACTGCCCGGCAGCGTCGTCGCGACATTCTGACGGACCAGGTCGAAGGCCGAGACCGTGAAATAGCCGTCGAAGCCGTTTGGTGCGACCTTCACACCGATCTCAGCCTGTTTGCCTGTCTCCGGCAGGAACAGCTTGTTCTGCGCGTTAAGGCCGATGATCGGATTGTAGCTCGTCGAGTAGGAGACGTAGGACGCAATGCCGTTGTCGAAGTTGTAGATCAGCCCGGCGCGGCCGCTGAACCTGCTGTCGTTGCGGCTGTCGACACTGGCACCCGTGTCGCGGGCGTCCTGCGTCGTCTCGACCCAATCATTCCGGCCGCTCAGGACCAGCGTGAAATTGCCGAGCTTCATCTGGTCCTGAACGTAGGTGCCGGCCTGCTTCTGCGTGATCAGGAAGTTGCGGAACGGCGTGGTCGGCAGCGGCGTTTCGGCTCCGCCGTAGACGGGATTGAAGATGCTGATTGAAGGCACGCCGAACCCGAAAGCCTGGTAATCGTCGATCTGATAGCCCTTCAGATCGACGCCGAACAGCATGGTGTGCCTCACCGGGCCGGTGTTGAAGCGATATTCGAGCTGGTTGTCGAGATCGGCCTGATTGGCCGTGTTCTTCGCATACCAATTGTAGCGATTGAGCGTGGCGGTCGCCTGATTGGCATCGTTGCCGACATAGCCGCGATAGGTCAGGTCGATATGCGCAAACCGCGCGTTCTGCCGGAACGTGAGGTCGTCGGTGAGATGGCGCTCGAACTGGTAACCGAGCATCTCCTGCTCGCGCGTGAACTTGTCGACGCTGGGATCGCCGCCAAAGAAACTGGTCGGGATCTTGCCATACGAGGCATTCGTCACCGTACCGACATAGGGCAGGAAGTTGATGCCGCGGGTGTCCTGCTTCGAGGCCGACGCCAGCACCGTGAACGTGGTGTCGGCATCCGGCTTCCATGTCACCGACGGTGCGATGAAGTAGTTGTTGTCGGGCGTGAAGTTGACCTGCGTCGGGCCGTTCTGGACCTGGCCGACGACGCGGTAGAACAGCTTGCCATCCTGTTTGCCGTCCTGGGGCTGTGTCGCGACCGGCCCGCCGAAATCGAAGCCGACATAGGCGTTGCCGAAATTGTTGACGCCGGTCTCGACATAGCGGATCGGCTCGGCCGGCGGCATCTTGCTGATGACATTGACGATGCCGCTCGGGCTCGATCCGCCATAGAGCACCGCCGACGGACCGCGCAGCACCTCGACGCGCTCCATGTTGGACGGCTGAAGCTTCCAGCTCGCGTAAGACGTGTAGAACAGCTGCATGCCGTCAAGAAACAGCCCGACATCGTCGGACTTGAAGCCGCGGATCAGCCACCAGTCGTTGCGCGTATCCGCGCCAAAGGTCCCTGCCCGCACGCCGGCGGTGTAGCGCAGCACCTCGTCGAGCTTGTTCGGTTTCTGGTCGCGAATCTGCTCCGCGCCGATGACGGACACCGACTGCGGTGTCTCCATGATCGGCGTGTCGGTCTTGGTGCCGGACGAGCTGCGCTTGCCGACATAGCCGTTCACCGGGCCGCGCGCCGTCTCGACGAAACCGGCATTGCGCTGCGGCTGCGGCTTGCTCCTGTTTGCGGTCTGCACCGACCGCCGCGGCGCGCTGCGCACCGCAGCCGCGGGTGCGCGGCGGCGCGCTTCCGGCGCGGTGACGGTTACCGACGGCAGGGTCTGCGCGCCACTCTGCGCGGGTGACTGTGCGAGCGATGCCTGCGGCACCAAAACCCAAGCCGATGCGGTCGCCAACACGGCAGACCGCAGCATTCCAAGACTGTTCAACGCGCCACCCCAAAGCTGCATGTTTGCTGCGTCATGCCGCCGTGTCCCGGCAACGGCATGCGCCCAAGGGTGACGCTTATGTGAGGGTGCGCGATTTCCCTAATTGAAAGCTTCTTAGAGCGCCTCTTAGAACCGATCCATTGTTCCCGGACACGATTGAAGCGTCAGCGCGCGTTCTTCTCGCTGTCGAGCATGTCGGCGGCGATCGCCGTGAGCTGATCGACCTGCTGCAGCAGCATCTCGAATTCGGCGGGGCTCAACTGTTCCAACAGGCGGCGGTTGCGCTCCTGCGCGCCTTCGACGATCGCATCATGCGCGGCGAGGCCCGACGCGGTGAGCGAGATCAGCACCTCACGGCTATCCTTCGGATTTGCCGATTTCGCGATCAGCTTGCGCGACACCAGATTGGCCAGCGCGCGGCTGATCTGCCCCTTGTCCTGGCCGACCGCCTCGGCGAGCCGCGCCACGCTCATCGGCGGACGCCGGCCGAGCGAGGCGACGAGACCGAACTCGACCGAGGACAATCCCGTCAGCCGCTTGTAGCGGAGGATGGCGCCGCGCTTGAGAAGATTGGCGAGCACCATCAGCCGCGATGACAGCATCGCGGTGACCGGCGCCGCCTCACTCTTGCTCGGCTCGGGGGCCGCCCACCCCTCCCTGCTCGATGTCTCGTTCATCGTCCACCTCTGCCAAGAAAGCCCGGCGCTGCCAAGCCTGCGCCGCCGCGGCCCAGCCGTTCTCCTCAAATGCGATTAAGAGGCATTTAGAAGATCGTTGACATTGTCATCTATTTATTTTTCACTCCTGCCAACACATCAAGAAGGCCCGGTCAGCGCGGCCGCGGCGGGAGGAGCAGCATGACCATCACCCAGCGGGATCGCGATCTCGGCACGGCCTATGCGATGAAGCCGGCGCACACGCGCATCGAACTCACCTCGGTCGTGCGCGGCACGCCGATGGGCGAACTGCTCCGCCGCTACTGGCATCCGGTCGGGCTCGTCGGTGACGCCACCGACACGCCGAAGAAGGTGCGCGCGCTCGGCGAGGATCTGGTGCTGTTCCGCGACAAGCATGGCCGCGCCGGCCTCCTGCACGCGCGCTGCTGCCACCGCGGCACCACGCTCTACTATGGCAAGGTCGAGGAGGACGGCATCCGCTGCTGCTACCACGGCTGGAAGTTCGACGCCGAAGGCCACTGCCTGGAGCAGCCCTGCGAGCCTGAGGGCGGCCAGTTCAAGGACAAGGTGCGCCAGCCCTGGTACCCGGTCGCGGAGCGCTACGGGCTGATCTTCGCTTATATGGGCCCGGCCGAGAAACGCCCGGTGCTGCCGCGCTACGAGTGCCTGGAGAACATGGACGACGGCGAAATCGTCGAGGCCGACGATTCCTCAATCGGCGGCGGCGGTCCCGCGATCATCCCCTGCAACTGGCTCCAGCATTTCGAGAACGTCGTCGATCCCTACCACGTGCCCGTGCTGCACGGCTCATTCTCGGGTCCGCAATTCACCAACATGATGGCGTCGATCCCGGAGGTGAAGTTCGAGAAATCGCCGCGCGGCGTGCTCGTGCGCTCCGAGCGCAAGCAGGACGACGGCAAGGTGTTCTACCGCGTCAGCGAGGCGGCGCTGCCGACACTGCGCGTGGTGCCGAACCCGCGCGTCGCGCAGTTCGCCCGCGTCGAATCCATCGGCTGGGTGCTGCCGATCGACGACACTTCCTTCCGCATCTATGTCGCCGGTCGCGTCAAGGCGCCCGGCGACATCAGCCGCATGCGCTCGAAATTCAACGGCAAGTTCTGGTGGGACATGACCGAGGAAGAGCACCAGAGATTTCCGGGCGACTACGAGGCCCAGGTCGGCCAGGGCGAGGTGACGGTCCATTCCGAGGAGCATTTCGGCCAGAGCGACCGCGGCATCCTGATGATCCGGCGCATGCTGACCGACCAGCTCGAAGCGATGGAAGCAGGTCGCGATCCGATCGGAATCTCGTTCGATGCAGGCGCAGCGCCGGTTGAATTCGAAGCGGGGAATTACATCCGCGAAGGCTGAGTTACCAGCTCGAGACAAGAAGCTGGACCGACAACGATAACAAAGACAAATTGGGGGAAGCGATGGTCGATGTGACGTCACAGATGTCGGTGCAAGCGGCGGCCGCGGCAAAGCCCTCGGCGCGGCGCTATTACGTGCTGGGCCTGCTCACCATCATCTACGCGCTGAATTTCCTCGACCGCACGATCTTCAATGTCCTGATCGAGCCGATCAAGAAGGAGTTTCAGCTCAGCGACACCATGATGGGCCTGCTGGCGGGCTTCGGCTTCGCGCTGTTCTACTCCCTGCTCGGCATCCCCATCGCGCGCGTCGCCGACCGGATGAACCGGCGCAACATCGTCGCCGCCGCCTTCGCGTTCTGGAGCGCGATGACGGCGCTGTGCGGCGCCGCCACCAGCCTGACCTCGCTGGCGCTGGCGCGGATCGGCGTCGGCATCGGCGAATCCGCGGGCTCCCCCGCCTCGCAGTCGATCGTCGCCGACCTCTTCGCCAAGAACGAGCGCCCGCGCGCGCTCGGCATCTACGCCATCGGCACCTATCTCGGCGTCTTCCTCGGCTATTTCGTCGGCGGCTACGTCAATCAGCACTATGGCTGGCGGATGGCGTTCTATGTCGCCGGCCTGCCCGGCATCCTGCTCGCGCTGGTGCTGTGGCTGACGATCTCCGAGCCGAAGCGCGGCGCCATGCAGGAGAGCTTCGTGCCCGAGCCGCTCGGCCCGACGTTGCGCTTCCTCGCCTCGCAGCGCAGCTTCATCGTCGTGCTGATCGGCTTCTGCCTCACCACCTACACGAACTACGCGACGGCGGCCTGGATCCCGCCGTTCCTGGCGCGCGTGCACCATCTGTCGAGCGCCGAGATCGGCACCTATGCCGGCACCTTCAAGGGGCTCGCCGGCATGGCCGGCACCCTGCTCGGCGGCTTCGTGGTGGCGCAAGTGAGCCGCCGCGAGGACCGCTGGAAGCTGTGGGCGCCCGCCATCACCTCCGGCCTCGCCGGCCCGGTCTTCGCGCTGTGCATGCTGACGCAGGATTTCGCGATGATGGTGGCGATGCTGGCGCTGACCTCGTTCCTGGTCGGCTTCCATCTCGGCCCGATCTTCGCGATCGCGCAGACGGTCGCCAAGCCCAGCATGCGGGCGCTGGCCTCCGCGCTGATCGCGCTCACCGCCACCTGCTTCGGCCAGGGCGTCGGTCCGCTCGCCGTGGGCGTCGTCAACGATGCCCTGAAGGGCAGCTATGGCGCGGACGCCGTGCGCTACTCCCTGCTCTCGGCAGCGGTGACGACCACGCTCGGCGCCCTCCTGTTCGTCTGGGCTGCTCGGAGCATCCGGAACGATATCGGGCGGGCTGCGGCCTGAAAACCGCCCCGGAACGGCTGCCCGGCGAAACCCTCCGGGCCGCCAGATGAAACCATTTTGCGGAACCCGCGAAACCATCCGGAAACAGATGGTCCTTAGAAGATGAGCCGATAAACGGCGGCTAAGCCCGTCGGGAGGCTCATATGAACCACTCAATTCATTCTGCTGATCGTGCGACCCACCTGAAGATCGTGGTGGTGGCGCTGGTGGCCGGCATCCTGGTGGCTGGCTTCGGGATCGCAGCCCGCACCAACGCCGATTACAGCCAGACCGCCCAGTCGACCCACGTGATCAAGGCCGGTAAGCCGGTCGCGGTGACGAGCGCGGGGACGTCGGAGATCCGCTGAGGACGGAAAGGTCCGGTTTGAGACCGAACGGCCGCCTCCGGGCGGCCTTTTTGCGTCGTAGCCCCGGTTGAGGGCAACTCACCAGGCTGATGATTCAAGAGAAGCCTGCCTCAGTAGCTCCCGCAACAATGCTTGAATTTCTGCTCCGAACCGCAGGGACAGGGATCATTGCGGCTGACCTTGCTCTGCCCATAACGCAAGCGGTTGAGAATCTTCCTGTTCTGCTCGAGGACCATCTTGCGGCGCGTCTCCTGCACGCCGATCACCGCGGCGTTGTCGCCGGCCTCCCAGAACGCCTGTGGCTTCAGATGCGCGAGCTTGCCGCTGACATAGACCGGGTAGAACCAGCCGAGCGTCCCATCGCGCAAGCGCTGTAGCGTCGTCAGGTCGTAGAGGAAGAAACCCGCCTCCAGCAGCGCCGCGTTGATGTCCTGGAAGTCGTCGATATCGGCCTCGCAGACGACCACGCTGCAATTCTCGAGCACATCGCGCGCGCCCTTCAGCGCAGCCATTTCCGCGCCCTGGACGTCGAGCTTGATCAGGAACGGCGGCTCGAGCGACAGCTCCTTGGCCAACGCATCGAGCGTCGTCGCCGGCACCTTCACCTTGCTCGTGGTCAGATCGTTGACCCGCGACCAGTAGATGTCGCCCGCCGGGCGGAGCGACGACCAGTAGGGATGCACCGATTCGGTGATCTCGATCTCGCCCTCGTGGTCGGTGATGGCGCAGATGCGATAGTGCCCGCCGAGGCCCTCCTTGATGGCCTTGAGGGAGTCCTCATAGATCCTGTTGGCATCGATGTTCAGCGGCACCGCACCGCTGAGGCACGACAGGTGGTTGAGCACGAAGTGCCCGTCGGCGCAGCCGAGATCGATGACCGTCCCGTAGCGCACGCCTTTCTCGAACAAATTTTGCAGCGTGGCGCTGAAATCGGCAGCCTGCATGAAATCGATCCGAACAATGCTGGATTGAGCACTAGCATGGGATCAACGCAGCGGTCGAGGCCGGCCCCACGCGTGCCCCTGGGCAGCAAGGCCTGGATCGAACTGAATTTAACTGATTGAAATTCCACCAAAAATGGCGCGAGAGACGGGGCTCGAACCCGCGACCTCCGGCGTGACAGGCCGGCGCTCTAACCAACTGAGCTACTCCCGCGTGACACGCAAATGTCTGCGGAACGAGGGGGGACTTAAAGGCCGGACCTGGTGAAGTCAAGGACGTTGCATCCACAGCCTGAACGGGCTGATTTTCACGGACAGGCCGCACCAACGTGACCCGCGGCCACGCCGGCGGCGTAGTCAGTCCGGTCCCGAATCGTCTACGCCTCCGGGAACTTGCGGGGTTCCGGGGCCGTCTCCCCGGCCGCCGGCAAGAATCGAGGAGGCCAGATATGGCGAAAAAGGCAGCCACTCCCGCCACGATCACGCTGAAACACCTCGCCGCCGACATCGCGGAGAGCCAAGACCTGTCGAAAAAGCACGCCGAGGCCGTCCTGACCGACATGGTCGAGCTGATCACCAAGCACCTGAAAAAGGGCGACCGCGTCCGCATCGTGGGCCTGGGCATCCTCCAGGTCCGCAAGCGCGCCGCCCGCACCGGCCGCAATCCCGCCACCGGCGAAGCCATCCACATCAAGGCAAGCAAGAAAGTGGCGTTCCGCCCGGTCAAGGAGCTCAAAGAGGCGATCTAGCCGCTTACCGATTGTTAAGCCTGATCCAGCGTCGTTCCGGCCGCAACCTGGCCCGCTTTTCTGATATACCGCGAGCTCCCCCAAAGCCCCGGCGGTTTGACCAGAAATGTCCTCCCTCACCTTTTCGCACACCGTGACCGAGCGCTTCCTGCGCTACGTCACCATCGACACCCAGTCCGATCCCGAATCCCCGCGCTCGCCTTCGACCGAGAAGCAAAAGGATCTCGGCCGCGTGCTCGTCACCGAGCTGAAGGCCATGGGCGTCACTGATGCCCATCTCGATGACTACGGCTACGTCTATGGAACGATCCCCGCCAACACCGACAAGAAGGTGCCGGTGATCTGCTTCTGCTCGCACATGGACACCTCGCCCGACGTCACCGGCAAGGACGTCAAGCCGCAGATGGTGAGGAACTATCGCGGCGGCGACATCGCGCTGCCGGGCGATCCCAACCAGGTGATCCGCTTTGCGGAGCATCCGGCGCTGAAGAACCAAATCGGCAACGACATCATCACCACCGACGGCACCACGCTGCTCGGTGCCGACAACAAGGCCGGTGTCGCCGAGATCATGGATGCCGCGTATTTCTTCATCAACAATCCCGATGTGAAGCACGGCACCATCAAGATCCTGTTCACGCCCGACGAGGAGATCGGCCGCGGCGTCGACAATGTCGACTTGAAGAAGCTCGGCGCCGATTTCGGCTACACCATGGATGGCGAGAGCGCGGGCAGCGTCGAGGACGAGACCTTCTCGGCCGACGGCGCCACCATCACCATCAACGGCGTCAGCGCCCATCCCGGCTACGCCAAGGGCAAGATGGAGCACGCGATCAAGATCGCGGCCGCCATCGTCGAGCGGCTGCCGAAGGAGGGCTGCTCGCCGGAGACGACCTCAGGCAAGCAAGGCTTCCTGCATCCGATCGGCATCGAGGGTGCGCTCGAGCAGGCGAGCCTTTCCTTCATCGTCCGCGACTTCACCGAGGAAGGGCTGAAGGAGAAAGAGGACCTGCTCGAGGCCATCGTCAAGGACGTGATGAAGGACTATCCGCGCTCGACCTACACGTTCGAGGTCCGCGAGCAGTACCGCAACATGAAGCAGGTGATCGACCGCCACCCGCACATTCTCGAATATGCCATCGAGGCGATCCGCCGTGCCGGCCTGCGGCCGATGCGCACCGCGATCCGCGGCGGCACCGACGGCTCACGTCTGTCCTTCATGGGCCTGCCCTGCCCCAACATATTCGCAGGCGAGCACGCCTTCCACTCGCGCCAGGAATGGGTCAGCCGGCAGGACATGGAGAAGGCGGTGCAGACCATCGTGCACCTCGCGATGATCTGGGAGGAGAAGGCGTAGCCGCCGCTCCTCCCGGCAACGGTGCAAAATAATTCCAGCCGCGCCGGAACGATCCCGTACGGAGCGTGTTGGAAGCTCAAGTCCCAAGGATGAAGATTGTGAGCACATGAGGCCTCAGCCGGTCAGCCCCGGGCTGGGGCCTTTCCGTGTCGGGGCCGTGCGACATCGAGTTCCCCGGAAGTAACAATGTTGCAGGTCGACAGTGTTGCGGCTGCCATGCTACCGCAGCCGGATTGGGGGCCTTGAGTCAGACCGTGATCGCGACCGACAGTGCCAATCGATCGAGCCGCACGCGCAATTGGCGCGGGCTCGTGGCCGTGTTCGTTGCCATCATGTACCTGCTCTCGGGCACGCTTCACGGGGCGCACGACATCGACGTGACGAGCCCGTCCGGCGGCTCGGAGATCGCCTCGATCCTCGATGAGGCCGCCGCCGGCCACGGAGATCACAAGGCGCTTGCCAGCCATCACTGCCACGGCTGCTTCTCCGTCGCTGTCGCATCGCAGGTGCACCCTGAAGCTGCGGCCGATGTGATCGCCGCGCCGGTCTCGCAGCGGCAACCGGCGCTCGCCGGCATCGCACCCGACACCACCTCCCCGCCTCCAAAACACCTGACCTGAACGGATCAGCCGGGCGCTGCTTGTGCCCATCGGTTCTTCTTCACAGGTTCTTTTCATGTCTCGTAAACGGACGGCCGCGCGCATCGCGTGCGCGCTGGCTATTCTCATCAGCCCAGCCCTGGTGGCGGCCTCGCACGCCCAGACGCTGACCATGCGCGCGGCGCTTTCTCGCGCGCTGGCCGCGAGCCCGCGCCTGACGGCGGCGGAGCGCGATGTCGGCATCGCCACGGGCCAGCGCATCCAGGCGGGCGCGCTGCTCAATCCGGAACTGTCATACGAGCAGGACAATTCGTTCGGCTCCGGCATCTATCGCGGCACCAGATCGGCCGAGACCACGCTGCAGATCAGCCAGGCTTTCGAGCTGTTCGGCAAGCGCGATGCCAGGATCGCCGCCGGACAGGCCGGCATCGAGGTCGCCGCGATCCAGCGCAAGGCGGTCAGGCTGGAGGTGCTGTCGGAGACGGCGATCGCCTTCCTCAGCGTGCTCGGCGCGCAGCGGCGCATCCAGATCCTCGACGAGCAGATCGCCGCAATCGACCGCCTGACGCCCCTGCTGCGCCGCCGCGTCGAGGCCGGCGCCTCCTCGCCGGCCGAGACCGGCCGCGCCGAGGTCGCCTCCGCGCTGGTGAAGGCCGACCGCGAGCGTTTCAAGGCGACGCTGGCGAGCGCCCGGCGCGAGCTCGCGGTGCTGATGGGCGATCCCGCGGCGAAGTTCGGCGAGGTCTCCGGGCGGCTCGACACCACCGGGCGGCCGCCGACCTTCCAGTCGGTGATCGCCGCTATCGATGCCAATCCACAGCTGGTGCGCTGGACCGCGGTCTATGCCCAGCGCAATGCCGAGCTGCTGATCGCGCGGCTCAAGCCCTATCCCGACGTGCGGGTCGCCGCGGGCTGGCGCCATTTCAACGAGAGCAATGACGATGCGGTGCGGCTCACCGTCTCGGTGCCGATCCCCGTGTTCGACCAGAACCAGGGCAACATCCTCTCGGCGCAGGAAAGCCTCGCCAAGACCAAGGCCGAGCGCGAGGCCAACCGCAACACGCTGATCGTGATCGCGGGCCGCGCCTATGACTCGGTGCAGGGCTCGCTGCGCGAGCTCGCCGTGCTGCGCGAGACCGCCATCCCCAAGGCGGTCGAAGCATCCGAGGCGATCTCGCAAGGCTACGGCCAGGGTCGCTTCACCCTGCTCGAAGTGCTCGACGCACAAGCCAGCGTCACGCAAGCGCGGCTGCGCGAGCAGGAAGCGCAGCAGAACTTCCACGCCGGCGTCGCCACCATCGAAGGCCTCGTCGGCAATCCCTTTGCGCTGGCCCGGGAGAGCGCGCGATGAAGACATTCTCCACCCTCGTCATAGCCGTCATCGCGGCCGCGCTCGGCGCTTACGGTTACTCGCTGCTCGCTCCTGCCAAGGTGGCGCATACCGAGCATGCCGCGGAGAAGAAGCCGGAGAAGCCGAACGACCACGTCGAGCAGGACGAGCACGGCGCCGACCGCATCCGCCTCTCGGACGTCAAGCTGGCCGCCGCCGGCGTCACGCTGGAAGAGGCCGCGAGCGCGACGCTGACCGACACGCTGTCGTTCAACGGCATCCTGCGCGCCAACCAGGAGGCGGTCGTCCAGGTCACGCCGCGCTTTCCCGGAATTGCAAAATCGATCCAGAAGCGCATCGGCGACAAGGTCGCCAAGGACGACCTGCTGGCGGCGATCGAGAGCAACCAGAGCCTGACGGTCTACGAGCTGAAGGCGCCGCTTGCCGGCACCGTCATCGAGCGGCAGATCTCGCTCGGCGAATACGCCTCCGAGCAGAAGCCGGCCTTCGTCGTCGCCGACCTCTCCTCCATCTGGGTCGACCTGTCGATCTACCGGCAGGACCTGAAGCGCGTCCGCCTCAACGACGAGGTGCTGATCGACCCCGACGACGGCCGCGGCGAGATCAAGGGCACGATCTCCTATATCGCGCCGGTCGGCTCGAGCGAGACCCAGACCGCGCTGGCGCGTGTGGTGCTGCCGAATCCCGACGGGCGCTTGCGCCCCGGCCTGTTCGTCACGGCGCGACTGATCCTCACCGCCCGCAACGTCGCGGTCGCCGTGCGCCGGAGCGCGATCCAGACGCTGGAGAACAAGACCATCGTGTTCGTCCGCGAGGACGGCGACAAGATCGAGGCGCGCCCCGTCGAGCTCGGCGACTCCGACCCGAAATTCGTCGAGATCCGCGCCGGCCTGTCGCCCGGCGAGCGCTACGTCGCCGAGAACAGTTTTGTGGTGAAGGCGGAGATGGGCAAGGGCGAGGCCGAGCATGATTGAGCGTCTCATCGCCATCTCGCTTCAGCAGCGCTGGCTGGTCCTCCTGCTCGCGCTCGGCGCCCTCGCCTTCGGAGCGTGGAATTTCCAGCGCCTTCCGATCGACGCCGTGCCTGACATCACCAACGTCCAGGTCCAGATCAACACCCGCGCGCCCGGCTATTCGCCGTTGGAAACCGAGCAGCGCATCACCTTCCCCGTCGAGACCGCCATGGGCGGCCTGCCGAAGCTCGACTACACGCGCTCGCTGTCCCGCTATGGCCTGAGCCAGGTGACCGTCGTCTTCAAGGACGGCACCGACATCTATTTTGCCCGCCAGCTCGTCGGCGAACGCATCCAGCAGGTGAAGGACCAGTTGCCGGGCGGCGTCGAGATCGCGATGGGCCCGGTCTCGACCGGGCTCGGCGAGATCTTCATGTACACCGTCGAGGCCAAGGCGGGCGCGAAGGCGCCAGGCGGCCAAGACTATTCGCTGACCGATTTGCGCACCGTGCAGGATTGGATCATCAAGCCGCAGCTTCGCAACGTGCCCGGCGTGATCGAGATCAACACCATCGGCGGCTTCGAGCGGCAGTTCCACGTCCTCCCCGATCCCGGCAAGCTGATGGCCTACCGCCTCGGCTTTCGCGACGTCATGACGGCGCTCGCCGCCAACAACGCCAATGTCGGCGCCGGCTATATCGAGCGCAACGGCGAGCAATATCTGGTCCGCTCGCCGGGCCAGGTCGGCAACCTCGGCGAAATCCAGGACATCGTCATCGGCTCGCGCGGCGGCACCCCCGTCAGGATCAGGGACGTCGCGACCGTCAGCGAAGGCCGCGACCTCCGTACCGGAGCCGCAACACGAGACGGCGAGGAAACCGTGCTCGGCACCGCCATGCTGCTGATCGGTGAGAACAGCCGCACGGTCGCGCGCCGCGTCGCCGCCCGTCTCGAAGACATCGCCAAATCGCTGCCCGACGGCGTCGTGACGCGGACCGTCTACGACCGCACCGACCTGGTCGAGGCCACCATCCGCACGGTCCAGAACAACCTTCTGGAAGGCGCGGCACTGGTCGTGGCCGTGCTGTTCCTGATCCTCGGCAACATCCGCGCGGCGCTCGTGGTGGCCTGCGTCATTCCGCTGTCCATGGCCATGACCATCACCGGCATGGTCGAAACCAAGGTCAGCGCGAACCTGATGAGCCTGGGCGCGATCGATTTCGGCATCATCGTCGACGGCGCCGTGATCATCGTCGAAAACTGCCTGCGCATGCTGGCCGAGGCCCAGCGCGAGAAAGGCGGGCTGCTCACGACCCCCGAACGGCTGCGCGCGATCCTGCGCGGCTCGCGCGAGGTCATCAAGCCGAGCCTGTTCGGAACGCTGATCATCGCCGTGGTCTATCTGCCGGTGCTGACGCTGACCGGCGTCGAAGGCAAGATGTTCACGCCGATGGCCCTGACCGTGCTGATGGCGCTGGGCGCCGCCGTGCTGTTCTCGATCACCTTCGTGCCGGCGGCCGTCGCCATCTTCGTCACCGGCAAGGTGTCCGAACACGAAAACCTGTTCATGCGGGCGACGAAGCGTGCCTATCTGCCCCTGCTCCGCTTTGCGATCGACAATCGGCTCGCCGTCGCCGTGACGGCCGCCGTCATCGTGGTCGCAAGCGGCATCGCCGCAGCGCGCATGGGTGGCGAGTTCATCCCGAGCCTGGACGAAGGCGACGTCGCGCTGGCCTCGATCCGGATTCCCGGCACCAGCCTCACGCAATCGCTGGACCTTCAGAAGGCGCTGGAAAAGCGCATCAGGCAGATTCCGGAGGTGAAGGAGTTCTTCACCCGCATCGGCACCGCCGAGATCGCGACCGACCCGATGTCGCCGGCGCAAACCGACGGCTACGTCATGCTGAAGCCGCGCGCCGAATGGCCCGACCCGGAGAGGCCCAAGTCGGAGGTGATCGAGGCGATCGACCATGCCGCTGACGACATTCCCGGCAGCGCCTATGAAATCTCCCAGCCGATCCAGTTCCGGGTCAACGAGCTGATCTCCGGCGTGCGCAGCGACGTCGGCGTCAAGATCTTCGGCGACGACCTCGACATCCTGCAGGGGGCGGCGAAGCAGGTGGAGGCCGCGATCCGCGGCATCCGCGGTGCCAGCGACGTCAAGATCGAACAGGTCTCGGGCCTGCCGATCCTCACCGTCCGCCTCGACCGCCAGGCGCTCGCCCGCTACGGCCTCAGCATCAGCGAAGTACAGGGCATCGTCGAGATCGCGGTCGGCGGCAAGTCGGCCGGCAAGCTGTTCGAGGGCGATCGCCGCTTCGACATCGTGGTGCGCCTGCCCGAGCACCTGCGCGGCAATCTCGAGGCCATCAGGGCCATCCCGATCCCGCTGCCGCCGGGTGAGGAAGCCGGCTCCGGCACCGCCATTCGAACGGCGCTGGCCGCCTCTCCTCTCGCCCAGATGCGCTACGTGCCGCTGTCGTCGGTCGCAACCGTCGATGCAACGCCCGGGCCCAACCAGATCAGCCGCGAGAACGGCAAGCGGCGCATCGTCGTCACCGCCAATGTCCGCGCGCGCGATCTCGGCTCCTTCGTGGCGGAGGCCGAGACGGCCGTGGCCGAGAAGATCAAGCTGCCGCCGGGCTACTGGATCGGCTGGGGCGGACAGTTCGAGCAGCTGGTCTCCGCCACCAAGCGCCTGACCATCGTGGTGCCGGTCGCGCTGCTGCTGGTATTCCTGCTTCTGTTCATGGGGATGGGATCGGCGGCGGATGCGGCGCTGGTGTTCTCCGGCGTGCCGCTGGCGCTGACCGGAGGAGTCGCCGCGCTGCTGCTGCGCGGCATCCCGCTGTCGATCAGCGCCGGCGTCGGCTTCATTGCGCTGTCGGGCGTCGCCGTGCTCAACGGCCTCGTCATCATCGCCTTCATCGAGCGGCTGCGCAGCGAGGGGCGGCCCGTTGCGGAGGCCGTGCGCGAGGGCGCTCTGACGCGGCTGCGGCCGGTGCTGATGACGGCGCTCGTCGCCTCGCTCGGCTTCGTGCCGATGGCGCTCGCCACCGGCGCCGGCGCCGAGGTGCAGCGGCCGCTGGCGACCGTCGTGATCGGCGGCATCATCTCCTCGACGGTGCTGACGCTGCTGGTGCTGCCGGCGCTCTACGTGCTGTTCCGGCGTGACGCGGCAAGCGAAACGCCTACAATGGTGCCCGATTTGGCGGCGTCCGGAGAGCATTAGGTTGGGCAGCCACGACCACCACGGCCATCACCATCATGACCATGCCGGCCATTCGCATGACCACGGGCAGGATCACAGCCATGGGCACGACCACAGCCATGGTCATGCGCATGCCCACGCGCCCGCCAGCTTCGGCAAGGCCTTCGCGATCGGTATTGCCCTCAACACCGCGCTGGTCGTGGCCGAGGCGATCTATGGCTACATCAGCAACTCCACCGCCCTGCTCGCGGATGCCGGCCACAATCTCTCCGACGTCCTCGGCCTGGTCGTGGCCTGGGGCGCCTCGATCGCGGCGCGGCGCGCGCCGAGCGGCCGCTTCACCTACGGCCTGCGCGCCTCCACCATCCTCGCGGCGCTCGCGAACGCGGTGCTGCTGCTGGTCGCGACCGGCGCCATCGGCTGGGAGGCGATCCTGCGCCTGCGCCAGCCGGAGCCGATCGCCGGCGTGACCGTGATGGTGGTTGCCGGCATCGGCATCCTCATCAACGGCTTCACCGCCATGCTGTTCGCCAGCGGCCGCAAGGACGACATCAACATCGAAGGCGCCTACCTGCACATGGCGGCGGACGCGGCGGTCTCGCTCGGCGTCGTGGTCTCGGCGGCGCTGATCATCTGGACCGGCTGGCTCTGGCTCGATCCGGTCACCAGCCTGGTCATCTGCGCCACCATCCTCTGGAGCACGACCAGCCTGCTGCGCGGCTCCATCGACATGTCGATGGCAGCCGCCCCCAGGGGCACCGACCTCGCCGCGATCAGGACGTTCCTGCTGGAGCGCCCCGGCGTTTCCGCGATCCACGATCTCCACGTCTGGCCGATCTCGACCACCGAGACGGCACTAACCTGTCACCTCGTCATGCCCGCCGGCAGCGGCGATACGTTCCTGATGGAGACCGCACAGATGCTGAAGACATCCTTCCGCATCGGCCACACCACGCTCCAGGTCGAGACGCATCCAGACAATGGCTGCGCGCTGGCCCCGGATGATGTGGTGTGAGGGGGCTATTCGTTAGCTTCAACAACCGATGTCGTCCCGGACAAGCGCGCCCAAAGCGCGCGCAGATCCGGGACCCATAACCACAGGACGCGGTTTGGCGAAGACTCGGAGTTGCCGGCTTCGCGCGACAATTTCTCCCTGTGGTTATGGGTCCCGGCCTTCGCCGGGACGACACCGAGTGTGTGGCAGCGACGTACGCCACAACAACCTCGAAGCAGCCTACCCCACCTTCGCCGTCACGATCCAGATCGCACCCGGCAGCGCCACGCTCTGCCCTTTGAGGAACGGCGCGAGCGCCTCGCGGATGGAGGCTTTGGCGGCATCATAGGTCTCCGGCGGATGGCCCTGCAGCGCGCGGCTGGCCGGGCCGATCTGCAGCGAGCCGTCGACCGCGGCGTCGAGGCCGCCGCCGATGGCGATATCCATCGCCAGATTATGCGGTTCCATTGCAACGTCCACGAAGCCTGCGCCTTTCAGGATGCGCATCACGCGCTCCTCTGAGGCAAAGGCGAACGGGCCCGGCTCCTCCGGCCCGACCGGCGGCATTTTCGGCACGTGTTTGTAGACCGCCATCAGCGGCGCCATCATCCAGGGATTTTCCTTCGGCTCGCGCCAGCAAACGAAGACGAGCCGCCCGGTGGGCCTCAGCGCACGGCGGAGATTGGCGAAGGACGCAACGGGATCGGCAAAGAACATCACGCCGAAGCGCGAGGCCAGCAGGTCAAAGCTCGCCGGCTCGAACGGATGCACCGTCGCATCCGCCAGCTCGAAATCGAGCGGCAGACCTTTCGGCGCCAGCGCCCGCGCCTGCGACAGCATCGGCTCGGAAACGTCGAGGCCGAGTGCGAAGCCATCGGGCGCCACGGCCCTCGCAAACCCCACCGTGGTCGCACCGGAGCCGCAGCCGATGTCGATCACCCGCTCCCCCGGCTTCGGCTTCGCCCGGTCGATCAGGACGTCTGCGATCGGCCCGAGCAGCTTCTCCTGGACCGCGTGGCGATCAGCCCAGCGCTGCCCGCTCGGGCCGTTCCAATAGGCGATCTGGTCGGCGTTTTGCTCATGTCCGCTGGGTTGCTGCATTCTGGCCTCATCGCACGCGCTCGCGCGCCGTTCGCACTTCGCGGTCTTTGCCGCCATCTTCGGCCCGGGCGCGATAGGACCTGATCACATCGAAGATCAAGCTCGCCAAGATGGCGCTCGAGCCCCCGAGGAAGGGAATGACGTAATAAGCATAACGATTGTACCCATAGATGAGGAAGGCGGGAAATGCGGCGCTGACCAGCGCGAGCAGAACCATCAATGCGCCGCCGGCAACAAGGCCGCGGGACGGCCGCCGAACGAGACCCGCATAGCTCGCGGGGCCCCCTATCAACAGGACGAGCGCGAGAATGAGCGTCGCCGCGGACAGCCACCGGATCGGGCCGGCACGGTCATCGTATTCGGTCGAGACCTTCACCCCGCAGCAGAACGTCACCAACTCCGAATTCGGCGCATAGCCACGCCCCATGATCTGGGTCAACAAGTTCTGCAAGTGATCCGCTGTCGGCAACAGCCGCGATAGCGGCCACCACGGCTTATAGTACTCGCGCACGAGCTGGCCGCGCTCGAATCCGGTCGGACTCCCGAAGTAAGGCAGGGCATCGCGCTTCACGAAATACTCGTATCCCTGCGGATTGGGCGCGCGCCGCGCAACCGAATTTCCGTCGAAAAGCAGGAAGTACATCTCCCGGAGGAAGTGCTGCGTGACATGCCGATACAGCGTGGACGGCGTTGTCACGGTTTCGATGAAAATGTCACGCACGACCCGGCCGATGTCGGCATCGCTGTCGCCGGGCATCTTCAAGCCCTCGATTGCGCCGAACGGCCATTGATATTCGCCCGTATCGGCCCAGCCCTTGGCGGTGTCGGCAGCCCGCATCTTCTCGACATACGGCTTCGCCTTCGCTTTCCGGTCGAGATGCACACCGTGATCGAAATCGCCGGAATAGCCGACAACAAAGGCCATGACCGCCACGCTCTCGCTGCCGATGCGCGGCTTTCCGATCACGACATCGACTGCCGTCGGAGTGAGATAGACGGCCGACGCGAGAATGACCGCCAGTCCAACGACGCCGACCCGACGCAAGAGCCGGGCGTCCAATGTCAGGAACAGCCACAGCAGAATGACCATGGCCTGACCGATCGCCGCCGACCGGCACACCATGACCGCGCCGAGAGCCAAGCCTATGCCCGCTGCTGCGAGAAACGCCGGCCACTTCCGGAAGGTCGCACCCGCAGCGATGAAGGCCGCAAGACTAACCAGGAAGTTGGCAATGGTCTCCGCACCGACGGAATTGTCGTAGTGGACGAGGCGGCCATGCAGAGCCGCCAGGAAAAAAGCCAGCAGCGCAAAGAAGCGGGGGGCGCCGGCAAAGCGCACGATCGCCGCAACCAAAAGCGCGGTGCCGACGCTCATCAGGTGCTGCACGATGACAAACACCAGGATGTTTGGGCCGAACAGCTTCGACAGCAGGACAACGAAGAACGCCACGCCATACGGGCGCTTCGTCACGTCCTCGATATAGTGCCCCTTCAGGATGGCTTCCGCCTGCGTCAGATAGGCCCAGCTGTCCTCATGGATGAAGTGATCCGGCCAGGTCACGAGGAATGCGAGGTGAACCATCAGGACGAAGCCGATCGCGCCGACCCAGATCCAGAACCACGCGATGGAATTCACCCATCCGAGCCACGCAGGCAACAATCCAGGACGCCGGGCCCGTGCTTCGTTCATGCTCAATGCTCGCCCTTGATATCGCCGGTCGCGGATTGACCGCGCGACTCCGCCGGGCGGGTGCCGGACACGGTCCAGCTATAACCATGCCGGTGATAGAGCTGAACATCCGCAAATCCCGCATCCGACAACAACGCTTCCGCCTCGACGCGCGTGTAGTATTTCGCGTAGGAGGGATTCAGCTGATCGTAGATGGTCAGGCGGCGAACCGAACGCGGAAACTTCGCGAGGACGGAACGCATGTAGCTGCGCATCGGAAGCGGAAGGATCCGGCACAGCCAGATGTAGCCCGTCAGCGCGAACTCCAGCAGGTGCGACAGCGCCACGAGCATCCGGTGCGGCATCCGCACCGTGAGCTTGCGCAGAGGCACGGCGATCGACAGATAGGTCTCGTTCCCCTCGAAGCCATAGAGCCACACGATGCAGCGCCCGCCCGGACGCAACGCTGCGAACGCGGCGCGGACGACCGGCTCCGGCACGGGGATATGATGTAGCACGCCCATCGAGACGACATAGTCGAGCCCAAGACCGGGCGGCAATTGATCGCCGGGCACATGGAGATAGTCGATGCGGTCCGCATTGGCGGTGGTGTTCGCCTTCAGGACCTCGAAGGCCGCTGATGGTTCGACCGCAACGACGCGATCGGCGCCTGCATCGAGCAGCATGTTGACGATGCGCCCGGTGCCGCTGCCGATGTCGGCGACCCCTGCGCCCTTCACATCGTCAAGCGTCAGCAGCGGACCGAACAGATCGGCGAGCAGTTCCGCCGATCCGTAATAGCCGGGGTTGTCCCGGAACGCAGTCCACTGCTCCCCGAAATCGCTGATCGTTTGTCGCTTCAGATCCGGCATGCGCGCGCGTCCAGTTCGCTCAACGCGGCCGCGGGGCCGCGAGCCCCATCAGCCAAATCCCCAATGTCAGGATGGGCCACAGTGCGAAGGCGTTGTCGCTGCGCCGCTCCAGATGGTCGGTCCACAGCGCCCGGATCGCATCCGGCTTGAGATAAGGCGCGAAGACGTCCGGCTCCTGGTTGAAGACGCGATCGCAGATCGCCTGCAGGCCGCCCCGCCTCATCAGTTGCGCAATGGGCACGTTGAACCCGCGCTTGCGCGACCACGCAGCTTCCTTCGGCATTCCCAAGCTCTCGGCGAGCTTGCGGAGCGCGTATTTCGGGGCTCCTTTCGGCCAGGGATTGAGGAGCGCGACATCGATCGTGCCCGCGAGGTCCATGACCCGCCGGTCAAGGATTGGAACGCGCACCTCGAGCGAATGCGCCATGCTCATCGCGTCGACCTTCGTGAGCACGCTTTGCAGGTGAAAGCGCTGGTCGGCGATCAGTGCACGATCGAGCACCTTGTCGTGCGGCTCCGCGTAGTATTCCGCGTATTCCGCGAACGGATCCGCCGTAGCGACATCGCGCATTTCGGGCGCGTAGATCTTCGCGGCCAGAAATCCAGGCACCAGCCGCCGCCATTGCAGGTGCGGGCTGTCGCCCTCTTCGCTGAGCCCCAGTGCAAAACGGGCCAGTTGCGCCGCCGCGGGAAGACGTCTCTCGTTGCCACGAACGGCGGCATAGGCAAACCGGCCGGTCATGCCGGCAACGCCGCGCGGCACGACGCGGCGCAAAGGCTCCGCCATGGCGGTTGCGGCATAGGTTTCATATCCGGCAAAGAACTCGTCGCCGCCGTCGCCAGACAGAACGACGCTGCAATGCTGCCGCACCGCACCGGCCAGACGATAGAAGCCGAGCGCCCCCGTATCGGCGCACTGCCCGTCGAAATGATGAACCACGGCGCGGAGGGCCGTCTCGGCATCCTCGCCCCCTTCCCCGTCGATCACGCTGACCGACAGGCCGGCCGCGGCGGCGATGTCTTTTGCCGCGGCGGACTCGTCATGGCTCTTCTCGGAGAAGCCCGCCGTGAACAGCGGCGGCTTCAATCCCAGCTGCTTCAGCGTGAGCGTGACCAGCGAGCTGTCGACGCCTCCGCTTTGCAGCACGCCCAAGGGCACGTCGCTCACCATCTGGCTTTCGACGACCGTCTGGATCGTCGACCGCAGGCGGTCGACCGCGTCATCCAACCGATCGATCGTCGGCGCGCGAACCGGACGCCAGAAGCGGCGCTCGGTCCGTTCGGTAGCAGTGAAGCTCATCACCGTGCCCGGCGGCACCTGCCTGATGTCGCGAAACAGGCTCTCCCGCGTCCCGGTGTGCCCGGCGGCCAGGAAGGTGTGCAAAGCGGCGGGATCGACATGCGCGGCTACGCGCCCGCTCGCCAGGATTCCCTTGACCTCGCTCGCGAACACGACGTCGCTGCGATCCTCGAAGAAATAGAGCGGCTTGATGCCGATGCCGTCGCGCGCGAGGATCAGGCGGCGCTCCTGACGGTCCCAGAGGCCGAGAGCAAAAAAGCCCTCCAGCCGTTCGAACATCGCCTCTCCCCAGGCGAGATAGGCGTAGGGAAGAATTTCCGTATCGCAGTGCCCACGGAAGCGGAAGCCGAAGGAACGCTCGAGCTCCCGGCGCAGTTCGCCGTCGTTGTAGATCTCGCCATTGTAGGTCACGACGATCCGGCCGGACGCATCCAGCATCGGCTGGTGCCCGGCCTCGGACAGATCCCGGATCGCGAGCCGGCGGTGCGCGAAACCGACGGACTGATCCAGCCAGGAACCGTCGCCGTCCGGCCCGCGATGGATCAACGCCGCAGACATCGCTGCGACCATGCCGCGATCAGCCGGGCGGCCATCGCGATGGAAGATTCCGGCTATGCCGCACATCGCGCTTTGGCATGATCGATGGTCATGGTCGCTGGTTCATGATCTGCTTCAGAAGCACCGCCAGCAGTCCCATCGCGACGACGAGAATGCTGAGGAGGATGGCTCCGACCCCGAGGACGAAACCGCTGACGACCTGCAGAATGATGCCGCCGACCAGCGACACCACGGCGAGCAGCATGCACATCATCGCCAGCAGAACGAAGATCTTCAGCGGATTGTAGTAGGTGCAGGCTTCGAGGACGTATTGAAGGGTGCGAAGGGAATCGCGGAACAAATTGACCTTGGACCGTCCGATCCGCTCGGCGTAATCGATCGGAATGTAATCGACGAATTTCGCGTTCATCATGTACGCGAGCGTGAGCGACGTCGTGAAGCTGAAGAGGTCGCTGACATGGTCGAAATAGGAAATGGCAACCTGGCGCCGGAAGGCGCGAAGGCCGGAATTGATGTCCGGGATCTCGCGGTTGGCGGTGAACTCGACGATGACCTTGAGCACCGCGCGCAGCGGCGACTTCAGCATCGACTCCCGGTAGTTCGGGCCGGTCCGGGCGCCGACCACCATGTCGAACCCCTCGTTGAGGCGTGCGATCAGCGTGGGTATGGCCTCGATCGGATAGGAGCCGTCGGCATCGCTGATGACGATCGTCTCGAAGGACGCCATGCGAATGCCGTCCTTGAGCGAGCGCCCGTAGCCGATGTTGTGCGGGTGCCTCAGGACTTTTGCGCCGGCCTGCTCGGCCAGCGCCCCGGTCCCGTCGCTCGATCCGTCGTCGACGACGATGATCTCGTAGGGAGTGAGTTGGGCTCCGTCGAGCACCGCCTTCGCCCGCGCGATCGTATCGACGATGCCATTGCGCTCGTTCAGCGCTGGAATGACGACCGAAATCATACGCGCCGTGCGATGCAGGTGACGGATTGCCCGAAGAAGCTCCGCGACAGGGGATCAAGCGCCCGCGACAACGGAACCATGTACTTGTCGAACAGCGCGATCTGTCCGTTCACGGCATCGTCGTTCAGGGACTCATGGCGCTTCAAGCGGTTGGCAAGCCATCCCAACCCGCCGACGGGGTTGAAATAGCTGAGCCGCACCAGCTCGACAGGTTGTCCCGCGAGAAGGTCGCGCAAGCGCGAGGTGCTGTAGCGGCGGAAGTGTCCGGCAAGGCGATCCAGATCGTTGTAGAGCAGCATCAGGGCGGGAACGCTGATGAGAAGATGTCCGCCCGGCTTGAGCACATCGACCAGATTGGCGACCGCCTTGGCATCGTCCTCGATGTGCTCGAGAACGTTGATGGTGAAGACCGCATCGACCCCGTTGGGGAACAATGCGTGGAGCTGCTCCGCAGCCAAAATGTCGCAGACGGCAAAGTTGCGGTCCGGCATGGCCCGACTGGCCTGCTCGACGCTGTCGCGGTCGTGGTCCACGCCGCAATAGTCGCCGAGTTCCCCGAGCACCCTGCTGTAGAGCCCATGACCGAATCCGACTTCGACGATTCGTCCCTTGAGATAGGGGCGGAATTGCTCGATGACCCAGTTCATGTAGTTCTGCGCATCGGCGATGCCGCTCGAATACGTCGCCGCCCCCGTCTTGAGAGGGTCCGCGGGCGCGGGTTGTGGCAGCCGAGAGACCTGAGCCATTGGTCCTGAACCTCTTTTCAGGTCGGGATTAGCAGCAAGGGACAGGTTTCTCAAGACGTACGGCCCGGTCCGAGAGGCCAGTTCACCGCTCTCGCTACGCGTCCTGTGCGTCACGGGGCTGTTGCAATACCGGGGATCGTCTTGCCTGCTGCCTGATCACCTCGGGGCTCGGATCGCCCGGCACATCGCGTCCCCTTGAGCGCAGCGCCAGCCAGCGCGCCGCCCAGCGGTTGATCGGGCGCTCGAACCATATCCAAGATGCGGACGCGACGGCGACGACAACCGCAAGCAGGAACCAGCGCCACAGCTCGCCATTGGCCGGGTCGAAATGCTGCCGATACGCCAGCCAGGGCAGGATCATGAACACGGGCCAGTGCCAGACGTACAGGCCATAGGAGATGTCGCCGAGCTTGACGAGCGGACGCGGCGCATAGGGCAGAAGCGCCATCCCGGCAACGGCAAGGCAGCACGCCACGGGCGTGATCAAGTAGTGCAACGCCATCCCATACACGTACGTCGCGGTCGCGAGGACCAGCAGCGCCAGACTGGAACTCCAGCGCGGAGACAGCCGCGAAACCATCATGTAAGCGAGGATACCTGCCGCAAAGCTTGCGTAATGGTCGTCACCGAAACGAGCGATCATCGGCGGCTGCGGAGCGATCTCGGTCCCGATCGCGGTAGCGGCAACGCACCAGAGCAGCAACAGCCGCACTCCGCCGATCGGAATGAGAATGGCGGAGACCAGATAGAAAATCACCTCGTACTCGAGCGTCCAGCCAACAGAATTCATCGGGGTCTGTTGCGGAACGATCAGAAGCGACCGCAAGACCCGCCCCAGCTCGATCTCGTGCGGCGGCCCGCCGATGCTGCGGCTGAAGAGCACGATCACAACAAGCGTCGCCAGCGCATTGAGCGGGTAGATGCGAAAGAAGCGCTTCGCCAGAAAGCTGAAGGGCGTGTAGCCCGGCGCTGACGAGACGTAACAAACGATGAAGCCGGAAATGGCGAAGAAGAGGTCCACACCGACGGCGCCGCGATCAGCCAGGAACTTCCAGGTGTAAAGCCGGGACGGGTCGAAGTAGATCAGCGCAAGATGAGTATGAAAATAAAAAACCCCCAAGGCAGCGATCGCGCGCCCGACCTGAATGCCGGGCAACCGGCCATGGAGCTGATTTTCCGCCATTCGCCTACAACCTAGCAGCGCATCGTGGCAGGTGCAACGTCTCACAACCCCAGCGTGAGCCGGCCTCAACCGATGCGCTTGACCAGCCGCGCCGGATTTCCGCCCATGACGACATTCGGCTCGACATCGGCCGTGATCAGGCTGCCCGCCATGACCTGGACATTGTCGCCGATGGTCCGGTTCGGAACGATGGCGCTCTTGATGCCGAAGAAGCAATTGGCGCCGACCTTGACCCCTCCGCCGAACGTCACGCCGGCGGTCACCTGGGACAGCGCTCCGAGCACACAATCATGGTCGACGCTGGACAGGGTGTTGACGATGGTGTCGCGCCCGATCAGGGCTCTCGAGCCCACGACGGCACCAGCCCCGATCACGGCGCCGCTTTCGATCACGGCATCGCGCGCGACGAAGGCGGTCGGAGCGATGCACGGCGGCATGTTCACCTTGGCGTCCCGCAACCGCGAGGCACAGAGCTCGCGCGCCGCGTTGGCTCCTATTCCGAGATAGGCATCGCCGGACGGAAGCTCGCGGAAATAATCGTCCTCGGACATCACGCTTCCGGGCAGCGCGGCCTGGCCCTCCAGGCTGCGAACGACGAAGACGGGCGCGACATCGAGGAACGACGCGATCACGCGCGCATGGCCGCCTCCGCCGAAGATGAATGCCTTAGCCATCGCCTTAGCCATCAAATGCCTCAGCCATCAAATGCGTTAGCTCCGGGATTTCGTCGTCAGCATGTAGGCCATCACGACACCGTCGCTCTTGCGCGACAGGGAGATCTCCGTGACGAGCCCGGCCTCGGACTGCTCCCATTTGTGGACACGGAAGACGATACGGTCCTTGATGTCCGAATTGGCAAAATAGTAGATGTCGCGCGAGACCGTGCTCAGCTCGGAAAACGCCGGGGCGTAGCGCAGCGCGCAGATGTCGCTGATGATGGGGTAGGACGCGAAGTACAGCAGCCCGACGCCATTGATGTCGTGAAACGGGATGATGTCGTACTCGGTCTCGAACAACGGCGCCGCCGGCGTCCGCGCCCTGAGATCACGATACTCCGACACGAAGGCCGGCAGAGGGACTTCCGGAATCGGACAATCCGGCGGAATGGTCGGCTGCCCCTTCAGGAGCGAGGTGTTGTTGGCTTCGCCGCGCCGGGAAAAGTTCGACATGAGGCGCGCCTCTCCCCCGGCAAGGTCGTGGCGCAGCGTGATGTCCGAGATGAACGTGCCGGCTCCGAACCGGGAAATCGTCCCGGTGAGATCGAGACCGCTGTCCTCGCCGATCGCGCTGAGCGGCTTGCGCAGCGAGTAGCCGATGCGCGTAAACGTCGCGTACAGGCGGTTGCCTCCGCCATCCTTCAACGCGGAGCTCGGGCTGCGCAGACCCGAGGTGATCATGGTCCAGTGCATGTCGCCGAGCTCCTTCAGGAGCCAGGACTCCGACAGCCCTCCCATCGCCATCTGCGGCATGTTCACGGACAGGCTGCGCCGCTCCATGGCGGCCGCCGCAGAGACGCGCGCAGGCTCCTGCACCGAGGAGAGAGCCAGGATGTCGTTCAGCGTCTCGATGCGTCCCCAGGCCTCGTCGCCGACGGGCCGTCCGAGCGCCGCCTCGATCCTTCCCCTCAGCACCACCAGCCCAAAACTGTCGATCGGCAGATCCGAGAGCGGGGCGGAAAAGTCGGGGTTGCCGGGCACTTCCTCGGCAATGATCTGGCGTAGCATCCGACGTCCCCTGGCAAGCCCTTCTCACGCGACCGCCCCGACGGAGCATTCCCCTGGGTAGGGCAGCCGCTCTGCGCGTCCCGGTTCGGGCGGATATGCCCGACGGGCAGACAGGCCGCAAGCAGAAGATGCTGGCGGGAACCGGGCGGGTTGCCAGCCGGGCGCGAGACCATCACAGGCCGCTGCGCGCGGGACACCGGGGCGGATAGGACTAGATCGGTATGATCAAGCCGCGCCGGCTCGTGCGTCGCAGCTGGCGCAGGCACGCCCGGCAACAGGTCCGATAGATGAGATCAAGCAGAGCACACATTGGACGGCCCTCCGTTGTGACTTGCGGATCGGACATTGGCCTGCTCCCGCGTGGCCGCCTGTGACGTGCGTCACATAAGGGTTTTTGCCTTGATGGCACTGTTGCGCATAGTCTGGTCACATTGCGATTTGGGGCTGCAATGGGCGCGATTCGGATTTTCCTGTTTTTATTGACCGTCTTCTGTCTTGGCTGCGGAAGTGCGCAGGCGGAAAAGCGCGTGGCACTCGTGATCGGCAATTCTGCCTACAAGAGCGTGCCCAGGCTGACCAACCCCGTGAACGACGCCTCGCTGATCGGCGGCATGTTAAGGAAGGCCGGGTTCGACATCGTGGATGTCAAACTTGACCTTAGCGTCGTCGACATGCGCAAGGCGCTACGCGAGTTCGGCAGCAAGGCGCGCGAGGCGGACGTCGCCGTCATCTACTATGCCGGCCACGGCATCGAGCTTGACGGCAACAATTATCTCATTCCAACTGACGCCGCGCTGGAAACCGACACCGACGTCTTCGACGAGGCGTTCCCGCTTGACCGGGTATTGTTCGCCATCGAGCCCGCCAAGCAGCTCCGCCTCGTCATTCTGGATGCCTGCCGCGACAACCCGTTCGCAAAGACGATGAAGCGTACCGTCGCCGCGCGCGCGATCGGCCGCGGCCTCGCCAAGGTCGAGCCGACCAGCCCGAACACCATGGTCGCCTATGCGGCAAAGGCCGGCTCGACCGCCTCCGACGGCGACTCCAGGAACAGCCCGTTTGCAACCGCGCTGGTCGAGCGCCTCCCCACGCCCGGGCTTGACCTGCGCAAGGCCTTCGGCTTCGTGCGGGACGATGTTCTCAGGAACACCGGCTACAAGCAGGAGCCCTACGTCTATGGCTCGCTCGGCGGCGACGACGTGCCGCTGGTTGCGGCGAAGCCGATCGTGGCCGGCCCGCAGGCAAACCCCGACAGCGAAATCCGGCGCGACTACGAACTGGCACTTCAGCTCGGGACGCGCGACGGATGGACAGCGTTCCTCAACAGCTTTCCGAGCGGCTTCTATGCCGATCTCGCCAAGGGCCAGCTGAACAAGATCGCCGCCGAAGAGACCCGCGCGGCCACGGCCGACAAGGCCCGGCAGGCGGAAGAGGACAAGGCGCGCCTCGCCGCCGAACGTGCCAACAAGGCCGAGCAGGAGAAGGCCGCAGCCGCGGCCAAGGCGGCCGAGGAGAAGCGTGTGGCCGCCGAGAAGGCCAAGCAGGTCGAGGAAGCCAAGGCAGCCGCAGCCGAGCAGCGGCGGAAAGAAGCGGAGGCCGCCGCAGCGAAGGCGCTGGCGGACAAGCAAGCGGCCGAGAAGGCGCTTGCCGAAAAACTCGCGAGCGACAAGGCCGCCGCAGAGGCGGCGGCCAAACGGGCCTCCGAGCAAAAGGCGCAAGTCGACACTGAACAGAAGGTCGCAGCCGTCGCCCCGACTGCATCACAGCCGAGCCTGTCGCCTCAGGAGATGACAAAGCTGGTGCAGTCGGAGCTGCGCCGCGTCGGCTGTCTGACAGCCGCGGCAGACGGCGACTGGAGCGCTTCGTCACAACGCTCGCTGACGCTGTTCAACAAGTATGCCGGCACCAAATTCGACGCCAAGCTCGCGAGCTTCGAGGCGCTGGACGCGATCAAGGCCAAGCCAGGCCGCGTCTGCCCGCTGGTCTGCGATTACGGCTTCAGAGCCGACGGCGATTCTTGCGTCAAGATCGCCTGCCGCGCCGGCTATCGCGTCAATGACGACAATGAATGCGAGAAGGTGCAGGACAAGAAGCCGGTCGCGACGCGCGAGGACGCCAGGAAGCGGGATACTGAGCGCAAGCAAACGGAAGCCAAACCATCCAAGCCTCAGGCAGGCGGGCAGCTTATATGCGGCAACGCAGGCTGTCGTCCGGTCAAATCGGGATGTCGGGTCGAGGGTGGCAACTCGGCGGGTCTGGGATCGGTCGGATACAGGGAAGTGTGTCCCTAACTCTTCGGCAGCTTCAGAAGTTTAGCCGGGTCGAATTTTGTTGCCGGCCCGTTCGGCCCCAGAGTTGGCTATTCTTCACTTTCCATGGTGCCAGCATTCCGCTCCCTCTCAACCGCGGACTCTCTCGGTGTAAACGAGATGCTCTAACCCAGCTGAGCTAACCCCTTGCCGTAGACATCACCGGAGCCTGCGCAGCGCGTCTCATCTGCGCGCATTACGGCCGCATTGGTTTCACCGAACGGCCACATCGGAATCAGATGCCAACCAGATTTCGTCGATAGGTTTCGCCGTTCCTCAAACCGGAAGGCATGACCATGCGCAGCTTCACGGCATCCGTTATCGTTGCAGCTCTCTCCCTCGGAACACCTGCTCTGGTGCAGGCACAGGGCGCATCGTCGCAACCCGGCACGGAACAGCCGTCCACACAGTCCAGCACGGTGATCCGGAGCATACAGGTTGTGGACGTCAAGGAATTGCAGCCGGCCGTGCGCGCGAAGGTCGATGAACTCGTGGCACACACAAGCGAACAGGACATCCAGTCGCTCCGGCAGTCCATCGACGCCACACCGCAGGCCGCCTCCGTGCTCAAGGCCAAGGGCTTGAGCTCGTCACAAGTCGTCGCGATCAACATCGCCGACGGCGTCCTGACGATGTTCACCAAGACGGCCTGACGTGGAACTCCAGGCCGAGGCACTGCACAGCGGCGGCAAGCACATTGCCGCCTCCTCGGTCGGATGACGCGAATCGCGCGACGAAAGTGGTTTCCCCCCGCAACGGGCTCGTCGCAGGGCTGTTCGTGTCCGGTCTGAAAACTCCGACCGGGCCGCAAATTGGGGCCAGCTCGCGGCGCGCTCGCCCCTTGCTCCTCCCCCTGCCGGAGCGCTAAAGAGGCGCCGTGGGGCGGTTAGCTCAGCTGGTTAGAGCATCTCGTTTACACCGAGAGGGTCCGCGGTTCGAATCCGTGACCGCCCACCAGCCTTCGCCCGCTTCGCGGGCTACGGCTTGGCGAGCCGGCCGAGGCGCTCATTGGTGCGAAGCGGGCGAAGGCTGCCACGCCGAAGCCGAGCAGGCGAAGGCGGGCTTCTCATCCCCAAAGCCACATCAATCCTGCGGCCTGCCCGGCAGCAGCGGCACCGCGTCGATCCACACGGCGGCCGACTGGCACCAGATCTGGCGGACGGGCCTCAGGGCGTCGCGCTGGCGGATGGAGCCCCAGCGGATGCCCCAATCACCGGCCTGATCGCCCTCGCCGCTGGTGAACAGCGGGGAACCGCAATCGCCACAGAAGTGCTGGAAGCGCATCCGGCCGTTGTCGCCGCGCTTGCCGTAGACTTTTGGCGTGCCGGCGGTCAGGCGGACATCGGCCCCGGTGCAGAGCACGGTGACCCGGAACGGCGATCCCGTCAGCGTCTGGCAGTCGGTGCAGTGGCACACCGAGACGACCTCCGGATCAACCTCGGCCTCGAAGGTGATCTTCCCGCAATGGCACTGCCCGTCGATCCGCATGATTTGCCCCAAAGCACAAGCGGCGCCCGAAGGCGCCGCCGCTACCGGGCAATTCTCGCGCACGATCACAGCCCCGGCGAAACGCCGGCGCCAGCGTATCGTTGAGGCCTGCGGATCATCCAGCCTACTTGTGGCACCTGCCGTTGTAGACGAAGACCGCGTTCGCATTTTCGGCCGTGCACAGGTTCGGATACGTCTTCAGAGCCCGCGTTCCCACCGGTCGTGCGCACACCGGCTTGTAGAGGTCGGAGCAGATCGGCCCCTGGCATTGGCCGGCGTGCAGAACCGTCGCGCCGCTCGCGCGGGCCCAGCAGGCATTCGAATAGGTCATTCGCAGCCCGACGCCCGACAGACCGCAAACCGGCGCGTAGATGTCGGTGCAGGCGACGGCGGCCTGCGCGGCGGGTGCAATTGCGAGCGTCAGCAAACAGACAAAGCCAAATGTCTTGCCGATCATTTCTATCCTCCCCTGTGGGTAAAAGGATAGCAATAACACAATCTATAATTGTATTCAATCTTGCCCCTCGCCCGCCAGCGCGGCCCAGCCGTCCCTGTTGCCCAAAACAAAAACGGCGCCCGAAGGCGCCGTTCCGTGATCTCTGAAGCTGCGATCTCAGTGAGCGGTCAGGCCGCCGGCGGCTTCGTCGCCGTCCGGCTTCACCGTCACCTTGGTGTCCTCTTCCCAGACGATCGGCACCGGCTTCTTCACCAGGGCCTTGGCGACGACGTCGTCGAGACGCGAGACCGGGATGATCTCCATGCCGCCCTTGATCGCATCGGAAATCTCCGTGAGATCCTTGGCGTTGTCCTCGGGGATCAGCACCGTCTTGATGCCGCCGCGGGCAGCGGCGAGCAGCTTCTCCTTGAGGCCGCCGATCGGCAGCACGCGGCCGCGCAGCGTGATCTCGCCGGTCATCGCGACATCGTGGCGGACCGGAATGCCGGTCATCACCGAGATGATCGCGGTGGCCATGGCCACGCCAGCGGACGGACCGTCCTTCGGCGTCGCGCCTTCCGGCACGTGCACGTGGATGTCGCGGCGGTCGAACATCGGCGGCTCGATGCCGTAGTTGATCGCCCGCGAGCGGACATAGGACGCCGCCGCCGAGATCGACTCCTTCATCACGTCGCGCAGATTGCCCGTGACAGTCATCTTGCCCTTGCCGGGCATCATGACGCCTTCGATCGTCAGCAGCTCGCCGCCGACATCGGTCCAGGCAAGGCCGGTGACGATGCCGACCTGCGGCTCGCTCTCGATCTCGCCGAAGCGGTACTTCGGCACGCCGAGCAGCTCTTCGAGAGTCTTCTCGGTGACCTTGACCGACTTCTTCTTGGAGATCATCAGCTCCTTCACCGCCTTGCGGGCGAGTGTGGAGAGCTCACGCTCCAGGTTACGCACGCCCGCCTCGCGGGTGTAGCGGCGGATCAGAAGCAGCAGCGCCTCGTCGTCGATCGAGAACTCCTTGGAGTCCAGGCCATGCTTGGACACCGCGTTCGGGATCAGATGCTTGCGCGAGATCTCGACCTTCTCGTTCTCGGTGTAGCCGGCGATCCGGATGATCTCCATGCGGTCCATCAGCGGTCCGGGAATATTGAGCGTATTCGCGGTCGTGATGAACATCACGTTGGACAGATCGTAGTCGACCTCGAGATAGTGGTCGTTGAAGGTCCCGTTCTGCTCGGGGTCGAGGACCTCGAGCAGGGCCGAGGACGGATCGCCGCGGAAATCGGCGCCCATCTTGTCGATCTCGTCCAGCAGGAACAGCGGATTGGACGACTTCGCCTTCCGCATCGACTGGATGATCTTGCCGGGCATCGAGCCGATATAGGTGCGGCGGTGACCACGGATCTCGGCTTCGTCGCGCACGCCGCCGAGCGAGACGCGCACGAATTCGCGTCCCGTCGCCTTCGCGATCGACTTGCCGAGCGAGGTCTTGCCGACGCCGGGAGGCCCGACGAGGCACAGGATCGGTCCGGTCAGCTTGTTGGCGCGCGACTGCACCGCCAGATACTCGACGATGCGGTCCTTGACCTTCTCGAGCCCGTAGTGATCGGCATCCAGAACCGCCTGCGCGGCCTCCAGGTCCTTCTTCACCTTGGACTTCTTGTTCCACGGGATCGACAGCAGCCAATCCAGATAGTTGCGCACGACGGTCGCTTCCGCGGACATCGGCGACATCTGGCGCAGCTTCTTCAATTCATGCTGCGCCTTCTCGCGCGCTTCCTTGGAGAGCTTGGTCTTGGAGATCTTCTCTTCGAGGTCGGCGAGCTCGTCGCGACCGTCGTCGTCGCCGAGTTCCTTCTGGATCGCCTTCATCTGCTCGTTGAGATAATACTCGCGCTGGGTCTTCTCCATTTGTCGTTTGACGCGAGAACGAATCCGCTTCTCGACCTGCAGCACCGAGATCTCGCTCTCCATCAGGCCCAGCACCTTCTCCAGGCGCGTGGTGACCGACAGCGTCTCCAGGATGCCTTGGCGATCCGCGATCTTGACCGCGAGATGCGAGGCAACGGTGTCGGCGAGCTTGGCGAAATCGGTGATCGCCTGCACCACGCCGACGACCTCGGCCGAGATCTTCTTGTTGAGCTTCACATAGCTCTCGAAGTCGGACACGACCGAGCGTGCCAGCGCCTCCGCCTCGACCGACTTCGCATCGGTGTCGGCGAGCGCGACGGCCGTCGCCTCGTAATAATCGGCGCGATCGGTGTATTTCGACACGCGCGCGCGCTCGAGCCCTTCGACCAGCACCTTCACGGTGCCGTCGGGAAGCTTCAAGAGCTGCAGCACGCTGGCGAGCGTCCCGGTCTCGTAAATGGCATCGGGCGCCGGATCATCGTCGGACGCGTTCTTCTGCGTCGCGAGCATGATCAACGCATCGTTCTTCATCACCTCCTCGAGCGCGCGGATCGACTTCTCGCGACCGACGAAGAGCGGAACGATCATGTGCGGGAAGACGACGATGTCGCGCAGCGGCAGCACAGGATAGGCGTGCGTTTCGCCATGGACGATGGTTGGCCGGGTTTTTGGATTAGTCATGGCCTTTTCCTTTTGCTTTGCCCCCTTGCACGCAGCCCGCCATGCTCATGCGCAACCGCCACAAGGTGCCGAGGTGATCCGCAAGGCCGGTCGGTCCTCTACGAGTTGGACCGGCTCGCCGGATCGGAACTGAGGCGAATCTGGAAGAGAATTCTCGCTCGCCGCCGACATTAGGTGGCTATCGACCCGGGGGGTGTCAAGTCATTGAAAAACGCGCGCCATCAGGCGCTTACGCAACGCGGTAAGCGACGCAACACCGGCTGCGGAGATATTCTTCCGCAGCCCGACTTGAAGGTACGATTGGAGCGTTCCAGCGCCGCCAGATCAGGCGCTGGCGTTCTCGACGGCGCGATCGGACCGATCGGCGTAGATGTAGAGCGGACGCGCCGTGCCTTCCACGACTTCGCGGGAAATCACGACTTCTTCCACACCTTCCAGGCCCGGCAGGTCGAACATGGTCTCGAGCAGGATCGCTTCCAGGATCGAACGCAGACCACGCGCGCCGGTCTTGCGCTCGATCGCCTTGCGGGCGACCGCGCCAAGCGCCTCGTCGGCGAAGGTCAACTCGATGTTCTCCATCTCGAACAGCCGCTGGTACTGCTTCACCAGCGCGTTCTTCGGCTCCGTCAGGATCTTCTTCAGCGAGGTCTCGTCGAGGTCCTCAAGCGTCGCCACGACAGGCAGACGGCCGACGAATTCGGGGATGAGGCCGTACTTCAGCAGATCCTCAGGCTCGACGTGACGGAAGATCTCGCCGGTCCGGCGATCTTCTGGCGCCATCACCTGGGCGGCGAAACCGATCGAGGTCGACCGTCCGCGTGCCGAGATGATCTTCTCGAGCCCGGCGAACGCACCGCCGCAGATGAACAGGATGTTGGTGGTGTCCACCTGCAGGAACTCCTGCTGGGGATGCTTGCGGCCGCCCTGCGGCGGGACCGAAGCCACCGTACCTTCCATGATCTTCAGCAGCGCCTGCTGCACGCCCTCGCCCGACACGTCGCGCGTGATCGAGGGATTGTCGGACTTGCGACTGATCTTGTCGATTTCGTCGATGTAGACGATGCCGCGCTGGGCGCGTTCGACATTGTAGTCGGCGGCCTGGAGCAGCTTCAGGATGATGTTCTCGACGTCCTCACCGACATAGCCGGCCTCGGTCAGCGTCGTCGCATCGGCCATGGTGAACGGCACGTCCAGGATGCGGGCGAGCGTCTGCGCGAGCAGCGTCTTGCCCGAGCCGGTCGGACCGATCAGCAGGATGTTCGACTTCGCGAGTTCGACGTCGTTGTGCTTGGTCTGGTGGTTGAGGCGCTTGTAGTGATTGTGCACCGCGACCGACAGGACCTTCTTCGCATGGCTCTGGC
>Ga0102590_1001372_pt1 | contig 37477 bp, 34 predicted proteins | sample AraplaMF_Col_mMF_FD_76859 | JGI IMG/M metagenome (GOLD analysis project Ga0102590, IMG submission 76859) | Arabidopsis root microbial communities from the University of North Carolina, USA - plate scrape MF_Col_mMF | ecosystem: Host-associated > Plants > Roots > Endosphere | place: USA... | reverse complement strand
AGACGTCGTACACGCCCTCCACGCCCCGTACCGCCTTCAGGACGTGCCCCAGATGCTTGGGGTCGCCCATCTCGAAGGTGAAACGGGAGGTTGCGACGCGGTCGCGGGATGTCTGGACCGCGGCCGAGAGGATGTTGACGTGCTGGTCGGACAGGACCCGGGTCACGTCCGAGAGCAGCCGTGAGCGGTCGAGCGCCTCCACCTGGATCGCCACGAGGAAGACCGAGGACTGGGTCGGGGCCCACTCCACCTCGAGGATGCGCTCGGGCTCCCGCGACAGCGACTCCACGTTGACGCAGTCGGTGCGGTGGACCGACACCCCGCTGCCCCGGGTGACGAAGCCGATGATCGGATCGCCGGGAACGGGCGTACAGCACCGGGCCAGCTTGACCCACACGTCCTCGACGCCCTTGACCACGACGCCCGGGTCCTGGTTGCGGCGCCGCTTGCGGCCGCGGCCCCGGGCCGGCGGAACGGCCTCGTCGATCTCCTCGGTGGCGGCCTCCTCGCCGCCGAGCGCCTGCACCAGCTTCTGCACGACGTTCTGCGCGGCCACATGGCCCTCGCCGATCGCCGCGTACAGGGACGAGATGTCCGGATAGCGCATCTCGTGCGCGAGCGTCACAAGGGAGTCGCCGGTCAGGATGCGCTGGATCGGGAGGTTCTGCTTGCGCATCGCCCGTGCGATCGCGTCCTTGCCCTGCTCGATCGCCTCCTCGCGCCGCTCCTTGGAGAACCACGCGCGGATCTTGTTGCGGGCACGCGGCGACTTGACGAAACCGAGCCAGTCGCGGGACGGGCCCGCGCCCGGTGCCTTGGAGGTGAAGACCTCCACCAAGTCGCCGTTGTCCAGGGTGGATTCGAGGGGCACCAGACGGCCGTTGACTCTGGCCCCTATCGTCCGGTGGCCGACCTCCGTGTGGACCGCGTACGCGAAGTCCACCGGGGTGGCACCGGCCGGAAGCGCTATGACGTCGCCCTTCGGCGTGAAGACGAAGACCTCGTTGCGGGACAGGTCGAAGCGCAGGGACTCCAGGAACTCGCTCGGGTCCTCGGTCTCCTTCTGCCAGTCCAGCAACTGGCGCAGCCACGCCATGTCGTTGACGGCGTCCTTGTCCTTGGCGTTCGAACGAGGCGCGTCGGTACGGATCTTGGAGGCTCCCGCGACGGCCTCCTGCTTGTACTTCCAGTGCGCGGCGATGCCGTACTCGGCGCGGCGGTGCATGTCGAACGTGCGGATCTGCAGTTCGACGGGCTTGCCGTTGGGCCCGATGACCGTCGTGTGCAGCGACTGGTACATGTTGAACTTGGGCATCGCGATGTAGTCCTTGAACCGCCCCGGAACCGGGTTCCAGCGGGCATGGACGGTGCCCAGTGCCGCGTAGCAGTCGCGGACCGTGTCGACGAGCACGCGGATGCCGACCAGGTCGTAGATCTCCGCGAAGTCACGGCCGCGGACGATCATCTTCTGGTAGACGCTGTAGTAGTGCTTGGGCCGGCCGGTGACGGTCGCCTTGATGCGTGCCGAGCGAAGGTCGGCCTGGACCTCGTCGGTCACTATGGCGAGGTACTCGTCGCGCTTGGGGGCGCGCTCGGCGACCAGGCGCACGATCTCGTCGTACATCTTGGGATAGAGGATCGCGAAGGCGAGGTCCTCGAGCTCCCACTTGATGGTGTTCATGCCCAGCCGGTGGGCGAGCGGCGCGTAGATCTCCAGCGTCTCGCGCGCCTTCTTCTCCTGCTTCTCGCGCTTGAGGTAGCGCATGGTGCGCATGTTGTGCAGGCGGTCGGCGAGCTTGATCACCAGGACGCGCGGGTCCTTGGCCATGGCGACGACCATCTTGCGCACGGTCTCGGCCTGCGCCGCCTCGCCGAACTTCACCTTGTCCAGCTTGGTGACGCCGTCGACGAGGAGCGCGACGGTGTCCCCGAAGTCACGGCGCAGCTGCTCGAGGCCGTACTCGGTGTCCTCGACGGTGTCGTGCAGCAGTCCCGCCATCAGGGTCGCCGGGTCCATGCCCAGCTCGGCGAGGATCGTCGTCACCGCGAGCGGGTGCGTGATGTACGGGTCGCCGCTCTTGCGCTTCTGGCCGCGGTGCCAGCGCTCGGCGACCTGGTAGGCGCGCTCGATCTGGCGCAGCGTCGAGTTCTCGATCTTGGGGTCGTTGCTGCGCACTATCCGCAGCAGCGGCTCGAGGACCGGGTTGTACGGGTTGGCACGCTGTACACCGAGCCGGGCGAGGCGGGCCCGCACACGGTTCGAGGAGCCGGAGCGGGCGGGCGGGGCCGGGGTGGGGCGAACCGCCGCGGAGCGCTCGGCAGGGGCCGGCTTGGGGCGCGACTGCTCGGCGGCCTGGCCGACGGGCGCCGACTGGGCGTGCTCGACCGGCCCGTGCGGGGCGTCCTTCGCACTCCGTGCGGGCTTCGCCGCGGCCTTCGACGTCGGCTCGGGCTTGGCGGCGGTCAGTGGCTGGGCCTCGTCTGGCAACAGGGCTCCTCTGCGCGTTCCGGGTCCCCCGGGCAGGCCCCGGAGACCCCATGGTAGCGATCCTGGGCTCCGGGCTCGCCTCCAGTGTGTGGGGACGACCTTCGCTCGTACAAACGCACGAGGCGGGCGCCGGATTCCTCCGGGCCCGCCTCACGGTGTCCTGCGGCCTTCCGCACCCTTGCGCTCGGGTTACCGCAGTGGGTCTCAGACCTGAAGCAGCGCCTCCAGCGGTGCCCCGTCGAGGGCCGGCGCCAGGCGGGTGCGCCCGCCCAGGAAGCCCAGTTCCATCAGCACGGACACACCGGCCACCTCGGCGCCCGCCCGGCGGATGAGCCGGAGCGAGGCCTCGGCGGTGCCGCCGGTGGCGAGGACGTCGTCGACGACCATCACGCGGTCCTCGGCGGACAGGTCCTCGGCGTGCACCTCGATCTCGGCGGTGCCGTACTCCAGGTCGTACGCCTGCCTGAGGGTGGCCCCGGGGAGCTTGCCTGCCTTGCGCACGGGGACGAAGCCGACGCCCGCGCGGACGGCGACCGGGGCGCCGAGGATGAAGCCCCGGGCCTCCAGACCGACGATCTTCGTCGCCCCGTACCGCACGGTCAGCTCCGCCAGCGCCTCGGTGAGTGCGGAGAACGCCGCCGGGTCCGCGAGCAGCGGAGTGATGTCCTTGAACATCACGCCCGGCTCCGGGTGGTCCGGGACGTCCCGGATCCGGCTGAGGAGCAGGGTGCGTATGTCGGTCATCGGCGCTTTCCGGAGGGTCGGCCGCGACCGCGGGTGCGCGACGCGGGCTGGTGACGCTGACCCACGACGGCGGGCGCGGCGTCATCCGGCTCGAAGTCGTCCGGGTTCCCGGCCGCAGAATCGTCGAGGGGCTCCTCCGCCGCGGCGGCCTGGGCCCGCTTGGCGAGAACGCGCTTCTTGAGGGCCTTCATCTGCGGCTCGCGCTCCTTGAGGTCGGCGACGAGCGGCGTGGCGATGAAGATCGACGAGTACGCACCGGCCGCGAGACCGACGAAGAGCGACAGGGAGATGTCGTTGAGCGTGCCCGCGCCGAGGAAGCCACCACCGATGAACAGCAGACCGGCGACCGGCAGCAGTGCCACCACGGTGGTGTTGATGGAACGCACCAGGGTGCTGTTGATGGAGCGGTTGGCGACGTCGCTGTAGGTCCAGCGGGTCTGCTTGGTGAGGTCCTTCGTCTGCTCCTTGAGGCTGTCGAAGACGACGACCGTGTCGTAGAGCGAGTAACCGAGGATCGTGAGCAGACCGATCACCGTACCGGGGGTGACCTCGAAGCCGACGAGGGCGTAGATACCGGTCGTGATGGTGATGTCGTGGATCAGCGCGACGAGAGCCGCGACGGCCATGCGCCACTCGAAGGCGATCGCCAGGTAGATCACGACGAGGACCATGAAGATCGCCAGGCCCTGCCAGGCCTTGCTGGCGACCTGCTCGCCCCAGCTGGGACCGACCAGGTCCGCGTTGATCTTCTCGGAGTCGACGCTGAGGTCCTTGGCGAGCTGGTCCTTGATCTGGTCGGCCTTGCCGGTGTCGACACCGGCGATCTGGATGCGCAGACCGCCCGTGCCGAGCTTCTGCACGACCGCCTGGTGACCCGCGGAGTCCTCCGCGAACGTCTCGGCCTGCGCGACCGAGACGCTGGTCTTCGGGGTGGTGAAGACGGCACCGCCCTGGAACTCGATGCCCATGTTCAGGCCGCGCACCGTCAGGCCGAGGATGGCCGCGAGGGTGATCAGGATCGAGACGCCGTACCAGATCTTGCGATTGCCGACGAAGTCATAACCGACCTCGCCTCGGTGGAGCCTGGCGCCGAGGTTGCCGAGCTTGGACATCTCTCACGCCTCCTTCGGGTCGACGGGGGCGGAGGGACGACGGGTACGCCGCAGGGGCGGCTTGGCGCCGAGACGCTTGGGGTCGAGGCCGGACCAGGTGTGGCCGCTCGCGAAGAACTTGCGGCGCGCGAGGATCGTCATCAGCGGCTTGGTGAACAGGAAGACGACGACCACGTCGAGAACCGTGGTGAGACCGAGCGTGAAGGCGAAGCCCTGGACCTTGCCGACGGTGACGATGAACAGCACCGCCGCGGCGAGGAACGACACGAAGTCGGAGACCAGGATGGTGCGCCGGGCACGCGGCCAGGCACGCTCGACGGCGGGCCGCAGCGAGCGGCCCTCACGGATCTCGTCCCGGATGCGTTCGAAGAACACGATGAACGAGTCCGCGGTGATACCGATGGCGACGATGGCACCACAGACCGCCGGCAGGTTCAGTGCGAAGCCGATGGTCGGGCCGAGCAGCGACATGATCACGTAGGTGAGGACGGCCGACACCAGCAGCGAGGCGATCGCGATCATCGACAGACCGCGGTAGTAGACCACCAGGTAGATCACGACCAGCGCGAGGCCGATCGCACCGGCGATCAGACCGGCGTGCAGCTGCTCACCGCCGAGCGCGGCGGTGACGGTCGTGACGCTCTGCTCCTCGAAGGAGAGCGGAAGGGCACCGTAGGACAGGACGTTGGCCAGGTCCTTGGCCTCGGTCTGGTCGAAGCTGCCGGTGATCTCGGCGTTGCCGCCCGTCAGCGCCTGCTGGACGTAGGGGTCGGAGACGACCTCACCGTCGAGGACGATGGCGAACTGGTTCTGCGGCGACTGGTTCTGCGCCAGCTTCCCGGTGATGCTCGCGAACTTCTTGGCACCCGCGGACGTGAAGTCCATCGTGACCTTCCAGCCACCGGCGCCCTGGGTGTCGTAGACCGCCTGGGCCTTCTTCACATCCGTACCGGCGACCTCGGCCGGGCCGAGGACGTACTTCTGCCACTGCTTCTGCGAGTTCTGACCACAGGCGACCGTGGGCTCGGTGGGCTTTGCGCCCACACCGGCCTTGGCGCGCACGGCCGGGTCGGCGCAGTTCAGCGCGGCGTACTGGGCCTGGAGCGCGGCGGTCGCGTCGGAGCCGCCGCTGGGCGACGGGGAGGCGCTGGGTGCGCTCGAGGAGGCCGGGGCGGAGCCGGACGGCGTCGGCGACGAGGTGGCCTTCAGGGCGTCCGTCACCGGGCGGCCCTGCGAGGTGGCGGTCGCCGACGGCGTGGCTGACCCGGACGGGGTCGGGGAGCCGGACGAGGTCGCCTTGCTGCCGGACTGCGCGGAGGGGCTGCCGGAGGCGCTCGGCGTCGCGCCCGGGGAGGCCGCGGCGCCGCTGACCTCGGTGGCCAGAACGGGGCGGAAGTACAGCTTGGCCGTGGTGCCGACCTGGTCCCGGGCCTGCTTGGAGTTCGTGCCCCGGGGGATGTTCACGATGATGTTGCGATCACCCTGCGTCTGGACCTCGGCCTCCGAGACACCCAGACCGTTGACACGGCGGTTCATGATGTCGACCGCGGTGTCCATGTTGGTCTTGTTGATCGCGGATTCCTGGCCGCTCTTCGCCGCGAGCGTGATGCTCGTGCCACCGGCGAGGTCGATGCCGAGACGCGGAGTGGTGTGTCCGGAGGCGAACATTCCCCCGGTGAGCGCCGCGATGGCGATCAGGATGAGGGCCAGCGAGCGACCCGGCCTGCTCTGGGCGCTCGCGCTCCGGCCCTTCTTCGGTGCTGCCACCTTCTCGTACTCCCTCTCAGGCCGCCGCGCGCGGGGTCAGCGTGCGGGGGGCCATGACATTTTGTCGGGATTCCGCGCGAAAACCGCACAACCCGGGACCGGGGCGCGTCGGCGCTCCGGTCCCGGGACACGGCTACTTCGCGTCGGCCTCGCCGTCGGTCTTCTTGAGCTCTGCTGCGTCGGCCTTCGCCTCGGCCGGCTTGTCGGCGGCGTCCTCGGCCGCGTCCGTCTTGCCGAGGTCCACGGGCTTGTCGTCGGAGGCGTCGGCGGCGGGCTCGTCGGTCTCGGTGAGGGAGGAGGCGTCGTCCGGCACCACGCTGCCGTCGGCCTTCAGATCGTGCTCGACGCCGTGCACGATGCGGTTGTACTCGTCGTCGGTGAGGACGGCGCCGATCGCGTTCTTCGCGAAGAGCAGTTCCACGCCCGGGCCCGCGTCAAGAAGGACCGTGTCCTCGTTGACCTCCTTGACCGTCGCGTACATGCCCCCGATCGTGCGGACACCACTGCCGGGCTGCATGTCGTTGCGCATGTTTGCGGCCTGCTGCTGCTTGCGCTTGGCCGAACGGGTCATGAGGAACATCGCCGCGATGAGCACGATGAACGGGAGGAGGGTCAAGGTATTCACGGGACGGGGTTTCCTTCGCACGACCGCTGAATCGGCGGCCTGGTGGATGGGGTGGTCGGCACCGCCCCTTAGAGGCGGCATCGGCGGAGTCTAAGCGAGTCCGCACGCATGGAACAACGCTCAGCATGGCACCGGGGTTCCTGGTGGTGCGAGTACCGCGCCGTCACGCCCCGAACAGGTCCTGTTGTCCGTTTCCCCCGGTGGATCCGTGGGGCGCGGTGAGGCCGAGATGGGCCCAGGCCGCCGGGGTCGCCACACGTCCTCGCGGGGTGCGGGCGAGAAGGCCCTCCCGGACCAGAAACGGTTCGGCGACCTCTTCCACGGTCTCACGTTCCTCCCCCACCGCGACGGCCAGCGTGGACAGGCCCACGGGGCCGCCGCCGAACAGCTTGAGCAGCGCCTGGAGGACCGCACGGTCGAGCCGGTCGAGGCCGCGGGCGTCCACCTCGTAGACGCCGAGCGCCGCGCCCGCGATCTCACGGGTGATCACGCCGTCGGCCTTGACCTGCGCATAGTCCCGGACACGGCGCAGCAGACGGTTGGCGATACGGGGGGTGCCACGCGACCGCCCGGCGATCTCCGCCGCCCCGTCGGTGTCGATCTCGACGTCGAGGAGGCTCGCCGAGCGGTGGATGACCCGCTCCAGCTCCACGGGCTCGTAGAACTCCATGTGCGCGGTGAAGCCGAAGCGGTCGCGCAGCGGGGGTGGCAGCAGCCCGGCCCGGGTGGTGGCGCCGACCAGGGTGAACGGCGGCAGCTCCAGGGGGATGGCGGTCGCGCCCGGTCCCTTGCCGACGATCACGTCGACGCGGAAGTCCTCCATCGCCATGTAGAGCATCTCCTCGGCGGGCCGGGACATGCGGTGGATCTCGTCGAGGAAGAGGACCTCGCCCTCCTGCAGGGAGGAGAGGATCGCCGCGAGGTCGCCGGCGTGCTGGATGGCGGGGCCGCTGGTGATGCGGATGGGAGCGCCCATCTCCGCCGCGATGATCATCGACAGCGTCGTCTTGCCGAGGCCGGGGGCGCCGGACAGGAGCACATGGTCGGCGGTGGCGCCCCGGGCGCGGGCGGCGCGCAGCACGAGGTCGAGCTGCTCGCGCACCTTCTCCTGGCCGATGAACTCGTCCAGGTCCTTGGGGCGCAGCGCGGCCTCGACGGCCTGGTCCTCTCGGTCGGCGGACGCGCCGACGAGCCGCTCGGCGGCGGGGGTGTCGGACGTGTCGTCCCAGTTCATGTGGTGTGCCTCGGGGTGTGGTGGTCGGGCCGACGGGTCAGCGGGCTCGGTTCAGGGTCTGCAGGGCCGCCTTGAGGAGGACACCGACCTGCGGTGCGCCCTCGACGCCCTCCGCCTGCGGGGCGACCGCGGCAACGGCGTCGTCCGCCTCGCGGGTGGCATACCCGAGGCCGATGAGGGCCGCGTGCAGCTGGTCGCGCCAGCCGGAGGTCACCGGCCTGCCGACCGCGGGAGCGCCGATGGGCTCGCCGAGGCGGTCCTTCAGCTCCAGGAGCAGCTTCTGAGCCCCCTTCTTGCCGATGCCGGGGACCGCGACGAGCGCCTTCTCGTCACCGGTCGCCACGGCACGCCGCAGGGCGTCCGGGCTGTGCACCGCCAGCATCGACTGGGCCAGGCGCGGACCGACCCCGCTCGCGGTCTGCAGCAGCTCGAAGACCTGGCGCTCGTCGTCGTCCGCGAAGCCGTACAGGGTCAGCGAGTCCTCCCGCACGACCAGGGAGGTGGCGAGCTTGGCCTGCCGGCCGACCCTGAGCCCGGAGAGGGTGTTCGGCGTGCACTGGACGGCGAAGCCCACGCCGCCGACCTCGACCACCGCGGAGTCCGGGGCGACGGCGGCGACCGGGCCGCTGACGAAGGCGATCATGAGGAGCGGCCTTTCGATGCGTGCAGGGCGACGGCCTGCTGGAGTCGGTTCTGTGCGGGGGCGCGCCAGATGTGGCAGATGGCGAGGGCCAGGGCGTCGGCGGCGTCGGCGGGCTTGGGCGGGGCGTCGAGCCGGAGCAGCCGGGTGACCATGGCACCGACCTGTGCCTTGTCGGCACGTCCCGCGCCGGTGACGGCGGCCTTGACCTCGCTGGGGGTGTGCAGGGCGACGGGGATGCCTCGCCGGGCGGCGCAGAGCATGGCGACGGCACTGGCCTGGGCGGTGCCCATCACCGTCCGTACGTTGTGTTGGCTGAACACCCGCTCCACGGCGACGAATTCGGGCCGGTGCTCGTCCAGCCACTGCTCGATGCCCTGCTCGACGGCGACGAGGCGGTGCCCGAGATCGGAGTCCACGGGGGTACGGACGACGCCCACGCCGAGCATGGTCAACGGCCGCCCGGGAACGCCCTCGACGACCCCGACACCGCATCGGGTCAGTCCGGGGTCCACCCCAAGTACGCGCACGCGCCCCTCCCTTCGATCTCGCCGGGCCGCCGACGAGCGGTTTCCCCGGTTCGTGCAGGCTATCGGGTGCCACCGACAACGATCGGCAAAGCGACGGGCCGACGGGTGATGTCCCGTCGGCCCGGTCGGTTCGCGGCGGCGCTACGCCTCGACCTTCTCCATGATCTCGTCGCTGACGTCGAAGTTCGCGAAGACGTTCTGCACGTCGTCGCTGTCCTCGAGCGCGTCGATCAGCCTGAAGATCTTCACGGCGCCTTCCTCGTCCAGCTCGACCTGTACGGAGGGCACGAAGTTGGCCTCGGCGGAGTCGTAGTCGATCCCGCCCTGCTGGAGCGCGGTGCGGACCGCGATCAGGTCGGTCGCCTCGCTGATCACCTCGAAGGACTCGCCGAGGTCGTTGACCTCCTCGGCGCCCGCGTCGAGCACGGCACCCAGCACGTCGTCCTCGGTCAGCTCGCCCTTGGGGACGATCACGACACCCTTGCGGGTGAACATGTACGACACGGAGCCCGGGTCGGCCATCGAGCCGCCGTTGCGGGTCATGGCGACGCGGACGTCAGAGGCGGCGCGGTTGCGGTTGTCGGTGAGGCACTCGATGAGCACCGCGACACCGTTCGGGCCGTAACCCTCGTACATGATGGTCTCGTAGTCGGCACCGCCGGCCTCGAGGCCCGCGCCGCGCTTGACCGCGGAGTCGATGTTCTTGTTCGGGACCGACTGCTTCTTCGCCTTCTGGATGGCGTCGTAGAGGGTCGGGTTGCCGTCCGGGTCCGACCCGCCCGTGCGGGCGGCGACCTCGATGTTCTTGATCAGCTTCGCGAAGAGCTTGCCGCGCTTGGCGTCGATCACGGCCTTCTTGTGCTTCGTCGTGGCCCATTTAGAGTGGCCGGACATCTGCCTGTCTCCTTCGCGTAACCCATCTCTGTGTGAACGCCAGAGATCCTACAAGGACTCCGCCGTCCGTTCGGCTCGCACCATGTCGACGAACAGGGCGTGCACGCGGTGGTCCCCGGTCAGTTCCGGATGGAACGACGTGGCGAGCGCGTTGCCCTGGCGAACGGCGACGATGTGGCCGTCGTGCTCCGCGAGCACCTCGGCCCCCGCTCCTACGGACTCGACCCAGGGGGCGCGGATGAAGACGCCCTCTACAGGATCTCCCTCGACACCGTCGACGTCGACCGCCGCCTCGAACGACTCGTTCTGACGTCCGAACGCGTTGCGGCGCACGATCATGTCGATGCCGCCGACGGTCTCCTGGCCCGACCGCGGGTCGAGGATCTTGTCGGCGAGCATGATCATGCCCGCACAGGTGCCGTAGACGGGCATCCCGTCCCGCACGCGTGCGCGGAGGGGCTCCATCACTCCGAACAGGACGGCCAGCTTGGAGATGGTGGTGGACTCGCCGCCGGGGAGGACGAGGCCGTCGACCTCGGCGAGCTCTTCGGGGCGCCGCACCGGCCTGGCCACGGCGTCTGCCGCGGCCAGGGCGATGAGGTGCTCCCGTACGTCGCCCTGAAGGGCCAGGACGCCGATCACGGGTGCGTCGGTCATGTACGTGGTGTCCTCTGTGATGTGGTGCCGGCCCGGTCTACCAGCCGCGGTTGGCGTAGCGCTCGCTCTCGGGGAGAACGTCGCAGTTGATGCCGACCATGGCCTCGCCGAGGTTGCGGGAGGCATCCGCGATGATCTTCGGGTCGTCGTAGAAGGTGGTCGCCTTCACGATGGCGGCGGCACGCTTGGCCGGGTCGCCCGACTTGAAGATGCCGGAGCCGACGAAGACGCCCTCGGCACCGAGCTGGCGCATCAGCGCGGCGTCGGCGGGGGTCGCGACACCACCGGCGGAGAACAGCACGACCGGGAGCTTGCCCAGCTCGGCGACCTCCTTGACCAGCTCGTACGGGGCCCGCAGCTCCTTGGCGGCGGCGTACAGCTCGTGGTTGTCGTAGCCGCGCAGGCGCGCGATCTCGTTCTTGATCTGACGCAGGTGGCGCACCGCCTCCACGACGTTGCCGGTGCCGGCCTCGCCCTTGGAGCGGATCATGGCCGCGCCCTCGGCGATACGGCGCAGGGCCTCGCCCAGATTGGTGGCGCCGCAGACGAACGGCGTGGTGAAGGCCCACTTGTCGGAGTGGTTGACCTCGTCGGCCGGGGTGAGCACCTCGGACTCGTCGATGTAGTCGACGCCGAGGGACTGCAGGACCTGGGCCTCGACGAAGTGGCCGATCCGGGACTTGGCCATGACCGGGATCGAGACGGCCTCGATGATGCCCTCGATCATGTCCGGGTCGGACATACGGGCCACTCCGCCGTCCTTGCGGATGTCGGCCGGGACCCGCTCCAGAGCCATGACGGCGACGGCGCCCGCGTCCTCGGCGATCTTCGCCTGCTCCGGCGTGACGACGTCCATGATCACGCCGCCCTTGAGCTGCTCGGCCATGCCGCGCTTGACGCGGGCGGTGCCGGTCTCGGGGTTCTGGGGGGTGGAGAGCGTGCTGGACACGGGTGGGACCTCACTCTGCGAAAGAGGAAATTCTGCTCGACGAGAGGAAACGTGAGGTGAACAGGCCACGGCAAGGGCCAATGGTGAGCCGGTGGATCGTTTTGCCCCGACAGGGGGTGCCACCGGCGGGTTTCACCCCGTCTCGCGGGCGGTCACACGGTCGAACGGCCCACGAGCCCGGTCGGTGGCTCGTCGTCCATTTCGAACGCCATCGGGAAGGGCGCGTGGCCGGCGAGACGGAACAGGCGCACCTTGCGGTGGCGCCGCAGAGCCCGCGCGGCGCGCACCGCGTCGTTGTGGAAGCGCCGGGCCATCGGCACCTTGCGCACGGCCTCGGTCAGCTCCCGGGCCGCCTCCTCGCCGCCCGGCGCCTGCTGCACCGCCCGCACCTGCGGGGCCTCCTCGAAGACGGCCCGCAACGCCTGGCTCAACTCGCTCTCCGCGACCTCGCGCTGATCCTCCTCCGCCTGGCGGGCGGCGTGCGCCGCCTCGTACAGCACGATCGAGGCGGCCGGGTCGAGTACGCCGGAGGTCGCCAGCTCCTGGGTGATCGACGCACGCCGCAGCAACTGCGCGTCGAGCGCGGCACGCGCCGCGTCGATCCGGGCGTGCAGCCGGTCGAGGCGCCCCGCGGTCCAGCTCAGGTAGAGGCCGATCGCGACGAGGACGACGAGGATCCAGATGAGGGTTGGGCTCACGGGCCGCAAGGCTACCGGGCCGCTCGCGCACGCCCCTCGCGTCCCACCCGGCCACGGGGCGGCCAACCGCTTTCATGCGGGGGTCGGACGGCGCCCGGGGACCCACGAGGCGCCGTATGCCGCGGGCACTGGACGGTCTGGACCGGCGGGGTGGCGTATGCCGTGGCCGACGGTCGCAAGCAGGGAGCGACCCAGGGAGGCGACCCGCAGCGGGGGCGCCTCGGGGCCGCCCACGTCGGCCGCCGACCGTATGCGCGGCCCTCGGAGGGGCACGTCCCGGACAAGCACGCGACCGGTGCCGGGGATCGCCCCGGCACCCGTGCACGGCGGCGGACCACGGGCCGGCGCGCCGACCCAGGCCGCGCTCTCGACTCGTCCATGGTCACGGCGCCCGACCCCGGGCCGAGGCGCCCCCGGCCGCACCCTCGGACTCGTCCACGGCGCCCGCGCCGCCCTCCGTAGCCGACTCGCAGACCGGCCGGACCCCGCCGACCGGCACACGCAGCAGTCTCCCGGACCGACCGCGCCGGACGCCCGCCCGACGGCACGTGGACGCGCACGCGTCCATGCCGGAAGACGGCGACCGGGCTCAGTCCCGCGCCAGACCCAGTCGTGCCCGCAGGCTCGTCCGCTCGTCCGCGGCCACGGCGGCCGCGCCCTCCGTCACCGTCTCGTAGACCGACAGGATCTCCGCACCCACCGTCGACCAGTCGAAGCGCCGTACATGGGCGCTGCCCCGCCGCCGCAGCTCCTCGCGCCGCTGCGGGTTCTCCAGCAGCCGCACGGCGGCGTCGGCGAGTGCGTCGGCGTCCTCGTTCGCGAACAGTTCGCCGGCCGCGCCCCGGTCGAGGACCTGGGCGAAGGCATCGAGGTCGGAGGCGAGCACGGCCGCATGTGCGGACATCGCCTCCACCAGGATGATCCCGAAGCTCTCACCGCCGGTGTTGGGCGCCACGTACAGGTCGACGCTGCGCAGGAAGCGGGCCTTCTCCTCGTCGCTGATCATCCCGAGGAACTCCACACGCGGGCGCAGGTCCTCGGGAAGTGTCTCGACCGCCTCCTTCTCGTCGCCCCGTCCGGCGACCAGGAGCCGCGTCTGCGGCCGGGCGGCGAGGATCTTCGGCAGGGCCCGCATGAGAACGGGCAGTCCCTTGCGCGGTTCGTCGATGCGCCCGATGAAGCCGATCGTGTCGCCCTGCCATTCCGGCTTGGGCTTGGCCTTGGCGAAGAAGTCGACGTCCACGCCGTTCGGGATGACCACCGCGTCGCCGCCCAGGTGCTCCACGAGCGTGCGCCGGGCGTACTCGCTCACGGCGATCCGGGCGCTGATCTTCTCCAGAGCAGCCTGGAGGATCGCGTAGGCGGCGATCATCGCACGGGAGCGCGGGTTCGACGTGTGGAAGGTGGCCACGATGGGGCCCTGCGCCGCCCAGCAGGCCAGCAGGCCCAGCGACGGCGAGGCCGGCTCATGGATGTGGATCACGTCGAACCGGCCTTCGTGCAACCACCGCCGCACCCGCGCGGCGCTGAGGAAGCCGAAGTTCAGCCGGGCCACCGAGCCGTTGTACGGCACCGGCACCGCGCGGCCCGCCGAGACGACGTACGGCGGCAGGGGGGTGTCGTCGTCCGCCGGCGCGAGCACGGAGACCTCGTGCCCGAGGCGGATGAAGTACTCGGCCAGATCACGGATGTGGAACTGGACGCCACCCGGCACGTCCCAGGAGTACGGGCAGACGATGCCGATCCTCACGGGGTCCCCTTCTCGGGCCGCGAGGGGGCCCTGGCCGGGTCCAGGTCGGCGAGCCACAAGCGCTGCAGCATGTGCCAGTCCTCCGGATGCTCGGCGATCCCCGTGGCGAAGGCGTCGGCCAGCGCCTGTGTCATGACAGACGTCTTCTCGGCACGGGTACCTGTCCCGGGTACCTCGACGGGGGGATGCAGGCGGCCCTGCATGACGGGTGACTCGTCGTACCAGAGGGTCACGGGCACCAACTGCGCACCGGTCTGCTGGGCGAGCAGCGCCGGTCCCGCTGGCATGCGGGCCGTCTCACCGAAGAAGGACACCTCGGTGCCGGAGGCGGACAGGTCCCGGTCGGCGACCAGACAGACCAGGCCACCGTCGCGCAGCCGCCGGGCCAGGGTGCCGAAGGCGGAGCCGCCGCTGTGCGGGAGCACCTCCATGCCGAGTCCCTCGCGGTAGGCGACGAAACGGTCGTAGAGCGTCTCGGGCTTGAGCCGTTCGGCCACCGTCGTGAACGGTATCCCCAGCTTGGTGGTCACCCAGGCGCCGGCCAGGTCCCAGTTGGCGAGGTGCGGCAGAGCCAGGACGACGCCCCGGCCCTCGGCCAGTGCGTCGGTCAGGTGGTGCAGGTCCTTCGGGTCGAAGCCGTCCCTGACGCGCTCGGCGCTCCATGCGGGGAGCCGGAAGGACTCCATCCAGTACCGCAGGTACGAGCGCATGCCCGCCCGGCTCAGTTCGGCGAGCCGCTGCGGACTCGCGCCGGGCACCACGCGCGCGTAGTTGCTCTCGAGGCGCTGCACGCTCGTGCCGCGCCGCTTCCAGGCGAGGTCCGCGATTCCGCGGCCCAGCCGGACCGCGACGGGCTCGGGCAGCGTCTTGACGGTGCTCCAGCCGAGGCCGTAAAGCCCGTCCGTCAGCCGCTCCTGGAAGCTGGTCACGTCGGCGCCCCGCTCTTCTGCACGTTCCGCCCGCGGATCATTTCGCCGCCCCGCTCCCGTGCCCGGCGTTCTCGCCCTTTTCCGCTGCCGCGGCGGCGTCCGCCTCGGCCGATTCCCGGCGCACCGTGACCACGCGCTGGATCAGTGTGACCAGGCTGCCGACGGCGACGATCCACAGTGCGATCGGCAGCAGCACCTGGATACCGGGCACACCGAACTTGTGCAGTCCGGCGAAGCCGGCCGCCACCAGCGAGATGACCAGCCGCTCCGCGCGCTCCACGAGCCCGTTGACCGCCACGGGCAGGCCGATCGACTCGCCCCGGGCCTTGGTGTACGACACCACCTGTCCGCTGGCCAGGCAGAAGAGCGACACCGCGCACAGGAGGTCGTTGTCCCCCTTGCCCGCGTACCACAGGGCGAAACCGCCGAAGATCGCGCCGTCCGCGACCCGGTCCAGCGTGGAGTCGAGGAAGGCGCCCCAGCGGCTGGAGCGGCCCAGCTGGCGGGCCATGTTGCCGTCGACGAGGTCCGAGAAAACGAACAGCGTGATGACGACCGTGCCCCAGAAGAACTCGCCCCGGGGGTAGAAGACCAACGCGCCCGCGATCACACCTGCGGTACCGATCAGTGTGACCGTGTCGGGGCTGACGCCCCGGCGGATCAGAAACGCGGCGAACGGTGTGAGGACACGCGTGAAGAATGCACGCGCGTACTTGTTCAGCATGGCCTTCCCGACGGTCGGTGAGCCGCGCGGTCCTGGTGGCCGCCGGCTGGCCCATCGTAGCCACGCACGGGAGCGGGCGACGGCCGGGCACCCACACACTGTGTCACGTGCCCGTGGCATCACGATCACGAACGGGCAGCCCGCGCAAGCCTCGGTCGAAGGGCGGGATCGCGTCCTTCGTATGGACGCACCGTGACGCGAGTGCAAAGCTCGAATTCACCGCGGGCGTCAACGGAGCCGCCATCGCACGCGGATCCGCATGTCCGCGCCCCCAGTGACCTCACCGTGCACGGGAGGCAGGATCATGGGCGACAAGGCGAATGCACACACCGGAGCCGCCGGCAGGGCTACGGCGGCCGACCACCCCGCGTCCGTACGGAATGTGGTGCTGGTCGGCCACAGCGGATCGGGCAAGACGACTCTGGTCGAGGCTCTCGCGCTGACAGCGGGAGCGGTGAACCGGGCGGGCCGCGTCGAGGACGGCGGCACCGTCTCGGACTACGACGAGATCGAGCACCGGCAGCACCGCTCGGTGCAGCTCTCCCTGGTCCCCGTCGACTGGGACGGGGTCAAGATCAATCTTTTGGACACCCCTGGATACGCCGACTTCGTCGGGGAGCTCCGGGCCGGTCTGCGCGCCGCGGACGCGGCCCTTTTCGTGGTCTCCGCCACGGACGGGGTGGACGGCTCGACCCGCATGGTGTGGGACGAGTGCGCCGCCGTCGGCATGCCGCGCGCCCTCGTGATCACGCACCTGGACGGCTCCCGGGCGGACTTCGACGAGATGACCCGGGTCTGCGCCGACGCGTTCGGCGGGGACGACCCCGACGCCGTACTGCCGCTGTATCTGCCGTTGCACGGCGCACACGGATCGGACGGGCACACGCCCGTGACCGGGCTGACCGGGCTGCTCACTCAGAAGCTGTTCGACTACTCCTCCGGCGAGCGCAAGGAGTCCGAGCCGGGGCCCGACCAGCAGCCGCTCATCGACGAGGCCCGCAACCGGCTCATCGAGGGGATCATCGCGGAGAGCGAGGACGAGACCCTCATGGACCGCTATCTGGGCGGCGAGGAGATCGAACTCGGCACCCTGATCAAGGATCTGGAGCGAGCCGTCGCACGCGGGACGTTCTTCCCGGTCCTGGCCGCGGCACCGGCCACCGACGGCGGCCGCCAGGGACTGGGCACGGTCGAACTGCTTGAGCTGGTCAAGGGCGGCTTCCCGACCCCGCTGGAGCGGGCGGCGCTCGCGGTCACCACGCCCGACGGCAAGCCGCGCGAGCTCGCGCTGTGCGACCCGGACGGACCGCTCGTGGCGGAGGTCGTCAAGACGTCCTCCGACCCGTACGTGGGCCGCGTCTCGCTGGTGCGGGTGTTCTCGGGCACCCTGCACCCCGACGACACGGTGCACGTGTCCGGGCACGGGCTGGCCGACCGGGGGCACGAGGACCACGACGTCGACGAGCGCATCGGGGCGCTGTCCGCACCGTTCGGCAAGCAGCAGCGCTCTCTGAGCCATTGCATCGCGGGCGACCTGGCGTCCGTGGCGAAGCTGAACCGGGCCGAGACCGGGGACACGCTCTCGGCCAAGGACGATCCGCTGCTCATGCAGCCCTGGGAGATGCCCGACCCGCTGCTGCCGCTCGCCATCCAGGCGCACAGCAAGGCCGACGAGGACAAGCTCAGCCAGGGACTCGCGCGGCTGGTCGCCGAGGACCCGACCATGCGCCTCGAGCAGAACCAGGACACCCACCAGGTCGTGCTCTGGTGCCTCGGCGAGGCACACGCGGACGTGGCCCTCGAGCGGCTGCGCAGTCGCTACGGCGTCCAGGTCGACGTGGTCCCGTACAAGGTCTCCCTCCGCGAGACGTTCGCGGGCAGGTCCGCCGGGCGCGGACGCCATGTGAAGCAGTCCGGCGGGCACGGCCAGTACGCGATCTGCGAGATCGAGGTCGAACCGCTGCCCGGCGGCTCGGGCATCGAGTTCGTGGACAAGGTGGTCGGCGGAGCCGTCCCGCGGCAGTTCATCCCCTCCGTCGAGAAGGGCGTGCGGGCCCAGGCCGCCAGGGGTGTGGCCCTGGGCCATCCGATCGTCGACATCCGGATCACGCTCCTGGACGGAAAGGCGCACTCGGTGGACTCCTCCGACGCCGCCTTCCAGACGGCCGGCGCGCTGGCTCTGCGCGAGGCGGCGGCCGGCACCACGATCCACCTCCTGGAACCCGTGGCCGAGGTGAGTGTGCTCGTCGGTGACGACTACGTGGGCGCGGTGATGAGCGACCTTTCCGGGCGCCGCGGCCGGGTGCTCGGCACCGAGCAGACGAGCGGCGGCCGCACCCTGGTGCGGGCCGAGGTGCCGGAGATCGAGATCGGCCGCTACGCAGTCGATCTGCGCTCCCTCTCGCACGGCACCGCCCGCTTCAGCCGCTCCTACGCGCGGCACGAGCCGATGCCGCCGCAGCTTGCGGCGAAGGTTCGTCAACAGGCGCAGGAGGCCTCGTAGTCGGACCCCGCTTCCCCGGCTCACGTGCACGGCACGAGCGGGCCGGGGGCGCCGGTACCGGGGGACCGGACGGTCTCCCCGCGACCGGGCGGGCGCGCGCCGAGGGCGAACGCACGCCCGCGCACCCGGACTTGTGGGCCGTCCGCCGACGAACGCCGCCGTGTGCGGATACGCTGATCACCTGATCACGCAGGGATGCGATCGGCGCGATGGCCTGTTCAACAGGTGTGCGGAGCAAGGAAGTCGGGAAGGCCGCAGGAGCGGGTTCGGCGGCGAGGGGGCGGCAGTGACGGACGGGTTCGATTTCAGCCCCGGGGCGCAGGTGCCCCTCTCGGGCTCCGCGGGCCAGACGGCGGCGACGTATGCCCTGGCGTCTGCGGCCTACCGGGACGCGAAGGTCGAGACGATCCTCGACGCCAACAACGAATGGCACGAGTCGACCGTCAGCACCGGCCGTCCCTGGGCGAAGATCTTCCGGCCCAACCTCGGCGAGGCGTTCTCGCTCGCGGTGCGGGACCGCATGCTGGGGGCCAATCGCAAGGCGCTCATCCAGTCCTTCGGTACCGAGCCCCAGGTGGTCGTGGAGCACTGCCTGGCCGCCCACCGCATCCGCCGGGAGCGGGACAACTGGCTCTCGGCGGTGACGGTGCTCTGCGGAGTGCTGTTCCTGCCGGGGATGCTGGTGTGGCTGCTGGTCTTCCAGATCCGCGCCTCGGTGGCCAAGCGCGACGACAAACGCGCCTCCGCGCTCGGTACGGCGCTGCTGTTCGGTGTCGGCGCCCTTGCGGTGATCTTCCTGATCCGTATGCCCTTCACGGGTTTCTGGGCGTGGTACGCACGCGCCTCGGTCGTCATGCCGGTCGTCGGCTGGTTGTGGGCGAAGCAGATCTGCGAGCGGACCGCGAAGGATCTGCGGGACCGCTGGGAGAGCATGCTCGCCGGTGGCGGCCTCGGCGCCAAGATCCCCGAGGCGGTGCCCGGAAGCCCCGGCGAGACCTCGGCCGAGCGGCTGCGCCAGGCGCTCGCCCGGCTCGGCGCCGAACAGCAGTCCAACTCCGTCTTCTACGCCGGGCCCAAGGGCATCCTGGGCATGGGCACCCGCTGGGGCAGCTGGCAGTTGGCCGAGGACCTGGTGCCGCGCGAGAAGGACAAGGAGATCCACCCCTTCCGCAGCTGGGACGTGATCAAGGCCATCCACGACCAGTTGGGGATGCTGGTGCGCGGCCCGCTCAACACGGGCGGCTTCCCCACCCCGTCGATCCGGCACTGGATCGTCAGTCCCATCGGGGAGAAGGCCAAGGAGGTCTCGCGTCCCAAGGGAACGGACGTGGACGCGTACCAGATCAAGACCCACGCCATACAGGAGATCTGCAACAAGCAGCAGTTCGGTGGCGGTGAGCGGCACTACCTGGGGGTCCAGTGGACGCTCTGGGACGGCCAGTTGATCATCACCATGCTGATCACGGTGACGGTGCTGCACGAGACGCTCCGCATCGAGGTGACCGGGCATGCTCTCGGACCGGTGAACGCGCTGTTCACGACCAAGCCCTCGGCACCGACCAAGAAGGTGCAGAAGCAGGTCAGGTTCTGGGAGACGCGGGAGGTGAAGCTTCCGCTGGTGGACACGGACGAAGTGGTGCGCCTCTCGGTCCGCGCCCCGTTCACCTGGTACCCGCCCCTGCTGAACTGGCTCGGCGGCTCGCTGACGCTGCCCGAGCCGTTCGGACTGCGGCATGCCTGGGCGGACCAGCCGTGGCGGCACCGCTTCATGGCGGACGACGCGCTGCGCGCGGCCACGCCGGTGCTGCGGGTGGTGCACGCGGCGGCGATCAGGGTGCTGGAGGAGAACGGCGTGGACACGGAGAAGTTCGGCACGCGGTCGGCGTTCCTCAGCACGCAGGTGCAGGACGTGTCACCGCGTAAGGCCGACGTCTACGACGCGTAGCGCCCGCGCCGGCCGGACGGGCGAGCGGGGCGGACGCCCTCGGTGGCCCGCGCCCCGATGCGCCCCGCCCTTACTCCCCGGACGGGCCGCTCTGCGCGGGCCAGGCCTCCGCCAGCATCTTGCGGGTGTCCGCGAGCAACTGCGGCAGCACCTTCGTGTGACCTATGACCGGCATGAAGTTCGTGTCACCGCCCCAGCGCGGGACGATGTGCTGGTGCAGATGGGCGGCGATGCCCGCACCCGCGACCGTGCCCTGGTTCATGCCGATGTTGAAGCCGTGGGCGCCCGAGGCCGTGCGCAGGGCGGTCATGGCCTGCTTGGTCAGCTCGGCGAGTTCCACGGTCTCCGGCCGGGTGAGGTCCGTGTAGTCGGCGACGTGGCGGTAGGGCACGACCATCAGATGGCCGCCGTTGTACGGGTACAGATTGAGCACCGCGTACACCTGCTCACCGCGTTTGACGATCAGCCCGTCCTCATCGGACTTGGCCGGAATCGCGCAGAACGGGCAGCCGTCACCGGCCCCCGGACCGGTCGGCTTGTTCTCGCCCTGGATGTAGGCCATCCGGTGGGGCGTCCACAGACGCTGGAACGCGTCCTGCGTCCCTACTCCGATCTGCTGCTCCGGCTCACTGGTCATGCAGTGCAGCATATGGCTTCGCCCGTTCGCGGCGTGTCGGCGGGGCTCGGCGAAAACCGTCCCGAGCCGAGCTGGCCCGATGGACGACGACAGCCGTACGACCCGCTGGGAGCGACGGATGGGGGGTCCCGCTCGGGATCGCCTCACTGCTGTATCTCGCCTCGCGGTACGGGTCCTCGGGCGCGGGCTGCCCGGTCCGGTGCGTGATCTGTGTCTGGCGGTGACCTGCGCCAGCTGGGCCCTGTTCGTCGTCGACTACGCGGTGCGCTGGCGTCGTAGCTCTCCGGGCGCCCGCTTCGTCCACCGGCACTGGCTCGACTCGGTGGTCGTACTGCTCCCCCTGCTGCGGCCGGTTCGCGTCATGCGGGTCTATGACGCCGTGCAGAAGCGCCAGGGACATCCTCCCCGGTTGTCCCTCCAGGGGAGGGTGATGCTGTACGCGGGCACATCGGCCACCCTGCTCGGTCTCATCGCCCCTCTCACGGTCTACGACCTGGAGCGGGACGCCCCGCGTTCGACGATCCACACCTTCGGCGACTCCCTGTGGTGGGCCGTGTCCACTCTGTCCACCGTGGGCTACGGCGACGCCGTCCCCGTGACACCGCCGGGGCGGCTGGTCGCGGCCGCCCTGATGGGCTGCGGACTCGCGCTCCTGGGCGCGGTGGCGGACACCTTCTCCTCGTGGCTGATGCAGGAGTTCTCGCGCAGGGAGAACGGCCAAGGGCCCCCGGGGAGCTGAACGTCCCGGGGGCCCTCCGTCACGTACGTGTCAGACCTGCGCCCGCTCCTCGACGACGTTCGCGATCTTCGCGATGGCCTCGTCGAACGGGATGCCGTTCTCCTGCGAGCCGTCCCGGAAGCGGAACGAGACCGAGCCGGCCGCCATGTCCTCGTCACCCGCGATGACCATGAAGGGCACCTTCTGCTTCTGGGCGTTGCGGATCTTCTTCTGCATCCGGTCCGAGGAGGAGTCCACCTCGACGCGCAGCCCCTTCTTGCGGGCCGCGGCGGCGAATCGCTCCAGGTACTCCACGTGCGCGTCGCCGATCGGGATGCCGACCGCCTGCACCGGGGCCAGCCACGCCGGGAACGCGCCCGCGTAGTGCTCGAGCAGCACCGCGAAGAACCGCTCGATCGACCCGAACAGGGCTCGGTGGATCATCACCGGGCGCTGCTTCGCTCCGTCCGGTCCTGTGTACTCGAGGTCGAAGCGCTCGGGCAGGTTGAAGTCCAGCTGGACCGTCGACATCTGCCAGGTGCGGCCGATCGCGTCCTTGGCCTGGACGGAGATCTTCGGACCGTAGAAAGCCGCGCCGCCCGGGTCCGGGACCAGCGGGAGACCCTGCTTCTCGGCGACCTGGCGCAGCGTCTCGGTGGCCTCCTCCCAGGCCTCGTCCGAGCCCACGAACTTCTCCGGGTCCTTGGTGGACAGTTCCAGGTAGAAGTCCGTGAGGCCGTAGTCGCGCAGCAGGTTCAGCACGAAGGTGAGCGTCTTGTCGAGCTCCTCGGCCATCTGCTCACGCGTGCAGTAGATGTGCGCGTCGTCCTGGGTGAAGCCGCGGGCCCGGGTCAGGCCGTGCACGACGCCCGACTTCTCGTACCGGTACACGGTCCCGAACTCGAAGAGGCGCAGCGGCAGTTCACGGTACGAGCGGCCGCGCGCGTCGAAGATCAGGTTGTGCATCGGGCAGTTCATGGGCTTGAGGTAGTAGTCCACGCCCTCGTCGAGCTGCATGGGCGGGTACATGCCGTCGGCGTACCAGTCCAGGTGGCCCGAGGTCTCGAAGAGCTTCCCCTTCGTCGCGTGCGGGGTGTAGACGAACTCGTAGCCCTCCTCCTCGTGGCGGCGGCGCGAGTAGTCCTCCATCACCCGGCGCACGATGCCGCCCTTGGGGTGGAAGACCGCGAGGCCCGAGCCGATCTGCTCGGGGATGGAGAACAGGTCGAGTTCGGAGCCCAGTTTGCGGTGGTCGCGCTTCTCGGCCTCGGCGAGGAAGTCCAGGTGCGCCTTCAGCTCGTCCTTGGACGGCCAGGCGGTGCCGTAGATGCGCTGCAGCATGGGGTTCTTCTCGCTGCCGCGCCAGTAGGCGGCCGCGTTGCGCATCAGCTTGAACGCCGGGATGTTCCGGGTGGAGGGCAGGTGGGGACCGCGGCAGAGGTCCTTCCAGCACAGCTCGCCGGTCTTGGCGTCCAGGTTGTCGTAGATCGTCAGCTCACCGGCACCGACCTCGACGTCCGCGCCGTCCTCGCTGGACGCCGAACCCTTGAGGCCGATCAGCTCCAGCTTGTAAGGCTCGTCCGCCAGTTCCTCGCGGGCGGCCTCGTCGGTGACGACGCGGCGGGAGAAGCGCTGGCCGCGCTTCTGGATCTCCTGCATCTTCTTCTCGACGGCCTTGAGGTCCTCGGGCGTGAACGGCTTCTCGACGTCGAAGTCGTAGTAGAAACCGTCCTTGACCGGCGGGCCGATGCCCAGCTTGGCCTCGGGGAAGAGTTCCTGCACGGCCTGGGCCATGACGTGGGCGGTGGAGTGCCGCAGGATGTTCAGGCCGTCCTCGGAGGAGATCTCGACGCCCTCGACCGTCTCGCCGTCCTGGACCTCGTAGCCGAGGTCCTTCAGCTGACCGCCGACCCGCGCCGCGATGATCGAGCGCTCGCCGGCGAAGAGGTCGGCGGCCGTGGTGCCCGTCGTCACCGTGCGCTCTTCCCGCTCGGAATCGCGTTGGATGATCACACGGACGTCTGACACCGGTCTCTCCTGACTGCTGGCGGATGCGGCGCCATACCTGGAGCGCGCGCATGACTGGGATCGTACCGACCCGGCGCGGCCCTCCGCGAAACGGTCGCCGTCAGTCCCCGCCGCAGGCCTCCTCGAAGAAGTCCAGGTTCTCCTGGAGGGACTTCATGAGCCGGTCCCGCTCCGCCTCGTCGACCTGTACCGGGGACACACCGGACGCGGCGACCAGGCGCCGGAAACCGCCCCGGCTCTCCAGCCGTCCGTGCACCCGCACCGGCAGCCCGACGAGATGGGCGTGGCCCGCGATCCGGTAGGACTCCTCGTCCAGCGTCATCCGTACGTGGGGGACCTCGGCCCCGGCGATGACCCGCAGCCGTACCGTGCCCTCACCGCGCGGGCCCGACCGGCGCAGCCGCACGACGGCCCCGGTGATCCGCACCGGCATGGACGGCTCCTCCCGCTGGTAGCGGGCCGAGGCCTCGCGCAGCACGGGCAGGTCGCCCGGTGAGAACTCGACCGGTTCGCTGGGCGCGGCGCACCCCTCGGGAACGCCGGCCGCGGGCGCCCACTCGACGGCGATCCGGGCGCCCTCGGAGCCGCGCACGAGGGCGACCAGCGCCTCGGTCAGCTCATGGCTCACGCCCGCCTCCACGGCGGCGTCGAAGGCGTCCATGCCGCCGGTGGCCCGCTTGTAGTCGATGGCCTCCCTGGCCGCGTTCAGGGCCTGGTGCAGGCGTACGGCGAGCGGCCTGCCGGTGGTGACGGGCGTGAAGGCGGTGAGCCGGCGGCCCCCGGCGGCCGCGCCGACCAGCACGTGTTCCAGGGACGCCGCGGCGGGCCTGCGGTGCCGGGCGCCGTAGTAGCCGGCACGCGCGCGGGTGGCCAGCGCGCCCGCCATCAGCATCTGGCGGGCGGCCGAACGCAACTGGTCCTCGAGGGCCCAGGGCGCCGCGCCCGCGGGGCCGGCGGGGACGTCCCGATACCAGTGGATCTCGTCGCTCGGCACGGCGAGCCCGAGCAGCACGTCCCGGGCCGCGGGCGAGCCGCTGCGGGAGAGCGCGACGAGGGCCTCGCCTATCAGGTCGTCGCTGTCGGGGAAGGCCCGGCTCTCCGGCACCAGCAGACTCGTACGGCCGCCGCCGGGGCCCGGTGGGGTCCACCGACCGTAGCGCCCGGCGGCCCCGCCCCGGCGCTGCCAGCCATGGCGGTCGAGCAGGGCGCCGAGCACGGCGGGATCGACCTGGTCGGACGCGGGCGGCTGGTTCCACAGCGGCTCGGCCGGGTGCGGCCGCACGGCGCGGGCCGACTCGTCGAGGGGACGGTGTGTCACGGTCTGCCTCCCGTTCCGACCCGGGTCATGATCTCGCACAGGGCTCGGTCGTCGAATATGCGTGCGGTGGGGACGCGTACGGTGGTGCGGCGCCGGCCCGTGATCGGGTGTCCGGCCAGATTGACCCAGTAGCAGCAGTGCCGCAGGTCGAGCCGGTCGTGTCCGGCCCGCAGCCATTGCTCCTGGGACCGCGGAACGATCATCACGACCAGGATCTTGTGCACCGATACCGGCGTGCGGGCGAGCTTCGCCAGGTGGTCGTTGTCGAGCGTGAAGGAGAAGAACCGGCCGGGCGGGTTCGGCGGGATCTGGTACGTGCACTTCAGCTGCACCTTGATGGTGACCTCGTCGTCGACCGTGTGCCCGGGCGCGCTGTGACTGACGTGCCAGTCGATGCCGTTGTCCGGAAAGGGCTGCGACAGTGAGCAGCCGGCCGCGGCGGCGACGGCGTGCAGATAACCCACCTGCAAGGTCTCCATGCAGGCGGTGGTGGCGAGTGTGCCGCGGTGATGGGGTGCCGTCCGCTCGGGCAGCAGCCCGCCCCGTTCGGGCTGCGCTATCGCCATGACCAAAAAGCCTTCCCAGCTGAGAGAGTCCCCGTGACGGGCCCGTGAACTGCAAAGACCCGTACTCCTGTTGTGTCCTTCCGGCGTACGACGCAAACAGCCCGGGTATCACCAAACGGGCAGAAGACGGTGCGTCAGCTGCCAAGGGTGAACGAGGAGTTGTGTAGGCATGGCGTGCTGGTATGAAGGGCCTCTGGCCGCATTCGACACGGAGACCACGGGCGTGGACGTCGAGACCGACCGGATCGTGTCGGCCGCCGTCGTCGTCCAGGACGCCCCGGGCACCCGGCCGCGGGTGAGCCGTTGGCTGGTGAACCCGGGCGTGCCGGTGCCCGCGGAGGCGACGGCGGTGCACGGGCTGACGGAGGAGCATCTGCAGCGCGAGGGCCGCTGGCCGTCGCCGGTGATGGAGGAGATAGCCAAGCAGTTGGGCGAGCACGCCGCCCGCGGCCGGCCGCTGGTGGTGATGAACGCGCCGTTCGATCTGACGCTGCTGGACCGGGAGTTGCGCCGTCATCGCGCGTCCTCGCTCGACGGCTGGTTCGCCTCGGCGCCACTGCGTGTGCTGGACCCGCGGGTCCTCGACAAGCATCTGGACCGCTACCGCAAGGGCCGCCGCACGCTCACCGACCTGTGCGCGCACTACGGGGTCGTCCTGGACGGCGCGCACGACGCGGCGGCGGACGCGGTGGCCGCGATGGATGTCGTACGGGCGGTGGGGCGCCGTTTCGCCACCCGCCTCGACCGGTTGACGCCGGCCGAACTGCACGTCCTGCAGACGGGGTGGCACGCGGCGCAGGCACGCGGGTTGCAGGCGTGGTTCGCGCGCAGCGGCACGGAGGAGTCGGTGGATCCCGCATGGCCGCTGCGGCCGGAACTGCCTGCAGCAGCCTGAGCAGACGAAAAACCGGCCCGCCATGACGGACCGGTCTTCTCCGGGTGGGCGATACTGGGTTCGAACCAGTGACCTCTTCGGTGTGAACGAAGCGCTCTCCCACTGAGCTAATCGCCCGGGAACGCACTGAACAATACAGGTCCCGGCCGGGTTCCTTCAAACCGCTTGGAGACGGGCGAGAAGTCCCCGCCGTCCGGCCCGCATCATCAGCCAGTGGTTGGCACGGAAGACGGGCCGCCCCGGCACGGCGAGCCGGCTGAGCAGAGGCTTGTTCACGTCGACCACCTGGTCGTAGCGGGCGAGGGAGCCCGACGGGGTCGCGGTGACCGTCCAGCGCGCCCAGCCCTGGAGGTCGCCGGACAGCGCGGCCTCCAGGACCCCGGCCGACGGGTCGCGCCGTACCTCACGCACCGTGAAGCTCAGGTCGTACGGCAGGAACGAGCGGATCCGGACCACACCGGTCGTGTCGTCGAGCCGGGTCACGTCCCGCACCTGGCGCCACCACGCCGGATACTCCTCGGCCCGCTCCAGCGCCCCGTACACGGCGGCGGGCGGGACGGGCAGGGACCACAGGGTGCGGAAGCGGTAGTGCGTCCAGTCCATGGACAGAGTCTGCCCCGCGACCGGCGCAGCGCGATTGAGTACCCGTACTCATGCGGTACGGAGAGCCGCGGACCCAGAATGCGGCTGCGAGCGCCGCCGCCCGTGCGGCGGCGCTCCCCCGAGAGCGCCGTGCTCCGCGGTCATCGGGCACTCCGGGACGTCCCGCGCGGCGGTCGCAGCCGTTCGACGCCACTCCGCCGGATCTCCCGGCCCGAAGTCCCCGTCGTTCTCCGGGAGCTGGCCCGGCTTCACATTCCGGATGTACACGGGCACTTGAAACCGAGCAGAACACGCCTTTTGTCGTACTTCCGCAGAAATACCTCGGCGTTCCGGAATAGGGTGACGCATTTCTGTCCGCGGCCCATTCCCCGAGTGCGCCGCACCTCGATCTTCTTGGTCCACGGACAGTTCTTTTCGAAGAACACGACGGGCCGTCCGGCCCTTTTCCCGGACCCTCGACCGCTCGCCGGAAGTCACGGAACGTGACCGACCGGTTCCTCGGTCGGGCTCGTTGTGTGAATCGTTCCATCCGGGATGCCCACCGCCGGGCCGGAGCGGACATACGACGAGGGCGGCGTGACCCACGGAGTCCGTGGGTTACGCCGCCCTCGATCCTGTGGGCGATACTGGGTTCGAACCAGTGACCTCTTCGGTGTGAACGAAGCGCTCTCCCGCTGAGCTAATCGCCCGGGCGCACGGAGAACATTACCGCATGTCAGGTGCGTCTCCGACCATGCGCCGGCGGCAGCGGCGGCTACTCCTCGATGTTCCAGGGCATGGCCGCACCGAACCGCCAGACGTAGACGCCGGCGAGCACGGCCACGATCGTCACGCCGACGGTGGTCAGCACGATGTTGCGCCGGCGCACCCTGGGGTCGAGCGCGCGCTGTGCGGCCTCGGTGACCTTGCGCTTCGTCCAGCGCAGCACCAACTGCGCCCAGACGAACTCGGTCGCCCAGAGCGCAAGGCCGGCGAAGATCACCAGCCAGCCCGGACCGGGCAGCGGAAGCAGGACCACACCCACGGCCACGACGGCGAGTCCGGCCACGAAGACGCCCACCTGCCAGCTCAGGTGCAGTGCCTTCCGGGTCTTGATGAATTCCGGCGCCCGGGAACCGAGCTCCCGCTCCGCCTTCGCCTCGCTCGCGGCCACGGCGATCTCGCCCGGCTCGTCACTCGCCGTATTCATACGAACAAAGCCTACCGGAGAGAAACCGGTCACCAGAATGGGCGTACCACGCAAACACCATCTCGGCCGGATGAGCTACGCATAGACAGGCAAAACACTCAGAGGGGTTTACAACGGCACCGTAGGTGGCATGTCGATTTCGCCGACGTGCGAATCCCCGAGCGCACACTGAGCGAAAGGCCCTGGCGCTTATGAACACCACGGTCAGCTGCGAGCTGCACCTGCGCCTCGTTGTGTCGAGCGAGTCCTCACTGCCTGTACCCGCGGGACTGCGGTATGACACGGCCGATCCCTACGCCGTGCACGCCACTTTCCACACCGGAGCCGAGGAAACCGTCGAGTGGGTGTTCGCCCGCGACCTCCTCGCAGAGGGCCTGCACCGGCCCACAGGGACGGGCGACGTCCGCGTCTGGCCGTCCCGCAGCCACGGTCAGGGCGTCGTATGCATCGCCCTGAGCTCCCCGGAGGGTGAGGCCCTGCTCGAGGCCCCGGCGCGGGCCCTCGAGTCGTTCCTGAAGCGTACCGACGCCGCCGTGCCACCCGGCACGGAGCATCGTCATTTCGATCTCGACACGGAGCTCTCCCACATCCTGGCCGAGAGCTGAAGCGACACCTCGAACCGCCCGACGCCGTCCACTCGGGGAGACGGCTCGGGCCAGGACAACCGCATACGGCACACCCAGGGCGCCGTCGCCGCGAACCTTCGTGGTGACGGCGTTCGAGGTGCACACGCACGGTCACGAAGTTGTCCCGGGTCGTGACGGAGGGGCCCGCACGCGGGGCCCGGAGCCGTCCCGTCCGCGCGGCGGCGGACTGCCCGCCCGGCCTGCGCCCGTCCACGACGGCGAGCGAGCCGCTAGGCTCGGCCAGCATCGGCGGGCGTCCGCCCGACCTCCAGGCCAGGGAGCGACACGTGCTGATCACCCACGACACCCGGTGCGCGCTCGACCTCGTGGTGGATCTGGTGAACACCGCACCCGAGGGCGACGGGACGGACGCGCTCCCGGACGTCGCCGCCCTCGACGACTTCGCGCGCAACCACGATCTGAGCGATGTCGGCGTCCTGTCGGAGTTCGATCTCTCGGCCGTGCGGAAGATCCGCGGCCGGTTCGCCGCGGTCTTCGCCGCCCAGGACGCCAGGACCGCGGCCGGGCTGATCAACGAGCTGGTCGCCGCGGCGGGAACGACTCCGCGACTCACCGACCACGACGGCTACGACTGGCACGTGCACTACTTCGCACCCGGCGCCTCGGTCGCCGATCACATCGCCGCGGACTGCGGTATGGCCCTGGCGTTCTTCGTGGTCGCCGGGGAACAGGAGCGGCTGCGCCGCTGCGAGGCGCCCGACTGCCGGCGTGCCTTCGTCGACCTCTCGCGCAACCGCTCGAGGCGCTACTGCGACAGCCGCACCTGTGGAAACCGCCTGCATGTGGCCGCCTACCGGGCGCGCCGCAAGGAGGCGGCGGGCTGAGCGGGCCGTTGCCGGACGTTCACGTCGTGCGTTCCCCCTCGCGCGGGGCGGGGGCTGACGGAGCCCTCGGCGGGTGGCGCCAGGGGCTCCGCATACGGCTCAGAGCATCAGCAGATCGTGCAGTGATGCCATGAGCAGCAGGCAGCCGACAACCGCAAGGAAGATCATCAGCGGTGGCTGGGAAAGCGCGAAGAGACAACCCCGGCGTTCCTCGGGAGGAACAGCGGTGTCGCTCTGGGTTCTGTCCAGCATCTCGCGGCGATGATGACGCAGCCCGCACCCGCTACGCGATCAACACGCTCGGAGTGACGGGGAGTTCTCCCATATCCGTGATCTACGGAACGAAGCTGATCCCGGCGTGTGCAACCTTGATCATCCGACGGCGTCGCGCGACCGTTGTGTCGTTTCAAAACGGCGCTCACGCCGGGCGGCGCGCCTCCTCAGATGCCGTGCTTCTTGAGGATGGCCTCGATGTCGCTGAAGTCGTCCGAGGAGTCCCCCGCGCGGGGGGTGGCCTTGGCGCGGGTCGCCGGAGGGCGGGAGGCGCCGAGCGCCGGTGCGGCGGCCGCCGGGGCCACCGGCTCCCGCTCGGCGGTCCGGGCCGCTCTGCGTTCCTTGCGGGTACCGCCGCCGCGTCGGCGCTCCACGGCCCGTGTCGTCGCGAACAGCAGCCAGGCGACGGCGAGCACGCAGAAGCCCGCCCAGGCCGTCAGGCTGAACGCCGTGTCGGCCAGCCAGCCCACGACACCCGTCATCACCAGGCCGACCGGCACCAGCGCGTAGGCCGCGATACGGGCCGCGGCCAGGAAGCGCTTGCGCCAGGCCGTGACCGCGGCGATCCCCAGACCGGCCGCGGAGACGGCGGAACAGACTGTCTCGGCAATCATCCGGACCTCCAGGGCGGTGATCGGTCGGGCAGGGTCGGTTCGTCCCTTCCATCCTGCACCGCCGCACACCCCGCGGGCCACGGTCCAAGCGGACCTCAGGGAGATCTCCGGGTCGGCTCCTCCTCAGGGCGCGGCCCCCTCTGCACCCCGCGCACCACAGTCACCGCCGACGCCCCCCGCCGGTCAGGTCCGGTTGGGAAGGCGTCCGCGGTCCTGGGAGACTGTCGCCCATGAGCGATTCCTCCTCCGCCCGTGCCGCCGCCCCCGTCCTGGACGTCTGGTGCGAGCTCCAGTGCCCCGACTGCCGCACCTCCCTCGAGGACCTGCGAGCGCTGCGCGAGCGCTACGGCGACCGGCTGGAGCTGCGGCTGCGGCACTTCCCGCTGGAGAAGCACCAGCACGCGTTCGCCGCGGCGCAGGCCGCCGAGGAGGCACTGGCGCAGGGACAGGGCTGGCCGTACGTGGAGGCCGTGCTGGCCCGGGTCGACGAGCTGAGCCGCCGGGGCGAGGCGCTCCTCGTCGAGGTGGCCGGCGAACTCGGCCTGGACGCCGAGGAGTTCGACACCGCCCTGATCGACGGCCGGCACATCCTGGTCGTCGACGCCGACCAGGCCGAGGGCAAGGCGATCGGTGTGACCGGCACCCCCACCTATGTGATCGACGGACTGCGTCTCGACGGCGGCAAGAGCCAGGAAGGCCTGCGGGAGCGCATCGAGGAGATCGCGGACCGGCTCCTGGCCGAGGGGGCCTGAGCCTCAGGCGAGGTCCTTGTAGAAGTTGTACGAGGTGGTCTCGTACCCCAGCGAGATGTAGAGGCGCTCGGCCGGGTCATTGCCCGCGAATACGTGAAGGGCGATGCGGTCCTTGCCGCCCTCGGCCGCCTGCGCCTCGGCGAGCCGCATCAGCGTGCGCCCGTGACCGCGGCCCCGGTGCTCGGCGTGGACCTCCACGTCCAGGACGAACGCGCTGTCCGGCCACAGCCCGAGCCACAGGACGCCGACCGGGTCCCCGTCGCTCTCCAGGACGCTGATCACCGTGTTCGCGCTGGCGAGGCCGTCCGGCAGGAATCGGACGTCGCTCTGCTCGGCCTTGTCGTAAGCCTCGTCGGTGGACGCTCCCCGCTCGATCAGGCTGCGCGCGAAGCCCTCTCGCGCCTGTGCCCGCCACGGGCCGTACTCGGCCTCGGTCATCGGACGGGCCACGAGGCCGGCGGGCAGCCGGGGCACGTCGGGCCCCAGCCGCTTCTCCATGTTCCGGCTGCGCAGTACGTACCCGAGTGTCGTCGCCAGCCGGCGGGCCGCCTCGGCGTCACCGGGCACGGAACCCTCGATGCGCTTGCAGCCCCAGCCGCGCGCCACCTCCTCGGCGGCCAGCGCGGCGACCGTGCCCCTGCCCCTTCCGCGATCCGGCTCCTCGATACGCAGCTCCGCGAGGCAGGCCACGGTCGGCCCGTACTCGGGGTGCGTGGACAGGTGTATCCCACCGATCGGACGGCCGTTCACACACACCTGATAGCGCTGTGAACGCGTTCCGTCCGGGTCGTGGCGAAGCGGCTCGGTCGGCCGCAGGGTCGTGGTCATCACAGGTGTTCTACCCGGTACCGCGCCGCGGGGCAGCCGAATTTCGCCCGGCTCAGGGGTCGAGGTCGTTCCCCGCCCGCTCGTCGAAGATCCGCATCGCCTTGGCGGTCACCGGACCCGGCGCACCCGGCAGTTCCCGGCCGTCGACCCGGCGCACCGCCTGCACGTCCCGCAGCGTGGAGGTGAGGAAGACCTCGTCGGCGCGCTCCAGGACGTCCAGCGTCAGATCGGTCTCCTTGGCGCCCGTCCAATCGACGGTGAGCGCGCGGGTGATGCCCGCGAGACAGCCGGAGGCGACCGGCGGGGTGTGGATCTCGCCGTCGAGGACCACGAAGACGTTCGACCCGGTGCCTTCGCAGAGCTGCCCGACCGTGTTGGCGAACAGCGCCTCGGAGGCACCCTGTTGGGAGGCGCGGGCCAGGGCGACGACGTTCTCGGCGTACGACGTGGTCTTCAGGCCGGCCAGCGCACCGCGTTCGTTGCGGGTCCACGGCACGGTGATCACTGCCGTGGCGTCGGGTCGACGCTTCGTCGCGCCGACGGCGACCACGAGCGTCGGGCCCTGGTCGCCGCGGTCGGAACCGAGCGGGCCGTAGCCGCCGGTGTACGTGATGCGCAGCCGGCCGAGCGGCACCGGCTCCGCCTCCAGCACGGCGGCGCAGGCCCGCCGGACCTCGTCCAGGTCGGGGTCGGGCAGCCCGAGACCGCGCGCCGAGCGAGTGAGCCGGTCGAGGTGACGGGTCAGCGCGAACGGCCGTCCGTCGACCGCCTTGACGGTCTCGAAGATGCCGTCGCCGACGGTCAGTCCGTGATCGAGGACGGATACGCGGGCGGACTCGAGGTCCTGCAGCCCGCCGTCCAGCCAGATCTTCACGTGAGGGTCCCTCCACTCGCCTCGTACGCCCCCGACGCTACCGTGAGCAGTCGGGCGGCCTTCAGTTCGGTCTCCTGCCACTCCCCCTCCGGGTCGGAACCCCAGGTGATGCCCGCCCCCGCGCCGAAGCGCAGCACGGCGGCGTCGCCCGGAGTCCGGTCGATCCAGAACGTGCGGATGCCGACCGCCAGCTCCCCCACCCCCCGGTCCGCGTCGACCCAGCCGACACCGCCGCAGTAGGGGCCGCGGGGTGCGGTCTCCAGGGCGTCGATGATCCGCAGGGCGCTGGACTTGGGCGCACCGGTGATCGAGCCGGCCGGGAAGGTGGCATCGAGCAGATCCGGCCAGCCCACGTCCGCGCGCAGCTCGCCGCGGACCGTGGAGACGAGGTGCACCAGACCGGGATGCTTCTCGACGGCACACAGGTCGGGCACGGACACACTGCCGGAGGTGCAGACACGGCCGAGGTCGTTGCGGACCAGGTCCACGATCATCACGTTCTCGGCGTAGTCCTTCTCCAGAAGGTCCTCCTCGGTGCGTCCGGTGCCCTTGATCGGGCCGGACTCGACGCTCCGGCCGTCGCGGCGCAGGAAGAGCTCGGGGGAGGCGGTGGCGACCTCCACCCCGTGCCCGGGAAGGCGGATCGTTCCTGCGTAGGGAGCGGGGTTGCCGCGCGCCAGCACGGCGGTCAGCGCGTCCACGTCCGCGTCGGCCGTCACCGGGGCGGAGAGCACCCGGCAGAGGTTCACCTGGTAGACCTCGCCGGTCGCGATGTGCTCGCGGATCCTGCGCACCCCCGCCGTGTACGCGTCGCGCTCGAGCGACGACGTCCAGTCACCGGTCGACGGGCCCCGCCATCGGCCGGGCACCGGTGCGGGCACGGGCTCCTCCCGTACGTCCTGGAAGCGGGCGCAGGTCAGACGCCCCTCGTAGTCCGCGCAGACCGCCCAGAAGCCGGTGGAGTCGAGGGCGGCGGGATCGTCGGTGACATCGAGGAGACCCGTGGCCACGCGGTCACCGAAACGTGCGAGAGGAGGGGGGTGGAGCACACAGTCGAGTCTATGGCCGTGTCGCGCCGGTGGCCCGGACATGTCCCTGTGGGGCCCTGACCATGACCTTGACCAGGTGCAGGGCAGCACGCTGCACAAACGCGTTTTTGTACTGGCTCCGGAATCCGCTAGAGTTCAACTCGTCGCCGGGACGCGGGAGCGTACCGAAACGACAGGCGGACGTAGCTCAGTTGGTAGAGCGCAACCTTGCCAAGGTTGAGGTCGCGAGTTCGAGCCTCGTCGTCCGCTCGAAGGAATCAGGGGATCTTCCCGACCCCCTGCACTCCGGGTGGAGTGGCCGAGAGGCGAGGCAACGGCCTGCAAAGCCGTCTACACGGGTTCAAATCCCGTCTCCACCTCCAAGGACGATTAGCTCAGCGGGAGAGCGCTTCCCTGACACGGAAGAGGTCACTGGTTCAATCCCAGTATCGTCCACTGGTCCGCGAGGATCCCCGCGCGATTAGCTCAGCGGGAGAGCGCTTCCCTGACACGGAAGAGGTCACTGGTTCAATCCCAGTATCGCGCACGCAGCAACCACGGTCGTCTCTGCCGAGCGGCCATGGCCCGAGGACGATTAGCTCAGCGGGAGAGCGCTTCCCTGACACGGAAGAGGTCACTGGTTCAATCCCAGTATCGTCCACCGGATCGAGGGTGGCTTGTGCCGTGCGAAGAGCGCGGCCGGGCCACCCTCGTCGTTTTCCCTTGTCCTCGAGGCGCGTTGCGGGACGACAAGGCCCCCCGGCCCTGTGGGCGGGGGGGCCTCTGCGTGCCTCAGCTGGAGAACAGCATGTGGCCGAAGCTCTTGTGGCGCTGGTGGCCGTAGTGCCCGTGCCCCCCGTGGCCGCCGTGCGGTGCGCCCCAGGCGGGGGCGGCAGGGTAGGCCTGCGGGGCGGACGGGGGCGGCGGAGCGGGCTGCGTCCACTGGGACTCCAGGCGGGTCAGCGCCTCGAGCTCCCCGTAGTCCAGGAAGATGCCGCGGCAACCGCTGCACTGCTCGATCTGGACGCCGTTGCGGTTGTACGTGTGCATCGGCGCATGACACTTCGGACACTGCATGGTCGGCTCAACTCCTCGCCGGTCGGTGGTGCTTCGCCAGGTAGGGACTCACTTCCGTGCTGGCCGGTTGCAGCCTACGTCCTTCACCCTCGCGCCAACTACGGCACTTCGGCACTCATTCGAACACACGCTTGGACGACGGCCTGCTCCACCTCGTCCAGGGGACGGTCCGCTGTGACCGACTTGACGACGGCCAACGCCGCGGTCTGCACGGTGAGGGCGCGGGCGGGGACGTCGAGCGCGGGCCAGGGGTCACCGTCGAACGGGACGGCCGGTCCGCCCTCCTGCCGGTAGGCGGTGAGGAACCGGGACCACTCCTCGGGCGGAAGCAGCCCGCAGGCGTACCACGCGGCCGGCCGGGCCAGGTCCCAGGCCGGGTCGCCCGCACCGAGGTCGTCGACGTCGATGAGGAGCCAGGAGCCGGCGTCCGGGGGGTGGCGCACGAGCTGGCCGAGGTGGAGGTCACCGTGGCACAGAGCACGCGGGGGCGGCGGGTCCGCCTCGTCGCGGGCCCAGGCCGGGAGGGCCGCCCAGGCCTTGAGTACGGGCTCGGCGGCAGGGTGCGGGCCGGCCGCACCCATGCGCCGGATCGCACGGGCGGCCTTGGCCGGCCCGCGCATGGGCGGCAGGCCTGCGGGCACGGGGGCCCGGTGCAGCCGGGCGAGGAGGCGCGCGGCCGCCTCCCAGGGGGCGGCCTCAGGGCGGTCGGGGTCGACCGGGGCGCCGTAGGGCCAGAAGGTCACGAGGCGGCCGTGGAGGGTGACCGGCGTGGCGTCGAGCGGGGCGAGCAGGGTGCCGCCGAGGCGGGTGGCCGCTGCGAGGCGGAGCGAGAGCTCGGCGGCGTCGGTGCCCGGTGCATGGGCCTTGGCGACGGTGGCGCCGTGGCGGACGACGGCGGCGGTGTCGCTGCGCTCTGCGAGGACCGCGTCCGAGGTCGTGCACCTGCACTCCGCATCGGGGTTCGAGTGCACCGTGGCACGTGCTCGTGCGGTGAGTGCGGGCAGGAGTGCGTTCATGGGCCCTCGGAGTGTACGTACGGCTGTGCGGGGAGCGTACGCCGCGAACAGGACAACGCCCGCGCAGCTCCCCAGCTGCGCGGGCGTTTGTGCCGTCCGCCGCACCCCCGTCCCCACGGGGTCTTATGGGTGGATGTCCCCGCCCGGACCGCTCTTCCGGGCCTGGGGCGCCGCTCAGCGCCCCAGCATCACGCCCACGGACGACGCTTGTGTGACCACTGCATCCCAGCCGCCGAAGGCGTATACGAGCAGGGCCGCCAGGGGAAGGACCATCGCTGTCGCCACCAGCGGGTGGCGGCGGCTCGGACGGCCGGTGCCGAACGCGGCGCCGTATGCCTTGCGTCCCTGCATGCGGATCAGCGTCCGCGGTGCCGTCTGGGCCATGGTCCCTCTCCTGACCTTTGTGCAGTTGTCCTTGGCAGCGGCGGGTGTCTGACCTCGGGGGACGAGTGCTGCACCCGCCGCTTGACCTCAAATCTAGGTGCCGGGCCGACGGGGGGCGTCATGCCCTCGTACCGATTGCCTGGCCTCCCGGAGGATGACCGATGACCTGCGGTGTACTCCCCTGGGTGGAGACGAGGTCCTAGGTCTCGGGGTCTTCCCCGAGGGGACGCCCCGAACGTCCCCCGTGTTCCGACGCGTCCTCCCGCGGGACCGGCTGCTCCACGAGCGCCAGCACCCGGTTCGCCATGAAGCGGGCGGTGCGCACGACGGAGCCGTTCCTGGTGACTTCGCTCACTTCCACCACTCCCCTGCGCACCGCCGTCTCCACCCGGCGGCCCGCCCTGCTCGCCACGACCTCGTAGGTGCGCGTCGTGTCCCCGGCGTCCACGACTATCTCCACACGATCACCCTTCACGGGCTCAATCCCCCTTCCGCCGCGGGAGGTTGGGATCACAGGCAGCACAAGGCCGGCCTGCTCGCGCCTCCCCTGACCACCCCTCAAGTCTCGCACCCGGCAGTGACAATCGATCGGGGCGAGAGGGCGCGGCCTCTGCGCGCACCCGGCCGCGGAAACGTAAGCTGTGGCTCGTCAGACGGACCGGGCAGCGGGGATGGACATGGCGATGATGCGCCTGAGGCGTGAGGACCCGCGTGTCGTCGGCTCGTTCAGGCTCCACCGGCGGCTCGGCGCGGGCGGGATGGGCGTCGTCTACCTCGGTTCCGACAAACGGGGCCAGCGGGTGGCACTGAAGGTGATCCGGCCGGACCTGGCGGAGGATCAGGAGTTCCGGTCGCGGTTCGCGCGCGAGGTCTCGGCGGCACGGCGGATCCGGGGCGGATGCACGGCGCGGCTCGTGGCCGCCGACCTGGAGGCGGACCGTCCGTGGTTCGCCACACAGTACGTGCCCGGCCCCTCCCTGCACGACAAGGTGGCCGAGGAGGGCGCTCTGTCGGCCG
>Ga0102590_1001366_pt1 | contig 37544 bp, 31 predicted proteins | sample AraplaMF_Col_mMF_FD_76859 | JGI IMG/M metagenome (GOLD analysis project Ga0102590, IMG submission 76859) | Arabidopsis root microbial communities from the University of North Carolina, USA - plate scrape MF_Col_mMF | ecosystem: Host-associated > Plants > Roots > Endosphere | place: USA... | reverse complement strand
TGTGATCACCGGCATCGAGCAGGACGGGATCGACGGCGATGTCGGCGCGTTCCCGTCGCCGCGGATCGCGATGCTCGGTCACCAGTTCCGCGACGGGTTGCGGGCCCATGCTGTCGCGTGGCCAGAAGCGCGAGGGCCCCGGCACGCGGCACGTGACCTTGCCGCGCGGACCGACGGCGACGATCTCCTCCTGATATTCGGACGCCTCGGCAAACATGCACAGTTCCAGCATGGCACGCCGCTGATCGGGGAAATCGAGCACGACATAGGCGTTGTCGAGGATGTCGGGGACGCGGCCATCATAGATCTCATCACGATGGTTGTGGTTCATGGCGCCCGATGCAAACAGACGTATCGGATTGGCCTTCATGATGAAGCGCATCAGATCGAAGAAATGGCAGCATTTTTCCACGAGCGTGCCGCCGGTGTTCTGCGCGAAGCGGTTCCAGTCGCCGACTTTCTGCAGGAACGGATAGCGATGCTCGCGAACGGTCAGCATGACCGGCGCGCCAATATCGGTCTGCCCGTGAATGCGCTCGATCAACGCGGCGATCGGAGGCATGTAGCGATATTCCATGCCGATCCAGATCGGGACACGTGACTGCTTCGCTATGACTTCGAGCGCGCGGGCCTCGGCAGTCGAGACGCAGGCCGGCTTCTCGACCAGCATCGGCAACGGGCGCTGCGCAGCGATCATGCCGATCTGTTCGGCATGGCAATGATTAGGACTGGCAATGATCAGGGCATCCAGCATGGGTTCTGCGAGGAGGTCGCCGATCTGCGTCACCAGTCGCGCCTGGGGAGCCAGCCGCCGATTGACATCGTGTGAGCTTGCGTCAGGCTCGAATATCGCGGCGACTTCGACGCCCGGCAGCAGCGCGATGTTGCGCAGATGCTCCTGCCCCATCATGCCGCATCCGATGAGAGCATAGCGTGTGGTCTGGCTGTCGGGCATTGGTCTCGCTCTCTCGATCGGCGGGCGCCGGAGAAACGCGCCTACTTCTTGCGTTCGGCGATCTGCTGGGTGATGTCGGCCTCGATCCTCTTATAGGCCTCGTCGGTTTTCGATTCGCCGGCGACCACCTGACCGACGCGGCTGATCACGGCGTTGAAGATGATGCGATTGTAAGGGTAGCCCTGCAGCGCGTAGGCCCCCGGAGCAATCTTGCCGACTTCCCGGGAAAATACCTCGAGCGCGCCCTTGGCCAGCGGGCTGGCGGTGGGGTAGCTGACGCCTTTGGCCGACAGCCCAAGGTGTCCTGGGACGAACAGCGCACGGCCGCAAAACTCCGCCAGGACGTCTTCCTGGGCGAGATATTCCATCACCCTGGCGACGGCCTGGGGATTCTTGGTGGTCTTGATGGCCACCAGCGCGGCCCCGCCGGGCATGCCGGTGCAGCCACCGGGGCCGCAGGGGTTCGGCACGGCGACCCAGTCGAACGCGTTGCCGATCGTCTTGTCGAATTGCGAAATCTGCCAGGACCCCGACATGTACAGCGCAACCTGCGCATTCTTGAACTCGTCATTGGCGCCGCGATAGGTCGCCCCCGAAACCGACGACCAGAGCTCCTTCGACATCACGCCCGAGCCGTGCCAGTCGACGACCTTCTGCACGGCACGCTTGAATCCGTCGTCGATGACGGCCGGATTGCCCTTGTCGTCAAACAGCTTGGCACCTTCGGAAATCGCCATGCCGAGAAAACGATGTCCGGAGCGGTCGATGGCGATGGGAAATGGCGCCTTGACCTTGTCGGCAACCTGCTTGGCGGCCTTGGCCCAATCGTCCCAGGTCGCCTTGTCGCCCGGCATCTGAACGCCGGCCTGTTCGAACAGGGTCCTGTTGACGAAGGGGCCGGTCACGGTCAGCTGGGTCATGAGACCCGGGATGGCGGTGGAATTGCCTGGCTCGCGCATCCAGCTCAGAAACGGACCGAAATTCTTGTCCCAATAAGCGGCGTCTTTCAAATAGGGGCGAAGATCGAGCATGTAGCGCGACACGCCGCCGAGATCGACGACACGGGCCAGGTCCGGGCCCTCGCCCGAGGCGAGCTGCACCGGCAGCGTCTCATTGATTGCCTTGAACGGCACCTGGTCGATGGCGATCTTGATGTCGGGGTTCTTGGCCTCGAAGCGCTTGACGATGTCGGTGATGACCTCGCCTTCGTTGCCGTCGGAATACCAGACCATGCGCAGTTGCGTCTGGGCCAGGGCCGAGAGCGGCAAGGATGTCGCCAAGACAGCGACAAGTGCGACGACCGTTTTGAGAACGTTCATGTTTCCTCCCCGGAATCTGTCTTTTGCCAATTTGGTTTGGCTTGCCTGCGATGTTAGTCACGATCGGCCTGGGGCACAATGCGGTCGCCGTCAATCCGCGCTCCGCCGCGACGTGGCCGCCGTCGGGCGCGGCAAATCGTCGATTCGGTCAGGATCCGGCGCTTGGCCGTAGCCCATGAGCCTGATCCGTTCGTGCACCTGCGCCATCTCGGCTTCGCTGAGCCGCGGCGGCTCGCCGATTGCCAATGCATGGACGTACATCTTCGCCAAAGTCTCGACCTCCACAGCGAGCCATAGCGCCTTCTCGAAGGTCTGCGCCGTCACGATCAGACCGTGATGGCCGAGCAGGCAGGCGTTGCGGCCCTCCAGCGCGGCGACGGCGTGATCCGACAGCGCCTGTGTGCCAAAACAGGCGTACGGCGCGCAGCGGATATCGTTCCCCCCTGCGACCGCGACCATGTAGTGAAAGCAGGGAATGCCGCGCTCGTGCACGGCGAGGACGGTGCTGAAGATGGAATGGGTGTGAAGCACGACGTTGACGTCGTCCCGCGCCTGCAGGAGATCGCGATGAAAGCGCCATTCGGAGGATGGCCGATGGTCGCCCTGATAGTTCGCCGCGAAATCCATCGCCACGACGTCGCACGGCTGCATGCGCTCATAAGGCAGGCTGGTCGGCGTGATCAGCATGCCGCCGGGAATCCGGTGCGAGAGATTGCCCGAGGTGCCCTGGTTGAGCCCGCTTCGATTCATCTGAAGGCAGGTCTCGACAATCCCCTGACGAAGATCGGCATGATCGTCTTGGTCGCTCATGTTGCTTGCTCCGAAAGGGCGGGTTGTTTTCGGCAGAAGCCTGCGTTCTCACCGGCGATCCTGGCCGGAGGATTAGAGTCCAACGCTCGGGAAGCTGTCAAGCAACGGCATCCGTTGGACCAATTGGAGCGTTTTCGAGTGCAGTGAATACCGGTTCGCGTGAAGAAAACGCGTCAAAACAAGAATCTAGAGCCCGGTTCTGATTCCATCAGAACCGGAAAGGCTCTAGTGAAAATCCCGCGAGCCCGGCAGGATCCGCATGTCGCGCGGATGCCGGAGTTTCAGTGCCGGCGTATCGGCATGGTCGCGGCGGTCGTCGTTGAGTTCGCCGAGCATCGGCGCGGACGGCATGCCGCCTTTCCGGCTGAGCGCATCATTGGCGAGATTCATCAGGTCGTGCGAACGGTCGACCAGGCGGTCGGCCACCAGATGCACGACCTTTTCCGGGCTGCTCTGGATGCGGCCTTCGATTTCTATCAGCCGCGCCCCCATCACTTCCTTGCGGAATTGCGCCATGATCTTCGGCCACACCACGATATTGGCGATGCCGGTTTCATCCTCGATGGTCATGAAGACGACGCCATTGGAGCTGCCGGGCCGCTGCCGCACCAGCACCACGCCGGCGCAGCGCACCTTCTGCCGGTCATTGGCGTGCGAGATCGCCTCACACGTCACCACCCGCTCGCGGGTGAACATCGGCCGCAGAAATTCCATCGGATGTCCCTTGAGCGACAGCCGGATGGTCTGATAGTCGGCCACCACCTGCTCCGGCAGGGGCATCGCCGGCAGGGGCCGCGCATTCTCGTCGGGCTGTTCGCGCGCGGAGGCGACGGAAAATAGCGGCAGCGGCACGTCGTCGGGCAGCCGGCGCACCGCCCATAGCGCGGCGCGGCGGTCGAGGCCGATCGAGCGGAACGCATCGGCATCAGCCAGCAGGATTAGCGCCCGCTTCGGCAGCGCGGTGTCGCGGGCAAAATCCTCCAGCGAGGTGAACGGCCGCCGGGCGCGGGCCGCGACGATGCGCTGATCCCAATAGTCGCCGGGCCGGCGTTTCCGGCCGTCGGGATCGGCAAGCCGCTTCTGCTCCGTCAGCAGGTCGTCGACATCGAATACCTCGAACCCGTCGATCTGGCGGAAGCCGAGCCGCACGGCATGATGCTCGCCACAGCGCTCCTCCAGCGTGTTCTGCCCGTGACTGAATGAGACGTCGATCTCGCGCACGTCGACCTTGTTCTTGCGGGCGTCGCCGACGATCTGCGCCGGGGCGTAAAATCCCATCGGCTGGGAATTCAGCAGGCTGCAGCAGAAGGCGTCGGGATGAAAGCGCTTCAGCCATGACGAGACATAGACCAGTTGCGCGAACGCCGCGGCATGGCTTTCCGGAAAGCCGTATTCGCCAAAACCCTTGATCTGGTTGAAGCAGTTGTTGGCGAACTCCTCCGGATAGCCGCGCGCGATCAGGTTGCCGACCATCTTCTGCTCGAACTTGTGGATGGTCCCCATATGGCGGAACGTCGCCATGGCGCGGCGCAACTGGTTGGCTTCCTCCGGGGTGAATTTGGCGGCCTCGATGGCGATGCGCATCGCCTGCTCCTGGAACAGCGGCACGCCGAGCGTCTTCTGCAGAATGGCCTTGAGCTCGTTGCGGTCGCCATATTTCGGGAACGGATATTCGATCTCCTCCGGGCGCATCTTGCGGCGCTTCAGGTAGGGATGCACCATGTTGCCCTGGATCGGCCCCGGCCGCACGATCGCGACTTCGATGACGAGGTCGTAGAAGGTGCGCGGCTTCAGCCGCGGCAGCATGTTCATCTGGGCGCGGCTCTCGACCTGGAACACACCGAGGGATTCGCCCTTGCACAGCATGTCGTAGACTCGCGAGTCTTTCTGCGGCAGCGTCGCAAGCTCCCACCGCTCACCCTTGTGGTCGGCGATCAGATCGAAGCATTTGCGAATGCAGGTCAGCATGCCCAGCGCCAGCACGTCGACCTTCATCATCTTGAGGGCATCGATGTCGTCCTTGTCCCATTCGATGAAGGTGCGGTCGTCCATCGCGGCATTGCCGATCGGCACATAGCTGTCGAGCCGGTCCTGGGTCAGCACGAAGCCGCCGACATGTTGCGACAGATGGCGCGGAAATTCGATCAGCTCGGTGGCGAGCTCGATGGCACGCAGCACCATCGGATTGCCCGGATCGAATCCGGCCTGCTTGACCTGCATCTCGCTCAAGCCGGTGCCCCAGCTTCCCCAGACCGTATCGGCCAATGCCGCGGTGACGTCCTCGGTAAGGCCGAGCGCCTTGCCGACATCGCGGATCGCCGAGCGTGGCCGGTAATGGATCACGGTGGCGACGATCGCGGCGCGATGCCGGCCATAGCGATTGAAGACGTATTGCATCACCTCTTCGCGGCGCGAATGTTCGAAATCGACGTCGATGTCGGGCGGCTCGCGGCGCTCTTCCGACAGGAACCGTTCGAACAACAGATCGATCTCGACCGGATTGACCGAGGTGATGCCCAGCATGAAGCAGACGGCGGAATTGGCCGCCGAGCCCCTGCCCTGGCACAAGATGTCCTGGGACCGCGCGAAGCGGACGATGTCGTGCACGGTGAGAAAGTAATGCGCGTAATCGAGCCGCCTGATCAGATCGAGTTCCTTGTGCAAGGTTTTTTCCAGCTTCGCGCCGATGCCTTGCGGATAGTATTTCGCAACACCCTGCCAGGTCAGATCCTCCAGATGCTGTTGCGCGGTCTTGCCCGGCGGCACCGGCTCGTCGGGATACTGGTATTTGAGCTGGTCGAGTGAAAACGAAATGCGATCCGCGAAACGGATGGTTTGCACGATCGCATCCGGATAGCCGCGGAGCAGCCGGATCATTTCCGCCGCCGGCTTCATGTGCCGTTCGGCATGGGCCTCCAGCAGCCGGCCGGCAACCTCGATGGTGGTCTTTTCGCGGACGCAACTGACGACATCCTGCAGCACGCGGCGCGCGTGCGCGTGATAGAGCACGTCATTGGTCGCGATCAGCGGCGTCCAGGCATCGGAAGCGACGCGCTGCAACCGGGCCAGCCGGCGCGTGTCGTCGCCGCGATGATACAGGCAGGCGGCGAGCCAGACGCCGTCGGCACGGGTGCCGCGTATCGCCGTCAATGTCTGCGCCAGCGCCCCGGCGTCGACACGGTACGGCGGCATCAGCACCAGCAGCAAGCCTTCGCTGAATTCGTCGAGATCGTCGAAGCTCAGCTGGCACTCGCCCTTCCCGGCGCGCAACTTGCCCTGACTGAGCAGACGGCACAGCCGGCCATAGGCGGCGCGGTCGCGCGGATAGGCCAGGATGTCCGGCGTGCCGTCGATGAAGACCAGACGCGCGCCGACCAGCAGTTTCGGGTGCGACTTCAGGTCCGGATTTTCCAGTTCGGAATAGGCCCGCACCACGCCGGCCAGCGTGTTGCGGTCGGCGATGCCGATGGCGTGCAGGCCGTAGTCGGCGGCCTGATGGACATATTCCTGCGGATGCGAGGCGCCGCGCAGAAACGAGAAATTGCTGGTGATGCCGATCTCGGCATAACGCGCGGTCATGCGAAAAGCCCGTGCATGAACCAGTTCGGCTGGACGATCCGATCCTCCTCCTGCACGATCTCGCGGTCATACAGACCGTCGCGGTAGACCCAGAACCGCAATCCGGCTTCGTCCTCGACGCGAAAATAATCCCGCGTCAGCATCTCGCCCTGCGCGCGCCACCATTCCATCGCGATCCGCTCCGGGCCCTCGGCGCGAACCACGGCGTGGGCGGCGCGGCGCCAGACGAAGCGGGCGGGCGGTCCATCCGGCACCTGCGCGATGACCTGGATCTGTTCCGGCCGCTCGAACAGTTTCAGCGGCCGCAGCGGCGGCTCGCCTTCGGTGCGCCGCGGCCAGTCGGCATGGGCCGACAGGACGAAATGATGCAACGCCGGCACGGCCAGCACTGCGCGCTCAGGAAGATGCGTGTCCTGCGGCAGATGCACCAGGACGCGGTTGCCGCCGATCCGGGCCGCGATGCGATCGATCAGCGCCGCCACTTCGTCGTTGTCGTGCACGCTGGCATCGAGGTCGCGCTGCTGCTGCACCACGATTTCGCTGCGGCTGGCGGCGAGGCGGATGAGATCGAAACCAAAACCCGGATCGAGCGGATCGGCGATGGCATCGAGCCGCTCGCGCAGCAACCGGTCGATGACCGCAGCCCTGGTGACCGGCTGGCCGGTTTCGACCGCGATGGTACGCACCGCGCCGTCGGTGCGGAAAAAACTCGCATGCAGTTGCCGCGCGCCTTTGCCCTGCCGCTCCATCGCCGTCACCAGGGTGCGCGCGAGACCGGCCAGAACAGTCGAAATCACCGTATCTGTGGTCACCGGTTCGGCAAAACGCTTCTCCACGATATAGTCCGGCAACGGTTTGCGCGGGCTGATCGGCGCATCCTCCACGCCCAGCGCCTGCTCCAGCAGATTGGTAAATTCGGCGCCGAACCGGGCCGCGATTTCAGGACGGGATCGGGAAGCGACATCGCCGATGGTTTTCAGTCCAGCGCGGCGAAGCCCGCGGGTGATGGCGTCGGCGGCGCCGAGTGCAAACACCGGCAATGGCGTCACCGCTTCGGCTTCGCCGCCGGCGGCAACGATGCGGCCGGGACTGCAGCGCGTCAGCGCGCGCGCGCACACCGGAGTGCCGGCAATCGCCGCGGCAACGACAAACCCTCGTCGCTGCAGCGCGCCACAGAGCGTCGCCAGCATCAAAGCTTCGCCGCCGAATAGATGCGCGCATCCGGTGATGTCGAGAAACAGGCCCTGGGGACCATCCAGCGCCACCAGCGGCGTGAAGCGGTCGCACCAGTCGGCAATATGATTCAAGACCTGCGTATCGGCAGCCTCGTCGGCGTCGAAGACTTCGATGTCCGGACAGATGGCGCGGGCATTGGCCAGCGGCAGGCCGGCCTCGAGGCCGAGACGAGCGGCGGCGTCATTGAGCGCGGAAATCTGCAGCGCGTTGTTTTGTTTGGCGACGACGATGCAAGGAGCGACACCGGAATCGTTCGCAGCCTGATCGCTCTCTTTTTGTTTTGACGCATTTTCTTCACGCGAACCGCTCGCCACTTCGCTTGAAAACGCTTTAGCTGGCGCGGCGCTGCCACCCAACCGCTGGCGCCTGATGCGATCGGTCGGCAGTCGCGGCAGCCACAGGCTGAGGATGCGCCGTCGCTTCACGGAAAAGGCACTCATCACAATTCCATTCCATGATCCACTGGCCGGTCGGGCCATGACGATTTCGAACCAATTGAGCGTCGAGCACGGGAGCACCCCACGTCTGCCAGACCTTGTTTGACAAAGCCGTGTCGGGCGGCGAATGCGCCGCGCGCACGATCCACCGGGTCTCCGCGGTCGAAGGCTGTGGCACCGCCGCCGGGCGCAGCAGCAAGGCGGTGACGCCGGAGGCACGCGCCGTCAGCGTCAGCTTGCGGCTCGCCACCAGATCGAACTGACGCGCCTCGCCCCAGATCTCCATCACCACGGCGCCGAGCGCATCGCAGGCCAGCGCGTCGGCGGCGATGCGCAGTGCGGCGTCCACGTCGGGCGCGTGCACGCTCACCACCTGGCGCGGATCGAGCCCGAGTTCGCTCCATCCGCTCATCGACAGCGCGCCGGATTCGATAGCGGCAAAATCCTGCCGCACCCACAACAGCGGCCGTCGCGCAGCGACCCGCCGCGCCAGCCCTGCGACAAACCCGGTCGCCGTGGCGCTCTGCCGTCCCTCGGCAAACACTTCATGCATCGCGCCGAGCGCCAGGCCGCCGTGCAGCGTGGCATCCGCCAGGCCATGTCCCAGCGTCACCCGGTCGGGCGCGCCGATGCCGGCATCGGCCTCGATGCGCGCGATGCTGCCGCGCAACGTCGCAAGCGTGCTCATGCGTGCGCCGGTCATGCGCCGCTCCTCGAAAGATGGTCTGCCGTCGCAGGGGTCTGGTGAAACGTGCGACTGGCCTTATTTGTTCATGATATGTTCTAATATAAAGCTAACGGGACCGGGAGAGTCAATCGCCCCCGCCATTTTATCTTTATCAGCAAAACCAAGGGGATCTGCGGAACCCCGGCACCCCCTTACCGATTGAATCGCCGTCCCTGCTCAAATCCGGGATCGGGCGGCAAACAAGGAGCAGAAACATGGTCCAGACCAGCCTTTCCGCCTTGAGCGAACAAGCCCAGGACTGCCGCGCCTGTCACTTGTGGAAGGACGCCACCCAGACGGTGTTCGGCGAAGGACCGCGATCCGCTTCGATCATGCTGGTCGGCGAGCAGCCCGGCGACAAGGAAGACCTTGCCGGCAGGCCATTCGTTGGCCCCGCAGGCCAGGTTCTCGACCGGGCGTTGAAGGAGGCCAGCATCGACCGGCCGAAGGTCTATGTCACCAATGCGGTGAAGCATTTCAAATTCGTGGCGCGCGGCAAATTCCGCCTGCACCAGAAACCGAATACCCCGGAGATCAAGGCGTGCCGGCAATGGTATGAACGCGAACTCGCCGCGATCAGGCCGGAACTGGTGGTGGCGATGGGCGCCACCGCGGCGCAAAGCGTATTCGGCAAGATCACCCCGATCAACACATCCCGCGGCCGGCTGATCGATCTTCCCGAAGGTCCGAAGGCGCTGGTGACCGTGCACCCGTCCTATCTGCTGCGGCTGCCCGACGCCGATGCCAAGGCGCGCGAATACGAGCGGTTCGTGGACGATCTGCGCATTGCGGCAGAGGTGCTGAGGCGGGCGCACGCGGCGTAGCTGCCGGCGGCTTTCGCCGCCGGCCACGTTCCTTCAACCGATCATGCCGCTGCTGCGATATTGACGGCGGCCTCGGCGAGCGAGGTCAGCGCCAGGTCGGTCTTCTTTTCTTCCTGCAGGGTCTGGTCGAGCAGCTTGACCGCGTCCTTCATGCCGAGCTGCTGGGCCCACTGCTTCAGCGTCCCGTAGCGCGAGATTTCATAGTGCTCGACGGCCTGCGCCGCGGCGAGCATGCCGGCGTCGAGCGCTTCGGCGCCCTTGTACTCGTCCATGATCTCCTTGCCCTCGTCGAGAATCCCCATGATGGCATCGCAGGTCTTGCCGCGGGCCGGCTTGTCGAGCAGTTCGAAAATCTGCTCCAGGCGCTCGACCTGGCCTTCGGTTTCGTCGTGATGCTTCTCGAAGGCGGCGCGCAGCTTGTCGGAACTGGCGGCCTTTGCCATCTTCGGCAAGGCCTTCAGGATCTGCTTTTCGGCGAAATAGATGTCCTTCAACGTGTCGAGGAACAGATCGTTGAGATCCTTGTCCTTGGCGGTCATGACGCACTCCATGAATTTAGATGACGGGCGTTACCCGCCCGGCCTCTCAACGCCATGTTCACATCTATGTTCCGAGGGCTTAACGTTTGCGGTCACGAAAAACGCCGGCGCGATCGGCGCATCACTTCTGGCCGCGCTGCCGCGCCATGGTGCGGGTTTCGATCTTGCCGCGGCGGACAGACGGTGGGTCATTCGGGTCCGGGCTTTGCGGAACATCGGATGGGCTCGGCTTTCTCGCCGCAGCCAGCAGCTTGCGCGCCGCCCAGATCAGCAGCGCCGCCAGCATCCCGATCACGCTGGCCGCCAGACTGACCAGCGCGCCGACGGCCTCGACGATGCCGACCAGTCCCAGGAAATCCAGGACATAGACGATCACCGCAAGCAACAGCAGTGCTCCGAAAATCCAGCCGAGCGCATCAGAGAACATGGCAACCTCCATGCCGCTTGGTCGGCACACGGCCATGCCGGGTTCACGACGGGCCCGGACGAAACGTCGCAACTCTCCGGTCACCTGATCGTCAACGGCCGCGCAGGCTCACAAGGTTGTGGACGTGAACGTGGTCACCGGCCTCGACCGGCGCCGTCAGCCGGCCGATCACCTCGCCATACTTCCGGACATCGGTTCCGGCGGCCAGTCTGCGCAGCGCCAGCTTATGCCCGGCCGGCAACGCCATGGCGGGACGCAGTGTCAGCGGCGCCTGCGCGCCGCGCGTCACCACCATCCCGCCGGCCTCGACGGCAGCAACGAGGACGGCAACATCGTCGTCGTCATGCAGGACGAGGGCCCCGACGGCTGGCGTGGCCGTCCTCATGTGCCGGCGAGCCTCACCTTGACGCCGCTCGCATCCTCACGAAGTTTCAGCACCGCGCCGACGTCCTTGTTGGCCAGACCGGCGTCGATGGCTTCCTGCAATGCCCCCAGCGTGGCGGCGCCGACCGGCGCGGTCAGGCCGAGCGACTGGTTCATCGCGACGGCCAGCCGGCAGTCCTTGTGCGCCAGCTTGACCATGAACCCCGGCTCGAAGTCGCCCTTTAGCGCGCGATTGTGCATCGCCACCGCAAGCTGCTGGTTCCAGGCCATCGTGGTTTTGAGCACGCTGATCATGGTGTCGAGGCTGAGCCCGGCCTTGGCGCCGGCGACAAGGGCTTCGGCGCTTGCCGTGATCAGAACGCTGGCGAGCAGATTGTTGGTCAGTTTCATCGCCTGCCCCATCCCGAGCGGCCCGCAATGAATGAGGTCGCTGCCCATCGCGGACAGGACCGGGCGGGCGCGCTCCAGCACGGCGGCTTCGCCGCCGATCATCAGCGTCGATGTCCCGGCGATGGCATGCTCGACGGTCTTGCCGACCGGACTGTCCAGCATGTCGACACCTGCCGCGGCCAACCGCGCACCGATGCGCTGCGTCGTCGCGGGGTCGATGGTGCTCATGTCGATGTAGAGACTGCCGGGACGAATCCCCGCCAGGATGCCATCGGGCCCGGTGACCGCCGCTTCGACGTCAGGCGCGTCGGGCAGCATGGTGATGACGACGTCGGACGTTGCGGCGGCAGCCTTCGGCGACGCGGCAGTTACTGCCCCGGCGGTGACCAGCGACCGCACCGCCTCGCCGTTGAGATCGAACACCGAAAGCTTGTGGCCGGCCTTCAAGAGATTGCGCGCCATGGGCGCACCCATGGTGCCGATACCGATGAAACCAATGGAAGTCATGGACGAGGTCTGCCTTTCGAAAGTGACGGGCGACCGGCCGCAGCAGCGGCCGGACTTGCGGAATACGTTGGATCAGGACGGCGTCTTCCACTCACCCATTCGCCATGCCGGCGGACCGCGAAGATCTTTTGCGTTGGTATCGGTGAAGCCGGTGTCGGCCGGAAGTCTGCCGGTAGCCTCATAGGCCTTCTGCAGCAGCGGCGCCGCCTTGGTGAATGCGGCCTTCACCTGATCCCACGCCAGCGGCTTCGGGATCAGCCGGCCCTCGACCATGAAATTCGATATTTGCGTGATCGCGGCGGCGTCGCCTTCGGTCGGCCAGATCCAGCCGCGTTTGAACAGCACCTCGTCTTCCACCACCTTGGCGCCCAGCGCGGCATCCAGTCCCCAGTATTTGTGAACCGATTGCGCGACATCGCCCGGTTTGTCCTTGCCGAGCGCTTCGACCGCGCGCTGCGTCGCGATCAGGAACGCCTGCCCGATGGCCGCATCGGCGGAGACGATCCGATCGCTGCAGATCCAGAACGATCGATGCAGATAATAGCCGTCGGGGAAGAACTTCGACTTCTTGACGCCGGGCAACAGATGACCTTCGCCCTCGCCCGCCGGCCCCTTGTAGCCGGCCTCGGTGGTACCGAACGAGTTCATGATGCCGGTGGTGCCGATCTCGGCATTGGCCTTGAGGAAGGCCGGATAGATCGCAACCGACGCGTCCATGCCTTCGGGCAGCGTGGCGGCCTGGGCTTGCGTGGGCGTGTTGACGATCTTGATGTCGAAAGCGCGCGGATCGGCCTTGCCGAGCTCCTGCAACAGCATCTGCGACAACGCATTGTAGGGATCGCCGCCGACCAGCGCGCCGACCGTCTTGCCCTGCAGGTCGGCGATGTTGCGGATCGCCGAATCCCTGCGGGTCGCGAGAACCAGCCGCAGATGGCCCTCGCCGACGGTGAGGATGTTGATCGGCTGGCCCTGCGCCAGGAGCCGCACGATCGGCGTGTTGCCCCACATTCCGATGTCGAGATTGCCTGACACGAACGCTTCGACCATCGGCACCGCGGACGGATAGTCCCGCCACTCCACCGTCAGGTCATAACCGAGATCGGCCGCTGCCTTTTCGAACAGCTTGTCACTGATCATGCGCTGGGTCACCGGCGAATTGCCCGCGGCATAAGGCTGACGACCGACCGAGACCTTGGCGGCCTTGCCAGTCTGCGCCCGGGCGATCGCCGGCATGGCGACTGCACCGGCCGCGCCGAGCAGAAATGTCCGGCGGACGATGCCGGGGTTTGGCGATTTCATCATGACGCTCCTCCTGTTTTTGTCAGTTCATGGTCGCGCGATAGGCTTCGTCCCGGATCAGTTCCCAGATCGACTGGCTGAGATCGGCGAAGGCGGCGGACTTGCGGGTCGCGTCGCCGCGCGGCCGCGGCAGGTCGATGTCGACGATCCGTTTCAGGCGGCCGGGATGGCTGCTCAGCACTACGACCCGATCGGCGAGGAAGACGGCTTCATCGATGGCGTGGGTGATGAAGACGACGGTACGGCGCTCGCTGGCCGGCCTGTCCTGGCCCCAGATCCGCAGCAATTCGTCCTGCAGGATGATTCGTGTCTGGGCGTCGAGTGCGGCCAGCGGCTCGTCCATCAGCAGGATTTCCGGTTCATTGGCCATCAGCCGCGCCAGCGCCACGCGCTGGCGCATGCCGCCGGAGAGCTGATGCGGATATTTGCTCTCGGAGCCGTTCAAGCCGACGAGTTCGATGATCCGGCTCACCCGCTCGTCGCGCGCTGCGGAGCTGAGGCCCTGTCCGGCCGGCCCATAGATCAAGCCGAACTCGATGTTGCCGCGCACGGTCCGCCATGGGAACAGCGCATAGTCCTGGAACATCACGCCGCGTTCGGCGCCGGGGCCCTCGATCGGCCGGCCGTTCAGCGTCATCGTTCCGGCGCTGGGCTTGTCGAGGCCGGCGAGCATGTTGAGGACGGTGGTCTTGCCGCAGCCCGACGGCCCGACGATGGCGAGAAACTCGCCGGCACGGATATCGAGCGACAGCCTGTCGACCGCAACCACCGGCGACGTCACCGGGCCGAACGACTTGCTGATGGCGTCGAGAGAGATTTTTGCTTCGTTCATGCCCGGCTCCAGGGGACGGCGCGTGCCAGCAGTTCGCGCAGCACGCGATCGAGAATCAGGGCGACAATGCCGACTGCGACCATGCAGACCACGATGCCGTTGAGCTCGACGCTGTAGGCGTAGAACACGAACATCATCTGCCCGATGCCGCCGCTGCTGCCGGCCTTGGCGCCGACCGCGAGTTCGGCGGCGATGATCGCGGTCCAGGCCAGCCCAAGGCCGATCCGCATGCCGACCAGGATGGCGGGCAAGGCGGCCGGCAGCAGCACCACGCGCATCCGCGTCATCGGCGGCACCCCCATCGAATAAGCGGCGCGCAACAGGTTGGGTTCGACGCGCTTCACGCCGGCGATGGTGTTGATCAAGACCGGAAAGAAGGCCGCGTAGGCGACGATGGTGACGGCAGACATCGATCCGGTGCCCAGCCACAGGATGACCAGCGGCAGGATCGCGATGGCTGCGATCGGCCGGAACGTCTCCACCAGCGGATCGAGATTCTTCTCGAGCGCGCCGATGCTGCCCATGGCGATGCCGAGCGGCACAGCCACCGCGGAGGCAAGAGCGAAGCCCGCGAAGACGCGCCCGAGGCTCGTGGCGAGGCCAAACAGAAGATCGCCGTTTGCAATCATCCTGACGGCGGTCTGCATCACGGTGCTGGGGCGTGGCGCGCGCGCCGAGCCCGAGGCCGCGATCTCCCAGACGACGAGGGTCAGCGCCGGCACCAGCAGGCGAAGCATCAGCCGCTTCATCGCGCCTGCTCCGTCTGCGCCCATGGCGTCAGCACCGCGCCGAGGCGGCGCAACGCCCGATCGGTCAAGAAGCCGCACAGGCCAATGATTGCAATGAATGCCATCACCGATGGCGTCGACAGCATGCTGCGATAATATTCGATCGCGTAACCAAGACCGCTCGGCGCACCAACCAGCTCCGCGGCGACCACCGCGGTCCACGAAGCGGCCACCGCCAGCCTGGCGGAAACCAGGATCGATGGCAGCGCGGCGGGAACGATGACGCGGCGCATGATGGTGTGCTCGGGGACGCCCATGGTCCGCGCCGCGGCAACCAGCCTTTCATCGACCGTCCGGGCGCCGGCGGCGGTGCCGATCAGCAGCGGAAAAAACGCCGTGTAGAACATGATGAACAGCGGCAAGCGGTGGCCGATGCCGAAGATGAACAGCGCGAGCGGGATCCAGGCGATGCCGGCGATCGGCCGCAGCAGTTCCACCGGCACCTCGAAGAGGTCATTGCACAACCGGCTGCGGCCCATGGCGAGACCGAGCGGCACGGCCACCACCGCGGCCGCGACAACACTGACGAAGAGACGAACGACGCTGACCGCCGCGTTGTCGAACAGCTCGCCGTCCATCGCGCTGTCGCGCAGGGCCAGCGCGACGTCGACCGGCGACGGCAGCAACAGCTTGTTCGGCACATTGAGCGCGACGATAAACCAGGCGGCGACGAACAGTCCCATGGTGCGGAGATAGACCAGCAGGCCCCCGAGCCGGCGTCGCGGCGCCGCAGTGGTCGGGAACGAGGACGCCATCAGAGCGAGCCTCGGATGCGGGTCGGCACTTCGAGGCCCTCGCGCAGGATTTCACCAAGCGTCAGCGTCCCTTCGGCGACGTCGAGAATGCTGTCGAACAGCCGCCGGCCGCAGTCCGCGACCGTTTCGGCTCCGGCGGCGACTGGGCTGGCGTCGAAATCGATCTGTTCCGGCAGCCGCCGAATGGTTTCGGCCTGGGCCGCGATCTTGATCGTCGGCGCGATCGCGCTGGCAAAACTGTTGCCAGGACCGGTGGTGAACAGCATCAGTTGAGCGCCCGCCGCGGCAAAGCCGGTCAGGGATTCCGGCGAGAACGCCGGACCGTCCATCAAATAGAGGCCGGGGGTGGTCGGCGCTTCCGCAACGCCAAGAACGCCGTCGATCGGGCGCGATCCGGTCTTGCTGACCGCGCCGAGAGATTTTTCCTCGATGGTGCTCAGGCCGCCGCGGATGTTCTCTTCACCGGGATTGTTGCCGGTGAGACTGCGGCCCGATGCGCTCGCGATCCGTTCACGGTTCTCGACCGCCTGAAGGATCCGGGCGGCAACCGCTTCGTTGCGGGCGCGGCGCGCCAGCAGATGCTCGGCGCCGAGCCATTCCACGGTTTCGCCGACGATGACGCTGGCGCCCTGGTCGATGAGCAGATCGACGGCGGATCCAACCACCGGATTGCCGACGATCCCCGACATCGCATCGGAGTGGCCGCATTCGACGCCGACCACCAGACCGGACGCGGACACGCTGTCGCGGCGCTGGCGCGACGCCTGACGGACCAGCGCCGTCGCCCGACGAATCCCCTGATCGAGCACGCCAAGCATGTCCTCGCCGTGTTCGGCGAATGAGACCGTGGCGACGGGCTTCCCGGTGCCGGCAATACGGGCCGCAACCGCCGCCGTGGTTTGCGCATCGACGCCAACCACCAGAACCGCGGCGACATTCGGGTTGCACCCGAGACCAACCAGTTGATCGAAATGCAGACTGAGATCCGGTTCGACCTGACCCCGGCCGGCATGGGTCGCGGCCAGCACGACGCCGCTCAAAGCCGCGGCGATCCGCTCGCTCACCCGGGCGGCAAGGCCGTTGATGCCGAGCACGAGCACCCGGTTGCGGATGCCAAGCCGGCCATCCGCGCGCGGATAGGCCTGGAGCTTCAGCAGCCCGGGCTGGCTTCTCGGTTCGGCAGCGCGCGCTTCCATGATTTCAAATCCGGCGGCAGCTTGTTACTGCTCCCGACCAATATTTGATCAAATATCGATCTGCAATAGCAGAATTTGCTTTTATTCTCGAGGTATGACATCACGATTTGCTCAAATCTGTTCGCAGCAGGCAATGACACGGGTTCCAGACATTCAGCGGTTGCTGCGCGACGACATCATCGCCGGCAAGTTGCCCTTCGGATCGAGGCTCCGAATCGAGGAGCTGGCCGGACGCTACGGCGTCAGCCACATGCCGGTCCGCGAAGCGTTGCGGGAGCTGCATGGTGAAGGGCTGGTGGTGATCGAGCCCAATCGCGGCGCGCGGGTGCGGCCCATCAGCGTCACGCTGGTGGAGGATCTGTTCGATATCCGCAGCGCGGTCGAGACCATGCTGGCGCGGCGCGCCTCGGAGCGGCGCACCGATGACCATTTGCGGGCGTTGCAGAGCGCGCAGTCGGTCCTGGAGGAAAGGGTTGCGGCTGGCGATTTTCTTGCGGTGCCGCGGGCCAACAACATCTTTCATGGGGTCATCAACGACGCCGCCGGCAATCCCGGCGCGCTGTCGCTGGTCGATCGCCACTGGCTGCTGGTCGCAGCCCTCTGGCAGCGCCACGGCTACGACGACGGCAGATTCGGCCGCGTCATCGACGATCATCGCCACATCATGCGTGCCATCGAGCGGCGGGACGCCACGTCCGCGGCCATGCTGATGGGTGCCCATATCGAAAAAGCCAAACACGATCTTCTGGCGCGCATGGCCGCAGACCCCAAGCCAGACATCGGCACCACGTGATCCGATGCCTGGTCCCGGCGGTCGATCGGGTGCCGGATCCACAAAACGACAACCATTGAGGACGAACGATGCAACGAGATGAGATCGCCCGCGACAATCACCGACAGATCGCGGACCGCTTTTCCATGAGCGGCCGCAGGGCGCTGGTGACCGGGGGCAGCGTCAGCATCGGGCGCGAGATCGCACTGATTTTTGCCGAGGCCGGAGCCGACGTGGCGATCCAGCATGCCCCCGCCGCCGATCTTGCATTCGGCCAGCCGGCCGCCGCGCAGGACACCGTGACCGCGTTGCGGGCGCGCGGCGCCAAGGCCATGGCGGTCGAGGCGGATTTCGCCAAGGCCGGTGAAGCACGACGCTGCGTCGATGTGGCCCGCAAGGCGCTGGGGGACCTCGACGTGCTGGTGGTCTGCGCGTCGATCCAGTATCGCACGCCATTCCAGGAGATCACCGACGAGCAGATCGAACGGCAGATCCAGATCAATTTTCGCGCCACCGTCGAACTGCTGCAGGCCGCCCTGCCCGGCATGACGGCGCAGGGCTGGGGACGGGTGCTGACCATCGGCAGCATCAACCAGACCCGGCCGGAATCGGAGTTGACGATCTATGCCGCGCTGAAGAGCGCCCAGCACAACCTCGCCATCAACCTGGCGAAAGACGTCGCCTTGCAGGGTGTCACCATCAACAACCTGTCGCCCGGCCTGATCGCGACCGAGCGCAACAAATGGCGGCGCGAGGATGCCGGCGTGTGGGCGGAGATTCAGCGCACGTCCTGCCCGATGCAGCGGGCCGGCGAGGCGCGCGAAATGGCCGGGGCCGCATTGCTGCTATGCTCGGAAGCCGGCAGCTACATCACCGGCGCCGATCTGCAGGCGACCGGCGGCCGTCACCTCGGATAGCGCGGCCGCTCGCCCTTCGCATCAGGCCGCCAGCGTGGTCTCGACCAGCTTGATCCAGTACGAGGTGCCAAACACGATGGCGTCGTCGTTGAAATTGTAGGCCGGGTGATGCAGCCCGGCGCTGTCGCCGTTGCCGATGAACACGAACGCGCCCGGCCGCGCCTCCAGCATGTAGGCGAAATCCTCCGCGCCCATGATCGGCGTCATGTTGGTATCGACGTTGGCTGCACCGGCGATCTCGCCGGCAACACGCGCGGCGAGCTCGGTCTGCGCGGCGTGATTGACCACGACCGGATAGCTGCGCTCGTAGTCGAGATCGATCCTGGCGCCGGTGAGCTGGGCAACGCCCGCACAGACCTCGCGCACGCGCTTCTCGAGCAGGTCCCTCACCTCCGGCGTGAGGGAACGCGCGGTACCCCTCAGCGTGGCGGTCTGTGGGATGACGTTGTCGGCGTTGCCGGCGTGAAACTCGCAGATCGAAATGACCGCCGACTCCAGCGGATCGACGTTGCGCGATACGATCGACTGCAGCGCGGTGACGAGTTGTGCGCCGACCATCACCGAATCGATGCATTTGTGCGGACGCGCGGCATGGCCGCCGACGCCCTCGATGCTGATGGTGATGTGCTCGGTGGCGGCCATGATCGGACCGGGCCGCATTGCGAAGCTGCCGACCGGCAGTCCCGGGCCGTTATGCATGCCGTAGACCTGATCGATCCGGAACCGGTCCATCAGCCCGTCCTTCATCATGGCGGCGGCGCCGGCGCCGCCCTCCTCGGCCGGCTGGAAGATCACCACCGCGTCGCCGGCGAAGTTGCGGGTCTCGGCGAGATACTGCGCCGCCCCCAGCAGCATCGCGGTATGGCCATCATGGCCGCAGGCGTGCATCTTGCCCGGGATCGTCGACGCATAGGGCAGATCGGTTTCTTCCTCGATCGGCAGCGCATCCATGTCGGCGCGCAGTCCGATCACCTTGACCTCGGCGCCCGAGACCGGCTTGCGGCCCTTGATCACGCCGACCACGCCGGTGCGGCCCAGTCCGGTTGCGACCTCGTCGCAGCCGAACGCGCGCAGCCGTTCCGCTACGAAGGCCGCGGTGCGGTGCACGTCGTACATCACCTCGGGATGCGCATGCAGATCACGGCGCCATGCCATGATGTCCGGTTGCAGATCGGCGACACGATTGATGATGGGCATGGGTCAACTTTCGCAAGCGTTCCCGCCGGCGCAGGGGTGAATTCGCGGGGGCCATCCTGTCTAGCACGGTCGCATGATCCGCCCAATATCCCTGACCCCGGCGGGCACATCAGGGTGCTGTACAGCGCTCGCGGGTGCCGCTAAGGCCTTCGGGGGTGCCCGATTGCAATTCCTGTGTGCAGTGTTGCGCAATTGGTGTGCTGCTGACGCGCGTATTGGCGACCAGGCGCAGGGAAAAGCGATGGCGAAACGGATCGAGGGTGATTTCGACTATATCGTCGTCGGCGCCGGCACCGCCGGCTGCATCGTCGCCAACCGGCTGTCGGCGGACCCGGCCAGGCGCGTGCTGCTGCTGGAAGCCGGCGGCGACGACAACTGGATCTGGTTTCACATCCCGGTCGGCTACCTGTTCGCGATCGGCAATCCGCGCTCCGACTGGATGTTCCGGACCGAGCCGGAGGCCGGCCTCAACGGCCGGTCACTGGCCTATCCGAGGGGCAAGGTGATCGGCGGATCATCCGCGATCAATGCCATGATCTCGATGCGCGGCCAGGCCGCCGACTACGACCATTGGCGGCAGCTCGGCCTTTCCGGCTGGGGTTGGAGCGACGTGCTGCCCGCGTTCAGGAAGCTGGAGGATCATTTCCTCGGCGAGAGCGAGCATCACGGCAGCGGCGGCGGCTGGCGCATCGAAGCGCCACGGCTGTCGTGGAAAGTCCTCGACGCCATCGCGGATGCGGCTGCGGAAATGGGCATCCCGCGGATCGCCGATTTCAACACCGGCGACAACGAGGGCATCGGCTATTTCCATGTCAACCAGAAGCGCGGCCGACGCTGGTCGTCGGCGCGCGGGTTCCTCAAGCCGGTGCTGAGCCGGCCCAATCTGCGCCTCGAGAAGCACGTGCTGGCGGATCGCCTGATCGTCGAGAACGGCCGCGCCGTGGGCGTGCGGTTCAAGCAGGGCGGCGACACCCTCGAGGCCCGCGCTTCGGGCGAGATCGTCCTGTGTGCCGGTGCGATCGGCTCGCCGCATCTGTTGCAGCGCTCCGGCATCGGGCCCGCGGAGTGGCTGACCTCGTTCGGCATCGAGCCGGTGCTGGACCGGCCAGGCGTCGGCCGCAACCTGCAGGACCATCTGCAGCAGCGGGCGATCTACAAGGTCGAGGGCGTGCGCACGCTCAACGAAACCTACTACTCGCTGCTGCGGCGCGGCCTGATGGGCCTCGATTATGCCTTGCGGCGGCGCGGGCCGCTGACCATGGCGCCGTCACAGCTCGGCATATTTACCCGCTCCGATCCGCGGCGCGAACGCGCCAACATCCAGTTCCACGTCCAGCCGCTGTCGCTCGACAAGTTCGGCGATCCGCTGCATCGCTTTCCCGCTATCACGGTCAGCGCCTGCAATCTGCAGCCGACCTCGCGCGGCACCATCCGGCTGCGCTCGACGAACCCGGAGGACGCGCCCGCGATCGCGCCGAACTACCTGTCGACCACCGAGGATCGCGAGGTCGCCGCCGACGCCATCCGCACCACGCGGCGGCTGATGAAGCAGCCGGCGCTGCAACGCTATCGTCCGCAGGAATATCTGCCGGGCCCCTCGGTCGGCGACGACAAGGAGGCGCTGGCCAAGGCCGCCGGCGACATCGGTACGACGATTTTTCATCCTGTCGGCACCGCCAAAATGGGCGCGGCCAGCGATCAATCTGCCGTGGTCGACGAACGGCTGCGCTTGCATGGACTTGCCGGACTTCGCGTCGTCGACGCCTCGGTGATGCCGACCATCACGTCGGGCAACACCAACACGCCGACCGCGATGATCGCGGAGAAAGGCGCGGCGATGATCATTGCCGATTCGAGGTAGCGGCCACCTTCACCGCATCGTCCCGGCGCAGGCCGGGATCCAGACCCCCTGGCGCAGAGGGTAAAGCACGGCATCTGCCTCCCTGCCAAAACGATACGCTGCGGCGTCTGGGTCCCGGCCTGCGCCGGGACGACTAGGCCGACTTGCGCACCGCGTTGTCGACCAGGGTCTTGCCCAGCGACCAGATCGCGCCGGGCACCCGATGGCTGTCGGCGATCACGGTGTCGAACGCGGTCTCGATCCAGTTGCAGTCTTCATCGGTGATGGTCAGAGGCGGCAACAGCTTGATGGTGTGGCTGCCGTGGCCCGAGACCTGGGTCAGGATCTTGTGATCCTTGAACAGCGGCACGGTGATGAGCTGGCAGAACAGGCCCTTGTTGGCGGTTTCGAGCACGTTCCATGATGCCTTCAGCCGCAGCGACTTCGGCGGCCCGAATTCGACGCCGATCATCAGCCCCTTGCCCCGCACCTCTTTCATCAACTCATAGCCAGGAACCATCCGGGTCAGCGCCAGTCGCAATTCGGCGCCACGCTTGGCCGCGGCCTCGACCAGCTTCTCAGCCTTCATCACCTCGAGGGTGGCGATCCCGGCGGCCATGGCGAGATCGTTCTTGCCGAAGGTCGAACCATGAACCACCGCGCGGTCCATGCGGTTGAAGACCTTGTCGAAGACGTATTTGCGGGTCAGCACCGCCCCGACCGGGACGTGGCCACCCGACAGCGCCTTGGCCAGCAGCACCATGTCCGGCTCGACGTTCCAGTGCTCGACGGCGAGAAACCGCCCGGTGCGGCCGAGGCCGGTCTGGATTTCGTCGGCGATCAGCAGCGTTCCGTAGCGGCGGCAGAGCGCCGCGGCGCCGGGCAGAAACTCGTCGCTCGGCATGTTGACGCCCTTGCCCTGAATGGGCTCGACGATAAAGGCGGCAACCTGGCGCGAGGACAGCGCCTGTTCGAGGGCGGCGAGATCGTTGAACGGTATAGCCGTGCAGCCAGGCAGCAAGGGCTCAAAACCGCCGCGGAAATTGGCGTCGTCGGTCAGCGACAGCGCGCCATAGGACAGGCCATGATAGGCATGGCCGCAATAGATGATGCCCGGCCGGCCGGTGGCGGTGCGCGCGAACTTGATTGCCGCTTCGACACATTCCGCGCCGGAATTTGCGAAGAAAACCTTGTCGAGATAGGGCGCATAATCGAGCAGGCGCTCGGCCAGGATGCCGGCCAGGGTAGAGACGTCCATCTGCACCAGATTGGGCAGGTCGGCGTCGAGCACGCTTTTCAGCGCCCGCCGGAGCACCGGATGGTTCCGTCCAATCGCAAAAACGCCAAATCCGCTGAGTAGGTCGAGGTAGCGGGTCCCGTCCCGATCGAAAAGGTACTGGCCCTCACCACGCTGAAAGCCGACATCATAGCCGATGGTCTTCAGCACCCGCACGAGTTGCTCGTTGAGATAGCGCACATGCAGCGAACTGCGTTGCGCCTGTCGATCAACAAACATCTCGGAAACGTCTAGATTCGGATATAGCATCGGTTACATAGGTCGCTTGGTGGTCATTTCGTCAACTGAAAACAGTGAATGCGGCGATTTGCCATCATAGAGAATAGCTACTTAAGCATAGGTACGAATTCATGTTGCAGCGCCCACGAAATACCATTTCCACGTTAATTTTTGGCGGATTCTTTTTGTCGACAGCACTTGCAACCGCAGGCCTTTCATCAGCCCTCGCCGCAGATCCGACGGGGGACTGGAAGGTGGCCGATGGCGTGGCCAATATCCGGGTCGCCGAATGCTACGGCAGCATGTGGGGTGCGGTGGCCTGGGAAAAAACCCCCGGCGGCCGAGATACGCATAATCCCGATCCGGCAAAGCAGAGCCGGCCCACTCTGGGCATGCCGATCCTGATCGACATGAAAGCCAATGCCACAAACGACCAGTGGAAGGGGCAGGTTTACAACGCCAAGGATGGCCAGCTCTACGAATCGACCATCAAGGTCGCCGGCCCCGACGCCCTCGAGATTCAGGGCTGCGTGCTGGGTTTTCTGTGCGGCGGTGAAACCTGGACGCGCGTCTCGGGTCCGATTCCGTCGAGCCCGGTCAACAGCATGGCGAAGGGACCGAAAGCTGCGGGAGCCAAGGGCGCGATGACCGCGGCTGCGCCGAATTCTTCCGTGCCGAAAAGTGCGGCGCCCTCCCCCACCCCCAGCGGTCCGAAGGCCGCGCCGACCACGGCGCAGGCTCCGAAAGCGCCCGGTGCGACGGGTCAGAAGACCGCGGCCGCTGCCGATCCGGTCGGCGACATCTGCCTACTCCCCGACATCGCGCGGCTTCCCCATTAAGGCCGGCTGGAACAGCAGCACCGCCGCCAGGGTCACCACGAACGACATCGCCAGCAGCTTGCCCATGCTGGCGGTGCCCGGATGGCTGGACAGCCACAAACTTCCGAATGCGGTGGCCGTGGTCAGCGCACTGAAAAAGATCGCGCGGGTCAGCGCCGACTGCATCAGGTTGGTATGGCCGGCGCGCCACGCCGTCACATAGTAGATCTTGAAGGCGACGCCGACGCCGAGCAGCAGCGGCAGCGCGATGATGTTGGCAAAGTTGAGCGGCAGCTTGATCAGCACGCAGATCTCGAGCGTGACCGCGCCCGCCACCAGCAACGGGACCAGGGTGAGCAGCACGTCGGTGATTCGGCGCAGCGTCACCCACAGCAGCAGCGAGATCGAGAGCAGCGCCCAGAACCCGGCATGGATGAACGCCTTGACCACGGTGTCGCCCGATTTGAGAATCGAGATCGGCCCGCCGACGGCCAAAGGTTCGGCTGAGAGCACCGCGCTGGCGAATTTGCGCAGCGTATCGTTGTCATTCGGATCGCCGCGCGGCAGCGCCTGGACCCTGACTTTGCCGTCCTTGGTCCTCCACGCGTTCACGATCTCAGGCGGGAGGTTCTGAAGGCTGACGGGCTGCGCCTGCATCGCGCTGCGCAGCTGCGCGAGCGCGATCTGCAACGGGACTACAAACGTGGCCTGCACCTTGTCGCGGACCGCCTGACTGGCCTCGGCAACCTTTGAAATGTCATCGGCGAGACGCCGGGCCGTATCGGCTCCAGGCCCCTTCTTGTCGCCGGCCAGCTTGCGCAGACTGGCGGCGCTGTCCTTGAGCGCGGAGACGTTTTCGGCGTCGGACGGGGGTGCGTCGACCGCGTCGGGATTGAGCGCCGGGTTCAAAATTTCGGCGCCCTGCTTGATCAGCTTCAACTTCGCCGGCTGGTCGTCCGGCACGAACGTGCTGAGCGACATGGTCCGCAGCACTTCCGGCACCTTGCCAAGCCGCGCTTCAACCTCTTTTGCAGCGTCCTCGTTGGCGGCCAGCACATTCACGGCGTTGGCGCCGGTGTTGGGATCCTTTCTCAGGTCCAGGAAGGTCGCGATCGATTCGACGTTCGGATTGCGCAGATTGATCGGATTGAAGTCGAACTTCAGATAGTACAGCGCCGGCAGGCCGGCGACGACCAGAACCAGCGTGCCGACGATGATGGCGACGCGATGCTTCTCCAGGAAATGATCGACGGGCGCCAGGAATGCATAACCGACCGGCTCTTTCTCGCCGGCGGGATTGAGCAGATCCAGGAGCGCCGGCAGCACCGTGATGCTGGTGATGAAGGCGACCATCATGCCGACGCCGGCGATCTTGCCGAGCTCGGAGACGCCCTTGTAGTCCGTCGGCAGGAACGAGAGAAATCCGGCCGCGGTTGCCATCGCGGCGAGCGACAACGGGATCGCGCAATACTCGGCGGCCTTCGCCAGCGCCGCCTGCAGATCGTCGTTCTTGTAGCGCTCCGATCTGTACCGCACGCTGAACTGGATGCCGAAGTCCACTCCCAGTCCGACAAACAGCACGGCGAACGCGATCGAGAGCAGGTTCAGCGAACCAACCATCATCAGCCCGGCCGCGGTGGTGATCAGCAGGCCAATGGCCAGGTTCACGAAGACCGCGAAGATGATCTTCCAGGAATGCAGCGCCATCCAGAGGATGACCATGACGATCAGCACGGTCCCGACGCCGTTGACCACGGCGCCGTCCTGCACGGTGGCGAACTCCTCATTGGCGATCGGGACCGGCCCGGTGAGCCGGACCCGGGCGCCGAATTCGCCGGCCAGATTGAGCTCCTGAGCGGCCTGCCGGATGGCGTCGGTGGCGGCCTTGCCGGGCTCCAGGGCGTTGAAGTCGAGGATCGGCTTGATTTCGATGAAGTTGCGCCGATCGGAATCGGTCAGTGGCTGGTCGCTGACCAGTTCCCGCCAGGAGAAGCTTCCGGAACCGGTCTTGAGGACGGTCTCGATGGTCTGAGCAACCTGCGAGAATGGTTTTGCGGTGCCGTCCAACGTGACCTGGCCGCGTCTCACGCCAGTGAGGCCGGTTTCCAGCGCCCCGGTCAGGCCTCGCAGGCTCGGATCGCCCGCCATGATTTCGATCAGCGGGGCCGCGGAACCGAACTGCCCGGTCACGCTTGCGACCTCCGCGGTCGGCAGGAACAACAGCCCGTTCTTGTCGAAGAATTCGCCGGCCCCGAGCCTCTGAACTCCATCGAAGTTCTTGGTATCAGTCGACAATTTCTCCGCGAGCGCGGCGCTGGCAGCGCCAGCGAATTCCGGCGTCGGCGCCTCCACCACGGCCAGGATCAACCGTTCCTGATCGAACGCCTGTTCGAATGCTATATCGCGCTTTCGCCAGTCCAGATCCGGTGAAATCAGCTTGTTGATGTCGGTGTTGATGCTGAAGTTACGGGCCGTATAGAAGCCTCCCCCGACCGCCAGGATTGAAGCGATCAGGACCGTAAGAGTAGCGAAGCGCGTGCAGGCTTTAACGACTGTAACGACAAGACTTGTCAGCACACTTTTTCTTTCTATTCAGGGAGCGGCTGGCTGAGAATGCCAATGATGTTACCGGGTTCCGCCGCACGATCTAATGTGTTTGAATACTGTTGTCTTCAAGGACACGGAGAAATGGCATAAAACGTGCCCGGGTAGGTACCGTGACTTGGTATAAGCGGATCCGTCATGCCGTAAAATGACGAAAGGCGGGGTTCGTGGCGTCATTGAGGCTCGGGGCAGCATTTACTGTATTATAATACCTTCAATCACACCGCCGCGAACCATATTGTCGGATAGTGGTTGAGGCCCGGGCCGATTTGTGGTGTTGCGGCACGGCTGGTGAGGCGGCGCTGGAGACGATGTTCCAGCGACTTCGGGGCTTTTAACGGAAACATTGGCTGATGGCAGCAAGTAGAGTGAGTGTGGATCGTGTTGAATGATCGTCCCCTGGAAGTTCTGCTGGCGCAGCCTCGCGGGTTTTGCGCGGGCGTGGTCCGTGCCATCGAGATCGTCGAGCGCGCACTCGAGAAATACGGGCCTCCGGTCTATGTCCGTCACGAGATCGTTCATAACAAATACGTGGTCGAAAGCCTGAAGGGAAAAGGCGCAATTTTCGTCGAGGACCTGTCCGAAGTGCCGCCGAACGCGGTCACCGTTTTCAGCGCCCATGGCGTTGCGAAAAGTGTCGAGGAAGAGGCTGCCAGCCGTGGCCTGCCGGTTTTGAATGCAACCTGCCCGCTGGTGACCAAGGTGCACAATCAAGGCAAGCGTTACATGTCCAAGGGGCGCGCCCTGATCCTGATCGGTCACGCCGGCCACCCGGAGGTGGTAGGTACCATGGGACAGGTCCCTGGACCTGTCCTGCTGGTTCAGAACGTCGATGACGTGGCGGCGCTGACGCTGCCGGCCGATACCCCGGTGGCCTATATCACCCAGACCACCCTGAGCGTCGACGACACCAGAGACATCATTGCGGCGCTCCAGCAGCGATTTTTAGACATTCAAGGTCCGGACATCCGGGATATCTGCTATGCGACACAGAACCGCCAATCCGCGGTAAGAGACCTCAGCAAGCTCGTGGATGTCATTCTCGTGGTCGGAGCCACCAACAGTTCCAATTCCAACAGGCTGCGCGAAATCGGCACCGAGGTCGGTGTCGCGAGTTATCTGATCGCGGATGGCAGCGAGCTGAACCCTGATTGGCTCAAGGATGCGAAGACGGTGGGTATCACCGCCGGCGCATCGGCGCCGGAAGTGCTCGTCGACGACGTCATCGAGGCTTTGCGGCGGATTGGGCCGGTCGCCGTCTCGGTGCTGCCGGGACGAGAAGAAAACATTGAATTCCGGCTTCCTGCCGAACTGACCACTGAACCGGTTACGGAACAGATCACCGAACAAATCTTGGGCTGAGCAATCACCTAGCGTCGAGAAAGATAACCTGTAATGGCAATACCGTTCTTCAAAGAGCTGCGCATTGGCGGCTACCTGATCAAGCAGAAGCTCATGGGCCGGAAGCGCTATCCGCTGGTGCTGATGCTGGAGCCGCTGTTCCGCTGCAACCTTGCCTGCGTCGGCTGCGGCAAGATCGATTATCCCGACGCGATCCTCAACCGCCGCATGTCGGCGCAGGAGTGCTGGGACGCCGCCGACGAGTGCGGCGCGCCTATGGTGGCGATTCCCGGCGGCGAACCGCTGATCCACAAGGAGATCGGCGAGATCGTCCGTGGTCTGGTCGAGCGCAAGAAGTTCGTCTCGCTGTGCACCAACGCGCTGCTGTTGGAAAAGAAGCTCGATCTGTTTACGCCCTCGCCCTATTTGTTCTTCTCGGTCCATCTCGACGGCCTCAAGGACCATCACGACAAGGCGGTGTCGCAAAAAGGCGTGTTCGACCGCGCGGTGTCGGCGATCAAGGCGGCCAAGGCGCGCGGCTTCACCGTCAACGTCAACGCCACGATTTTCGATGGTCACCCGGCCGAGGAAATCGCCAAGTTCCTCGACTTCACCACCGAGCTCGGTGTCGGGGTGTCAATGTCTCCGGGCTACGCCTATGAGCGCGCCCCGGACCAGGAGCACTTCCTCAACCGCACCAAGACCAAGAAGCTGTTCCGCGACGTGTTTGCGCTGGGCAAGGGCAAGAAGTGGAACTTCATGCATTCCGGCCTGTTCCTCGACTTCCTCGCGGGCAACCAGGAATACGAGTGCACGCCCTGGGGGATGCCGGCGCGCAACATCTTCGGCTGGCAAAAGCCCTGCTACCTGCTCGGCGAGGGCTACACCAAGACCTTCAAGGAATTGATGGACACCACCGATTGGGACACTTACGGAACCGGCAAATATGAGAAGTGCGCCGACTGCATGGCGCATTGCGGCTACGAGCCGACCGCGGCCGATGCGGCGTTGACCAACCCGCTCAAGGCAATGTGGGTCGCGCTGCGCGGCATCCGGACCTCCGGCCCGATGGCGCCCGAAATCAGCCTCGATAAGCAGCGGCCGGCGCAGTACATCTTCTCGTCGGAGGTGCAGAAGCGCCTGTCAGAGATCCGCCGCGACGAAGCTCTCGCCGCCCAGCAGAAAGCCTCGACAGCCGCGTAGGCTGCGCAGGGCGCGATTGAAATCGCGCCCGGTCGCGTACAGCGCCCTGATCGTCAGCGGGTTGCGCGCCACGCCGCGCAACACGGTGCGAAGGTCGATGTCGCCATTGGCCTTGATCGCGTTGGTCGCCAGCGCCGGCAGCGCACGTGTGGCGGGATCGCTGATGACGCGCAAGGCCGCGAAGGGAAGACTGGCTTCGGCGGCGTAAGCCGCCGCGATATGGCTTTCCATATCGACCGCTGCAGCTCCGGTTTCCGAGCGTAGCGCCGCCTTGCCGGCCTGGGCCGCCACCACCTTCTCGACTCCCGCCAGACCGCCACGGATCACCCGTTGACGGCCCAGGCCGGCCCCCCGGTCAAGCCCGGCGCCGGAGATCAGCTCCTCGCTTAGCGCAGAAGCAGCCAGCCAGCGGTTTTCGCCGGCCATCACCTCGGTCGCCACCACGACATCGCCGGATTTGAGTGCCGGATCGAGGCCGCCAGCGACGCCGAAGGAGATCACGCCGCGGACCGACAGCGGGTCGAAGTCCGCCAGCAGGGAGCGCAACTGCTGCGGATCGGAGCTGCTGCAGATCACGGTCAGGCCGGGCCCCGCAGCTATACGGGCTTCCTGGACCAGACCTGTCACAATCAACACCGGCCGCGAATCAAGCATGCCCGCGGATGCGTCGTCCCCCGCCCCCAAAATCACATTCCGACCCCTACCACCCTGCTGTTGGTGCTGTTCAAATTCCGGTACCGCGCCAAGGCCCAGAGCGGGAAGAACTTTGAATAGCCATGATAGCGTAAATAAAACACCCTAGGAAACCCCGTTGCCGTATAGCGCTGCTCGTCCCAAAGACCTTTTTCGTTCTGTGTGCTCTTCAGGTACTCGATGCCACGCGCAACGGCCGGATGTTCGACCTCGCCCGCCGCCATCAATGCAAGCAAGGCCCATGCCGTTTGCGAGGCGGTGGTGGGGGCCGGCTCGTATCCCTTGTAGTCGAGTCGGTAGCTGGTGGCATCCTCGCCCCAGCCGCCGTCCCCATTCTGGACGGAGACCAGCCAGGCCACGGCCTTGCGCATTACCGGATCCTGATGATCGACGCCGGCCGCGTTGAGCGCACACAGCACGGACCAGGTGCCATAGATGTAATTCAGGCCCCAGCGGCCGTACCAGGACCCCTCGGCGAGCTGGGTCCGGCGCAGATAGCCGACGCCGTCGGCCAGCGCCTTGCTGGACTGCACGGTCTCGCCGAGCTGGGCCAGCATCGAGACGCAGCGCGCGGTGACGTCCTCAGTCGGCGGGTCGAGCAGCGCGCCGTGATCGGAGAACGGAATGCTGTTGAGGTAGTATTCCAGGTTGTTGACATCGAAGGCGGCCCAGCCGCCATCGCGGCTCTGCATGCCCAAGATCCATTCGCGGGCACGCGCGATCGCGGTATCGTATTCACCGCTTCCGGTCTGGCGTCGCGCCCGGTCCATCGCCATCACCACGACGGCGGTGTCATCGAGATCGGGATAGTACGCGTTGTTGTACTGGAACGCCCAGCCGCCAGGCCGCAGTTCGGGCCGCTTCACGGCCCAGTCGCCCTTGACGTCCAATTCCTGTCTCGGCAGCAGCCAGTCGAGACCGGCCTTGGCCGGGCCGAAGGCCTCGGCGTCGCCGGCTTCCAGCAGCGCATGACAGGTCAGCGACGTGTCCCAGACCGGAGACACGCAGGGCTGACAATAGGCCTCGTCCTCTCTGATCACCAACAGCTTGTCGAGGCCCCTGCGGGTGACCGCGCGCGGCGGATGATCCGGGCCATGACCCAGCACCTCATACATCATCACCGCGTTCGCCATCGGCGGATAAATCGCGCCGAGGCCGTCTTCGCCGTTCAGCCGTTCTTCCACGAAGGCCACCGCCGCGGCGATGGCGCGCGCTCGAAGCCGCTTGGGAAACAGCGGCTCGAGCGTCCGCAGCACCGCATCGAACCCGCGAAACAGCGTGAACCAGGCCCTGCTCTGATGCGGCGCCCGCGCCGTCATGCCGATCGAGGCCGGATCCTGTAGGAACAGCTCGTCGATGCCTACACCGCTTTGGTTCCGGGCCCGCGGCTTCAGCGCCGCCAGCACCATGAGCGGCACGATGGTGGTCCGCGCCCAATAGGATATCTTGTTGAGGTGGAACGGCGACCACATCGGCAGCAGCATGATCTCCACCGGCAGCACCGGCACGCTGTTCCACGACATCACGCCGAACATCGCCAACAGGAAGCGGGTGAAGACGTTGCTGTGAATGGCGCCGCCGCGCGACCGGATCGACTCGCGGGCCCGCACCATGTGCGGCGCGTCGATGCCATCGCCGATCATTTTCAGCGCGAAATAGGCTTTCACGCTGGCACTCATATCGAATGCGCCGTCATGAACCAGCGGCCAGCCGCCATGAGCGCCCTGCACGCGGCGCAGATAGACCGCGATCTTGGCCTCCAGCGCCGTGTCCACCGGTTCGCCGAGATAGTGGCGCAGCAGAACGTATTCCGCCGGAATGGTGCAATCGGCCTCGAGTTCGAACACCCAGTGGCCGTCGTTCTGACGTAGTGCGAGCAACCCGTGGGTTGCCGACGCGATGCTGGCATCGAGCGCGGCTTTCGCCGCAGGGCCGGGCTCAAGATCGCGGGACTGCATGTCGCCCGGCATTGCTCTCTTGTGAGTGGTCATATCGCCGTCCGCTCGTCGTGATCGGGGCTAGAGCCATTTCCGTTCCGATGAAATCGGAACGGGGCTCTATCTTTTTTGTTTTGACGCGTCTTCTTCACGCGAACCGGTATCCACCTCGCTTGAAAACGCTCTACCGCATCGCCAAAGCGAGGTCGGCGGCGCGGTCGCCGGATCGCACCGACCCCTCAATGGTGGCCGGCAATCCGGTATCAGTCCAGTCGCCGGCCAGAAAGAGGTTTTTCCAGGCGGTGACCGGCCCCGGCCGCATGGCATTTTGTTCTGGCGTAGCTTCGAATGTCGCTCGCCGCTCGCGCACGATCTGCCAGGGCGGCAGGTCGCCCTCGACGCCCGTCCTTGCAATGCCAGCAACCTTGCAGATGTCGCGCCAGATTGCCCGCGCGAGTTCCTCACGGGGCATATCCACCAGCCGGTCGCCATTGCTGATGGTGACCGACAGGCGTTGCGGAAAGGCGAACAGCCATTCCACCAGGCCGCCGACCACGCCGATCAGCGGCGGCATGCCCTTGGGCGGATCAAAGCGGAAATGCGCATTGACGATGGCGCGGAATTTCGAGGGAGTCTTGAGCCCAGGCAACAGCGTGGCGGCGGCACGCGGCGGCACGGCCATCACGACAATATCCGCGGGTGTGATCGCGATCTTGTCATCGCCGAACTGCAATTCGCTGACCCGGTCACCAGCCATTCCGAAGCTGCGCAATTCGTGCCCGAAATGAATCTCACCGCCTTTGGCCCGCAACAGCTCGACCGCCGGTTCGACCAGCACCGCGCTCAGACCGTCGCGCGCGATCAGCGGACGGCAGGCCTGGCCGCCGGCCAACAGCGTTTCCCGCACCACCGCGCCGGCAAGTCCGGCCGAGCCTTCCGGGGGATCGACGTTGAGTGCCGCGAGCAGCAGCGGCTGCACCAGGCGGTCATACAGCGTCCCCTTGCAGGGTATCGCGTCGCCGACAAGCTTGCTTGCCGGCGCCCAGATCAGCGGCGCCAGCGCCACGTAATCAAGCACGCTCGTGTCCGGCACGCGCCGCGTCTTGTCGAACAGCCAGCCCGGTATCCTGCTGTCGCCGAGGTCGAGCTGCCAGCGCTGATCGCTGTTCACGTCAGCGAACGCAAACTGCGCACGCTTCGGACCGACCAATCCGGCTTCAGTACCGATCGCGCGCGCATAGGCGATGGCATGGCGATTGCCCGACAGCAACAGATGGTTGCCGTTGTCGATGGTGAGCTGGGTGGCGGCATCGAAATAGGAGCGGCAGCGGCCACCGGCCTGCTGGGTCGCTTCGTGAACGTGGACCTTGAAATTCGCGCCTGCGAGGCGGACGGCCGCCGACAGTCCCGAGATTCCCGCACCGATGACGTGGACAACCTGTTGCATCAGATGATCGCATACCGCAGCAGGATCGCGATCTTCGCTGCCTTGCCGAGCCGCACCGGATTGCGCGGCAAAGCGAACCCGCGCAGGACCAGCAGTTCCAGGATCTTGCGGTAATATTTCGACATGATCCGCGGCGCCCGCACGCGGCGGCGCGAATTGCGGGCCATGATCTCGTCGGCAGTCTCGAAATGCGTCCGCGCCCGCTTGACCAGCGGCGCACAGGCCTTGGGCAGCGCCGGATTGAGGATCACCGTGCGCGGATCCTGACTGGTGATACCGGCATGGAACAGCATTTCGCGCGGCAGATACAGCCGGCCGATCCCGGCGTCCTCGTCGATATCACGCAGGATATTGGTCAATTGCAAGGCGCGTCCCAGATGATGTGCAAGCAGGATACCGTCTTCGTCAGGCAGTCCGAAGACCTTGACCGACAGGCGGCCTACCGCGCTGGCCACACGATCGCAATACAGGTCGAGGGTTTTGTCGTCGGGAGCCCGGATATCGGCGGGCACGTCCATTTCCATGCCGTCGATGACGGCAATGAAATCCTCGCGCCGCATGCCAAACTTCGCAACCGCGGGCGCATAATCGGCAACGCGCGGCGGCGGATGCCCGGCGTAGAGCGCGTCGATGTCCGCGCGCCAGTGCGCCAGCGCGGCCAGCCGCTCCTCGCGCGGCCCGTCGGAGTCCGCGATATCGTCGACCTGCCGGCAGAAACTGTAGATCTGAAACATCGCGTCGCGCTGCTCGCGCGGCAGGATACGCATCGCGGCATAGAACGAACTGCCGGAGGCGACACCCTGGACCGCTTCTTGCGGCGCGGACGACTGGCCCATGGCGGCACTGGTCATCTGCTGGTTCATGCGCGGGGAGCCGGGTTCGACACCGGCCGCCGTCCAACGGCGCGGCGCGCCGTCTCGCTCGCGACGCCGGCAAGGCTGTAGCCGAGCAGCTGCAACGGCCGGAGATGCACATTGTCGACCAGGGGATCGCGGGCCTGCAGCATGCCGACGATCTTCTCGGCAAACCCCTGGATGACGGAGATCTCCAGCCCGAGACGAAAATCCTTCACTTCGGTGCTGAACGACTTGCTTTGGTCGAGCAGGCCGGCCGTGCGTGCCGCCAGTGCATGCAGACACTGCAGCAGTGCCGGTGACGACCGCGGCGCGCCGAGTTCGTCCACCGAGGCGCCCGCCGCGGCCAGCGCATCGCGCGGCAGGTAAACCCGGTTGAGGTCGTGATAGTCCTTTTTGCAGTCCTGCAGATGGTTGTTGATCTGCAGGCCGGCGCACAAGGCATCCGAAGCTGCCCAGGTCGAGGTGCTTTCGCCATGGACATCAAGCATGAACCGTCCGACCGGCATCGCCGAATATCGGCAGTAGTGAATGACCTCGTCCCAGTTCTCATAGCGCAGCTTGGACACGTCCATGCGGAAGGCGATCAGCACGTCCAGCGCATGGCGCGGCGGCATCGAACGCTCAGCCAGCGCGCGCCGCAGATTGACCGCCTCAGGCTGGCTGTCGCCCCGGCCCAATAGTTCGGCTTCGAGCAAATCGAGATAGGCAAGCTTCTCCGCGGCACCGAGCGTCGCATGGTCCGCGATGTCGTCCGCGGTCCTGACAAAGTTATAGAACGCGAGAATCAACGCCCGGTGGCGTGGATGGATGATCCACGAGGCCACCGGGAAATTCTCGTCGCGATGGGTTTTGCCAGATCGCAGGTCGCTCGCAGTGGTCATCAAAACTGGCTACATTGGCTCGGGACGTCATTATCCCACGCGCCGCCCGCCGTGCCGGAACAATCCGGCAACCGGCATGGTCGCGCACGCCCCATATAGGGTAATTCGGCCTGCTAAACCAACGCAAACTGACGGTTGTTGGCGGGCTTATTGCCCGTGGCTGACGAGCACCTGGTTGCAGGCGGGGCTGATCTTGGGACGGACCTGTTGAAGGCAGGACAGGATGACGAGATCGCCCTGATCCATCACCTTGCGGCAGTGCTTCTGAACGTCCCGCGAACAGGCTTTCTGCTCCTGCTCGGTGCCACTATGCCCCTGTTGCGCGAAGGCAGCAGTGGACGCGGCGACCGACAACAGAGAAAGTACCATTAAAAACTTAGGCATTGTCTTCCTTCATTCTGATTGCGGGACGATAGTCCCGGGTGGCATATGCAATCCGCAACACCGGCAAAGCCTGAACTCCCCTAAGCCTGCCGCAGATCAAGAATTGCGAACGGGACACGGGATATCGAACAAGCCCAAAGGCGCTGGCAATTGCGGCCAAATTTGCGACGGTGGAGGGTTGCTTTTGCGGTCGCGCAGACTGTCGTTGTTGCAGCCAACTTATTGATAATCATCGCCTAATTCAAGCGCACCGGCTCCCGATTTGTGGCCTGAGAGCAACACGGGGCGCAAAAAGCGGTCGATGTCGGCCTGATCGGTCAGGCGGGTGGCGCGGATTCGGGCGGACCTCGCCTGCAGATTTCCCTCGCAAGCGGCCAGCCGACTTGTAAAAGCTTCAAGAAAGCACGCTACACGCGGAGTCCTCGGTTCAAACCAAGTGTGGTATTTTTGTTTGAACCTTGCGCCGGGCGGGCGACACTACACTTCGATGCGGCGCGACGTATCTTATTGAGAACGTCATTTCACGGGAAAGCTTGATATGAAACGGATTGATTCAAGATCTTTGTGGCAGGCAATCAAGGTTGCAGGCGCAGGCGCCGCGCTCATGATGTCGGTTTCCGCCGGCAACGCCCAGTCGGCCGCACCGTTCGCCGGCTTTGACGGCGCTTGGACCGGCAGAGGTACGGTGTCGCTTTCGGATGGCAGCAAGGAAAACATCAGCTGTCGCGCCACCTACAAGGTCGAAGGCGGCGGCAAGGCCCTGAAGCAAACCCTGCGCTGCGCCAGCGACAGCTACAAATTCGATCTGACCAGCGATGTCAGCCAACAGGGCGACCGCATCGGCGGCACCTGGAGCGAGACCTCGCGCAACATCAACGGCAACCTGCAAGGCACCGCCGGCGGCGGCCGGATCGACGTCTTCGTCGAAGCCGCAGGCTTCGCCGCGACCCTGACTTTGACGACAAGCGGCAACAAGCAACAGGTCTCGATCAGCTCGAAGGGCGAGATCCGCGGCGTCTCGATCAGCATGGTACGCAGCTGATCTCAGCGACGTTCTGACGAAAAGCCCTCGAACCCGGTTCGAGGGCTTTTTTGTGCATGCTACTTCGCGACAGGCTTCGCATGCGCTCCGGTGCCGCGCAGCTTCTGCGACAGGTTGATCAGGAACATCGACGTCGGCCGCAGAATGAACAGATCCGCGACCAGGGCCGCGACCATCGAAAAGGCGCTGAGCCAGCCGAACAGGCGCAGCGACGGCAGGTCGGAAAACACCGTGACCACCAGGCCGCAGGCCAGCACCACCGTGGTCAGGATCAGCGCCGGGCCGACCAGCACGGTCGCGCGCTCCACCGCCAGCTCCGGACTGATGCCCGGCCTCGACTCCAGCCGCAGCCGGTTGAGGAAGTGGATCGTCGCGGATAGACCGAGGCCGAACGACACCGTCAGCGCCACCACGCTGGCAAACTGCAGCCCCTCCCCGAGCAGCCACAGCACGGTGCCCGACGCCACCACCGGGAAGATGCCGGGCAGGATGCAGGAGAACATCACCACCACCGAGCGGAACGCGAGGCCGATGAAAACGGCGACCAGCAGGAATTCGACCGTCAGGCCCCGGTTGAGCTTCTCGATCATGTTGGCGCTGTTGCGCGCGGCGATGGCCGACAGACCGGTCACCGCGATCTCGTAACCCGGATGCTCGGCGCGCACCTTGTTGAGCGCCGCATCGAGCTTGTCGACCACGGGAAGAATCTCGCTTGAATCGAGATCCGGCACGCGGCCCGACACCACCACGGCGTCCTGATCGGCCGAGATGAAACGCCGCACCAGATGTTCGGGAATCACGCTAACGTATTCCTTCAGCGTCGCGACATCGGTACTGCCTGCCTTTTCGGCGAGCCAGCGGCGCAGCGTTTCCAGCGACCAGACGTTGCCGACGCCAGCCGCGGTTTCCACCATTGAGTGAACGTCGGCGATGGTCTTCAGGGTTTCCGGGGAATAGAGCGATGCGCCCTTGGGGAATTCGATCAGCACGTCGATCGGATTGGCGCCGGTGAGTTTGGCATCGAGTCGGCTCGACGCCGCCACCGCCTGGCGTTTGTCAGGCACCTGGTCGGCGAGGCGGTAGCGTGGCTC
>Ga0102590_1001365_pt1 | contig 37570 bp, 35 predicted proteins | sample AraplaMF_Col_mMF_FD_76859 | JGI IMG/M metagenome (GOLD analysis project Ga0102590, IMG submission 76859) | Arabidopsis root microbial communities from the University of North Carolina, USA - plate scrape MF_Col_mMF | ecosystem: Host-associated > Plants > Roots > Endosphere | place: USA... | reverse complement strand
GTCTCCGGTCAAGCGCATCGGTCGCGACCGTTTCGTTCGCAACGTGCTGATCGCGATCGCCAACTCCGGCGACGGATCGCTGGCGCGTGACGCGGAGCGTCTGTTGACGGACGAGAGCCCGCTGGTGCGCGGCGCCGCGGTGTGGGCGCTGTCGCGATTGATGGTGCGGGAGGACTTCACGACGCTCGCGGCGCGGAGCGGCGACGCCGAGCGTGACGAGGATGTCCGCGCGGAGTGGCGGAGAGCGGCGGAGATTTCGTAACGCGGAATCTTCCTTCCCTCTCCTCTCGTGGGAGAGGGAAAGAACGCGTTCACCCGAACTCCGCCACCGCCGCCAAAATCCGCGCGATGTCCTGCGGGCGGGACAGCCGGTGGTCGCCATCCTGGATCATGGTCAGCACCACATCGTCGCTCGGCAGCCGATGCGCCAGCGCAAAGGCGTGTTGCCACGGCACATCCGGATCCTGTGCACCCTGCAGGATGCGGACCGGGCAACCGACGTCGATGGCGCTGCCGAGCAGAAGGTGGTTGCGCCCTTCCTCGATCAAGGCCTTCGTGATTGGATAAGGGTCGCCATATTCCGATGGCCGCAGCCACAGGCCCTTGCTCTCGATCTCGGCGCGGATCTGCGGAGAGAAGCCTTTCCACATCAGTTCCTCGGTGAAATCCGGCGCCGGCGCGATCAGCACCAGACCCGTCACCGATGCGCGCGGCAGCACCAGCTGCCGGCGAATGAGCGCCCGCACCAGCAGCAATGCCATCCAGCCGCCCATCGAGGAGCCGATCACCACTTGCGGGCCCCGGCAGAACTGGTCGAATACCGCGAGGCTTTCTTCCAGCCATCGACCGATGGTGCCACCGGCGAATGTTCCACCGGATTCACCGTGCCCCGAATAGTCGAACCGCACACAGCCACGACCGTGCTCGGCCGCCCAGCCATCCAGCGCCAGGGCCTTGGTGCCCTGCATGTCAGACTTGAAGCCACCCAGCCACAGCAGGCCGGGCTGCGAACCGGCCCGGGCACGCACCGCGATCTGCCTCAGGTCGCTGCCGCCGCCTACCGCGATGAAAGTTGGGTCGGGAGCGGGGCCGGCAGAATTGGTCATGGATCGTTACCCTTTCTCGAAAATGCTGTGTGATTGAGCATAGCGCGCGCGTCAATGAGGGTGCCGCGGTGCTTGCAAGACGCCGCGGCGCTTGCGGAACAAGCGCTCGCGCTCTATGTGGACCTCATTCGCAGGTCCGGACCTGCAGGCGCCTCCGGGCGTTACTGAAATGTCGCGTACTTAGTGGTTTTTGCGCGTTGCCGTGTGAGTTTGCTTGCCCGTCAGGGCTTATTCCTTCACACTGCGGCCTTCGTCCACAACCTTGGAGAGTTACCCATTCGCCGTCCTAACAGAGCCCCGCCCGCTGCCAGCAAAGACGGGCCGCGCACCAACGATGAAATCCGCAATCACGAAATCCAGCTGATCGACCAGACCGGTCTCAACCATGGCAACGTGGAGACGATCGTCGCGATCAAGATGGCCATGGAAGCTGGCATGGATCTCGTCGAGATTTCGCCCAATACAAGTCCTCCCGTTTGCAAGATCATGGACTACGGGAAGTTCAAATATTCCGCCCAGAAGAAGGCCGCGGAAGCCCGCAAGAAGCAGAAGATCGTCGAGATCAAGGAGATCAAGCTTCGGCCGATGATCGACGATCACGATTACGACGTGAAGATGCGCGCCATGCAGCGGTTCTTCGAGGAAGGCGACAAGGTCAAGGTCACCTTGCGCTATCGCGGCCGCGAGATGGCGCACCAGGAGATCGGCACCAAGCTCCTGGACAAGGTGAAAAGCGATGTCGCCGAGATCGCCAAGGTCGAGCAGGACGCGCGTTTCGAAGGACGCCAGGTGGTGATGGTACTGGCGCCGCGCTGAGGCGCGGCGGGCATTTCAGGTTACGGACTATCGGCAAAGGATTGCGGCCCGTCAGACAGTCTGGCGGGCCTTTTGTTTGGCGGGCCGGCCGGACCCCGCTTGGTGGCGCCGCCGCCCTCTGCTGTAGATATGAATTAGGATTCGAAATTAGTTTCCCCGCGTTAATCGTTGCCAATTCGACCGGGCTCTGCCATAAGCCCAGCCTTCATCGCCCGGCTGATCAAGGGCTGCCGTGTCGATGGCCGTGCTGACATTTCGGAATTTTCGAATAAGTCGAGCACTTTCAACGCTCTAACGAGCATTTTAGCCGGCACAGCGCCTCTTCGGGCGCGTAGGTGCGCGGTCATAGGAGAGCCAAATGCCCAAGCTGAAGACCAAGTCGGGCGCTAAAAAGCGCTTCAAAGTGACTGCCACCGGCAAAGTGATGCACGCCCAGCGCGGCAAGCGCCACGGCATGATCAAGCGGACCAAGAAGCAGATCAGGCAGCTGCGCGGCACCCGCGTGCTGTTCAAGACCGACGGCGACAACGTCAAGAAGTACTTCCTGCCGAACGCCTGATCGCGGTCCTGCACACGATCCATCATAGCCAGGCCGCGTCCGCGCGGTTGTTCGTCACTTTTTCAAAATAAAGGAGATCCGTCATGTCTCGCGTCAAACGCGGTGTGACCTCTCACGCCAAGCACAAGAAAGTCTACAAGGCCGCCAAGGGTTTTTACGGCCGCCGCAAGAACACCATCCGCGCCGCCAAGGCCGCCGTCGAGAAGGCCGGCCAGTACGCCTTCCGCGACCGCAAGCGCAAGAAGCGCACCTTCCGCGCGCTGTGGATCCAGCGCCTCAACGCCGCGGTGCGTCCGCTCGGCATGACCTACAGCGTCTTCATCAACGGCCTCGCCAAGTCCGGCATCACCGTCGATCGCAAGGTGCTGTCGGATCTGGCGATCCACGAGCCGGCGGCGTTCCAGGCCATCGCCGAGAAGGCCAAGGCCGCGCTGGCGGCGTAAGCCGCAGCCTGTTTGCGCCATGCGAAGCTTTAAATGCCGTCATGGCCGGGCTTGTCCCGGCCATCCACGTCTTTGCTTCTCAGGCGCGGTAAGACGTGGATGCCCGGGACCAGCCCGGGCATGACGGAGCTGGGAGCAACGGCTTAGCATCCCAGTCAAAAGGGATCGCCATGACCGACCTCGTCAAACTCGAAACCCAGGTCCTTGCCGACATCGCCGCCGCCGGCGATGAAGCGGCGCTCGAAGCGGTGCGCGTCGCAGCGCTCGGCAAGAAGGGCTCGATCTCCGCGCTGCTGTCGACGCTCGGCAAGATGTCGCCGGATGAGCGCAAGACCGAAGGCGCCGCCATCAACCTGGCCAAGGACAAGGTCACGCAGGCGCTGGCCGCGCGGCGCGAGATCCTGAAATCCGCGGCGCTGGACGCCCGGCTCGAGGCCGAAATCATCGATGTCACCCTGCCGCTGCGCGAGAGCGCCGCCGAGCAGGGCCGCATTCATCCGCTCACCCAGGTGCTGGACGAGCTGACCACGATCTTCGCCGACATGGGATTCGCCATCGCCGAGGGTCCTGACATAGAGACCGACGATTACAACTTCACCAAACTGAATTTCCCCGAGGGCCATCCGGCGCGGGAGATGCACGACACCTTCTTCTTGAATCCGAAGGAAGATGGTTCGCGCATGCTGCTGCGCACCCACACCTCGCCGGTCCAGGTCCGCACCATGCTGACCCAGCAACCGCCGATCCGCGTCGTCTGCCCGGGCCGCACCTACCGCATCGATTCCGACGCGACGCATACGCCGCAATTCCACCAGGTCGAGGGCCTCGTCATCGACAAGGGCTCGCATCTCGGCCACCTCAAATGGATCCTGCACGAGTTCTGCAAGGCGTTCTTCGAGGTCGACCACATCAACATGCGGTTCCGGCCGTCGTTCTTCCCGTTCACCGAGCCGTCGCTCGAGGTTGACATCCAGTGTCGCCGCGACAAGGGCGAGATCCGTTTCGGCGAAGGCGAGGATTGGCTCGAGATTCTCGGCTGCGGCATGGTGCATCCGAACGTGCTGCGCGCCTGCGACATCGATCCCGACGTCTACCAGGGCTTTGCCTGGGGCATGGGCCTCGACCGCATCGCGATGCTGAAATACGGCATCGCCGATCTCAGGCAGCTGTTCGAGAGCGACGTGCGCTGGCTCAATCATTACGGCTTCAAGCCGCTCGACGTCCCGACGCTCGCCGGGGGATTGAGCACGTGAACCTGAGCGGCATCCCGCACAAGTATCTCGGCTTGCAGTCGTTCGCGTTCGGCGACGGGCCTGATCTTGCCGACGAGTTGCTCGATCTCGTGGTCCGGGGCGTCAAGACCGCGACCTGCAGCACCGAGGAGCAGGCCTCGATACCGGGCGCGCGCTGGATCGTGCGCGATGGCCGCGGCCAGCCGCGCTGCGTCATCGAAACCACCGAGGTGACGTATCGCCGCTTCGGCGACGTCGATGCGACCTTCGCTTTCGATGAAGGCGAAGGCGACCGCAGCCTCGACTACTGGCGGCAGGCGCATCGCACTTATTTTGGCCGGCAAGGCAAGTTTCGCGAAGACATGACGCTGATGTGCGAACGCTTTCGTCTGGTCGAGGTTTTCTAGGAATCTACCCATGAAATTCACGCTCTCCTGGCTGAAGGAACATCTCGACACCGACGAGCCGCTGGAAAAGCTTGCCGACAAGCTGACCATGATCGGGCTCGAGGTCGAGAGCATCGAGGACAAGGCGAAGGCGCTTGCGCCGTTTTCGATCGCGCGGGTGATTTCTGCCGAGCAGCATCCGAATGCCGACCGCCTGCGCGTCTGCATGGTCGATACCGGCGACGGCGGGGCGCCGGTGCAGGTGGTCTGCGGCGCGCCGAATGCGCGCGCCGGGCTCGTCAGCGTGTTCTCGCCGCCCGGCACCTTCATCCCCGGCAAGAACATCACGCTCGGCGTCGGCACCATCAGGGGCGTCGAGAGCCGCGGCATGCTGTGCTCGGCGGCCGAGCTGCAGCTTTCCGAGGACCATGACGGCATCATGGAGCTGCCGGCGGACGCCCCGATTGGCAAGCCTTACGCCGAGTGGGCCGGCCTCGGCGATCCCGTGATCGAAATCAACCTGACGCCGAACCGGCAGGACTGCACCGGCGTGCACGGCATCGCGCGCGACCTTTCCGCCGCCGACATGGGCAAGTTCAGGGATCTCGGGATCAAGCCGATCAAGGGTGAATTCCCCTGCCCGGTGAAGGTGACGGTGGAAGACGCCACGCTCTGCCCCGGCTTTGCGCTGCGGCTGGTGCGCGGCGTCAAGAACGGCCCCTCGCCGGAATGGCTGCAGAAGCGGCTGACCTCGATCGGGCTGCGCCCGATCAATGCGCTGGTCGATATCACCAACTTCATGACCTACGACCGCGCCCGGCCGCTCCATGTGTTCGACGCGAAGAAGGTGACGGGCCATCTCACCGTGCGCCGCGCCAAGCAGGGCGAGAGCCTGCTGGCGCTCGACGGCCGCACCTACACGCTCGACCCCTCGATCTGCGTGATTGCGGACGAGCACGGCGTCGAATCGCTTGCCGGCATCATGGGCGGCGAGACCTCCGGCTGTGACGAGAACACCACCGACGTGCTGATCGAATCGGCGCTGTGGAACGAGATCAACATCGCGCAGACCGGGCGCAAGCTCGGCATCAATTCGGATGCGCGCTATCGCTTCGAGCGCGGCGTCGATCCGGCCTTCATGGTGCCGGGGCTGGAGCTCGCGACCAAACTGGTGATGGAGCTCTGCGGCGGCGCGCCGTCGGAGACCGTCGTCGTCGGCAACGCCTTCGGCGAAGACCGCATCATCGATTTCCCGCTGACCGAAGTGAAGCGCCTGGCCGGCATAGAGGTGCCGCTGGCCGAGATGCGGCGCATCCTCAGCCATCTCGGCTTCATGGTCGCCGGAAATGGTCCGGTGGTGAAGGTCGCCGTTCCCTCCTGGCGCACCGACGTGCACGGCAAGGCCGATATCGTCGAGGAAGTGGTGCGCATCGTCGGCGTCGACAAGGTGCCGATGACCCCGTTCGAGCGCGGCGACGACGCCCGCAAGCCGGTGCTGACCGCGATGCAGAACCGCACCCGCCGCGCCAAGCGCGCGCTGGCGGCGCGCGGCATGGTCGAGGCCGTGACCTGGTCGTTCATTTCCAAACCGCACGCCGAATTGTTCGGCGGCGGCCAGGCTGAGCTGGCGCTCGCCAACCCGATCGCCTCCGATCTCTCCGACATGCGGCCGAGCCTCCTGCCCGGCCTCGTCGCCGCCGCGCAGGCCAACGCCAACCGTGGCATTTCCGACGTCGCACTGTTCGAGGTCGGCCAGATCTTCAAAGGCGACAGACCGGAGAACCAGTTCGTCGCCGCCGCGGGCGTGCGCCACGGCTACGCTTCCTCGACAGGCATGGGCCGGCACTGGACCGGCTCCACCATGACCGACGCGCTCGATGCCAAGGCCGACGCGTTCGCGGTGCTCGCGGCCGCCGGCGCGCCGATGCAGGCGCTGCAGATCGTGCCCGGCGGCGCGAGCTGGCTGCATCCTGGACGCTCCGGCACCATCCAGATCGGCCCGCAGAACGTGCTGGGATATTTCGGCGAACTGCATCCGCGCACGCTGGAAGCGCTCGGCGCCGACGGCCCGCTGATCGCGTTCGAAGTCATCCTCGACCGCATTCCCGACGCCAAGAAGAAGCCGACCCGCGCCAAGCCGCTGCTCGAACTCTCCGCATTCCAGCCGGTGTCGCGCGATTTCGCCTTCATCGTCGATCGCAGCGTCAAGGCCGGCGACATCGTCCGCGCGGCGCAGGGCGTCGACAAGAAGCTGATCACGGACGTGTCCGTGTTCGACGTCTATGAAGGCAAGGGCATCGATCCGGCCAAGAAATCGGTCGCGATCGCCGTGACGATCCAGCCGCGCGAAAAAACCCTGACCGACCAGGAGATCGACGCGGTTGCGGCAAAGATCGTGGCCGAGGTGACGAAGAAAACCGGCGGCAGCTTGCGGGGATGACACCGCTCATTCCGGCCGACGTCGGCCTCAACGCGGCAATCGCGATCTGCGCGGTTGCCTTCGTCTCCGGAACGGCGCGGGGTTTTTCCGGCTTCGGCTCCGCGCTGATTTTCATGCCGCTGGCGAGCAGCATGGCCGCCCCTCGTCTGGTCGCCGCGCTGCTCCTGATTATCGATTTCGTCGCCGCTGCGCCGCTTCTGCCGAATGCGTGGCAAAAAGCCGATCGCAAGGCGACGGCGGTCATGGTGGCAGGCGCGCTGATCGGCGTGCCGATCGGGACCTATTTTCTCAGCCGTCTTGAACCCGTGACGACCCGCTGGATCATCTCCGGCTTCGTGTTTGCGCTGCTGCTGCTTCTGCTCTCCGGCTGGCGCTACCGCGGCAAGGACCATGCAGCGATTGCGGTCGGCATCGGCGGATTGTCCGGCTTTTGCAGCGGTCTCGCCCAGACCGGCGGGCCGCCGATCGTCGGTTACTGGCTCGGCCGCCCGATTCCATCCGTGATTGCCCGCGCCAATATCGTGCTGTTCTTCGGCGCGTCGGATTTCTTCTCCGCCGTCAGCTATGCCGCGACCGGACTGATCACGCTCGACGCAATCAAGTTCGCGCTTGTGGTCGGGCCTGTCTACGGCATCGGAGTCTGGTTCGGCGCCTCGCTGTTCGGCAAGGCCAGCGAAACCGTGTTCCGCGCGATCTGCTACGCGCTGATCGCCGCGGCGGTGATCTTTGGATTGCCGGCGCTGGATGGCGTGCTGCGCTGACGGTGCGTAGGGAGGACAAAGCGCAGCGTGCCCACCATTCAAGGTAATGGTGTGGATAGATGGTGGGCACGCTTCGCTTTGCCCACCCTACGATTCTACGGCACGGCCATCAGTTGGTCGGGGATCCGCGCCGCCGCTGCTTCGTTGGCCGCGGCTCCGGCTCCGGATCCTTCAACGCCCCGATCCGCCGCAACGCCGCCTCCGCCGCGCGCTCGCCGCTGTCCCAGGCGCCGTCGATCGTCCCCCACAGCGTTTCATGGGTGGCCTCGCCGGCGAGATAGATGCAGCCGAACGGCTCGCTCAAGACCTTTCGCGAGGATTGCGCGCCGGCCCCGGCCGCCGACATCGCCCCGAGCGCGAACGGCATGGCGTTCCAGCGCGTCGCGCTCGATTTCTTCACCGCGGCGGCCGCCTCGCTGCCGAACAGCTTCGTCAGCCATTCCACGGCGAATGCCACCATGGCCTTCTCGCCCTGCGCCGAGAGATCGCGGCCGAACGAGCCGCCGACATCGATCGTGCAGAGCGACGAGCCGCCCATATTGGCGAAGATCAGTCCCGTTTTGGTCGAATCGCTCTTCTCGATGACGACGTCGTCGCGCGAAAGCCCGAGTGGATTGCCCGGCATCTGCAGCGCGATCCGGTCATAGCTGCCGAGGCTCAGCTTCGAGGCGGCCTCCAACGTTTTCTTCGGGATATCGGGCGCGAACTTGATGTTGCCCGCCGTCAGCACGTTGGTCGAGACGGTGATGACGGCAGCGCGCGCGGCGATCCGTCCCGCCGGCGTCTCCACGCTGACATCGCGGTTGCTCCAGACGATGCGGCCGGCCGGCGTCGATAGCGACAAAGGCAGCTGCTCGCCGAGCTTTGCGATCAGCGTGCCGAGCCCGGCGCGGCAGCCGATCGCGGTGTTGCGGTCCTGCGCGCGCGACTTGTCGCCGACCGAGAGGTCCTTCAAATCCTTGCCCGCGAAACCCGCCCCGAGCAAAAACTCCGCCGCGCCGGCCCAGTCGCCGAGATCCTTCGGCAGCACCGAAGCGCAGGAGACGTCGAACCGCCGCGCGGCCTCGTCGATGGCGCGGTTGGCCCGCACCACCGCCGCCAGAAATTCCTCGGTCTCGCCGGCGCGGGCATTGCGGCGGCCGATCCGGATCCTCTGGCCCGACGGCGCGGTCGTGATCTCGAGGCCGGCGGCGCGCGCCAGCTTGATCATGGGATTGGTCTCGGGATTGTGCATCCAGCGCGCGCCGCGGTCGAACGGCACCTCGAAGGTGGAGGTGTCGGTCTGGCAGCGGCCGCCGATCTGGCTGGCCGCTTCCACCACGATCACCTTGCGGTTTGCCGCCATGATCCGCCGCGCCGCAGCAATGCCGGCCGCACCCGCGCCGATCACGACGATGTCAGCCTCCCGCGGCAACGGCGCCGCACCCGCACGTCCTCCGGAAAAAAACGGTGTCGTTGCCAGACCTGCGGACGCCGACAGGAAATTGCGGCGGGTCAAAGTCATGTGATGGTTTCCACAGCCTGAAGAAGCAGAGAACAGCTCGCGAACTGTGCCGCATCTCACGCCGAGCGGCAACACTCATGGTAAATCAATCATGATTGATCCGGCTTTCGCATGAACTAAATTGAAACGGCTTGCGACCATGATAAGGAAACAAAAAAAGCGGAAGAAAAGCCGCTTCGGGGGAGTTTCATGGGCGTAATGCTCGACACGATCGGCCAGTTGATTGCCGGCTACCTGCAAAAGGAGGTGCCGGGCTACGAGCCGTTTACACCCAGCGATCCCGAGCACCTGCGCGGTGTCATCGCGGCCGGCGACGTGCTGCTGGTCGAAGGCAACAACCGCATTTCCGGCATCATCAAGTATCTCACGCAGTCCACCTGGTCGCATGCCGCGCTCTATGTCGGCCCGATCGACGGCGCCAGCGAGGCGGACGGCGAGCCGCATGTGCTGATCGAGGCCAATATCGGCGAAGGCGTGACCTCGGCGCCGCTGTCGAAATATTTCCCCTATCACACCCGCCTCTGCCGCCCGATCGGCCTGTCCTATGAGGACCGCACCACGGTGTGCCGCTATGCCATCAACCGCATCGGCTTCGGCTACGACACCAAGAACATCGTCGATCTGATGCGCTATCTCATTCCATTGCCGGTGCCGCAGCGCTGGCGGCGGCGCATGATCGCGTTCGGCTCGGGCGATCCGACCAAGATGATCTGCTCGGCCCTGATCGCGCAGGCGTTCGACGCCGTGCGCTATCCGATCCTGCCCAAGATCACCCGCGCCGCCTCGCGCAAGGCCCGGCGCGAGATCCTGCATATCCGCGATTCCTCGCTCTACATGCCGCGCGATTTCGACATCTCGCCCTATTTCGAAATCGTCAAACCCACCATCGTGCACGGCTTCGACTACACGGCCCTGCACTGGGCCGACAAGCAGAAGCCGCTCGCGGAGGTAGCGGGCGAATTCGGTGTGTTTCCAGAGGTCAAGTCGCCGCCACTTGTTCCTGAAGAGATTGACCAAGAAGCGCCGCTTCCGGCTGAAGAAGTGAGCGAGGAAGTGACGATCGGCGCCACGATGATCGAGCGTGTCACCGTGTCGGAGCATTATCTCGCCGTCGAGTACGTCGCGGTGCGCCCGCCCGATCGTCGCATGAAGCCGCGCGCACCGGAGCCCGTGGCGTAGAAACGAATCGTAGGGTGGGCAAAGCGAAGCGTGCCCACCATTTCAAGCCAACAAGCGGATAGATGGTGGGCACGTCGCTGACGCTCCTTTGCCCACTCTACCGCTCAGAACCTCCCCGCCAGCGTCAATCGCACCGCCAACGGCTCCGCCGGATGCACGTGCCTATCAGCGACGCCGCCGATCGGCTCGCCCGGCAGGCGTGAGAGATAATAGTATTCGATCTGGTTGGTCCTGGCGTTGAAGAGATTGAGCACGTCGAGCTGCAGCTTCAGGCCATTGTCAAATCTGTAGCCGGCGCGCGCATTGAAGATCAGCGAGGACTGCGAACGGACGCTGTCGTCCTCGATTAGCGGCCGCGGGCCGAAATAGCGGCCGCGCAGCGCGCCGAACCAGCCGGTCTCGCCGCCGAAGGTCACACCGCCGCTCGCAATCCAGGCCGGCGCGCCCGGGATGAAATTGCCGGCCGGATCGACATCGGTGAAGCGGGCACGGGTATAGGCGCCGTCGAGATCGAGCTGCATCCACGGCAGCACCTTGTACTGATTGGTCCATTCGACACCGACGCGACGGCCGGGACGGCTCGGCTCGGTCGTACCGGCATCGCCGACGAACAACAGCTCCGAATCGAAATCGAGCACGAATACGGCTAAAGAGCTGGTGAGACCTTCGACGGCCTTGGTACGCACGCCGATCTCGGCGCCCTTCGAGCGAACCAGAAGCGGCACGCGGTCCTGCGGCGTCACCTTGTCGATGGGATCGACGGTGATCGTCGCGCCCCTGATATCGTTGGAGTGCAGGCCGTAGCCGGCATTGCCGTAAAGCTCGGTGCGATACCACGGCCCCAGCACGACGCCGGCCTTGGGGCTCGTCATCGACGCCTGCGCGTTGCCGGAATTTTGCGGCGTGTCGCTGATCACCCTGCCCGCAAAATAATCCTCGCGAATGCCGATCGTGGTGCGCAGCCAGTCGGTCCAGCGCGCCGTCGTGTCCGCCCACAGGCCGACATTGCCTTCCCGCACGCTGTCTTCGCGAACGGTCGAGAGCGTCTCGCGCTGAAATGTCTTGAACAGGCCGACACGGATGTCGTCGCCGCGCGTCTGCAAGCCGACGCGGGTCTGCGTCTCGATGCCGCCCACCCGCATGTCGAAGGCATGGCTGGCGTTGAAGCCATAGACCGTGCGCCGGTCCATCTGGCTGAACTGGTCGCCACTGGCGGGATCGTCGAGGAAGTAAGTGAAATTGTTGTAGAGCCGCAGCGACGAGTTGACCGCATAGGCACTGATCTTGCTCTGCCCGTATTCGCTCGACCCCGCCCAGCTACCCGACAGCGAGAACCGGCTCGAAACGCCGCCGTCCGTCGGGTCGAGCGTGCCGAACCGGCCGATCAAACCCTGGTCGATCGCGCGCTGCGCCACCTGGTCGGTCGAATTCCAGCCGTTGGAATAGGCCATTGCCGACAGCGTGAACCCGTCGGTCGCGGTACCCTGGCTGTAGCGCAGGACGCCGTTGAGCTTGCGCACATTGTCGGGCACGTCCCACGGACCATTATACCCGACGCCCTCGAACGCGGCGAGCAGCGTGCCCGCGCCGACCGCGGTCGACCCGGCCGCCAGCGCGCGACGGTAGCCAAAACTGCCGAACGTCAACTCGGCGATGTTCTTCGGCAGTCTGTTGGCGTAGTCGATCACCACCGATCCGGCGGAGCCGAAATCGCCGACGTCGGCGAAATACGGTCCCTTCCGCACATTGACCGACTGGATCAGCTCCGGGATCATGAAATTGATGTCGGCATAGCCCTGGCCGTGGCCATGGGTCGGCATGTTGACCGGCATGCCGTCGACGCTGATCGCGAGATCGGTGCCGTGGTCGAGATTGAAGCCGCGCAGAAAATACTGGTTGGCTTTGCCCTCGCCGGAATGCTGAGTGACGATCAGCCCCGGCACCGCCTCCAGCACCTCGCCGGGCCGCGAGAACGGCCGGGCATTTATATCAGCGCCGCTGATGGTCATGGCGCTGGCGGCAGTCGGCTGCAGGTATACCAGCCCAGCGGTCGCGGAGCCGGACGTCACGCCGCTGCTGACGGGTGACGGCGCAGGCGCGGTCGGCTGAACCGCGGACGGATTTCGCGCGGTCTGCGCCGGGCGCGGCGGCTTGGGCCGGCTGCGCGGCCGCGTTTCGGGGGGATCGACGGTGACGGCGGGAAGCCGGCCAGCGGCGGTGACGCTCTGTGCGTCGGCTGGAGACCCCATGACGCATAATGATGCGGCGGCCGAAATTGCTCCCCAGACAGACCGACGCAACGCGCATGCCCCACATGATAACTGCTACAATCGGCGCACGACCGCATCAGCTCGAACCAACCCAGCACCTCACGCTAGCAAGCGCGGTATGACGATACAACAGAATTGTCATACTAAGCGCGGCCACGGAATTTTTCATGCAACGGATCACCATCACCATCGAAGACGACCTGCTCGCCGAGATCGATGCGGCGGCGGAGGCGCGCGGCTATCAGAACCGCTCCGAGATCATCCGCGATCTCGCCCGCGCCGGGCTGCAGCAGAGCGCCGCCGACGCAGGCCCCACCGGACAATGCGTCGCCGCGCTGGTCTACGTCTACGATCACGCCGCGCGCGACCTCTCGAAACGGCTGGTGCAGAATTTCCACGGCCATCACGACCTGTCGCTGGCGACGCTGCATGTGCATCTCGACGACGACTCTTGCATGGAAGTGACGGCACTGAAGGGCGCCAGCAGCGAGGTCCGGCATCTCGCCGACCACGTCATCGCCGAGCGCGGCGTACGCTACGGCCGCGTCGTGATGATCCCGACCGCCCCGGACAAGAAGCCACGCACGCGCAAGCACGGCCACCGGCACGAATGAACCCGTCACGCGTGGTCCAGCGGATATGCAACTGCTGATCTGGATCAACGCTGGCCCTTCGCCTGTACCCGATAGTCGCAGGCGCGATCCGAAAACGCCGGATCGCGCCTGTGACGGATCGGGAGCTGCGACGTGAGCGGTGGAGATATTCTGATAGCCGGCGGCTACGGCATTGTCGGACAGCCGCTGGCCGCGATCTGGCTCCGGATTATCCGGGGCGCATCGTGATCGCCGGCCGCAGCCAGGCGCACGCCGATGAAGCCGCCGCCAGTATCGGCTACGGCGTTCGCGGCCGATGCATGGATGTTACCGTCCCGTCATCCACCGCAGCCGCGCTGGCCGGCGTTGCCGTCGTCGTCAGCTGCATCGATCAGCCGGGCCACACGTTGCTGTGGGCCGCGGCCGAACGCGGGCCGGCCAATACCGACATCACGCCGCATCTGACCGAGCTTGGGCGCGGTCAGGGCTATGAGAAGATCGACGCCGCCGCGAAGGCCTCGGGCGGGCGGCTGGGGACCGGTTCAATGGCCCGCCGCATGATCCGGCTCGACGCTACCGGTCGGAGCGCCCGATCACGGCCATCAGTTCGGCGATCTTCTCGCGCTGATCGGCCTTGTTGCCGCTGGTGATCGCATGCTCGACGCAATGCGCCACGTGATCCCGCAGCACCTCTTCCTCGACCCGCCGGAGCGCAGCCCGCACCGCGGAAATCTGCGTGACGATGTCGATACAGTAGCGGTCGTCCTCGACCATCTTGGCGAGGCCGCGGACCTGGCCCTCGATCCGGGAGAGGCGTTTTTGACAGGATGCCTTGATGTCTTTTCGCATACCGCCTATATACCCCTACAGGGTATGGGTTTCAAGTGCCGGAGCGACCGATGAACAAGAATGAAAACGCCGGGAAAAACGGCGCGCCAAAGAGCGCCTGCTGCGGAGGTCATGGCGACCACGGCCATGCTCACGCCGGTCATGACCACCACGACCATAGTGCGGCGACGGTGCGCGACCCCGTCTGCGGCATGACGGTGAATCCCGCGACCAGCACGCACCGCTTCGACTACAAGGGCGAGACATTCCATTTCTGTTCGGCCGGCTGCCGTGCCAAATTCGCGGCCGATCCGCTCGCCTATCTGGAAAAGCACGAGCGGCCGAAGCCGGCCGTGCCGGAAGGCACGATCTACACCTGCCCGATGCACCCCGAGATCCGGCAGGTCGGTCCCGGAAGCTGCCCGATCTGCGGCATGGCGCTGGAGCCCGAGGTCGCAAGCCTCGATGCGCCGCCCAACCCCGAACTGGCCGACATGACGCGCCGGTTCTGGATCGGCCTCGTGCTGGCGCTGCCGGCGGTCGTGCTCGAAATGGGCGGCCATCTCGTCGGCGGCCACGGCTGGGTCGATCAAACCCTGTCCAACTGGATCCAGTTGGCATTTGCGACGCCCGTCGTGCTCTGGGCCGGCTGGCCGTTCTTCGTGCGCGGCTGGCAGTCGCTGCTGACGCGCAATCTCAACATGTTCACGCTGATCGCAATGGGCACCGGCGTTGCCTACGTCTACAGCGTCATCGGCACACTCGCTCCCGGCATCTTCCCGGACACCTTCCGCGGCCATGGCGGCGCCGTGGCGGTCTATTTCGAAGCCGCCGCCGTCATCACCGTGCTGGTGCTGCTGGGACAGGTGCTGGAGCTGCGCGCCCGCGAAGCGACATCCGGCGCGATCAAGGCGCTGCTGCAGCTTGCGCCGAAGACCGCGCGGCGGATCGGCGACGACGGCACCGATCATGAGGTCGAGATCGACGCGCTTGCCGCGGGCGACAGGTTGAGGGTGCGGCCGGGCGAAAAAGTGCCAGTCGACGGCGTCATCCTGGAGGGCCGGTCCTCGCTCGATGAATCGCTGGTCACGGGCGAATCCATGCCTGTGACCAAGGAAGTCGGCAGCAAGGTCATTGCCGGCACACTGAATCAATCCGGCGGCTTTATCATGCGCGCCGAAAAGGTCGGGCGCGACACGCTGCTTTCCCAGATCGTGAAGATGGTGGCGGACGCGCAGCGTTCCCGCGCGCCGATCCAGCGGCTGGCCGATCAGGTTTCCGGCTGGTTCGTGCCGATCGTGATTATCGTGGCGCTGATCGCGTTCGGTGCCTGGGCCTGGTTCGGACCTGAGCCGCGGATGGCGTTCGGCCTCGTTGCCGCCGTCAGCGTGCTCATCATCGCCTGCCCCTGCGCGCTCGGCCTTGCCACGCCGATGTCGATCATGGTCGGCGTCGGGCGCGGCGCGCAGGCCGGCGTGCTGATCAAGAACGCCGAAGCGCTGGAGCGCATGGAGAAGGTCGACACGCTGGTGGTCGACAAGACGGGAACGCTGACCGAGGGCAAGCCGAAGGTGGTCGCCATCGTGCCGGCTGGCGGATTTGACGAGACCGATATTCTGCGGCTGGCGGCGACGGTCGAACGGGCGAGCGAGCATCCGCTGGCCGACGCCATCGTGCGCGCGGCAAATGAACGCAAGCTCGATCTCGGCAAGGTCGAGGCTTTCGACTCACCGACCGGCAAGGGCGCCACCGGCAAGGTGGACGGCAAGACCATCGTGCTCGGCAATGCGAACTTCCTGCACTCGCTCGGCATCGACGCGCAGGCGTTGAATGATCAGGGCGAACGCTTGCGCGGCGAGGGCGCGACCGTGATCAACATGGCCGTCGACGGCAGGCTGGCCGGCCTGTTCGCCATCGCCGACCCGGTGAAGGCGTCGACGCCCGACGCGCTGAAGGCGCTGGCGGCGGAAGGCATCAAGGTCATCATGCTCACCGGCGACAACCGGACCACGGCGAACGCGGTGGCGAAGAGTCTCGGTATATCGGACGTCGAGGCGGAGGTGCTGCCCGATCAGAAGAGCGCGGTGGTGGCAAAGCTGCAGAAGGCCGGAAAGATCGTCGCGATGGCCGGCGACGGCGTCAACGACGCGCCGGCGCTCGCCGCGGCCGAGGTCGGCATCGCCATGGGCACCGGCACCGATGTCGCGATGGAAAGCGCGGGCGTCACGCTGCTGAAGGGCGACCTCACCGGCATCGTCCGCGCGCGCCGCCTGTCGGAGGCCACGATGAGCAACATCCGGCAGAACCTGTTCTTCGCCTTCATCTACAACGCCGCCGGCATCCCGATTGCCGCGGGCATTCTCTATCCGACGTTCGGCCTGCTGCTGTCGCCGATCATCGCCGCCGCCGCGATGGCGCTGTCGTCGGTGAGCGTGGTCGGCAATGCGCTGCGGCTGAAGATGACGCGGCTATGACAACTTGATGTGTGTCAAGGCGGAGGCCGGCGGCAGGGCCATCTTACCCGTGAAATGCGAAACCTCAGCACGGGAGATTTGGCCATGACACACTTGACGATGGCGACCGTTCTCACGGTCGCGGCACTTGCGGTTCCGGCATGGGCGCAGGCGCCGGCCGGGCATGATCATTCCCATTCCAGCGACAGCGAAAAATCCGCAACTGCGCCGGCAAGTCCATCCCCCGCACCGAGCCCTTCGGCCACTGCGCCGCAAGGCGGCGCGGGCATGATGGGCTGTATGCCGATGATGGGCATGATGAAAGACATGGCCGAGATGAAGAACACGATGAGCAACATGTCCATGATGCAATCCATGGATATGATGCAGCGGATGGGCATGAGCGGCTCAAGCATGGGCGGCATGGCCCCCATCGATCGCATTGAAGGCCGCATTGCTTTCCTGCGCACGGAACTCAAGATCACCGATGCGCAGGCTGAGGCATGGTCCGGCTTCGCGGACGCGCTTCGCACCAACGCAAAAAGGCTTGCGGAAGCTCGCACAGCCATGATGCCCAAGGCAGATGCGAAGGCAGATGCGTCGGCGACTACCGTGGCTGCCCGTCTTGACCTGCAGGAACAATGGCTGGTCGCGCGGCTCGACGGCACAAGGGAAATGAAATCCGCTTTCATCAAGCTAAACGAGGTCTTGTCGGACGATCAGAAAAAGACGGCCGGCGACCTCCTGGCCCCGCATATGGGGATGGGGCCAATGTCCATGATGGCCGCACAGCGATCCCCCGAACAAAAGGAACAGGGGCGAATGCCCGGCATGGGTATGGGTATGGGCAAGAGGTAGATGCGGGCGGTGTGAACGGGCCTTCGCTGGTCAAGCGGCTCGGACGGTCCCGCGCGGCAAACCGGCGCGCGCCAGGCCACCATACAGCGCCTCTCCGGGCATTTCCGACTTCAGGATCTCGCGCACCGCGACCAGTTTCTCGATATCGATGCCAGTAGAAAATCCCTTGCTCTCGCACAGGAACGCCAGATCCTCGAACACGACATTCCCCGTCGCGCCCGGTGCGAACGGGCAGCCGCCGAGACCGCCGAGCGATCCATCGAGCACGCGCGCACCGGCATCGAGCGCGGCGGAGGCGTTGGCGATTCCCATGCCGCGCGTATCGTGCAGGTGAATGCAGATCGGCCTCTTCCCCGCGATCTTCACCGCGGCCGCGACGAGTTCGCCGACCTGCTTCGGCCCGGCATAGCCGACCGTATCGGCGATCGCGACCATGTCGACGCCGGCCTCGAACAGCTTTTCGGTCAGCCGCAGCACTTCCGCTGGATTCACCGCACCCACGATCGAGCAGCCCAGCGCCATCGAGATCGCGGCGTTCACCACCGGCTTGTGCGCACTGGCATCGCGCAGCTCGCAAAGCCGACGGACGTTGGCAATCGCCGACTCGCGCGAGCGGTTGGCGTTGGCCTGGCTGTGCTCCTCGGTCGCCGAGACCACCGTCGCAACCTCGGCAACACCTGACGCCAGCGCCTCGTTGGCGCCGCGCTCGTTCAGCGTCAGCGCGATGCCATAGGCGCCTGACAGCGACGCCACCGTCCCGATGATGTCCCTGACATCGACGAACTGCGGAAAGGTCTTTGCCGGCAGGAACGAGCCGACCTCGAAGTGGCGCACGCCGGCGGCGTATTCGTCGTGGATCCAGCGCTGCTTGGCCTCCGTGGACGGAAATTTCTTCACGAGCTGCAGGCCGTCGCGCAGGCCGACCTCGCGCAAGATGATCTTGCCGTCGGGATAGATTTCCTGAACACGGGTCATGGCCACCTCACCTCGGCTGTTTTGACGACAGTCTTCTCTCCCCGGGGCCGGCAGGCTCTTGCCGAAGCCCTTATACGTATCTACCTCTCGCGAGGGTTTCTTCACAAGGGTGAACCGCCATGTTTGACGCCGCCGTCAAGGCGCTTTCGCAGATGCTGTCGCCGCCGATGCGCTCCATCCTGTGGCGCTCGATCGGGCTGGCGCTGGTGCTGATCACGGTGCTGGCCATTGGCTTGCAGCGCGCGTTGAGCTGGTTTGCCGACTATGGCGAGGGCTGGGCCGAGGCGATGCTCGGGCCGGGCTTTCACACCTCGCTCCACGTCCTTTCCTGGATCATCTCGATCGCCGCCGGGCTTGGCGTCGTCCTCGGCGGCATTTTCCTGATGCCAGCGGTCACCTCGCTGATCGCGAGCGTGTTCGTCGACGACGTCGCCGAGCATGTCGAGCGCGAACATTATCCGGCGGAGCGCCCGGGCCAAGCGCTGCCGCTCGGCGTCGCGATCCCCGAGGGCATCAAGACGGCGCTGCTGACAATCCTGGTCTATCTGATCGCGCTGCCCTTCGTGCTTTTCGCCGGCGCAGGCTTTTTGATCTTCTTCATCGCCACCGCCTGGCTGCTCGGCCGCGAATACTTTGAACTCGCCGCGATGCGCTTCCGCTCGCCGGCCGAAGCCAAGGCGATGCGCAAAGATAATGCGGCGACCGTGTTCACCGCAGGCCTCTTCATCGCGGCTTTCGTGTCGATCCCGATCGTCAATCTGGCGACGCCGGTGTTCGGCATGGCCTTCATGGTCCACATGCACAAGCGCCTGTCGGGCCCACGGCCGGAGCTGATCGAGCCGGCACGCCGAACTCGTGTCCCCAGCGTCTAGCTCCCTGCCGGATCCGTCCGATCGCGCGCAAACGGAACCAGTAGCAATCCGGCAATCGCTACACAGGCCAGCATGGCCCAGGCTTCGTTGACGCTCAGCGCCAGCGACGCCTTTTCGACCATCGGGCGCACGAACGCCACGGCGGCTGCATCGGGCGGCCCCGGCGGCCGGTTGGCGAGCAGCGTCGGATCAAGTCCGATCGCGGTAGCCGCGGTGACGTCGCCGGCCAAAAGGCGGAGACGAAAATCCTCGGCATGGATCCCGCTGCGGCCGTACAGGATCGTGTCGATCAGGGCGATGCCGATGGCGCCGCCGAGATTGCGCATCAGGTTGAACAGTCCGCTGGCGTCCGCGACTTCCCATTCCGGCAGCGCGCCCAGCGCGATCCGTGTCGGCGGCAGCAGGCAGAACATGATGGCGACGCCGCGCACGACCTGCGGCCAGAACATCTCGTCGAAATCGGCCGTGCGCGGCTGGACGGCGCTCAATCCAAGGCCGAGCGCGAACAGCGCGAAACCGGCGCCAGTCAACCAGCGTGCGCCGATCCGGCTTTCGAGCATCGCGGCGATGGGCGCGGCGATGAGCTGCGCGATTCCAGTCACCAGCATGATGGTGCCGATCTCGAAGGCATCGTGGCGGCGCACGAAGGCGAGGAAGACCGGCATCAGATAAACCGAGCCGAACAGACCGACACCGAGGCAAAAGCTCAGGGCGCAGCCGGCCGCAAAGGAACGTCGCTGCAACGTGGCGAGCCGCACCACCGGATGCGCGGCGCGCAGGGTACGGCGGATGAACAGGACCAGGCCGATCGCACTCCCCGTCAGGATGACGATGCAGGCCGGCGACAGCCAGCCACGATGAGGAGCTTCCTTCAGCCCGATCTCGATGCCGGCCAACGCGGCGGCCAGCAGCAGCAGAGAACCGACGTCCAGTTTCGCGAGCGCGCCGAAATCCGCCGTCTTGCGCGGCAACAGAAGCGGGGTGACGGAAGCCGCGATCAGTCCCGGGATGACGTTGATCAGGAACAGCCACGGCCACGACCAGGTCTCGGTGATCCAGCCGCCGACGATCGGACCGACCGTCGGCGCCAGCACCGCAACGACGCCGCCGATCGTGGTGGCGACGGCGTGAAGCCGGGACGGGAACAGCAGGAATACCGCGGTGAAGACCGCGGGGATCAGCACGCCGCCGGCAAATCCCTGCACCACGCGGAACGCGAGCAGCGCGGCAAGGCCGCCGCTGAAAGCGCAGCCGATCGACGCAGCGGTAAAAAGCGCCACTGCCGCGGCAAACAGCCACCGCAAGGTCAGGACGCGCGTCAGCAGGCCGGTCAGGGGTATCGCGATGACCTCCGCGATCAGATAGGAGGTCTGGATCCAGCTCATGGCATCCTGCGAAATCGCCAGCGCCTGCTGGATGGCCGGCAACGACGTCGCCACGATCTGGATGTCGAGGATGGCCATGAACATGCCGAGGCACATCAGCAGGAAGGCGGCCCAGGTCCCGGCGGGAGGCGTGATAGCCGCGGCGCCGGAGGGGGGCTCTTGCCGATCGGTCATTCGGCTGGACGCGCGAGCTCATCGCCGGCAGCGGCGAGCGCGGATGTTTCCGCACGAATCCGGATCACGAGAACCGCAGCGTTCAGGGCGGTAAAGATCAACGCCAGCAGGGGCAGATGCAGCGCGAGCGGCAGCAGCGCGATCTCGCAGGTGACGATCGCATAGTTGGGATGCGCAAAATATTTGTAGGGCCCCGACGCCACCAGCGGCTCGCCCGGCAGCACGATGATGCGCGTGGTCCATCGCGGACCCAGCGTGGCAAGGACCCACAGCCGCAGGCCCTGCAGCACCACGAAGCCAGATAGTGCGGCGAGACCGACATCCTGATCGCGGCCCCAGATCCACAAGGCGATCAGCCATGCCGCATGGACCGACACGATCAGCGGATAATGTTTGGCGCCGACCTCGATCGCACCGCGCGCCAGCAGCCGGCGCGTGTTGCGGCGGGACAGAACGAGTTCACCCAGCCGCTGCAGCGTGACCAGCAGGAGAATGGTCGAGGCGAAACTCACGCGGCGTGCCGCAACGCGACGCAGCTTGCGGTAAACCCGGGCCCAAGCGCGGTCAGCAGCGATCGCGACGGCAGCCCTTGCTCCATCGCGCGTTCCAGCACGAACAGAACGGTCGGCGCCGACATGTTGCCATAGTCGGCGATGACTTCGCGCTCGTGATCGAGCGTGCCCTGATCGAGCGACAAGGCGCGCTCAAGCGCGGCAATCACCTTCGTGCCCCCGGGATGACAGATGAAGCGATCGATATCTCCGGCGGAAAGTTTCATCCGGGCGAGCATTTCGGCCACCGCCGGACCGAAATGTTCGGCGACGAAGTCGGGAATCGTGCGCTGGAAGATGACGCCAAATCCTTCGGGATCGACGCTCCAGCCCATGATGTCGAGCGTGTCGGGCCACAGCTTTTCGCCTGACGCCTCGATCCGCGTCGCGCCTCCGTCGCCGGCGCGCAAAACGAGCGCCGCGGCACCGTCGCCGAACAGGCTGGCCGCGACGATATTCGCCTTGGTCAATTCATCGTGGCGCACCGCGAGCGTACAGAGCTCGAGCGCGACCAGCAGCACGTTGGTGCCCGGCCGCGCCTGCGCAAGGCGCGATGCGATCGACAGTCCCGACACGCCGCCCGCACACCCCAGTCCGAAAATAGGCACGCGCGAAACATCGGTACGCAGACCGAGCTTGCCGGCGAGACGCGCCTCCAGCGTCGGCGTCGCGATGCCGGTCGAACATATCGTGACGACGGTGTCGATATCGCTGGCCGAAAGATCGGCACGCGCGATGGCTTTGCGCGCGACATCGAGATAGAGCGATTCCGCGCCTTCCAGGAAAGCCTCTGTCCGCTCCGGCCAGCCGCGCCGCTCAAGATACCATTCGATGGGTTTGACCCCATAGCGATGGCGGATACCCGTATTGGCAAACAGGCTCGAAAGCGTCTCGAACTGCGGGTAACGATCCGCGAGGAGGTCGTGCGCCGCCTGGAGAATCTGCTTCTGATGGAATTGATATGGCGGAATCGAGGTTGCCAGCGAAACCAGCGCTGCCGTGTGGTTCATATCGCTGTCCCCGCCTTCGGTGCTCCAACATATGAGACCGCGCGATCATGCGAATATTTCGGCGACTCTCGTTGTCGAACGGCTTTCGTCATTTACTATAAATTGAATGCAGCCCTTTGATGTCGCAATCGAGCCAGCGCGGCGGCAGGCGTTGTCGCTGCGCTGATCCGCGTCACCCGTTACGACACGGTCACCCCGCACTTCCGCAGCACATTCTTCGCAAAACCGAACGGCGCCGGCGTGAAGGGGCCCGGTGGCGCGCGGGTGACCAGGGCGACGAAGAACAGCGCCGCCATCGCCAGCCAGAAGCACAGCCAAAATCCATCGATATAGGCGAGCACGTTGGCTTCGCGCTGGACCCGCGCCGACAACGTCCCCAATGCCCGCGCCGGGGCAGTGCCCGCGCCATGGCTGGCAAAATAGTCGCCGAGCTGCTTGAGCAGGCGCGTCACGTCGAAGGTGCCGTTTTGGATGTGCAGTCCGAGATAATTGGAATGGATCTGCTCACGCACGCGCAGCCAGGTGCCCATCAGCGCCACGCCGATCTCGGCGCCGCCGAGCCGCATGATCTGGATATAGGCGGCGAACGACGTCGCGCGGGTCGGGTCGACGTTGGACAGCGCGAGAATGATGATCGGCAACAGCGTGAGTGCCTGCCCGATCGACTGCAGGACCACGATGCCGGCGAAATCGCCGCGTGCCCAGTCATGGGTCAGTTGCGTTCCCCACAAATTGGCGGCAGCGAATGCCGAAAAACCGAGTGCCACCACGAAGCGTGCATCGAAATGCCGAAGCAGGAAGATCGAGAAGGGCACCAGCACCACCATCGGCAAGGCACCAAAGGTCAGGAGCAGGACGCCGCTTTGCTCGGGCCGCATCAGGCCGACAACGCTGAGGAAATTCGGTACCAGCGACGAGTTGGAGAGGCTGGTCAGGGTGTACAGCAGGATGGCGACCAGCGAGAGCCCGACATTGCGCGAGAACAGCACATTGACGTGCGCCCAGGGCTGATAAACCAGCGTCTCGTTGATCAGAAAGGCGATGAACAGCGCGCCGCCGGCAAGCAACAGCGCCATCACCGTGCCAGATTCCAGCCAGTCCAGACGATTGCCCTGATCGAGACCGGCGTAGATCATCGCGACCGACGCGCCGAGCAGCAGCATCCCGCCCCAGTCGGCATGTCTCAGCAGGTCGCGGTTGACTGGTTCGCTGGGCGTGCCGAGGTAGATCATCAGGGCCATCAGCGGCGCGATCACCACGCCCTGCCAATACAGCCACTGCCATCCCAGATGGTCGACATAGAAGCCGACCAGGGACGTCGAGGTGTCGAGCGCGAACCCGACCCTGATCGAATAGATCGCGATCGCCGGCAGCCACCATTTGATCGGCAGATTGCGCAGGATGATCATCAATGTGGCCGGCACGAAGGTGCCGAGCAGCATGCCATGCACGATGCTGAGCGCGATCAGCGTCGGGTAATCGTGCACGAACGGGATCGTCAGCGAGACCAGCGCATAGACGAGACTCGGAATGCCGAGCACGCGGCGCATCCCGAATACGGTCGCAAGCCACGCCACCGCCGGCGCGACGAGTATCTGCGAGCCGATGCCCGCGGTGGAGAGCCAGGCGCCCTCGTCGAAGCCGAGCGAGAACGCCCCGCGCAGATCGGGCAGGCCGACCGACGTCAGCCGGCTGTCGAAATTCGCCAGAAACGCGCCGAGCAGCACCGCACCGACCGCGAACAGCGGCCGCGGCGCGATCCCGCCCCGCGAAACCGGTCCGCGATCTCGGTCATTTTCCGCCATCCGTGCCAGCCTCGCCGGTATTGATATGGGTGACGACGGACATTCCCGGCAGCAGGCGTTCCAGCAACGGCTGGTTCTTGTCGAACTGGATCCGGACCGGGACGCGCTGAACCACTTTGGTGAAATTACCGGTCGCATTATCCGGCGGCAGCAACGCAAATTGCGAGCCGCTCGCCGGCGCAATCCGCTCGACGCGGCCGCGCAGTTTCTCGTTCGGGAAACTGTCGACGGTGATCTCGACGGGCTGACCGGGTTTGACCCGCGTCAACTGCGTCTCCTTGTAATTGGCGATCACATAGACGTTCGGCAGCGGCACGACATTGATGAGGTTGGTGCCGATATTGACGTAATCGCCCGGCTGCACCTGCCGCTCCCCGGTAACGCCATCGAACGGCGCCACGATCCTGGTGTAGCCGAGCTTGAGCCTGGCCGCGGCCAGCGTCGCCTTGGCGCCCTCGAGGTCTGCTGCGCGCTGCTTCTTGGTGCCCGACAGCACTTCGAGCTGGTGACGTTGCGCGGCGATGACGGCGCGGCTCGCACGCACATCGGCCTGCGCCTTGGCAAACGCCGCGGTCGCCTGTTCGAGCTTTTGGCGCGTTCCGGATTCGGTCTGCGACAGCGACTGCTGGCGCTCCTGTTCCTGACGTGCCTCGACCTCTTGCGCCGCCGCCGATACGAGCTGGGCTTCGGCCTGCGCAATCGTCGCGTATTGCAGCTCGACCTGATTGCTCAGATTGTCGAGGGCTGCCTGCGCGGCGGCGACGCTGGCCTCGGCCTGCGCGACCTGAGCCGCGTAGTCGGCCGGATCGATCTGCACCAGCAGATCGCCCGCCTTGACGCGCTGGAAATCCTCTACCGCCACCGTAATCACCTCGCCGGCGACCCGGCTGCTCAGCCGCGTGAGCTCGGCACGCACATAGGCGTCGTTGGTGGTCTGGATCGTGGCGCCGCCGACCCAGGCATCCCATCGCACCGTCGCCAGCGCGATAAAGGCAAACGCCGTCAGCACCGCAAACAATGGAATCGTGAAGCGGCCCCAGAAGCCGCTTGCCGCCGGCGGCGGCTTCGGATCTGGCGCGAGCGGTGGAGATGGGGTCGGACTTGCGGGTGGCGGACTCGTTTGATCCTGCTGACTCACGGCGACGCCCTCAATCACATTCCCGAGAGCCGAACAGGCCCCTCCGGACATGACAACGATGATGCCTCAGACCGTCTTCTCCGGCCACCGGCAAAGATCGTTGATCAGGCATACCTCGCAGCGCGGCTTGCGGGCGAGACAGGTGTAGCGGCCATGCAGGATGAGCCAGTGATGGGCGTGCAGCATGAATTCGGACGGGATCACCTTCTCCAGCCCAAGCTCGACCTCGAGCGGCGTGTTGCCGGGCGCTAATCCCGTGCGATTGCCCACCCGAAACACATGAGTATCCACCGCCATCGTGTGCTCGCCATAGGCCATGTTGAGCACGACATTCGCCGTCTTGCGCCCGGCGCCCGGCAGCGTCTCGATTTCGGCGCGGGTGCGCGGCACCTCGCCGCCGAATTCGGCGATCAGCTTTTCCGACAGCGCAATGACGTTCTTCGCCTTGTTGCGATAGAGCCCAATGGTCTTGATGTATTCGCGCACTTTCTCTTCGCCGAGATCGAGCATCTTCTGCGGCGTATCGGCGACCGCAAACAGCGCGCGCGTCGCCCTGTTGACGCCGGCGTCGGTCGCCTGCGCCGACAGCACCACGGCGACCAGCAGCGTATAGGGGTTGAGATGTTCGAGCTCGCCCTTCGGCTCCGGATTGGCCTTGCGAAACCGGCTGAATGCTTCAAAGACCTCGGCCGCCGTCCACGGTCTTGGCCTGGATGATTCCCGCCTGGATGATTTCTTCGCCGCGCGCTTTAGGGGTGTCTTGGCAACCGTCTTGGCGGCCTTCTTTGCCACTTTCTTCGGCACGGATGGAACGCTGGCTTTCTTGGCGCCGATAGAGCGGATGATTTTGGCCATGATCGAGGTATACTGATACGCGATGACCGCAGGCAACGATTTTGATCCGACGCTCGACCAGCCGACGCTGTTTTCAGCGCGGGTGACGCCGCATCGCTCGCTGAACCGCACCGGCTTTCTGGTGCTGATGGCGTTCATCGGCGCGGTCAGCTTCGTCGCCGGCATCGCCTTCTGGATGATGGGCGCCTGGCCGGTGCTCGGCTTTTTCGGCCTCGACGCGCTGGTGATCTACTGGGCCTTCCGGATCAATTTCCGCAGCGCCGCCGCCACCGAGGACATCGTGATGACGCCGTCGGAATTGCGGGTGCGGCGGGTCAGCCATCGCGGCCATCTGACCGAGTGGTCGTTCAATCCGCTCTGGGTGCAGCTCGAACAGACCGGCGATCCGGATTTCGGTATCGAACACCTCTATCTGGTCTCCCGCGGCCGCCGGCTCGTCATCGGCCATTTTCTCGGGCCGGACGAAAAAGTCAGCTTTGCCAAAGCTTTATTGGCGGCGCTGCAAACCGCCAAGCGCGGCATCACCTACAACCCGGTGGCTTAGGGCTCCATTTTGGCGCGTTCTTCACGCCAGCCGGTTCCCACTCCGCCGAAAACGCTATGCTGAGCGTTGTCGGAAATCGGGTGGTTTGGACCGCGCATGACCCCTAAATCAGACCCCATGATGACACTTGCGATACATGACCACAGCCTGACCAGGCCCGGCTCCCAGAACGCGGCCCTGCGCGATTACGACTCGGTGCGCCGCGCCATCGCGTTCATCTCCGAGCACTGGCGCGCGCAGCCGACCATCGAGGCGATGGCGGACGCCGCGGCGGTGACGCCGGACGAACTGCACCATCTGTTTCGCCGCTGGGCCGGGCTGACGCCAAAGGCCTTCATGCAGGCGCTGACGCTCGATCATGCCAAGGGCCTGCTCCGCGATTCCGCCAGCGTGCTCGACGCCGCGCTCGACTCCGGCCTCTCAGGCCCGGGCCGGCTGCACGACCTGTTCGTCACCCATGAAGCGATGTCGCCCGGTGAATGGAAGAACGGCGGCGTCGGCATGACGCTGCGCTACGGCTTCCACGCCTGCCCGTTCGGCACGGCGATCGTAATCGCGAGCGAGCGCGGATTGGCGGGGCTCGCCTTCGCCGATCCCGGCGAGGAGCCGGCGGCGTTTGCCGACATGAAGCGGCGCTCGCCGAACGCGACCTATGTCGAGGACCATGACGGCACCGCCGGCCTCGCGCAGCGCATCTTCGATACCAGGCTGTGGCGCCCGGACCAGCCGCTCCGCGTGGTCTTGATCGGCACCGATTTCGAAGTGCGGGTGTGGGAGACGCTGCTGAAAATCCCGATGGGCCGCGCGGTCTGCTATTCCGACATCGCCAACAAGATCCAGAACCCGAAGGCCTCGCGCGCCGTCGGCGCCGCGGTCGGACGCAACCCGGTGTCGTTCGTGGTGCCCTGCCATCGCGCGCTCGGCAAGGGCGGCACGCTGACCGGCTATCACTGGGGCATCACCCGCAAGCAGGCGATGCTCGGCTGGGAAGCCGGGCAGGTGGGATTGCATTGATGTCGTAGGGTGGGCAAAGGCGCATCGCGCCGTGCCCACCATCTATCCTGTTCACGACTCAATGGTGGGCACGCTTCGCTTTGCCCACCCTACGAATTCAACTCACCCCGCCAGATCGAGCTTCTCCGCCACCGTCGAATCCGCATTGAGCCGGTAGATCACCGGCACGCCGGTCGCGAGCTCGCGCTTCAGGATCTGCTCGGGCGTCAGCTTCTCCAGCACCATGATCAGCGCGCGCAGCGAATTGCCGTGGGCTGCGACCAGCGTACGCTGGCCGCGCAACACGCCGGGCAGAATTTCCTGCACGTAATAAGGCAGCGCGCGCGCCAGCGTGTCCTTCAGGCTCTCGCCGCCGGGCGGCGGCACGTCGTAGGAGCGGCGCCAGACCAGCACCTGCTCCTCGCCCCATTTCTTGCGGGCGTCATCCTTGTTGAGCCCGGACAGATCGCCGTAGTCGCGTTCGTTGAGCGCCAGGTTCTTCGTGGTCGGCAAGCCGGTCTGGCCGATCTCCGCGAGCATCAGCTTCAGCGTATGCTGGGCGCGCGTCAGGTCGGAGGTGAAGGCGACATCGAACGTCAGCCCCTGTGCCTTCAACTTGCGACCGGCCTCCTTGGCCTCGGCAATGCCCTGCTCGGTGAGGTCAGGGTCCTTCCACCCCGTGAACAGGTTCTTCAAATTCCATTCGCTCTGCCCGTGACGCACGAGCACAAGAAGACGTTCGCTCATTGGTGGGATGTTCCGTTGGTTCGTTGTCTAGAAGTCGGCAAGCCCGAGCACGTCGGCCATGGAGTAGAAGCCGGGTTTCTTGCCATGCGCCCAGAGCGCCGCCTTCAGCGCGCCGTGCGCGAAGATCATGCGGTCCTCGGCGTGGTGGGAGAGCGTGATGCGCTCCGAGTGGCCGGCAAAGATCACGCTGTGATCGCCGGTGACGGTGCCGCCGCGCAGCGAGGCAAATCCGATATCGCCCGGCCGCCGCGCGCCGGTATGTCCGTCGCGGCCGCGCGCGGAACGGGCGTGCAGGTCGATGCCGCGGCCGGCGGCGGCGGCTTCGCCGAGCAGGAAGGCGGTGCCCGAGGGCGCGTCGATCTTGGCCTTGTGATGCATCTCGACGATTTCGATGTCGAAGCTTTCGTCGAGCGATTGCGCCACGCGCTTGACCAGCGCCGCCAGCAGGTTGACGCCGAGGCTCATATTGCCCGACTGCACCACCACCGCGCGCGAGGTGACGCTCTTGATCACGGCCATATCGGATATCGACAGGCCGGTGGTTCCGATGACGTGCACGAGGCCGCGCTCGGCGGCGATCGCCACATTGGCGATGGTGGCGGCCGGCACGGTAAAATCGACGATGCCATCGGCATTGGCCGACAGCGCCCAGAGGTCGGCGGAAAGCTTGATGCCGTTTTCCGGCAGGCCGGCGAGGACGCCGGCATCCTTGCCCAGAAGTTCCGAACCCGGCGCTTCCAGCGCGCCGGTCAGCACGGCGCCGGGCGTCTCGGAAATGACGCGCACCAGCGCGCGGCCCATCCGGCCGCCGGCCCCCGCTACGATCAATCGCATATCGGCCATGGCTTCACCTCTTCACGGGGTATAGCCGGGGCGGGCTATTACGGCAACTTCTCCGTCATTGCGAACAAAGCGAAGCAATCCACCTTCCACCCGGGGAAGGATGGACTGCTTCGTCGCGGAGCCTGTCATCGGGCGCGCATTCGCGCGACCCGTTGGCTCCTCGCAATGACGGTGTTGGACCGCGTGTTCTATCGGCCTTGCCACCTCACGGCTGCGGGCCGTCATAACCTTCGATGACGATGAGGTCCGCGATCGAGTGCGGCTGCCGCACCTTGATGTTGGCCTGGTACTCCGGTGAGTTATAGCAGGCCATCGCCTGCTCGTAGCTGTCGAACTCGATCACGACATTGCGCGAGCGGCTCTGGCCCTCGACGGCGGTGAACTTGCCGCCGCGCACGACGTAGCGTCCGCCGAATTTCTTGAAGATCGCGAGGTTGGCCGCCGCATAGGGCTTGTAGCCCTCGTCATTGTTCACGTCGACGCGACCGATCCAGTATCCCTTGGCCATTCTCACTCTCCGTTTCTTGTTTCGTCCGTTGTGACTATCCCAGGGCCTGCTTGATCTCCGCCTGGATCGCGTCCGCCGCCGACTTGGGATCGGCGGCCTCGGTGATGGGACGCCCGACCACCAGATAGTCGGCGCCGGCGGCGATTGCACGCGCCGGCGTCATGATGCGCTTCTGGTCGCCGGTCGCAGATCCCGCGGGGCGGATGCCTGGCGTCACCAGGTTCATCTGGTGGCCGACAATCTTGCGCAATGCCGCCGCCTCTTCCGGCGAGCTGACCAGGCCATCGACGCCGAGCACCTGCGCCTGCTGCGCGCGCGCCTCGACGAGATCGGAGACGTTGAGGCGATAGCCCGCGGCATGCAGGTCGCCGTCGTCATAGGACGTCAGCACGGTGACGGCGAGAATCTTCAAACCGGAGCCGGCGCGCGCCTCGACCGCCGCCTTCATGGTCTGCGGATAGGCATGCACGGTGAGGAAGGTCGCGCCCAGCTTCGCCACGCTCTCGACGCCGCGCGCCACCGTATTGCCGATGTCGTGCAGCTTGAGATCGATGAAAACCTTCTTGCCGGATTTCGCCAGCTGCTGCGCCAGCGGCAGTCCGCCGGCATAGGCGAGCTGATAGCCGATCTTGTAGAAGCTCACGCTGTCGCCGAGCCGCGCGATCAGCGCTTCCGCCTCGGCCGTCCCGGGCAGGTCGAGTGCGACGATCAGGCGATCCTTCAAAGCGATATCGGCTGGCGGCATGTCACCTCACATCATGCGTTGGGAAACATCGATCAACTGCCGCACCAGCGCTTTCAGCGCGTCGCTGTCGGCAACATTCTTCAGATGGTCCATCTCGTCATAGGCATCTTCGGCGAATGCCAGCGCGAGCTGGTTCGGGATCACGTGGGCATGGCAGGCCGACAGGATCAGCCGCAGCGCCGCCAGGGCACGCGCGCCGCCGAGCCGGTTTCCGGAAGCAGCGGCGATCGCAAACACCCTGTCGCGAAACACCTGGCCGCGCGTCTCGTGCGGGTCCTGCACCCGGCTCACCCAGTCGATGGTGTTCTTCACCAGCGCCGGCACCGAGGAATTATATTCCGGTGTCACGATCAGGACGCCATGATGGGCCGCCATCATGCGCTTCAAATTGACGGCGTGCTTCGGCACGCCGGATTTCGCCTGCAGGTCGCCGTCATAGATCGGCAGCGGAAAATCGCCGAGCGAGATGCGGGTGACTTCGGCGCCTTCCCGCGCCAGCGCATGTGCGGCCACCGCAGCCAGCTTCGCATTGAGCGAGCCGGTGCGTAGCGATCCCGGGATCACGAGGATTTTCAGCGCGGACATAGCCTAGAAATCGCGTTCAGGACGGGCCCTGCGCGATGCGCGCCGGGCGGCTTAGCCCTTGCGATACACCCAGACCCGGGCGGGCGGAAGGTTCATCCAGATCCGCTCGGAAGCTTCTGTGGACACACCGGGCAGCGATTTCGGGATCGGCGGCGCGACCGAATAGGTGAACTGCACGAAGGGCGCGCCGGGCTCCAGCGCCAGGAAGGCGTCGCGGATCAGCTTGAGGCGGGTCAGCATCGGCTTGGTGACCAGCGGCAGGCCGGAGACCACGGCCGAGGCCGGCGCATCCAGCACCTCGCCAAGCGAGTCGCGCAGCGCATAGGCGTCGCCCTGCACCACCTTGGCGTGCGGATAGCGGTCGCGCAGCAGCGCGCAGAAGCCTGGATTGTACTCGACCAGCACCAGCCGTTTCTGGTCGACACCATGCTCGATCAGCGCATTGGTGATCGCGCCGGTTCCGGGCCCGAGCTCGATCACCGGTCCTTCGGAATCGACGTCGACATATTGCGCCATGGTCCGGGCGAGCAGCTTGCTCGACGGCATCACTGCGCCCATGTGCAGCGGCTTTTCGATCCATGAACGGAGGAAGCGGACCTCGTCGTCAAGACGAGGCTTCTTCAACGCACGCACGGACGATTGCAAAGGCATGTCGCTACCAGGCGGGACCCGCTTTAGATGCGGGGATGTCAGAAAACAGTCATAAACACGTATAGGTCGACGGGGACATGGTCAAGCCAAACGGTAATGTGTCAGGCGCACCAAAGTGCCCGTGGTCCCGCCATAACACACTGTGCAAGCTGAATGAATCATGACCGGCGGGCGAGCATTTTCGCTTCGCCCGGCGCGGTTCTTCAGGAGCCGGCGCGATTGCCGAAGAAATCCTTGACCTTGGTGAAGAAGCCCGCCGCTTCCGGCTGGGTGGCGCCGGACGACAATTTTTCGAACTCGGCGAGCAGTTCCTGCTGCTTCTTGGTCAGATTCTGCGGCGTTTCGACCATGACCTGGACATACATATCGCCGGTCTGGCGCGAGCGGAGCACCGGCATGCCTTTTGATGCAATGCGAAAACGGCGGCCCGACTGCGTTCCGGCCGGTACCTTCACCTTGGTCTTGCCCTTGTCGATGGTCGGCACGTCGAACTCGCCGCCGAGCGCGGCTGCGACCATCGAGATCGGAACCCTGCAATGCAGATCTGCGCCGTCGCGCTGGAAAAATTCGTGGGTGGCCAGCGACAGGAAAATATAGAGATCGCCGGGCGGGCCGCCGCGAATACCGGCCTCGCCCTCGCCGGCGAGGCGAATGCGCGTGCCGTCCTCGACACCCGGGGGAATGTTGACCGACAGCGAGCGGTCGCGCGTCACGCGCCCTGACCCTGCGCAGTTCGGGCAGGCATCCTCGATCATCTGGCCGCGGCCCTGGCAGCCCGGGCAGGTGCGCTCCAGCGTGAAGAAGCCCTGCGCCTGGCGGACGCGCCCGGCGCCGCCGCAGCTCGAGCAGGTCTTCGGCTTGGTGCCGGCCTTGGCGCCGGTGCCCGAGCAGGGCTCGCAGGTGACCGAGACCGGAATTTCGATCTGCGCGGTCTTGCCCTGGAATGCTTCCTCGAGCGTGATTTCCATGTTGTAGCGCAGGTCGGCGCCGCGCTCGCGCCCGCCGCCGCGCCGCTGCCCGGCCATGCCGAACAGGTCTTCGAAAATATCCGAGAAGGAGGAGGCAAAGCCGGCGCCGAAGCCCGGGCCGCCGCCGCCCATGCCCTGCTCGAACGCGGCATGGCCATAGCGGTCATAGGCGGCGCGCTTCTCGCCGTCCTTCAGCACCTCATAGGCCTCGTTGATTTCCTTGAACTTCACTTCGCTGGTGGCGTCGCCCGGATTCTTGTCCGGATGCCATTTCATCGCCAGCTTGCGAAAGGCAGACTTGAGCTTGGACTCGTCCGCGTTCCGTTCGACTTCCAGGGTTTCGTAATAGCAGCGCTTGGTGGACATCAGTCAAACCCGCCCGAAGTTCGTCTTCATGCCGAAAGCTCCCGCAATCGAGGATGCAGCCATCGGCTTAAAGAAAAATGACCCCCACCCAAGGAACGCTGCCTGTGCGCTCTTTTGGATGAGGGTCATGATCGAAAGCCCGCTTTAAGCCGACTTCTTGTTGTTCTTGTCGTCGTCGACCTCGGTGAACTCCGCGTCGACCACGTCATCCTTGGCGGCGTCGCGCTTGGCGTCCGCCTCGGCCTGCTGCTTGTACATGGCCTCGCCGAGCTTCATCGAAGCCTGCGCCACGGTGTTGGTCTTGGCCTTGATGGCCTCGGCATCGTCGCCCTTCAGGGCTTCCTTCAGGTCGCTGACGGCGTCCTCGATGGCGCGCCGCTCGCTCTCCTCGACCTTCGAACCATGTTCGGCCAGCGCCTTCTCGGTGGAATGCACCAGCGCGTCGGCATGGTTCTTGGCGTCGACCGCCTCGCGGCGCTTCTTGTCCTCGGCCGCATTGGCCTCGGCGTCCTTGACCATCTTCTGGATGTCGGCTTCGGAGAGGCCGCCGGATGCCTGAATCCGGATCTGCTGCTCCTTGCCGGTCGCCTTGTCCTTGGCCGAGACGTTGACGATGCCGTTGGCGTCGATGTCGAAGGTGACCTCGATCTGCGGCATGCCGCGCGGCGCCGGCGGGATGCCCATCAGGTCGAACTGGCCGAGCACCTTGTTGTCGGCCGCCATTTCGCGCTCACCCTGGAAGACGCGGATGGTGACGGCGTTCTGGTTGTCCTCGGCCGTCGAGAACACCTGGCTCTTCTTGGTCGGGATCGTGGTGTTGCGGTCGATGATGCGGGTGAACACGCCGCCCAGCGTCTCGATGCCGAGCGAAAGCGGGGTCACGTCGAGCAGCAGCACGTCCTTGACGTCGCCCTGCAGCACGCCGGCCTGGATCGCGGCGCCGATGGCGACGACCTCGTCCGGGTTGACGCCCTTGTGCGGCTCCTTGCCGAACAACTGCTTCACGACTTCCTGAACCTTCGGCATGCGCGTCATGCCGCCGACCAGCACCACTTCGCCGATTTCGGCGGCGGTGAGGCCTGCATCCTTCAGCGCCTTGCGGCAGGGCTCGATGGTCTTCTGGACGAGATCGTCGACGAGGGCCTCGAACTTGGCGCGCGTCAGCTTCATCGTCAGATGCTTCGGCCCGGTCTGGTCCGCCGTGATGAAGGGCAGGTTGATTTCGGTCTGCGTGGTCGACGACAGCTCGATCTTGGCCTTTTCAGCGGCCTCCTTCAGGCGCTGCAGGGCGAGCTTGTCGTTGCGCAGGTTGATGCCCTGCTCCTTCTGGAACTCGTCGGCCAGATAGCTGACGAGGCGCATGTCGAAATCTTCACCGCCGAGGAAGGTGTCGCCGTTGGTCGACTTCACCTCGAACACGCCGTCGCCGATTTCGAGAATCGAGACGTCGAAGGTGCCGCCGCCGAGGTCGTAGACCGCGATGGTACCGGATTTCGATTTGTCGAGGCCGTAGGCGAGCGCTGCCGCCGTCGGCTCGTTGATGATGCGCAGCACTTCGAGACCGGCGATCTTGCCGGCGTCCTTGGTGGCCTGACGCTGGGCGTCGTTGAAATAGGCGGGAACCGTGATGACGGCCTGCTCGACCTTCTGGCCGAGATGGGCTTCCGCGGTCTCCTTCATCTTCTGCAGGATGAAGGCGGAGACCTGCGAGGGCGAATAGGTCTTGCCGTCGGCTTCGACCCAGGCGTCGCCGTTCGATGCCTTGACGATCTTGTAGGGGACGAGCTTCTTGTCCTTCTCGACCATCGGGTCGTCGTAGCGGCGGCCGATCAGGCGCTTCACTGCGAAGAACGTACGCTCGGGATTGGTCACCGCCTGGCGCTTGGCCGGCTGGCCGACGAGGCGCTCGCCGTCATCGGTGACGGCAACGATCGAAGGCGTCGTGCGCATGCCCTCGGCGTTCTCGATGACTTTTGCAGTCTTGCCATCCATTACGGCGACGCACGAATTCGTGGTGCCGAGATCGATCCCAATGACCTTTCCCATGGTCCTCATATCCTTCTTGTTGCGGCAGGTTGGCTGGGCCCTGGACGGCGCACCTAACCGAACCCCCAACGTTCAAATACTCGCGATATTGCGACGGTGAGCCTCATATAGGAGGGTGGGTTGTGCCTGCAAGGACCGAAAGCAGGCTTAAGGCCTGAAAAGCCTGACGTTTGAAAGATTGTGTCAGCCCGTGGCCGGGCCGCCCCGCACCTCGTTCGGCGTTAAGAAACTGGCAAGACCTCCATCGTCCATGCCGCTGAAGTAGTGGCGGGCGGTGCGCCTCATCCAGGCCGCGCGCCGGCGCGGCAAAGCCGAGGCGGCGAGGTCGGGACGGCAAGACCCGAGGGGGAGCGGTATTTGGCCGCTGCAAACGCCTCAAAAAAGCGCCCCGAGGGTGGGCAAAATCCGGACATATCGTGATGTAACGGCGGAACGGACGCCTACCCTGCCCTGTTGCAGGGACATCAAAACCGCTAAAAGCGGGCCGACTGGAACGACCCCGTCGTGCCCCGAGGCCCCCTCAGGATTACACCAGTTGCATTGTCCGACCTTGAACGGCCTCCATACCAAACCGGTAGATCTTCCATGACGCCATTTCGATCCTTCGCCGCGGTTGCCCTGATCGTCGCCGCCATGTCTTCCGCCGATTCCGCGCTCGCCGCCGACCCGGTCTTCCCGCCGGGCGCCAGGGTCGGCATGACGCCGCTGGTCGGCCTCAACAAGGCCAAAGCATTCACGGGATTCGAGACCGAGGACCAGGGCGTCAAGGTGCTGGTCACCGACCTGCCCGCCGAGGCCTATGGCGAAGTCGCCAACGCCTTCAAGGCCAATCCGGGCGGCACCGGCGGCATCAAGCCGGAGAGCCTGGAGACACCGGCCGGGCTCGGCTACTACACGATCGAGAACGGCAAGGACGGCGCCAACAATGTGCGCCGCTATTCGATGATCCTGCCCGGCCCCACCTTCTCCGGCTATGTCGCCGTGCAGGTGCCGGAGAACGCCTCGAAGATCTATACCGACGACGCCATACGGCAGATGTTCGCCACCGCCACCATCCGCACCGAGGTGCCGGTCGACGAGCAGCTCGGGCTGATGCCGTTCAAGATGGGCGAACTGTCGAGCTTCAAGAACGTCCGCACGCTGGCGCCGGGCGCGGCCCTCATTCTCTCCGACAGCGACGAGAAGAAGGGTTTTGAGATCGCCCCCTTCATGATCATCGGCCTGATCGGCTCGACCGCGGCGTCCCCCGACGATCGCGGCCGCTTCGCCCAGCAGATCGCGACCACGATCCCGGGCGTGCGCGACGGGCGGATCACGATGAACGAGCCGGTCCGCATCGACGGCCAGCCCGGCTTCGAGACACGGATCGACGCCGTCAGCGGCAAGGAGAATACGCCCGTCACCATCGTGCAGTGGCTGCGGTTCGGCGCGCAGACCTCGATGCGCATCATCGGCTCTTCGCCGCGCGACGAGTGGAGCAAGGCCTTTCCGCGCTTCCGCGCGGTGCGGGACGGAATCCAGCCGAAGACCTGATCCCGCCTTTGGCGGCTCGCGCCGCAATTTCGGGCTTTCGTTCGTACACACATGGAACTAGCCTTCCCTGCAGTCGGGTTCGCAACAGGGGAGACGCGCGATGCTTTCTCGCAGGCTGGTTCTGACAGGTTTTGGCGCGACGTCGGTCGCAGCTCTGATGCCGCGTGCCCTGATGGCCGCGCCGATCAAGCCGGATGACGCTTCCGCGCTGGTCGTCATCGACGTGCAAAACTGCTTCCTTCCCGGCGGCAGCCTCGCGGTCAAGGACGGCGAGCAGGTCGTTCCCGTCATCAACCGCATCGCCAAGGGTTTTGCCAATGTGGTGCTGACGCAGGACTGGCACACCGCGGGCCACGTCTCGTTCGCGACCTCGCATTCCGGCAAGAAGCCGTTCGAAACCGTCGATCTCCCCTACGGCAAGCAGGTGCTGTGGCCGGATCATTGCGTGCAGGGCACCGACAGCGCCTCGCTGTCGAAGGACCTTGCGATCCCGCATGCCGGGCTCGTCATCCGCAAGGGTTTCAACAAGAACGTCGACAGCTATTCGGCCTTCACCGAGGCCGACGGCAAGACCACGACGGGGCTCGCCGCCTACCTGAAGGCGCGCAAGGTAAAGCGCGTGTTCCTCGCCGGCCTCGCCACCGACTATTGCGTCGCCTGGAGCGCGCTCGACGCGCGCAAGGCCGGCTTCGAAACCTACGTCATCGAGGACGCCTGCCGCGGCATCGACCTGCAGGGCTCGCTCGCCAAAGCCTGGGCCGACATGACCAAGGCCGGCGTCAAGCGCATCAAGTCGGACGATATCGCGGTGTAAGACGGGATACGCCCTGCAAGACCCTCATGGTGAG
>Ga0102590_1001364_pt1 | contig 37598 bp, 32 predicted proteins | sample AraplaMF_Col_mMF_FD_76859 | JGI IMG/M metagenome (GOLD analysis project Ga0102590, IMG submission 76859) | Arabidopsis root microbial communities from the University of North Carolina, USA - plate scrape MF_Col_mMF | ecosystem: Host-associated > Plants > Roots > Endosphere | place: USA... | reverse complement strand
ATGGAAGCAGAGCATCTTTCGCCCTTCAGGGCTACCAAGAAAGCGATGCATGAAATTGCCGGGGCGATCATTGCCATCACCTTCCTGATGGCGGCGGTGTTTATCCCGGTGGCCTTCATGTCTGGCCCGGTGGGGATCTTCTACCGCCAGTTCTCCATCACTATGGCAACGGCGATCATTTTATCGGGTATTGTGGCCTTAACACTGACGCCTGCACTTTGCGCCATGATGCTGAAGAACACACATGGCAAACCTAAGAAGAAAACGATCGTCGATAAATTCCTGGATGGCTTTAACAGATCATTCGACCGTACTTCAGGAAAGTATCAGCAGATCCTGGGCGCCATCATTAACAGGAGAGCAGTTACCATGCTCACACTGGTGGCTTTCTGTGTGGGCATATGGTTCCTGAACAGCACAGTGCCTTCAGGCTTTATTCCCAATGAAGACCAGGGGATGTTCTATGCCATTATCCAGACCCCGCCGGGATCATCACTGGAAAGAACAAACGAAGTAGCGGAAAGGCTGCAGAAGATAGCAGAAGGGATCGATGGTATTTCCTCCGTTTCTTCTCTCGCAGGTTATGAGATCCTGACTGAAGGTACAGGCGCCAACTCTGGTACCTGCCTGGTGAACCTGAAAAGCTGGGAGGAAAGAAAACATTCTGTGCAGGAGATCATCCAGGAACTGGAAGAGAAATCCAAAGACATCGCAGGCGCTAACATCGAATTCTTCCAGCCGCCGGCCGTACCGGGTTATGGCGCCGCCGGTGGTTTCGAGCTGCGCTTGTTGGATAAGGCAGGATCTGGCGACTACAAGAAAATGGAAAGCGTGAGCAATGACTTCGTGAAAGAGCTTACCAAACGCAAGGAGCTGTCTTCTGTATTCAGCTTCTTCAGCGCCAGCTTCCCGCAGTATATGCTGAGTGTTGACAATGACATTGCCCAGCAGAAAGGCGTGAGCATTGAGAATGCCATGAACACGCTGTCTACCCTGGTGGGAAGTAACTATGAGATCAGCTTCATTAAGTTCGATCGCCAGTACAAAGTGATCGTGCAGGCATCGCCGCAATACAGGGCGCAACCGGAGGACATCCTGAAGCTCTATGTAAAGAACGATCGCGAAGAGATGGTGCCTTACTCCGCCTTCATGAAGATGGATAAGGTATATGGTCTCTCAGAGATCACTCGACATAACATGTACCTGGCGTCAGAGATCAGCGGTTCTGCTGCAGCTGGCTACAGTAGCGGTGAAGCGATTAAGATCATCAATGAAGTAGCGCAGAAAACTTTGCCCAGGGGCTATGGCATAGACTGGGCCGGTATCTCCAAGGATGAAGTGGCGCAGGGCAACCAGGCCGTGTATATCTTCCTGATCTGTTTGGGCTTCGTATACCTGATCCTGTCTGCACAGTACGAGAGCTTTATCCTGCCGCTCGCGGTGGTGCTTTCACTGCCGGCCGGTATTTTCGGCGCCTTCCTCTTGTTGAAGCTAATGGGACTGGAGAACAACATTTATGCACAGGTAGCCATGGTAATGTTGATCGGTCTCTTAGGTAAGAACGCTGTATTGATCGTGGAATTTGCCGTGCAGAAACACCGTTCAGGTGCACAGGTACTGGCCGCTGCCATGGAAGGTTCCAAGGTAAGGTTCCGCCCGATCCTCATGACCTCCTTCGCATTCATCGCTGGTTTGATCCCGCTGGTGTTTGCTTCCGGTCCTGGTAAGATCGGTAACAGAACCATTGGTACAGCTGCTGCTGGTGGTATGCTTTTCGGAACCATTTTCGGGGTGCTGGTCATCCCTGGCTTATACTACATATTCGGCAAGATTGCTGAAAGACATGCGCTCGTTAGAGATGAAGAAGAAAATCCTTTGACCGAAGAAATTGATCACAATGTATAAAAGCAGGATATATCAATGTTTTGGCGTGCTGGGCATCTGCCTGGCAGTAGCCGCATGTAAGGTACCGGCGATCACACCGGTCAACGAGAACCGATCGGTTCCCGGCTCTTACGGCAATAACAACGCGGATACCACCAATACCGCTGCCATCCAGTGGCGGAACTTCTTTACAGATAAAGACCTGGTGAACCTGATCGATACCGCCCTGAAGAACAACCAGGAGCTGATGATCACTTTCCAGGAAATAGAGATCGCAAAGAATGATATCCGCTTCAAACAGGCGCCCTTATTGCCAACCGTGGGTGCAAGGGCTGGCGCCGGACTAGAGAAAGTAGGAAGGTACACCAGCCAGGGCGCAGGCGATGCCACTACAGAGATCGAGCCCGGTAAGGAAATGCCGGATCCCCTGGCGGATTATACCGTGGCCATCTTTGCCAACTGGGAAGCAGACATCTGGAAGAAACTGCACAACGCCAAGAAGGCAGCAGTAACCAGGTATCTCTCCACCGTAGAAGGCCGGAATTTCGTAGTGACCAACCTGGTTGCCGAAGTAGCCAACTCTTACTATGAACTGCTGGCGCTCGATAATCAGCTGGCCATTGTAAGGCAGAACATAGAGCTGCAGAAGAACGCGCTGGAGATTGTAAAAATTCAGAAAGAAGCCGCGAGGGTAACAGAGCTGGCCGTGCAGAAATTCCAGGCGGAAGTGCTGGGTTCTCAGAGCCTCGAGTTTGAGATCCTGCAGAAGATCAAGGAAACAGAGAACAGGATCAATTTCCTGCTGGGCCGTTATCCGCAGGAAATACCCAGGGATAAAAGCAGTTTGCTGGGCTTACTGCCGCAGTCAGTTTATACGGGTATTCCTTCCCAGCTGTTAGGCAATCGTCCGGATATTAAACAGGCAGAGCTGGAATTATCTGCAGCAAAGCTGGACGTGAAAGTGGCTAGGGCAGAGTTCTATCCTTCTTTCGGGATCTCCGCTGCTATAGGCTTCCAGGCCTTTAAGCCTTCTTATCTGTTCAAAACGCCTGAGTCCCTGCTCTATTCACTGGCAGGCGATATTGCCGGGCCGCTCATTAACAGGAATGCAATCAGGGCAGAGTTTAACAGTGCCAATGCAAGGCAGTTGCAGGCGATGTATAACTACGAGCGTACTATCTTAAATGCATACCTGGAAGTAGCTACACAGCTCTCCAATATCAGTAACCTGGAAAAGAGCTATGACCTGAAATCTAAACAGGTGGATGCACTGGCCCGGTCTATTGATATCTCCAATGACCTGTTCAAATCTGCCAGGGCCGATTACCTGGAAGTACTGATGACACAACGCGATGCGCTGGAATCCAGGTTGGAGCTGATTGCTACCAAAAAGGAACAGCTGATCGCAGTGATCAATATTTATAAGGAGTTAGGAGGCGGTTGGAAATAGTGTAATACTTATAGTAAAAGCGTCCCGACATGTACGTCGGGACGCTTTTTTATTTAATAGGTTTATTATCTTACAGGTATTAAGATGTCACATGTCCTTACTGAACCTTATTAAAAAAGCGATCCGTCGTCTCGTTCCCGGGAAGCAACCGCTGGGCGCTGCAAAGGCCTACGATCTGTGGGCCGCGACCTATGACAGCCAATCGGATAATCTGCTGATCTACCTCGACGATCAGGTTTTTGCTGCCATGAGTGAAAGCATTTCCTGCGAAGGCAAGGTCCTTGCTGATATTGGTTGCGGAACCGGTAGGCATTGGCAGCAACTCCTTTCAGAAAAACCTTCCCGGCTCATCGGATACGACGTATCTGAGAAAATGCTGCAAATACTTCGTCAGAAATTTCCGCAGGCGGAAACGCAGGTGCTGAAAGATAATTCCCTGCAAGGACTACAGGATGGATCATGTGATATGATTATTTCCAACCTGGTGATCGGGTATATTGAAGACCTGGACACAGCATTTGCCGAATGGAACAGGGTCCTGAAACCAGGTGGAATAGTAATGATCACTGAACTGCATCCGGAGGCCCTGCAAAGAGGAAACGGAGTACGCGCGTTCTCTCATGATAAAAGAATGGTGCAAATAAAGAACTATAGCCACCCCCTGCAAAAGATCAATACCCTGGCAAAAGCACTGCAATGGGAAACGCAGTCTTTTATTGAAAGACGAATAGATGAAAGCGTCCGGCCTTTCTACCTGGCACAGGATGCTCCTCATTTGTATGAACGCCTGTATGAGGATGCCGGTAATGTGGCACTCTTATATGGATGGCAGTTTAGAAAACCTTAAAGGTGCTTCTTTACCCATTTTGCAGTTTCACTGACCAATAAGGACATGATATCTTTTTTACCGGCCTTGAAAGAATGGTCCGCTCCTTCCAGTTTCACCAAAGTAGCTTTCTTCAAAGCGCCGCATACGGATTCAATTAAATCCCAGGTGGCCAGTGTATCTTTTGTTCCCTGCAGGAACAGCATTGGTATTTTCAATGCTTTCAGATGCTCCGCCCGTTCAGTAGAAGGCTTCCCTGAAGGATGCAGCGGGAAGCCGTAGAAAACAATGCCCTTCACATCGCTCTCCGGATTAGCCGCCAGGTACTGTGAGCTCATCCTCCCTCCGAAAGATTTTCCCGAAGCAAACAGCGGCAGCGTAGGATTTATTTCGCGCGCCTTTTTGATAGCGGCAGCAATCGTTGCATGGGCAACGGCAGGCGTATCAGGTCTTCCCTTTTTGCCTTCAGCAAATGGGAAATTAAACCGTAGGGTGGCAATGCCTGCATTCGAAAGCGCCTCTGCCAGCGTTTCCATAAACGAATGATCCATACCAGCACCGGCTCCATGCGCCAGCGTGAAGATACAGACGGGCTTGTCGGGAGTGGTGTATTTGGCAGATACGGCGCCTATGGCAGGCGAGACGTCTATTTTGAAAGATTGCGTACTCATGATGAGATCAAAAATACGGGATATTCATCTACCTGCCGGCTTTGAACAAGCCAGCGCCCATATTTTCTGCTTCAGGGATCGATGGCAGCCCTGCTCTGTTGCCAGACTCTTCTGCCGGTGCAGCTTTTAAAACCTGCTCCTTTTTTGAGCGTTGAACATGCTCAAAAACAAAACTGGCATCGCTGGCTGGCACCACACCATCTTTCCAGTTACCCGCATTGTGATTCACATTCAGAAAAAGTGAATTTTCAAAGCGCGTCTTCGGGTTGGCAGCTGGCGGGATAGTCCAGAAGAAGTCGCAATCAGCTACAATATTATTACGGAAAGTGAATTGCCCGTCCTGCAACCATACCCACATGGCCGCTTCATATGATCCGTAAATAATAGTATTGGTAACGGAAAAGTTCTCCACCTTCTTGAAGAACAGCAAGGCATTCTTGCAATTGTAGAAAACGCAATGATCAATGGATGAGTTCGGGCCGTGCGCCCATACTCCGGCCTGAATAGGAGCCATGTACCGGTCTCCTGCAAAGAAGCATTGAGACACTTCCATCCCTTTCAGCAGCGAATCTTCCTTCGTGATCGGATAATAATACTTTACCCCCGGATTGGCGTTACCAGTAAACTTGATCCCGCGGAATTTCACATTTTCCGCTGCAACCAGGATCCCTACCGAATGAGGAAACTGTACACCTGAATTATTCCCGGAAACAGATTGTATCACCGGCATTTTTGCAGGCTGCCAGTCTGTGTCATCCGGAAGGATGACAGCCTCAATACTGGCCGGCGATTTAATCACTTGCTTTTCCCACAGGGTATATAGCCCCGGGAACAGTTTGATCGTAACGGGTTCCTTCCCTGTAAAGCCAGCCGCCATTGCTACCGCCTTATCTAGTGTCGCCAATGGAGCCATCTCGGTGCCTGTCTGCGTATCCTTTCCCTTAAGCGGATCAACAAAAATGGTTTGAGCGCTTAACTGCCAACCGGTGGCCAATAATAAAATAGTGGTTTGAAAAATTGATTTGCGCATATGCGGGTGCTTTTGTTCAGCGGTGAATGTATGCGCGAACGGTATGCTAAGCTTGTTCAAAGGGTTTTCAAGTTTGTTCAAGTTGTATCAAACTTATAAATAGATGATTATCACCACGAACCATTTTGAATGAATCGTGTTATATTCTAGGAATAAACCCCAGGGGAATGGCAAATCATGTTCAATCGGAGGGCATTGATTACTCGCTGGTGATCTGTACCTACAATCCTGACGAAGGGATCTTTAAGCGCTGCCTGCAGGCGGTGGCGCTGCTGGACAGAACAGGCATTACAACGGAGACCATTATAGTAGATAACAACAGTCGGCCTCCGCTGGAAGGACCGGCACTCATGGCGAAATACGGCAATACAATTCCCGGTCTCAGGATCATTACAGAGCAGGAGCAGGGCGTGCAGTATGCACGCATCGCCGCCATCAAAGCGGCACGCGGATGGAGGGTTATTTATTTTGATGATGACAATGAGCCGGATCCGGCTTACCTGCAGGAACTGAAAAAGCTCAATGATCAATACCCGGAAATAGGGGCCTGGGGCCCGGGGAATGTTACCGTAGAATTTACCGGCAAGGTGGATCCCATGTTGAGGGAATATGCCAAAACCGCTTTCCAGGAACGCCATGAGCAGCAGCTGCAAACCGCTGCGGAAAAAGAATGGCAATCTTGCTACCCTTTTGGTACCGGCTTATGTTCTTACCGTTCGGTGTTGGAAAAATATGTACGCCTGGCTGAATCCGGCGCTTTGACTTTAGAGGGAAGGCATGGCAAACGCCTGAGCAGCGGAGAAGACACACAGATGGTATTGCTCGCCATCAGATCCGGTTATGCCGCCGGAGTAGCTCCGCAACTCAGGCTCAGGCACCTGGTACCGTCTGCCAGGGCCAATGTTCCGTATTTAAAACGTTTGGCCTATGGCACCAGTGTTTGCTATGCCACTTGCCTGCTACAGATATTTCCGGACCGGAAGCCGCTGCTGCAAAGCCGGCTGCTTACACCCGGGCGCTTTGTAAGACGCTCGCTGAAGAAATGGATAGCAGCTATATGGGGCAGGTCCGTCTTCAAAACATTTGAGCTGGCATATTATATAGGATTAAACGAAGGCGTTTACAGAGCACTTGGAAAAGAAGCTCCGCGGCCGGTTAAATGGCTGAGCAATTACATGAAACTGGAATGAGCGAACAGCACACAACTACACAAAACGGGCTAACTGTCGTTATCTGCTGCTATAACAGTGCGGACAGGCTGGCGGCTACCCTGAAACATCTGGCCGCGCAGCGCCATCCGGCAGAATTCAGGTATGAAGTGTTGCTGGTTGATAATGCATCTACAGATAATACCGCGGCCATCGCCCTGCAGATCTGGGAATTATGCGCCGCTCCCGGTGGCTGCATGAAAATAGTGACCGAGCCTAAAGCCGGACAATACTACGCACGGGAAAAGGGGGTGAACGAAGCTGCCTACGAGTACCTGGTATTTTGTGATGATGATAACTGGCTGCAACCGGATTACGTATTTGCAGCATGGCAGGCCTTGAGAAATGATGACCGCATAGGCGCCGTAGGAGGGGATAACCTGCCTGTCACCGATGCAGGCGCCTATCCGGATTGGTTCGCAGCATATGCAGACAAGTATGCTTTGGGTATCCCGGCCCAGGCATCGGGTTATATTACAGGGCGCGGCTTTGTGTTAGGAGCAGGCATGGCTACCCGGCGGTCTTTATTTCTTTCCATGTATGCACAGGGCTTCCCTTCACTGCTGGCAGGAAGAAATGGCAGCAGCCTGAGCACCGGCGATGATTTCGAATACTGTAAGCGCCTGCTGCTGGCTGGTTTTAAACTGTATTATGAACAGCGCATGCAGCTGTACCACTTCATCCCCCATCAAAGGCTCACGGTTGCCTACCGTGAAAAGCTGATGGCAGGCATCCTGGAAGCAGGGAAGGTGATCAAAGAATACGATCTGGCGATCCGGGTACACAACCGCAACCGGACCAAGAACCGCTGGCGTTTATTGTTATTAACGCCCTTCCGCATTCAGCTCATCAAACTGAATTTATCAAACCGCCTGCTCATTGACGAGCAGCTCACCTTGTTCTATTTATCTCCCTTTGACAGTAACGCTCATCCTACCAGGACATTCATCAAGCGCTTTATGCACTATTTAAAAACACTGCCAAAGCATTATTCATGATATTGAACCGGCGAAAAAAACAGGACTCCATTTTCAAGATCTTCTCATTTTACAACAGTAAGGTAAATAAGAAGGTGCCGCGCTATCAGCGTAAGGTGTTCAGGAAATTCGGCTTTCGCGTCTATCAGTGGAAGGATGAAAATTTCAGCCACGGCGATTTTCTCAACCACGTATGCCGTAACATAAAAGATACCCGCTACCTCATCTTCTTCGACATTGACTGCGTACCAGTTAGCAAGCGATGGTTTGCCCCCTTAATGGAAAGCCTGCAGCAGCCCAATACCATCGTAGGCGCAGCGCAAACCGCCAATCACCTGCGGGACGGTAAGAACCTTTATGTAGGGCCTTTCTTCCTTGCCATCTCTACCGAATACCTGGCCCGGCTCAACTACCCCGACATGAACATGACCGAGGATATGGATGCTGCGCAGAACCTCACAGAAACCATCCGCCGCGATGGAGGAAATATCTGCTACTGGTGGCCTACCCATGTAGAAGAAGAACAATGGGACCTCTATCATCCACCTGAGCACATAAGATTCGGCTTAGGCACTACCTACAACGGCCTGGTATATCACGCCTTTCTATCACGGTTCGACATGGCAGACAGGTTCCTGATCAAATGCCGCTCGCTGATGAACTACCGTTATTTTCTGGGGATCCGTTTTTCATGGCCATTTGAAAAAGAAGCATGAACACATACTTTACCATATGCTCCAACAACTACCTGGGATACGCGAAAGTGCTGGCCCGCTCCATAAAAGCAGTGGAGCCGTCATCCACCTTTTTGCTGATCTTATGTGACGAACAGCGCTCGGGGATAGATTATTCCTTTACAGGCGATGAGATCATAGAGGCCGCTTCCATCGAGCCGGACTGGCATTCACTGACGCTTAAATACAACATTGTTGAGTTGAACACCTGTATAAAACCCCGCGTGTTTGAATACCTGTTCCTTGAGCGTAGCTTGCCTCATGCCATTTACCTGGATCCGGACATCCGGGTATATCAGCCCATGGATTTCCTGGCAGAGGAGCTGCAGCAGCATACCATATTACTTACCCCGCATGTTTCCAGTCCTATTGACCACGATGGGAAGGGACCATCAGAGAACACTTTTCTCAATTTCGGTATTTACAACCTGGGCTTCATTGCAGTGGCCAACAACAGCGAAGCACACCGGTTCCTCTCCTGGTGGAAAGGGCATACTTACCGCCAGTGTTATATAGATGTATACAAAGGGATCTTCACAGATCAGCTGCCCATCAACCTGGCGCCCATCTTCTTCAACGGCGTGGAAGTATTGCTGGATAAGGGCCTTAACATGGCGCCCTGGAACCTGCATGAGCGGCTGCTTAGCTTTAACGCAGGCCACTACCAGGTAAATGAGGAAACACTACTGCTGTTCTATCATTTCAGCTGTTTTAAGCCTGGCTCTCCGGACTTGCCCTATCATTTTTACAACCGCTACCGCTTATCTGATCGCCCTGACCTTGTTCCCTTGTACCAGGAGTACAATACAGCGCTGCTGGAAGCAGGGCAGGCGAAATATGCCCTTATACCATACGCATATGAAGCAGCCAGAAAGCGTTATCTCCTTGACAGGAAAAGAAAAAAGTGGATGAAGAAACTAGGCCTTTGAAAACAAATACACCATGAACAATTACCAGGTACAATCACCCATCCTGTTCCTTGTATTTAACCGTCCGCAACTAACGGAGCAGGTATTTTCACGCATCAGGGCCGTACAACCCGCCCGCCTGTACATTGCTGCCGATGGTCCGCGAAAAGACCGTCCGGAGGATGTTGCAGCCTGTGAGCAGGTGCGGCAGGTGGTAAGCAAAGTGGACTGGCCCTGCCAGGTACAAACCTTATTCAGTGATCATAACAAAGGCTGCCGCATGGCAGTTTCAGATGCCATTCAATGGTTCTTTGATCAGGAGGAAGAAGGCATTATCCTGGAAGATGACTGCTACCCCGCATGTAGCTTTTTCTCTTTCTGTGATACATTGCTGGAACGATTCAGAAATGATGCACGGGTGTTTTGCATCACCGGAACTAACCTGCAGCAGGGGCATCGATGGGGAACAGCCAGCTATTATTTTTCCCGCTATGTAAACATATGGGGCTGGGCCAGCTGGCGCCGCGTATGGAAAAAGTATGACCGGGATCTTTCCCGATACACCGCAGCAGATGCTGAAGATGCATTGCAAAAGACATTTCATGATAGATTTCTGGTATCAGACTGGGTGAATATTTTTAAAAGGCTGCAATCAGGTGAGATCGATACCTGGGATTACCAGTTTAATTTCCTGTCCTTTTTTGAGAATGGGCTTTGTGCAACGCCTAATATTAATCTTATCAGCAACATCGGCTTTGGTCCGGATGCTACACATACACTGAATACCAATAGCCCTCATGCAGGGATTGCTTTAAAGGAATTTGAAGGAGAGATCATACATCCCCGGGTGTTTTTACCTGAGCCGGAAGCAGATTACTTTTTCCTGAAGAAAGAGCATGACCTGGAAGCAAGATGGAGGATTTACAGGAAACCGAAGAAGCGGTTCAAAAGGTGGATGGCGAAGTGGCTTCCTATTCCCTTCTCAAACTCTTTACAGGGTTAGCCATGGCTGCCTTCACAGATTGCAGACTGATAGTCAATAAGGAGATCAGTATCACAGCACTGCCTGCCGCCAAAAATATCCACCAGCTGATGTTGATCCTGTACACAAAGTTTTGCAGCCATTGATCCATCGCCCACCATGCAATGGGCGATCCAATGACGATGGCGGCCACTACCAGCTTTACAAAATCTTTAGAAAGCATTGTAGTGATCTGTGTGACAGTAGCTCCCATTACTTTTCTTATGCCTATTTCCTTTCTTCTTTGTTCCGCTACAAATGCGGATAAACCGAATAACCCCAGCGCCGATATGATGATGGAGATGCAGCTGAAAAGCAACACCAGCTTTGAGATCTTCAGGTCGTTCTTATACAGGTTATCGAATGCCTCATCCATAAACTGGTAATCAAGGGGGGCATCAGGAATAAATGCTTTCCATGTTGCATTGATGGCATCCATTGCCCTGGTAATATTGCCGGGAGTGATCTTCACAAAAAGCATCGATGCCAGTTCATCGCCATCATTATTACTGATCACCATCGGGCCCACCTTATTGTACAGGGAGCTGAAACTATAATCTTTCATCACGCCAATGATTTGCCCGGTATCCCCGCCGTTTCTTCCAAACAGCTGCCCCGTGTAAGGTGCTTGTAAGCCAAATGCTTTGGCAGCGGTTTCATTGAGGACATAATTCTTCTTGTCCGAATGATCTTTGCTGAACCACCTGCCTTCCTTCATCTGGAAATTAAATATGGATCTGGCTTCATCAGACAGGAATAAATGCACCACCTGGGCCTTCAGGCTGGTATCCATGTTCTGCCAGTACCAGTTTTTGATCCCGCTTGAGTTCAGTGTGTTTCCTTCGATCGCAGTACTGGCAAACGCAACCCCCTCAATAAAACTATTACGCTGCAGATCATTCCTGACAGCTTCGCAAAGCCGGTTGATCCTTTCGTTGCCGTAGTCCAATCGCTTGAGCACCTGGGAGGGGATATTAAGTGATACTACCTGTGTGCGCTCATACTGTGCAGCAGAGCTTTGTGCCAGGCGCATCTGAAGGTAAATGGTGATCGTACCGATAATGAAGACCACGCCGATCACAAACTGGAATACCACCAATCCTTTACGCAACGATACATTTTTAAACTTCAGAACGGAATAACCCTGGAGGTAATGCAAAGGTTTAAAAAGCGACATAGTCAATGCGGGGAATACACCGTTTACCAAAGTCGTAAACAATAAAGTGCCCAACAGCACCGTCCATAGGATGGTAGAAGCAACAGATAACTGGAACCTGGTTTCAGTGAGCCTATTGAATGCAGGAAGGCTGAACCACATAATAACCAATGAAACAAACAAGGCAATAAAGCACAATAAAAATGATTCCGTTAAGAATTGCCAGAACAACTGCCCCCAATTGCCACCGATGATCTTCCGGATGCTGATCTCTTTGGAGCGCACATTAGCCTTTGCTATGCTAAGATTTACATAGTTGATACTGGCAGTGATCAACAGCAGGATACCAAGCACGCTGAAAACAAAGACGGCTGTTTTACTGCCCCGTCGGAATGCAGGGTCGAATGAGTTGATATCGAAATGCAATTCACGCAGCGGTTGTAGTGCAATGGAAAAGCTGGCCTCTTTGGAGGCTTCCTGCAGATGCTTCGTTGCCGTTTTGATAAAAGCAGCGATATCAGTATTTGGATAAACTTTTACAAAAGTGCGATAGCTCAGGTTCCCCCAGTTGCTGCGATCACCCTGACGATAGGCCAGACGCGCTGCCATAGGCACCAGCATATCGAATTGTATGCTGGAATTGACGGGATTATCTTGTATGATCGCCTTTACCTCGTACAGGCTGGTATCCAGTTTCACCGTCTGCCCGATGGGATCTTTATCTCCAAATAATTGTTTCGCTCTCGATTCCGTAAAGATGATGGAAAACGGATGTTGGTTGAATGATTGGATGTCGCCGCTTATTACCTTGTAATCAAAAATTTTAAACCAGTCGCCATCAACAGCAATGCCTGTTTTTTGACTAGACAATTGGCCGTCCACATTCAAAGTACCTGCCCACCATCCCATTCTTGCCACGTTCATCACTTTGCTTTCTTTTTCAAGCGCTGCTGCAACAGGGAGAGAAGTCAGGGGATTCGCCTGCTCGTCGCCGATAAATTTTGATTGAACCAGGTAAATATTCCTGGCGTCTTTGTGATAATCATCAAAACTCAACTCATTCTGTACCCAAAGGGCAATGAAAATGAATGCAACCAGGGCCACAGAAAGCCCGAAGAGGTTGATCAATGTGGTGGTTTTGTTACGGAGAATATTACGCCAGGCGGTCTTCAGATAGTTTTTGAACATAACGTAAGTTCTGATGGTTTAGGACAACAAGCGGTTTAAGCCAACAAGATCAGTGCCATGAGGTTAAGCAATTGTTTTTCATTTATTTAAAACGGGATTGTCGGCAGGAATGTCCACTATCGGACACCGTTTGTACGAAGCCGGACAGGGTCGAAGGCATTATCAAATTTGATAAAGTTTATTCCCGTTCAAAACATTGCGAACCGACAGCACCACCGCCGTATTCCAAAACTACTTTGTCTGTATATAAAATGTATGTGCAGCTGTCGTTGTAGCCGGGTTTCAAACTATCAGCAATTGGTTTGTCAAACAAATTATAAAAGTACATACCCAAACAGCTTCTCTTAAAGCCAATATTGCATGGTTCACCGCTCCTTACGGAAATGCAATTGGCCGCGTCCAGCTTCTCTTTAAGTGTTTCCAGGGTCTGTCTTGTCCACCCTATTTTTTTTAACAATGTATCCGCTTTTAGGGTATACACATTCAAATCCCAATAGCTATCCCGATTACCATTCTCAACAAGGTGAAAGATCGATAACTTGTTGTCTCCGTCAAATTCAATATCCACCGTTTGACCTGGAGAAACAACGCTATTGATGTACTTCTTTACTTGCTCAATATGTTTTGATCTTGACTGATAGTTGTCGATCAGATCTTTTTTGGTATAAACCTTTCCATCACAAAAGTCCAAGGCTGAGAAGAGCAGATAATTGAGAACAATAACTACAATCAGGACGACAGCAATCACTATCAAGCTCCATTTCAATAACTGTTTCATACTAGGCAGGGAATGATCAAGATGTTTGTTCCCGACGAATATAGAAAAACGCCGGATACCAATTAAAAAACTAAAATGTTAAATTTTCTAATTGTTTTATTTTTTTCTCCAAAACCTGCCTTGCTGCTTTAGCTTTGGTAAGCTGGGAAGCAATGCTGTAATGTTCAATCGCCTTTCCGGTATCTATCGTTTCATACAGATACCCCAATAATTTGTGATAGTGATCATTATCATTCAGCTGTAGCTTCTCAGTCTCCGGTATAGCTTTCTCATGCCCGTAAACCTTAGCAATGGTAAACGCTCTGTTCAATGCAGTTACGGGCGAGTATTCAATGAGGATAAGCTGATTATACAATTGCAGAATATGCTGCCATCTGTCAGGGGCCGCCGGATTAGTATGCCAGTAAGCGATACCCGCTTCAAGGTGATATTTTGATGCCTGGTTACCCTGACAGGCATTTACAAGATAGTAATTGCCTTTTTCAATGAGCGCTTTATTCCATAGGCTTTGATCCTGTTCGTCAAAAAGCACTATTTCACCTTCGTCGTTGATACGGGCTTCCAATCGTGAAGCCTGGTAACACATCAGGGCAAGGAGCGCTTTGGTCTGTGCAGTATCGGTTAGTGGGTTTTCTGTCAGGATGAGTGTCAGCCTTATCGCTTCTGCACAGAGCTCATTCCTGATCAGCTGATCATTGGTTTTTGAAGAATAACCTTCATTAAATAACAGGTACAAGGTTTTCAGCACACTATCTAAGCGGAGCCTGATACTGGCTTCGCTTAATCCCCTGCTCTGAAAATGGCTGTTGCGGAGATGGGTTCTGGCTCTGTGCAGACGTTTTTTGATGGTTGCTATCCTGCTCAGAAAAGCATTGGCAATTTCTTCCACAGTGAAACCACAGAGGATCTGGAGCGCCAGACAAACCTGGCTTTCAGTAGCATTGACCGGATCGCAGACGGCAAAGATCATGGCCAGCTGACTGTCCTCAATATGCTCGCTCCCGAACTCAAAATCAGGCTCCGTTTCTGTTACATCGGGTTTGATATTGCCTGCTATTTTCGTTTCAAAAAGTGTAACGCGTTTAAGGTGATCTTTAGCCCTGTTTTTCGCAACGCTATAAAGCCAGGCGGCCGGATTTTCCGGCACGCCGTTGATGGCCCAGTTTTCTGATGCCTTGAGGAAGGTTTCGCCAATAATGTCTTCAGCAATTTCAATATGCTGCAGTCCAAAATGACGGCATAGCACCGCAATCATCTTGAGATGTTCCTGTCTGAACAGATCACTCAACAGCTTATTATTATCCAATTGCTTCCCGCTCAATATCACTTATGTTTTAAAACTTCCCGGATCTCAATGTTTCCCCCAAGCTTGAAGATGGGGTTTTCTTTAGCCATCGCCACCGCTTCATCAATGGTGTCAGTCCGCACCACCACATAGCCGACAATAAATTCCTTGATCTCGGTGTACGGGCCATCGGTCACTACACTATCTGGCCGCACGGTTTTGGCACTCCCCGGAAACGGCAAAAGCGAATTACCCTGATCTGCCAGCTTATTTTGCGCAGCAATGCCAGCTAACCAGTTCAGGCGTTCCTGTATCTGTTCTGGTGTAGGCTTGAAGTCCTCAATATCTTTCAACCTGAAGATTAACATAAACTCCTTCATAGTATATAGTTAAATGCTTTGTATAATTTCTTCGTAATTGACTTTAAAATGCTGTTCAGCAGTACCTTCAATCCGGTAGGTGCTGATATCGGTAATGCCCACATAAGCGCTGAATACCGCTTTAATATAAGACTCAATAAACTCATATTCCTTAGGCCAGTATGCGAGCCTTCCTCCTGATGAAATGGCCAAATATACTTTTTTGTTTTGCAGGCTCCCTGATCTTGTACCATCTTCATTAAACTTATAGGTGACACCCACACGTACCAATTGGTCGATCCAGGCTTTTAACAAGGCAGATATGCTCAGGTTATGCATAGGCGTCCCTATGACAATGATATCTGCCTGACTCATCTCGTCAAAAATGGAAATTGCATAATCAAGCAATTGTTCACCTACCACATCGATCATCTCCGGAAATTTATAGAACTCCCAGATCAGCGCTTCTTTCAAAAACGGCGGAGGTGATTTGGTCAGATCCCTTTCGACGACTGTGTCGATCACATTTTTGTCCATGAGCTTTTCAATGATGGCGGTGCTAAGTCCCCGGCTGTACGATTGTTCACCCCGCCCGCTGGAAATAATGTGTAATGCCTTTTTCATTTTTAAGGATTGTTTGTGCTGATAACGATCGGTTTTTAGAAATGGGGACATGGCCGGGGCAATAAAAAAATAATTTCAATAAAAAAGCCAATTCCGGATCAATCAGAATTGGCTGGTAGATTTTCTTTCACAGTCCTGGCCGGACAAATGTCAGATTACTTTTGTCCGGTCAACGTTCATCAGCAGGTAAAAGTATTACAGGGATCTTCATCAGTAACACAGAAACAGGTAAATTGGCACTTGGCCCGGAAGCTGGTAGCGGCATTACCGTGGAGCTGTGGCTGACGGCCATGACTCAGATCTGCAACAATTACTTTCTTTAGCACGAGTTTTCTTGTGGGATTTTTCTTCTTCATACGCGAGGTCTTTAATGATTTGAAAAATGAGTAATTGAGCTAACAATTAAGCGTATTATAAAGGTACTTTTAACTTTGTTGCCTGAAAATACCCGGAAGTAGGTATTTATTTTTTCCCTTTCTGCGGATCATCCTGCGGATTTACATATGTTACGCCTGATGGTCCGTAACCGGTTATTTGAACAATCACCGGCTCATTCTTCGTCATCGCAAAATGATTTTGATCCTTTACTTCCGAATAAACGCTTCCGGTGGGCAGCTTTTTTAAGTCGCTTTGATTAAATACATCGCCATACCCAAAATACCATGTTCCGGAAACGACGGTGCACATTCTTTCATCAGGGTGCAGGTGAGCCGGAATTTTTGTGTTGGGAGCTACTTTCAACAAAATGGTATAAAGACCGGTTTTGGAAGGGGCGCCATGAATAACGATTACCTGCACAGCGCTTAAGTTGGAAGAGCCCGGCGCCGATGGTCCCTTGTTGTTTGCCGCAGCGATTTCCTGTGGCGTCATTCTAAGCTGACCATTTTCTTTGGACTGGCTGTGCGAAGTGCTAACAATGCCCGTAAGCAGCAGCGCGAGGCTCAGCTTCAGGGGGATGAAAATTATTTGTTGGAGAGTACTCATACAATTTTGTTTATTAGATCCTTAAGGGTTAAAGAAAGAATTTAAGCAGATCACGCTGCACCTGCTCCGTATTTTCCTGGACCAGCCAATGGCCAGCGCCTTTGATGATGGATGATTGCACATGCTCCGCCACGAGGCGGCAATGGTCAGGTAAAAAACTACCACCATACTCCCCACCCATCGCGAGCAGTGGCATTTTCAATTTATGCTTCATGAACTGCTGATTATCCAGCGCATCCTGGTTAAACGCTGCAAACCAGTGGAACGCGCCGTACGTTGATTTTGGAGTGGCATAGGCACGTATAAATTCATCTGTTTCCTGCTGTGTAAAAGCATCATGTACATGCCCCACTACAGGCCAGAAACCTGTCAGGAACTCTTTTTCCTTTCCGGCAACCACATTGGCAGCGGCAGGCATGGCAAAGAAGCCAAACCACCAGGCTTTTGCTCTGACATCACTCCATACCGGTTCTACTCCGGGTAACAATGCGTCCAGCAATGCAACTTTTTTCACCTCCTCACCAAATTGTGCAGCATAGGCGTAGGCAACCATTAAACCGATATCGTGGCCAACAAGATTTATTTTTTTGTAGCCCAGCTGTACCATCAATGCGTGAATATCCGCAGCAAGTGTTTTCTTGTCATAACCGCTGTCCGGCTTATCACTTTCACCGAGCCCGGGCAGATCAGGAGCGATAACGGTAAAGTGTTTGGAGAGCTCTGGGAGCATCCGGTTCCACATATACCAGTTTTGCCCAAAACCGTGGATCAGTAATAAAGGCTCGCCAACTCCGCCAATAACATAATGTATATTGATGCCATTGACCTTCACTATTTCACTTTTGAAGCCGGATGGCGGTTGTGCGGGTTCTGTGCTTTGGTTATTTAGTGCATCAGAAAAGGATGGCACAGTTCGGGCATTCACCTGGGGGCTCGCACTGATCAGGAGGGCGGCCACATTTAACAGAAAGAGTATGGATTTCATATTGGTAAAATTTAGTTGGTGAGTTGTTCGCGGGTGACCTTTTTTAACCGTTTGCCTGTGATCTTATCCATTCAAGAATATAATGTGCATCTTCTTTCCATGTAGATTGGCTCAGGACGAAATGGTTACGGCCTTTAAACTCTTTGTATTCAGTGATGGAGTGCTTGTGTTTATATTTCCTGTAGTTTGAATAATTGAGTGAAGCAGGAATAGTGTTGTCATCGCTTCCTGAGGTAAGCAGCAGCGGTGGATGCGGCCTTTCGAAATCTAATTTTGCAGCACTGGTAATAGTGTCTCTCACAATAAGTTTGGATTCAGGGAGGGCAAATTGGTAATATGCTTCCTTTTGCTCCTCACAATCCATGCCGTTGGTAAAGGCATACTTCCATTGTTCAAAAGACATTAAGAATGTTTTCCGGGTGGAACTAAAGAATCCTAGCGGCCCCCAACCGGCCTTTAAGAACGAAAGTTTAAATGTAAAGATGCCTTGTGGAGGAACAGAATGGATCGCAACACCTGATACGCCCAATTCTTTTTGCAATAAGAGCTGAACAATCAGGCCGCCTATTGAATGCCCGATCAATGCCGGTTTTTCAGGTAAGCCGCTGATGATGGATGCAAAATAATCAGTTAATGCCTGTAACCTGTTGGACGCTATCTCCGCATTGGGGTGACTATTACGCAAGACTTCTGCAGACGCATTTTTATGTGGCCATGGAGGTACGATAGCTTTATAACCATTGGCTTCAAAGTAAGTTTTCCATTTGTCCCAGCAGCTATGATGCACGAAGGCGCCTGTTATGAAGACAATCGTTTTTGATTGAGCACTTTTCATAAAAGATATTTTCGACAGCGAACGATTGTTTGCTGTCGCTAAATAAGTGCCGTATCCATAAATAACTGGCTGTCAAATGTTTCAAAATCCTTTTAGAAATAGCAGACCACGAAATTTCGTGGTTCCCCAATGAATACCACGAAATATAATTTGCGTATTTATTTATACCTTTAAAAGGAGCTGATTGTATCAAAAGGAATTTCTTACCGGTATTATTAACCTGTTAAATCCCAATAGTCTATTCCGAACCAAGCTGCTAACAACCGGGCCGTCATTCAATTAAGAAAAATAGGCGTAATATATGAAGCAATGAGTGCAATGCTGAGACGACTTAAATATACTTGCATATTGGCCGGCTTTTTTTTCTCTGCTTTAGCACAGCAGACAAAAGACAACCGGGCCGGCTTGCTATCCCAACTGTTAAAGAGTAAAGAAGACACTATTAAGGTAAACTTGCTCTTGTCGCTGGGCGAATACTATTTTCTGAGTTCGGCCGGCAACACAAAGCGTCTTGACAGCGCGCTGTCATATGTACATGCTGCGGAAAGGCTTGCTGAGGTTTTACATTATCAAAGGGGGATCGGCAAAAGTTATGAGCAGCTTTCACAGATTCTGCATGTACAAAATAATACGGCCAGGGCGAGGCAGCTCGCTGAAAAGGCCATTACAATTTTTAAGCAGAACAATTTTTTCCTGGAATTAGGATTCGCCTACTACGATCTATCAGGTTATTACTCGATAAACAGCAGTGATGGACTAACGGAAAGAATACGTATAGTCGAACAATTGTCGCTTCCTGCTTTTCAAAATTCGGGAAATAAGCTGAAAGAAGCCGATATTCTTAAAGAGTTGGGTGATTTGCTGCAACTCACAGGCAATTACACAAAAGCCTTAGCAGTGCTCCATCAGTCTCTCCGGTTATACCAGTCAATTAAAATTGACTACAAAAAGCTGCAGGGAATTTATAATCTTATGGGTGCGCTTTACAGTACTACAGGAAATAATGAGCTGGCTTTACAGTATGGCTTGCTGGCAGTGAGTGCTGCTGAAAAGTCCAGGGATACAAGCATTGAGCTGGCGACCATTTTCAAGCGCATCGGTTCCACCTATCGCCGGATGAAGAAATTTGACACCGCCTATGCCTATTTTCAAAAGGCGCTGGTAGTCGCAAAGAAATATCGTGACGATGAAATTGTTGTTCTGCTGGCATCTGAAACTTCAAGGACATTGGTAGCATTGAATAAACCATACCAGGCGCTCGCCATTTTAAAGGAAGCAAGCCCCCGATGCCCACCAAATGATATCTATTCAGAGCTCTACATCACTGCCAGCTTTTTAATTACTTATGAAGCATTACAACAATATGATGAGGCCCAAAAGTATTGTAACCGGCTCCTGGCCATTTCTGCAAAGCTGGACAAATATGAACCCGATCAGAGCGAGGCGCAATACCCGGTGACCGAATTTTATCTGGCAACGCATCAGTATGATCTGGCCCGTAAACATCTTGCTCAGACAGATACCTTTTACAAAGCTATTCAAAGCCGCCTGGAATTAAATTACAACCATCTGCTTTGGTTTAAGCTGGATTCAATACAGGGTAATTATCTTTCCGCCATAAAGCATTATCAGCTGTATAAGCTGTTAAACGATACTTTACTGAACGAAACAACAAACAAGCATATTGAACAATTGCAGGCAGTATTTGAAAGTGAGAAGAAAGATAATAACATTAAGCTGCTGGAGAATACTGGTAAATTGCAGGCGTCAAGACTTGCGCATGCAAACCAGACCCGTAACTGGATTTTGGGCGTCGCGGTGTTATTGCTCGTTATAACAGGTCTTCTGGTAAATAATGTACGGGTAAAACACCTTTCAAATAGAAAATTAAAAGTTCAGCAGAAGGAAATAGAAAAGAAGAATAGTGCCCTGCTCAGGTTAGTTAATGAAAAAGAATGGCTGGTGAAGGAAATACATCATCGCGTAAAGAATAATTTCCATACAGTAGCAGGCTTGCTGGCAGCACAGTCGCAATATTTAATAACAGATGAAGCAATTGCAGCGATGAACGAAAGCCGCCATCGTGTTCATGCAATGTCGCTGATCCATCAGAAATTATATCAATCCGATACACTGTCTGCTATCAGCATGCCTGCTTATATTCACGAGCTGGCAGATTACCTGCGCGACAGTTTTAATATCGGCCAGTCCATTCAGTTCGTATTACGGATTGAGCCGGTCGCCTTGGCCTTGTCGTATTGCGTTCCCCTTGGATTGATTTTGAATGAGGCCATCACTAATTCAATTAAACATGCCTTCCCGGCCAATGGTAGAAATGGCATGATTGAAATATCACTGAAAACAATCCGGGCAAGTCATTTACGCCTGACCATCAGCGATAATGGGCTCGGATTACCCGCAAACATTAACATGAGGAATCCCGTTTCAATGGGACTGAAACTGATGCAAGGGTTGAGTGAAGATATAGATGGAAGTTTTAAGATCATTGGTGGTAAAGGAACAACCATAACGGTTGAGTTTGCATATGTAGGTGAATAACCTCATTGCATTTAAATTAAAACATTGACGGCTATGAAAGAAAAAATATTGATTGTAGAAGACCAGTTTGTAGAAGCCGATTATTTGAGGCTGATGTTGACACAAGCGGGATACAGCGTTATGGAGATTGCGCGTTCTGTACCCAAAGCGCAGGAAATAATAAACCGGGAAAGACCCGATTTTGTATTGCTGGACATTTTTCTGAAAGGCAAACAAACAGGCATCGATTTGGCTAAACTCTTAGCGGTTGATAATATTCCTTTTGTTTACTTGTCTGCCAATTCAAACGAAGAAGTGTTGAATGCTGCCAAGGTCACCCAGCCCTATGGTTTTTTGGTAAAGCCTTTCAGGGAAAAAGATTTACTGGTTACCCTTGAAATTGCGAGGTATCGACATAAGCACAGCCTGGAATCAAAATACCGGCAGGAAGCTGAGCTGAAAAAAGGTATAAAGAACATTATAACTGAATCCAGTAACCCTGAGCAAATGCTTCCTAAAGTCGTGACAGCGCTGCAGCAATTCATTCCCTTTGATTTTATTGCAGCAGGGTTCGATAACATAGGACAGTCACCCTTCCATGGACTTTGCTTTTTAAGGATTGGATTTGATGAGTATCAGACCATCGGCATTAATGAATTGATGGTCATCACCGGCAAAACATTAGAGGAGCTGATTGCATTACAGTCTGCTAATATACGGGAAGCACATGCCACATTTTATGATAACGAAGCCTTCAAAAACATGTGCAGGCAAGCTTCTTTAAGCAAGCTGTTTGCAGATACTTTTCAGTTAAAATCGCATCTTGAAATGCCCATGTACATTATGAACGGTAAGCCTTTCAGCTTTTGTTTGTACAGCCGGATATCAGATGCATACAGTCAGGGACATGTCGATTTGTTTGAACGGGCACAGATGCAGCTCATCAATGCCATTGAAATAATGCTGAATAAAAGGAATAAGCGGGAGCAGATCTCCTCAATGGGCGATATCCGTAATAGTCCCGATACAGGCATACCTAAAAGATGTGAAGGAATTATCGGCAAAAGTCCGGTGCTGCTAAATGTACTGGATCACGTTGCACAGGTCGCCCCTTCAGATACTTCTGTTCTTTTACTCGGTGAAAGCGGAACTGGCAAAGAAAGAATCGCCGATTGTATTCATAACTTATCCCCGAGAAAGCATAAACCTTTTATAAAGGTGAATTGCGCAGCTTTACCTGCCACCTTGATTGAATCTGAATTATTCGGGTATGAAAAAGGTGCTTTTACAGGCGCCAATGATAAGCGGATCGGGAAGTTTGAAAAGGCAAACGGAGGGACTATCCTGCTGGACGAGATAGGGGACATGCCGGTTGAATTGCAGGTAAAATTGTTAAGAGTGCTACAGGAAAAGGAAATAGAGCGGATTGGCGGTAGGGATACGATAAAGGTCGATCTCAGAATCATTGCAGCAACCAATAAGAACCTGCAAAAGGAAGTAGCGGAAGGACGGTTTCGCCTTGATCTGTATTATCGTCTGAATGTCTTTCCGATTGATCTTCCACCGCTTCGGGAACGTAAAGAAGACATTCCTGCGTTGGCCTATCATTTTATGAATCATTACAGCCGTAAATCAGGAAAGAAGATCAGTTCGATCACTGATGCCGTTTTGAAGAGCATGATGACCTACGAATGGCCTGGCAATATTCGTGAGCTGGAGCATTTAATAGAAAGAAGCGTATTGCTTGCAAAGGGAAACGTGATTGGAGAAATTTTACTGCCCGTCAATGTCAAGGACACTGAAGTAGCCGTTGAAAAAGCTTACATAAAAACCATCCAGGAAAATGAACGCGATTATATTCTTTCGGTGCTCAAAAAATGTAATGGCCGTATTTGGGGATCGGGCGGCGCCGCTGAATTGTTAAATCTCCCGCCGTCTACATTGAAATCGAAGATGATTAAACTTGGCATTAAGAAGGAGTTCACCAGTTAAGATCGCATGATCTTTGGTGTCTGAAAATACCCGGAAGTAGGTATTTAAATTTTATGTTCAGTCATCTACTGCTTTAAATAGGTTAAAGGCGGCCCCACTCTTTCAAAACCGTGTTCCTTTCTTAAATTGTCTCTTTCTGCTTCAGACATATTTTTGGCGACACCCTCACTAAGTTTCTTAAAGTACTCTTCCATTTTACCGGCAGGCTGATGACATATAATTACCTTGGCTTCTCCTTTTCCAATTTTAGCAAACGTATGAGGCACCATTCTTGGGCCAAATACCAGGTCGCCGGCTTTAGCATTATAGGTAGTATCGCCTACTTTAATAAGAAATTCTCCCTGTAAAATATACCAGAATTCGTCTGTGTCATAATGCGTATGGAGTATAGGACCCCCTTCCTTCAATCTTGTTGATTCAAAAACATACATTCCCCCGTCCGTATCTTTTGTGGAAACTTTGGTATAAAATACATCTCCTTCAAAAGGTGCAATGCTTTTATCAAACCGGTCTTTTCCTGCATCAACCTTGAACCCTTTGTCTTCCCTGGATCTCGTTTTAGATCTTGCAGGAACATTTAATGAAGCAGAAAAAAGGGAACCAATGGCAAGGCCTAACTTTAAGAAAGAACTACGTTTCATAAATCTTGTTTTTGGAGTTACAAAGAAATTTACTCGCACGGTCGATCGTTGGTGGCCAACAATCCTAAATTTACGAAACTTTTAAGAGATGGTAATTTAAGAGGGAGCCTTCTCCATTTTCAGCGTTCCCAGGTTCAATGAATCGATGGATGGATCGATTTGTTGTATCCGGAATGTCCTATATCCGGGTGCTAAAATCTTCAATGAGTAAAATGGAGAGGGTAAAGAGGGTGTTATAGAAAAAGATCCATCCTTATGGGTCATAGTAGTTCCCTCACTCGCACCCAGGAAGGCGAATAACCAGACTATTGCCGATTTGATAGGCTCATTGGTTTCCTTGTCAATAACAATACCCGTTACCGGAGTAAGAGTGTCAGTACTCATAGTGATAGAGTTTAAATAAACATCCTTTGATGTAGGAAATATTAAGCAATAAATATAACAAAAAGATCTATTTATGTTGTACGTATGTTACGATAACATCAATGTATGTCCCCAAAAAGCCGGTGCCCACTTTGGTATAATGAATCGGAGTTGCATAATATGCTAACAATGTCTCGTTAAATATTATTGTCTATATTTGAATTTGATTTAGTATTGAATGAGCATTGTGTGTTTAATCTTGCACACCATTTTAAGTCATGATAGCTAAGCAACTACCAGATACTCTACAGGAACCATGACTTAACTGTAAAAAGTATTATTTCAAATGACTGTTGATTATAAGAAATTTGATTTGTTTGGGAAGACATTTATTCAAAAAGTGGATTTAAAACCGCCTTTCGAGTTTGTTTTCCCTGTGGCAGAGCAAGCGTGCTTCTTATATATGTTGAAAGGTGAAATGGAATATCAATCAGTATGTGATCATTTGAAAATTCCTACCCATCACTCACTGTTGCTAAACTGCATAAATTCCGGTAAGCAGATACAGGATATTAATTCGGGAAGCGACAGTAAAATTGTAATTGTTACGTTTCATCCGGATATACTGAAAAAAGTTTATGATAAAGAGATCCCATTAATCTTTAAGCCAAATAATCAAATAACCAATCAGTCCAGAGGAGTAATCAACAATGACTTTTTGATTCAAAAATATATTGAGGGACTTCTATTTTATTTTGAAAATCCATCTTTGGTAAATGATGAAATTTTGGTCTTAAAACTAAGAGAAATCATACTTTTATTATCGCAATCACAAGAAGCGGAAACCATACAAGTCATATTGTCCCAACTTTTTTCACCAACAACCTATACATTCAAACAAATTATTGAAGCCAATCTGTTTTCACCAATCAGCGTAGAAGATCTGGCGCAAAAAATCAATTTGAGTGTGTCTTCGTTTAAAAGGGAATTTAAAAAGCTATATAACGATTCTCCTGCCAATTATATCAAAACTAAACGCTTGGAAAGGGCAGCAGAATTGCTTTTGATTTCCAATGAACGTATTACAGACATTGCTTTTGCCTGTGGATTCAATGACCTAGCAAATTTTACTAAAAGTTTTCATGATAGATTCAGTACCTCACCATCAAATTACCGTTTAAAGCAAAAAGAAGGATGAGGAGGGGTAGAATGCATATTAATGGCAATACTATGAACTGTATTGCCAAATAATTGAACTAATCCACAAAACCAGATCATATTTTGTTTTGCAATTTTGAGCCATCAATTGGAATCAAAATTTAAAATTAATATGATGGGACTATCAAATCTGGGTATTTTTCATACCATTATCGGTATTGTAGCTATTATTGCAGCATTCATTTCACTAATTAAAAGCGGTATTATAAATCTGGGCAAACTAACAGGAAAAATCTATTTTTACTGTACGTTGGTTACTTCATTAACAGCATTAGGATTATCCAGTGTTAAAGGTCTCAATCCAGGACACATCCTCGCTTTGCTAATATTGATATTGGTGTCGGTGGCTTATTTTCTTCATGTAAAAAAACAGGGAAACAGTCGCTCTCGCTTTATCGAAAACTTTTTCCTTACGTTCAGCTTTTTTCTCTCGTTGATCCCGACCGTTAATGAAACCTTTAACCGTATTCCGGTGGGACATCCTTTGGCAAATGGGCCTAAAGACCCATTAATTGGGAAAACCCTTCTTTTACTTTTCATCCTGTTTATTATCGGTTCTATTTTACAATTCAGAAAGCAAAAGAGAATAAATAAGACGATATAAATCTCAAGAGCGGCAATTACCTGGTAAACTATTTTTATACCAGCAATTATTTTATGAAGGCACTTAATACCCCAAAACAACAACCGATTGCAACGTACCTCGTCTTAACCTTACTTGCTAGCAGTATTGTATGGTTACTGACATTACATGCGACACATGCGGGTAGAATAGCCGGCCGAATCTTTGGTTATGGGATTATGTGGTGTCCGGCATTAGCTACGCTGATCACCTGCCGCCTGTCGGGCCGCAAGATGTTAGACCTGGCATGGAAATGGGGTGAAAGCCGCTACATGATCGCCTGTTATTTGATACCGCTGCTTTATTCGCTCGTAGCATATCTTGTTATTTGGGTTAGCGGCGTTGGCGGTTTCTACAACAAAGCATTTGTTTCACAGGTAGCGCATGAATTTGGATGGGAAGGTCTGCCTGTGGGCTTATTAATCGTTACTTTCTTTGTTGTCAATGGAGTGATCGGGCTATTTGGCAGTATGGCAACGGCGCTCGGCGAAGAGATCGGGTGGCGCGGATTCCTGGTGCCCGAACTCGGCAAACGGATGGGCTACACCGGGGTTTCACTAACGAGCGGTCTTATCTGGGCGGTCTGGCATTATCCATTACTAATTTTTGGACATTATAATAACGGAACACCAGCATGGTATGGCCTCCTATGTTTTACGGTGATGGTAGTCAGTATGAGTTTCGTTTTCACCTGGTATAGGTTAAAGTCCCGCAGCCTGTGGACGGCCGTTATGCTTCACGCGAGCCACAATCTTTTTATCCAAACTTTTTTTACACCGATAACTTCGGACAAAGGTGACACGGCTTGGTTCTCCGACGAGTTCGGGGCAGTAGTACCGGCGGTCACAGTACTGTTAGCCTTCTATTTTTGGCGCAGGCGCAAAGAGCTTGCGTAGACCCTGAAGAGCGCGGCACGCTTGAAGTGATTCAACAGGAATGTCATTATAAAATACGACCGCAATAACTTTCTTCCCCCTGTTAATTGACGATTCCCCTCTGCATTTATCGATCAACGAAGACATTGAAAAAGCTGGCCTCGAAACAAGACTAAATCTTTATTTCGCCTTCAACAACTTAAAAAGACGCTCAGTTAATCCGTTCCCACAAGCAGTAACAGGAAGACCTGTAGGGGCAAGAATTTGAAAAATCGGCCTGTGGATCTATCTTTTTTTTAGCTGCACACATCCTAAAAATTTATGTATTTCAATCATTTGCAACATTTCACACTATCATCCGCAACATTCGACCCCCCTGTTTCAGACGAGATGACAATAGATTTACACTACTAAATCAGCGATTGAATTGCTGTATATGAAAAAAACACTGCTTTATGAAGCAATTATAACCAATTCACTATTAAAAACCGAATTTATGCCAAACATTAACGATTTTAGTTCTTTTTACTACCGACGCCGATTTGTAGTGGCTCTTTCGCTGATTCTTTTTTGCTTTTCACAAACAAAACTAAGTGCCCAAACCTATGGGAATGTAGCCTTTGGGGGAGGTGGTTTTATAACAGGGATCATAAGTCATAAAACATCAGGCGATGTTTACTGTCGCACCGATGTTGGAGGTGCTTACCGTTGGGAGCCCGCAAATTCAAAATGGATTCCTTTGCTCGATTGGAATTCTGAGGATGAAACAACATACCAGGGAGTGGAAGCTCTGGCGCTGGATCCTCAGAATGCAAATAATCTGTATCTATTTTGCGGGACTGATTACTTTAATGGCGGAAAAACAGCCATTTTAAAATCCACGGATAAGGGAAATACATTTTCCATAGTGGAGGTAACTTCACAATTTAAGACTCACGGAAATTCTTTGGGAAGGGGTAATGGCGAACGTCTGGCTGTGGATCCTAATAATAGCAGCATCCTTTTTTGCGGAACACAAGCAAATGGTTTGTTTAAAAGTACCAACGGAGGATCCAGTTGGACACAGGTCTGGAGTGGAGTAACAACAACAAGCAATGGAAACGGGATATGCTTTGTAGTGTTTGATCCTTCCAGTGTTTCGGGTGGAGTTACCCAAACTATTTATATCGGAGTTTCCCGCACGGGAGGTAATAATATATACAAAAGTACGAACGGCGGCAGCACTTTTACTGCAATTCAGCCCGATAATTCATTTATGCCCCACAGGGCTGTTTTATCAGCTGATAATTCTACTTTATATGTAACAATGGCAGATTCTGAAGGTCCATCGAATGGCAACAGCGGAAGAGTTTACAAACTTGCTACTGCTACAGGAGCATGGACCAACATTACTCCCAATGGGAACAATTACCCTTATGGAGGGGTAAGTGTTGATCCAACAAATAAAAACAGGGTCATTGTTTCGACGGTTAACGTTTGGAATAACAATCAGTTTGGGGCCACATGGGGAGATTTTATTTTCTTATCTACCGACGGAGGAAGTACCTGGACCTCAAAGTTGACGTCCACAAGCACCATGAACACTAATGGCATCGGTTGGATCGCTGGCCGTGGAATACATTGGGCAGATTGCATTGACTTTGATCCGAAAAATACAGCAAAAGTAAGGGTTATGTCGGGGAATGGACTTTTTACCTCCGATGATATCAATGCATCCACCCCTTCCTGGAAATTTGATGTAAAAGGACTGGAAGAAACGGTACCCCTTGACCTTATAAGCATTCCCGGTGGTCCTTTGATCATTGGAGTAGGAGACCAAGCGGGGGCGTTGTACACTGATATTAATGCCTATCCGGGCCAGATTATGACTCCTGCTGCCAGTTCTAACAGTGGCTTAGCGTATGCCGCAAACAGCACTAGTAAAGTGGCAAGGGTTACAGATAAAATATATTACTCTACCGATCAGGGAGCAACCTTCCCAACATCGGCTACCATTAATGGTTCTTATGGAAAAATCGCATTGTCTGCAGATGGGAATACGACACTGCATTGTCCCGGAGGAAGTAGTACCACTTATTATTCAACCAATAATGGCACAACATGGACAAGTACAGGAGTTACTAATGTTCAGGATGCTTGTCCACAAGCAGATTACGTTAACACCAATAAATTTTATATCTATAATCCTGGTAGCGGACAACTCTTAGTAAGTACCAATAAAGGTGTAAGTTTTACCGCCTCATCATCCAATCCTGGCTCAGGTGGTTCAGTTCGGGCAAGGTCTGTTCCCGGTAACGAAGGACATGTGTGGATAGCGCTGTCGAATGGATTAAAGTATACTACAAATAATGGAACCTCATGGACAACTGTTCCCAATGTTACTTATTGCAAAGCGGTTGGATTTGGTAAAGCTGCAACGGGAGCTACTTATCCCGCTGTCTATATTTGGGGAACTGTTAGTGGAGTTAAAGGTATTTTCCGTTCTACAGACCAGGGCACTTCCTGGACACGAATAAATGACGATGCCCATGAGTGGGGAGGCGTGGGGAACGGTAATTTTGTAATGGGCGATATGAACGTATATGGCCGGGCATATATGGGTACAGTGGGACGAGGTCTGGTTGCTATCGAATCGGGTGGCGGCAGCTGTACTCCTACTGCCATCACTCCATACGTTCAGATTAATGGTGGTTCATGGCAACAAACTGCAACAGCTACTGTGGCACAGGGAGGCTCGGTGATGTTTGGACCACAACCTGTAACCGGAGGATCATGGAGCTGGACCGGGCCGAATAATTTTAGTGCCACTACGCGTGAAGTGACCCTTTCAAATATCCAGGCCAACCAGGCAGGGAACTATGTGGCCACCTACACCAATAGCGGAGGATGCCAGAGCATGCAGACCTTTAACGTTACCGTGACTGGGTCCATACTGAGAGAATACTGGACAGGCATTAGCGGAACTACTATTAATAGCCTGACCTCCAACACCAATTATCCAAACAATCCTACAGGTAAGGGGCAGATCACCAGCCTGGAAGGCCCGACAAACTGGGCGGATAACTACGGAACCAGGATTCGCGGATATATCCATCCCACCGCAAGCGGAAGCTACACTTTCTGGGTAGCGGGAGATGACTATACGGATTTGTATCTGAGCACCAGCGCCAACCCGTCCAGTAGCTCCAGGATAGCTTATGTGAATGGGTGGACCGATTCGAGACAATGGACTAAGTACAGCACACAGCAATCCACTACCATTAACCTGGTTGCGGGGCAAAAATACTATATTGAGGTCCTTCAGAAGGAAGGCAGTGGTGGAGATAATGTGGCAGTAGCCTGGCAGGGCCCCGGCATTTCACAACAGGTAATCGCCGGAAGCTATCTCTCTCCGTTCGTTCCGGGAGGTGACAGTACTTTGGTTGCCAGAATATCACAGGTACAAGTAATGGAAGCCAACATTACTAAGGATGCTGTTAAACTATATCCGAACCCCGCCAGTGAGGGAAGGTTTACGATCCTTCTTCCGGAATTTTCCGGGAAAGCGGTCGTAAGCATTTATGATAACCAGGGCAGAATGCTTTACGAAAAGATCGTTCAAGGCGTTAACAAGATAGAGATCCATTCACGGCTAAAGGCAGGGTTCTACATTGTCAAGGTAAATTCGCAAGCATTTAGTTTTACTAAAAAGCTCATTGTTGATTGATAAATCTTTTGCCAGATCCTGGGAATGCTTTACAGAAAGCGTTCCCGATTTCCGGCATAGTGTAATTGATGTCATCATTGCTGGTTAGTGATATCTTATCTCTGCGGATAAAGGTTCGGTAAAACAACGAGGTTTTAAACACCACAAGTATAAAGGAGATAATAAATAGCAATCCGGAATTTGATGTCTATCATGATTCCTGTTTTAATAGGCAAACGGTCAAAAGCAATACTGAGGCCTGCAACATGTTTGCAGGCCCAGTTATTTCTTTTGCCATCCAGGTTGCGATAGATATCCGGAAGAACACGTGTACCGCGCCTTTTTTTCAGGACGGACTTCAACTATAGAATTCATTCATCAAATAGAAGAATCGTCTGATCCGCGGACCTGGTTCGGCGAATAGCCGTACTGTTTTTTAAAAGCAAACGAAAAATGCGACAAATCCTCAAAGCCTGTATCCAGGTAAACTTCTGAAGGTTTTCGTTTGTGTTCTGTTAATTGGTAACGGGCCAGTTCCAGGCGCTTCCTGGTCAGCCATCGGCCGGGTGAACTGCCAAATGCCTGTTTAAAATCTTTCTTGAAGGTGGTTAAGCTTCTACCGGTCAGGTAACCGAATTTCTCCAGCGGCAGGTTGAACTGAAAGTTTCGTTCCATAAAGGTGACCAGGTCCAGTTTGCCGGGCGCTTCAAAATGTCCGAGCAGGCCGTCGGTTGCGGGATCTATGGTGCGCAAAATGCGGATGGCTTCTTCCACTTTAAAATTTGCGATATCGGCAGGTAGCGTATCGGCGAGTTTGAAATAGGGCTCCAGGGAGTTGAACAGGCTTTCCAGTAAAGGATGATCTTTATAGATCAGCGGCTCGTTTCTCAGTGGCACTAAAGGTCTAATGCCCTGGTAATGATGCTTGAGCCGGTCCTGCCGGAAGATAACCGAGATGGCTACACAAGGTATCCCATTGAGGGGTAGTTTGCTCATCCGTGCCAGCTGGTCGCGCGGAAAGAGGACGGTATCGCCGGCAAGGAAACGAAAGCTGCGGTCGGCGGCGGCAATTCGCACCTCTCCGGAGATCACGCGCACCAACGCCGGGTACGGCAGCATCAGCTCCCGGCTGTAATGGGCTTCCTTTTTACACGATACGAATACTTCAGCAACCTCCATGACGCAATTTACAACAAATTCAAACGGATTAAACTCTCTGCTGCCGCAAGGATGGCCTCTTTTGGCGAACGCGGTGACCAGCCCAGCTGCTTAATTGCTTTAGCACTGGTGAGGTTCATCGGGATACCCAGTAAAGGGATCATGCTTTTGACCATGGGGTCTTTCAGGGCCGCTATTCGCAGCGCGATATTCGGTAGTTGTTTAACCTTTACCCTGGCAGCCGCCTCACCCAGGTTTTCTTTCAATATACGGGCCACCTCGACCAGCCAGATGCTTTCGCCGCCGGTGGCGATGAAGCGCTCCCCTCTGGCTTTAGGATCAACCATGGCGCGCAGGTGCAGATCGGCGACATCGCGCACATCCACAAAACAAGCATTTATCTTCGGGCAGCCGGGCATTTTGCCGCTCAGCAGGTTTCTGACCAGGTAGATGGAATGTGAATAGTCTGGTCCCAATACCTGGCCCATCACTGCTGCCGGATTAACGGCAGAAAGTTCCAGGCTGCCGCCTTCCTTAGCTATAAAATCCCAGGCGGCTTTCTCTGCCAGCGTTTTGGATTTCTGATAAGCCGGTGCATGGGTAGTATCCGTCCAGAAGGTTTCGTCATAAGGTGCGGCTTGTTTAGGATGTCCGTAAACGATGGCCCCGATGGCTGAGGTGAGTACAACACGCGATACGCCGGCATCCCGTGCTGCCCGCAGTACCCGAAGTACGCCTTCACGGGCGGGGATGATCATTTCATCCTCGTGCTTGAAATCTAACTTGGGTGTTGGCGACGCAACATGCAGCACGTAGGTACAGTCTTTTACCGCTTCTTCCCAATGAGCGTCGCTGGACAGGTCAGCCTGAATAAGGGTCAGCCGGTCGTCTGCTTCCACACCGGCTTCGCGGAGCATGGCTCTAACAGCCGCCTCCCTGTTTAAGTCACGAAGGGTCGCCCTTACCCGATACCCGGCATTTAATAGTTGTAATATGCAATGCACGGCAATGAAACCCGCGCCGCCGGTTACCAGCACTAATTTTTCCGTATTGGAATTGGTATTCATATTCTTTCTTATTATGAACCAAAATTCGGAATAAATTCGGCGGAGCGTTTTGTTCAAAAGACGCAATTATTTTGTTTAAAAGGCGGACTTTAATTGTGCTTGTTAATAACAGGTATTCATAGAAAGCCTGATCAAAGTATTACGAAAATACCGGGGCCAACCAGGGCGTCGGCCGCTTTACCTCACTTTTATTTATTTACAGCTGCAGACCATGCAATAGCCTGCTGCAGCAGTTTCCGGAAATTAGGATTGGAGTAACCGGAGGGACCATGCCCCAGTTGTATGTAAATAACATCGGAATTCTCGTAATGATTGATCCACGCAAGATAGTGCATGCTTTTAGGATGCGAAGTGCTTAGCAGCGGTCTGACCTGCGGCAATATTTCAGCGCCGCCATATACCTCATCCACTATTTCAAAATCGCTGATGCCTCGTGTCACGGGGTGATTGTTGTCTTCCACTTTCACCGGGATACTCACATCATGCTCGTAACTGGCTTTCAGGGTGTCTCCATTGACCACTACGGGACGGGTATGGTATTGCCCGCCAACGATCTTTATGAACTCCGGCCAGTTTTGATATGACACCAGTGCATGATGGAGAAAGATCATGGATGTTCCTTTTTTCAGCAAGCGGATATAGGCCTCCTGCTCAGCGGGGGAAATGGGATCGAACATATCGTAGAATACCAGCACATCATATTTACTTACCTCGGGCGAGGCGATCAGCGCATTAGCCTGTGGCTGCACGAGGGTGTCGTAATTGATGAAAGGGATGGAATCAAAAACGTTGTAGAAAGGTGCGCGTTGAAAACCATGTCCACCGGTGACGACAAGGACTTTGAGCTTATGCTGCTGCGCAAAAGAAGGAGTGAGATATCCAGTGAGCAGGAACAGGAATGCTATGCCGGGAAAGAAGGGTACTTTTTGCATATAGTTAAATTACAAATTTCTCCCTTTTTTCAATGCCCCTCCGTTATTCTTTCATTGGATCTGCCGGAAATATTTGTGCGCCGCTTCCAGCTTTAGGCCCATAATTCTCCCAATTGCCTGGGTCATCCCCTTTGCGGCTATCAAATTCCAGTTCCTGGATGGTGACCGTTATTGTTCCGGGTATTAAGCTGTTGTCTTTTTCCCGCTCGGCGTTGGGTCCTCCCTCTCTCGTATAGTGTGCATTTGCCTTGTAGCTTAAGGTTTTATTTTCACTCCATACCATTTGTTCGCCGGTTTTCTCTGCTTCACGCAACTGACCGGTGTTGGACTTATTTTTCGCAGGCGCCAGGTTGTTATCGCTGCTTTTTCCGCCCAGCTTTTCCGTCAGCAAGTGAGCGGATATAAAACGATCTGGATCTTTATCGCTATGATTGTAGAGCCTATTCAAATGTTTTACTGCGTTCATTGGTGATACGGAGGGCTCCCCGGTGGCGCCATTGATAGATACTTTGGCTTCCGCCTGTTCACCTACCTGGTGTTCGTCTATCATTTTCACATCAAAGTCTTCTATAAGGGTTTGGGGCCGCGGCGTTAATAGTGCCTTAAGCGGAGTTTCGCTCAACCAGGTACCACCGGTCCGGACCAAAGCACTTGCTTTCGCTGGCAGTTCCTCAATTGCTTTTCTTTTTTGCTGAGTATTTCTGATGCTTTCTATGTCTAATACGGCCTGGCGTAAAATGTGCAGGTCACTGAACAGCCGTTCTTTATCGGTGTCACTCATGTTATTCAGGTTCGCGATGGCCTGCCCGAACAAGGTCTTGAATAGTTGCTGAAACCTGAGCTGTGGCCCTGTGGTCAGGGCGTTGTATGCCCCCTGGATTTGTAGATTTGTTACTTTTCCCGGCTGTTCTTCCTTTTTTTGCTGACCAGGCCTTACGCCCATTCTTGCAAGATCCTGCTTTATACCGGTTATCGTTGAAGTTTCATTACGTATGGTTTGCTGCAGTTTCTTTTTAAGCGTAGATTGAATAGCCAAAGCTGGTTTTTCTTTCGCTTTTTTTCCTTTCGCTTTTGCTTCTTTAGTCTTTGCTCCTTTAGCTCTTGTATTCTTTTCGACCCTGCGCGCGATCTCATCTGCTGCTTCTTTTAAACGTTGTTCAGCGCCTCGTAGTTCTATCATTTTTTCACGTATCTGGTCTAACTGCCAGTGCTGTTTGCCTTCAAGCCCGCTGAGCCCATTTAGTATATCGTCGGCAGGTAATAAAGCACTGGAAGAGGACTGTGAAGCAGATGACAGAGAACTACTACTGCTGCTGCTGTTATTGTTGTTATTGTTTATAAATGGATCGAAGGAGCTGGCAGTTGTAGCTTTAGATCCGCTCATAGCAATCTGTTCCAATTCCTCTACGCCAGCCAAAAAATCATCATCTACCATTTCAAAACCATACTCCGGTGGAGCAGGAATACCTTCACTTTTAAAAGGATCGGCTACTGGTTCATCCGGCCCGGGTTTATGCCTTTTGGTGGCTTGTGCTGATTCTTCCGCCTCAACTTTTTTGTTTTTACGGGACAAGCTTTTTAGCTTGCCCGCCTCTTCCAGCAGCATTGCTATTTCAGATTCAGGGTTGTCTGACGGTTGCCGGTTTGCCCATAACGTTGCGATCTCGTCGGCGGTTTCGTTCTTTTGCGGAGATGCTATTCGTTGAATCACTTCATCTCTGCTAAGTTGCATGATGTCATCCCTGTCTGCAGGGTCAATTACTCTCTGGATCACCGGTGCGCCCGGTGCTGGTTTGTTCATCTTTTTGAAAAAGGGAACGGGCTCCGCTACCGGCCCATCGTCCTGCGGACCTTTAAAAAAAGAGGATTGCTGAAGCGAAGGATCGTGATGAGTATTATAGACTGGGGTATTGCCGGTACTGGCCTTAGGGCTTTCATGTTGCATAGGGGAGGGAGTGTTACCCTAAGATATGTAATAGCCCGTTAATGGAATTTTCCAAATTAGCTACTTCCGGTTTAATGGCTGGAGCATATCATCCCGCGCTGCTTTGCGCTTTAGGTACTAATGTAAAATGGAGCCCGGGGCTTAGTCCTAAATTGATCTTCACAGAGCGGAATTTAAATGTGCCGAGGGCTACTTTATCCTGGAAGCTGTCTGCTGTTATCAGCATTTTTACTATAGGGGCTAAAAACTTATTTTCTTTGTGGAGATCAAGAATCTCCTTTTTTTTCTCCGCCGAGGTGTCTTTGAGCTTCTGGAAGTGGAAGGTAAAGGAGGGGGGAATGCTGATGTTGAATTCTATTTCCGATGTTTTAAAGCCTATTTCTTCTATGATGGGAGACAACGCAATGAGGTCGCTGGTGTATTGAGCATACATGTTGGCGCTTGCTTCGGTAAAACCGGAGAATTTATCAGCGAGCGTTTCAAGGTTTAGCATGTTTCCCATACTGTCGATCATGGTATCCTTGACGTCGGTGATCTTCCGGGTCATTTTGTTGAGGATGTCTTTCATGGTATGATGGTTAGTGAGGGTAAATATAATAGATGGCTGTGTTAATGCAGGTAGTATGATAACTACTGTTGTCGTCGTATTATTTCTACATCTGGTATTTTGAAAATATATTTATTAAGTTTTGTAACTTATCAGAGATATTTTTGTTATTTCCCAACCCATCCCCAATTTTATGAAAACTATGTTTGCCCATTGGCAGTATACCTGCCTGATTCCCCTTCTCTGTTTATTCGCATGTATTAAAGACCAGGATGCCTCTGTTGAAAATCTCCTGGTCATTAATGTGGACCAGGACAATGCCATTGCAGCCTGGAGCTACCGTGAAAAGTGGCTGAAGGCGGACAAAGAACAGCGAAAGCCCTTTGGTTCATTATTGTCGGTGTATATGGCAAGCCATTATCTGAATGATATGGCCAGCGCATTGAGATACCATTACGGCACCCCTCCGGCTGAGGCTTTAGCGCTTGCCTGGGGCGGGCTGGACCGGACAAGTGCCTGGAATAGTTTGCCAGCAGCGACAAAGACGAGCTCCCTGGATATCCAGCGCGACCATCGATACAGCGCTAAAGGGAAGCCCTGCTCACGTTGAAGTATTTTTTATCATGCAAAAAGGCCATCCAATAATTAAAGGGTGGCCTTTTCGTATGATATAGACACCACAGGACAGTTAACCCACTTATTCTTTTTAAATTCCTCTGTCAACCAGGATTTCCTCATGAAAACCAATGCCAGATAGTTCACGTTAAGGCCTTTATCTCATTTCCATAACCATCAACCCTCAAATTTCAAACCTATGAAACACACAACGTTTCCATTTGTAAGGAATTACCTGTTCCTCTTGATCTGTATGTTGTCCGGCATCCACCTGGCCAGTGCCCAGGCGGTGCTTTACACTGACATCAACTATGGCGGAACGGCCGTATCGTTCCCCGTCGGTAATTACAGGCTCGCAGATATGAATGCAGCCGGATTTCCGGATGATGCCGTCTCTTCCTTTACCTTACCCGCCGGGTACCAGCTAACCTTTTATGCAGACGACAATTTTAGCGGGAAAAGTTTTACTGCTGCGGCTTCCTTATCATGGATCGGTA
>Ga0102590_1001362_pt1 | contig 37601 bp, 41 predicted proteins | sample AraplaMF_Col_mMF_FD_76859 | JGI IMG/M metagenome (GOLD analysis project Ga0102590, IMG submission 76859) | Arabidopsis root microbial communities from the University of North Carolina, USA - plate scrape MF_Col_mMF | ecosystem: Host-associated > Plants > Roots > Endosphere | place: USA... | reverse complement strand
AAGAGTGGCTTTCAGCCGTTGGAAGTGAAATTCCGGAACTTCAGATTGCGGAGGAATATGAGCATTTTTATCTTATGCTCCAAGCCGCTACTTTTGGGGCGGGAGTCGCCATGGCCCCCAAATATCTGGTTCAGCGAGAGATCGATGCAGGACAACTTGTTCCTCCCTTCGGTTTCATCCTCGGGCCACACAGATTGCAGTTATGGATCGCTCATCACCTCCGGCAAAATCCCGGCGTTAAAACCTTGGCCGGATGGATTAAAGCGAAAATGGCAGAGGCTGCTTGATCGTCCATTGAGGGCCAACGTTCTCTGTTGCAGACCCGACGCAACACCCGCCGCCTTGATGGGATTCGAACCGTCGCATTCTCCATCGAAGAGAGCTGTCACACTGGATTCCTTAGTGAAAATTTCGGCTCTTCACCTTCAGCGTATCGCTATGAAGATCCGGCACGAAAATGTCCCTCGGCTTGACCGCCGGCGCTCGATCCCGCGAATCCTGGCCGCCCGGCGAGCCATGGGCGAACTCGTCGCCGCGGCCCGTCGGCAGCTTGAACTCCCCATCACGATCCGCCAAGGCGGATAGGTCGCCCGACAGATCGAACAGTTGCTGGGCGATGAGGTGCACGACCTCCCCTTCCCGCTGGATCCGGCCATTGATCGCCATCATGCTTGATCCGAGCACAATGCGCCGACGCCGCTCGAAGAGCTTCGGCCAGACGACGACGTTCGCCGGACCGGTCTCATCCTCGATCGTCAGAAACATCACGCCTTTTGCCGATCCTGGCATTTGACGGACGAGAACGAGGCCTGCGGTCATCAACCAACGGCCATCTCTAGCCAACATGGCTTCTCCGCAGGTGACGATGCTTCGAGCGGCAAGGTCCTTGCGCAGGAATGCGATCGGGTGCTCGCGCAGGGTCAGACCAGTATGGCTGTAGTCCTGGATGACGTTGTGCCCATCAGTCATCTGCCGGAGTGCGACATCCGGCTCCTGCTGCTCGGCGATCGTCTTCATCGCGCGCTCGGCCGCGGCAACAAAGAGCGGCAGCGGCTCGTCGCGCAAAGCTTTGATCGCCCACAGCGCGTCTCGTCGCTGAAGTTCGAGCGATGGCAGGAAAGCATCGGCCTCCGCGAGTTCGACCAACGATGCTGCCGGAACGCTCGCGCGCCGCCACATATCATCGACGCTATCGAAGAGCTGATCGGCACGGGCGGCCACGATGCGTGCCGCATCGACTGCGGCCAGTCCACGCACAAGTCGGCGGGAACAGATAGAGAACATCCGCATTTTGATCGACATGATGTCGGCCGCCAACACGACCTTGAAAGGAGCCGTGAACGATGACTGCTGCCCGCGAACGGGTGATTTCCGACCTGCGCGAGCGCATTGCCTCGGTGGAGGGCGTGTCCGCCAGAAAGGCTGGCTGTCTTTCCTTCGGCGTGCCGGAAATCGATGCGGTCCTGCCAGGAGGTGGCCTTGCCTACGGCGCCCTGCATGAATTTGCCGGCGGCGGGGCGAGTACGGTGGATGGTGCAGCGGCAGCACTTTTTGCGGCGGGGATCGCAGACCGACCGGGCTGCCTATTCCCGGCTGACCCGTCTTATCACGCTCGGCAAGTCGCGCGGCGGCAAGAACAACTGCATCCTTCACTGGGACGACGTCATCGCCTATGCCGAAGTCATGATCGGCATTCTGGTGCCGGATCTGCCGGATGACGCCTTTGGGATCCAGCTGCGCAAGATGGCCGAGCTGTTGGGCGATCACGCCTATGTGTCGCTCTGTCTTCGTCGTCGCCAAAACGATCAGCTGCGGCTGCATGAGATTTCCAATCTTGCGGCCCGGTTCAAGGTGAAGACGGTCGTCACCAATGACGTCCTTTTCCATGAACCAGGCCGCCGGCAGTTGCAGGACATTGTCACCTGCATTCGCACCCGCACGACGAGGTCGGCTTCGAGCGCGAGCGCCATGCCGATCGCTAGCTACCGCGAGGCGCTAGCACGAACGGTGGAGATCGTCGCGAGAGCCAAGTTTTCGCTTGAGGAGCTCACCGATCAATATCCGGAGGAGGCGATCGTGCCGGGCAAGGACGCCCAGGCCTCGCTCGAGCACTATGTTTGGCAATGCATTCCCGATCGTTATCCAGAAGGCATGCCACCAGACGTTCTGCCGGCGCCTGATCAATAAGCAGCTTGATCCGCGCGACTTTGTCTCGCACCGCTTGATCGGATCGTGTCAGGGTCAAACTCTGAAGCGGTAGGCGCGGACTTTGTCAAATTGCCTTTTCCATCGAAAACGAAGATCTCATCGGCCACCTCGAAAACAGCTTCACGGTGGCTGGCGGCAATCACGGTCGGCACATAGGCCCGTATCGCAGCGATTATTTCGTGCTCGCTCTGTAGGTCGAGCGCGGAAGTCGGCTCATCCAGGACGATAATCTGCGGTCGTCTAAGGAGCGCTCGACCGATTGCGATTCTCTGACGCTGCCCCCCCGACAGTTCCTTCCCTTGCGTGCCAACGACCATATCCAGAATTGGCCCGGCGCTCACGTCTCTCAGCTCATCGAGTTTCAAGCGCGCAACCACGTCCTTCAGGTCGTGCTCACTGATCGACGCGCCGGCACCATAGGACAAATTCTCACGAAGAGTTCCGGAGAAAACCAGAGGATTTTGGGGCACGACGGCGACGTGTTCCAGGACCTTTTGAGAGCCGATCCGGGCAACGTCTAGGCCATTGAATTGGATTTGGCCTCCAGATGGCCGGATCAAGCCCAGCAGCGCATTCAGCAAGGTTGTTTTTCCGGAACCCGACGCGCCCGAGATTGCGTAGAACCTATCTGCACGGAACTCGAACGAAGCATCCTGAAGAATAACGCGGTCCTGTTGCCTGATATCAAGGTATTCACCCGCGAATCCTCGTGACGAACCATTGGCTTTCGCATCCTCCTCCAAGAGGTCGGCGCTCTCCTTCGGCATGTCGAGATAACGGAACCCGCGGTCCAGAGCGATGTAACTGCGTTCGAGCTGGAGCAGCGACCCGACGATCATTGTGAACGGCCCGGTAATCTGGACGACATATCCGACGACCAATACATAGTCACCGACATTGCTCAAGCTGGATTGCGTATAGTACACGGTGTAAAGCGTGAATATCAGCAGCACGGCGCCTACACAAACTGACTGGAACGCCAATAACCAGCCCATCTGCCTGTTGGAGTTAATGATTGTGTCGACATTGTTTTTCTGAAGGATATTCAGCGAGTCGCGTTCCCGATCGTAGGCGTTGTTGATCTTGATGTCGTACAGTGCGTTCAACCGCTCGCTGAGATATCTTGAGATCGCGTTTTGCGCTTCGTACATGTTCGAGTGGATCGATCTCGTCTTCTTGGCGACCCAATAGGAGATCCAGAACAGCACGGCCATCGCCGCCGTAAATGTGGTCGCGAACAGTAAATCCATTACACCCCAAAGGATGCCGAATACGAAGGCCACCTGGAAGAGCACAGGAAGCAAAACCCAAAATATTGAATGGCTTATGAGGCTGAAACTGCTCTCGCTGCTCTTGATATCTGCTAGAACCCTTCCGCTATCGAGCGTAATCTGCTGTTCGTGCGGGAGTTGAACAATGTGCTGATAGATGCCGCGGTTGATTGCGGCATCGCATCGAGCCAGAACCGCTGCGGATAGCGTCCCCTTAAGAAACTCAAAGACTTTGGTGCTGGTCCAAACGACAGCATAAGCGCCGGCGGCAAGGAATACGAGGTAGGCGCCTCTTTCCTGCGGCGGCAGGCTCATAAGATTGATTGTCCATCGGAGCAGGTATGGAACAGCCATCCCGGCCGCGCTTAAGGCCAACGAGAACAAGGACACCAGGCCGAAATGTAACGGAAATCCATTGTACTCTTTTTTGACCAGGGTCAGAGCGCGCTGATAAGGTATCAGCCAATCGTTCTTGAATGTCTCAAGCAATCTGTTCATGTTCAACCTTATATGGCTAAAAGTGTTGGCATCCGGTGCGGAAGCGAAGGATCGTCGCCGATCACTTGACCCCCAACTTCAATCCACGCATGCGCCAGGAAGTCGTATCGCTGAACGCCGATCTTGAAATCGACGTTTACACGGGCGGAGAGCAGATACATTGATGCCGCCAGCGACGCTTCCAAGCATTGGTGTCTGAACGGAAGACACCTTGCGCAGAGGGCGACCATATCTGCGGCGATCTTGGCTTTTTCGATAGCATGGGCAGTCTGTACAACGTCTCTGGAAAGGGCGGTCTTTTTGAGCTGGCGCAGCTTCTGTAGAGCGCCGTGCAGGCCGTGCCTCTTCAGCATCCAATAGCTGCGAGCGATCGCGAATGCTATTGCCGGAAACGCCCTCAGTTCACGCTGGTCGCTTCGAAACCGCGAAGTGGACCTCCATTCATAGTTGTCGATGCCGAAATCGGCGCTGCTAACCGTCGATACGAATTGGTGGCCGCCGGTTCTTGCGTGAAGAAGCCCGCGGTTCAGAAACATCGCGGCGCCATCCGGATCGGATTCGCAATCGGCAAGTATCAGCGACAGCCGCTCGCTCCACTCCCTGTCCAAAACGACGTACCGGTCTCGCACCTCGTCCAGCAGTATGTACTCGTCGACCAGCAGCAGGTGATGTACGTGCTCTGCAAAACCAAATTGCATCCGGATGCCCAACTATTTATAGATTGAGAGCGCGAGGAGCTCTGCCGATATAATTCTCAAAAGCGCGCTGCTAAATCCGCCCACGCCGAGCGAACTTGTATCGATCATGTTAAGTATGGCCTGCTCTTCTAGGAAACCGGATCTGGCGAGAACTCCGTTCAGTATTAGATCGGCGATCCATTTTCTTTTGAGTTTTAGCGAACGTTGGAACGCGCTGGTTATTTGACCTTTGTCGCTTCTCAGGATCGCGGTGTCGTTGTATCTGCGAAGAAGGGACTCACGAAATGGAAGCCTCGTATGTTTTTCGTTGAATAGCTCATGGACTGGAAAGCGAGAGCACGCCGCCAGAAATCTGCCCTCGGTGAAGGGGTGTCGAACACGAACACCATGTTGAGGCGTGATCGACAGAGAGTTTTCGTAAACGGCCCTGCGGATTGTCCGGATATGTTGTTCCTTGGCGGGTATCCGCTTGTTGCGGGAGCTTGTTTCTCCGCGTCCGATCGAAGAGATCATCTGGAGATCACGTTTGAAGGGCAACGGGTACCCGTTTGAATATTGCCTTCTCGCAACTGATCGGAAGAGGCTACCCAATATTTGCGGGAAACTTATCGAATATAGCCTCGAATATTCCCTGGCTTTCCTAAGCGCATATGCGATCCCATTTTGACCAAAAGCGTCAATGAGGACAGAGGATGGCAATGGGTCGAAGAACAGGTGATCTCCACCATGCCCGTTCAGGACGCAGATATCTTTCGCAGATGTTTTTTCCTTCAGGAGGTCGAACTTGTAATTTAGGAATTCCGCAAACGCCATGCTGGTCGACACACGCGGCGGTAATTCGACAGCGTTTGGAACGCTGAGCAAGAGACCGGGGTCTACCGTGATGACTTCCTGGCGAATGCCCAAACGGCTGCATAGGTTTTGCGAATACTGCAGGTCCTGATGCGCGCTTCCATTTGGGTCATACCACGTGACAGCGAGAATGTTTTTGGGGTTCTTCACCGCCTTTGCGGCAAGTAAAATCGCGGTGGAGTCGGTGCCTCCGGAAAGCTGAACGATAGGCTGCTCTATATTGCGGATCAAGCTCTCAACGGTTGCCTCGAATGTTTCGGCGATATCGTCTCGCTGTTCAACGTCATCCGAAAAAGCATCTGCGGAATAGATAAGGCGGATATTGCCTCCGTCCGGATGTATCTCGACCGTCGAGCCGGCAGGCAAAGTGCTAACGTTTTCCAGCAGCGTTCCGAATTCGTACTCCACGACGCCTAAGCAATCTTTGAGCAGAGAATCGGCGCTGATTCCGGGCCTATGACGCGCCATGACGTCCGATAGAGAACTGTATATCGAGATACCGCCCTCATCGCTGTGGATGTACACCCTGGCATCGGAGCCGAAAGCATTCGTTATTACTATACGCTGATCGGTTACCCCTATGGACGCGCCGGTACTCTCGCCTTGGATATCAGCGGTATTAAATGCTAACGCGTCATCCTTTTTCGTGAAGGACAGCTTCTGCACTTGAAGCCGCCCGTCTCCGGCGCATATCCGCAGCGGCCCCATAAAACGTGATCTGTACATTGGCAGGAATCTCGTAGCGGATCGCCGTGGCGATGTAATTTCCGCCTGTATTCGGCGGTGTCCTAGTCCAGATGATGGACTTTCCGCTCACGCTAGAAGACCGGATGAGCGGAAAGCTAATTGCGTTACTAAGGAAGCAAATCAGAATCTAGGTCACCAGGTATTCGGGCACCATGGTACGAAGTAACCTTCGCCGCACCAATCGTCGTCCCCGGGGCCGGTAAGATCTCTGTAGACAGCATAGCTTCCTTCAACAATGGCGCCGCCGCCTTGCCCATTCGTGAAGCGTGACGCCGGCAGTTCCAGTATTTCCTGATTTAAACGTCTGGTAGATTGAATCGACATTTTCGTTCCTTGGACATCCGTGAACAATCGATGAGGCGAGCGACGAACTCCGGCCTCGGTGGTGGCAAACTGTGTCCTGCAGTTGCATTTTTATTGGTATTAAACCTGAATCAAATAATCAAGTTAATTTTATCCTCTCGCCATGAATTTTCGATCCGAAGTGACGCGCTCATCGACTACATGTTGACGCCGCGGGATGTTGAAAACAGATTTGATTACTTTCATTCAAGACGGCTGCCCACGGCCACGGTCGCGCCGGGCTCTATTCCGGCCGCTCCGCCGTGGCCGTGTTGCAGCGATCAGCTTTTTGACGTGATAGCCCTACCCTTTGGATTTTTCATGCAACGCGACTGAACTCGGGATGGCCAAGTTCAGTCATCCGGTTGAGAACTCGGACGCCGATTTTTGCTTCGGTCTTCTGATTGTCGAGGTTCCTGGCTTTGAGTTTCGGCCCAATGACCGTCTTCCATCGGCCCATTTGGGTCTCTACCCGGCTGCGCTGATTGTAGCCGGTGGATATCTGCCAGGCCATCCGGCCCTTGGTCTCGATTTCATGCCGGTCGCGAACCGTCGGATTGAGCGCTGATTGAGAACTGGCAACGGCGGTCTTGGGAGGCGGGATAATGACCTCGACGATCTCACCAGGGCGTGTCGTCAGAAGATCACGGGTCGCCGCGCCATCATAGGCGCCATCGGCGATAAACTTGCCGACCTTTCACCTTGATCTTGTGCTTGTTTTCCAACCATTCGCCTCCACCAAAGACCTTCAGACCGGTGCTGTCCACCACCAGATGAACCGGCCTCCAGCAGGCCGTTCGCCGCCGCACTGGCGGCAAAGCCAGTCCCTTGCTCCGGCGCGACAGGGTGGAGAAATCCGGCACGGCAATTTCAACTCCCATCAGCGCCGCGATACTGCGCATCAGGCCTTGGGTTTGACGCAAAGGCAATTCGTAAACAACACGCACGGTCAGGCACATCGTAATCGCCAGGTCCGAGTATTTCGGCTGGCCGCCACGAGACGTCCGGCGCTGGGCCGACCATTGAGAAAGCGCCTCATCGCTCACCCAGACAGTCAAATCACCACACTGGCGAAGGCTTTCATTATAAGCCGCCCAGTTCGTGACCTTAAACTTCTGCTTGGCTATCTTGTGCCTGCGGTCTTCATTGAACTTATGCGGCATCCAAATATCCTGGGACCAAAAACGGTCGCCTGGTATCAGATCCGCGCCGATCCACGCAACACGGCCCAGTTGGGCCATGGCTCCGATCCCGGCGCATCGGCGGACCAATCACTCCGGCTTCAAGTTAGGCCGTACCAGGTCCCGCGACCCGCTCCATGAAGGGTCAGATGCCCCTGCTCGGTCAACACCCGAAGATGATCCTTGACGGTGTTGCGGCTTGCGCCTGTGGCCTTGGCCGCGTCCATCACCGTAACGCGCCCGCGCTCACGCGCAAGTTCGAGGATCGAGACCGACAACTCCGGCAGGTCGCCCAGCAGGATACGTTCACGCTCGATCTTGCGCTCGAGTCGCTGCTTCTGGCGCTGCAGGCTCCGGAGGAAAAACTCGATCCACGGGTTCCAGTCCTGTTGATGTGTCCGGATCGTGCCCTGCGTTCGGCGAAGCGCGAGGTAATAGGCTTCCTTGTTCTGCTCGACAACGCTTTCGAGAGAGCTGTATGGCACGTAGGTATAACCCGCCCGAAGGAGCAGCAAAGTGGTCAAGGCTCGCGACAGGCGGCCATTGCCATCCTGGAAAGGATGGATTTCCAGAAAGACCACCACGAAGACAGCGACGATGAGCAGAGGGTGGAACGTCCCATCCTTCTCCTGGGCCTGTTGCCAGGACACCAGTTCCGACATCCGGCCTGGCGTATCAAAGGGGGATGCTGTCGCGAAGACGACGCCCAGGCTTCGTCCATCTTCGTCGAAGGCTTCGACGTTGTTGGCAAGGGTTTTCCAGTTTCCCCTGTGTCGCTCATCCTTAGTCGAGTGAGCGAGTAAATCGCGATGGAGTTGGCGGATGTGATTTTCGTCAAGCGGGATCGCGTCGAAGGCGGAGAAGATCGTTTCCATTACCTCGGCATAGCCTGCGACCTCCTGTTCGTCTCGGCTGGTGAACGAGCCGATACGGAGGTTCGAGAGCAGTCTTTCGACTTCTCGGTCGCTCAGTTTTGCGCCTTCGATACGGGTCGAAGAGCCGATGCTTTCGATCGTCGCGACCCGGCGCAAGCTGGAGAGCCGATCTGGCGCGATACGACCGAGCGCTCGCCATGCGCCTTTGAATTCGTCGATCTCGGCGATCAACGACAGGATCTCAGGCGTGATACGCAATTTCGCGAGATCAAGGGCCGTCATCCATTATCCCATCCGTTCCCATCCGAATGGGATATGACATACTAGGCTCCATTTTTCCATCCATTTTCATCCAATAAGGAAGAACGGCGGAGAAAAGTCAGAGCGGGAGAGGCCCCGCTCGGGCAGCGTTCCTCGAACAGGCGATCAAGCGGCTCGCCAAATCGTCGAAGCAGGCCGCTTGAACGCGCGGTTCGTTAGATACCATAGCGCCGATCGAGTTCTTTCAGCGCGGACTGTACCTCATCGATCGAAATCGGCTCTGGCATTCCCGGCACCTGCCGGAGAGCCGGCATCGAATCGATAGCGTAAAAGTCGGAGGCCCAGGCCGCGAGGATCGTTCGCTTATCATCGACGGAAAGAGCCGGCGCTCTCACCACATCGATTGGCCGCCGAAGCTGCATACCCTGAAGTAAAACCGCCGGTCCCATCGCCATCGCGTTCCTGGCCGCCTGCTGCAACATGTCGTGCGTCATCGGACCACCTCACTGTACGTGTGGATCCCGGTCACGCCGCAGGCGTGAGACCGCGATCATATTGGTTTCCGGCGCCAGCAGATCGTGTTTCTCGGCGAAGGCCGCAAACAGGCCACACGCGGTTTCTACATCAATCTCGCCACGCAGTGCCGCACTGCAGGCCTTCAGCGCAATCGCATGCGCGCTGTCCCTGAGTGACGTCGGACACTCGGAAAGATGCCGGTAGGCATCCATGACGCTGCGAACCTCCGCTAGGTAGCCAAGGCCGACGAGAATGGAAACAGGCCGTCTAAACATATCGGGTTTCATCGCTCTCTCCTTCCCAACCCGGAGTGTTGATGGGCGCCGTAGCCACGGCGCCCCTGTTCTGCGGTCAATGCGGGGTCAAGCCGCCTTCTGCGATTCGATCTGCGCGGGAGCGACTGCCCCAGCGCTCTGGATGGAGATCTTGCGCGGCTTCAACGCCTCCGGGATCTCACGCACCAAATCGATCGACAGGAGACCGTTGCTCAAGTCAGCTCCGTTCACCCTGACATGATCGGCGAGTTCGAACCGGTGCTCGAACGGCCGGCCGGCAATGCCGCGATGCAGGTAGCCGTCAGTGGCCGCTTCCTGCTTCTTGCCGGTGACCGTCAGTAGATTGGATTGGAAGGTAATGTCGAGTTCGTCCAGGGTGAAGCCCGCCACCGCGATCGAAATCCGGTAGCTGTCGTCACCGGTCTTGACGATGTCATAGGGCGGCCAGTCGCTGATCGACCGGGCGCGCTGGGCGTTTTCCAGAAGATTGAAAACCCGGTCGAAGCCAACGCTCGAACGATAGAGAGGTGCATAGTCGTAAGATGTTGCCATAGCCATATCCTCCTTGAAGCAACATGGGTACGGAAGCGCCGAAGACGGCGCTCCCAGCAAGGCCAGCCCTTCATTGAGCGGCTGGCGGCAATCGATTTGGTTTTTGAGAATTTCGGATTCAAGAGCTGCGGCAGAAAAAAAATTGCTCGTTTTCGGCTTCTGCCACCCGCTCAAACCATTTCATAAACGGCCGCATTATCCTGAACTTCGGGCAAGCCTTTGTAGGATGCGTGACGAAGATTGCCGTCGTCGGTCCAGCCCCGGAATTCGATCTCGGCAATCAGCGTCGGCTGGCGATGGCAACCGGTGAAGAGGGTTCGATCAAGCGACGCCCTTGCCGCCGGTGACACCATAGACCTCACCGTTGATGAAGCTTGCTTCTGGCGATGCAAGCAGGACGAACACGGGAGCCAGCTCGACCGGCTGGCCGGGCCGGCCGAAGTCGCTATCCTTGCCGAAGTTCTTCACCTTCTCGTCTGGCTGCCCGCCACTCGGCTGGAGAACCGTCCAGACCGGTCCGGGTGCCACGACATTGGCGCGAATGCCACGCTCAATCAGCTGCTTGGCAAGGGCCTTCGTATAGGCGACGATGCCGGCCTTTTGTCGTGGCATAGTCGAGCAAGATCGGTGACGGCTGGTAAGCCTGGATGGAAGCTGTCGTTATCACCGCAGATCCCGCCGGCATATGGGGCACGGCGGCTTGTGCGATCCAGTGGAGCGCATAGAGATTGGTCTTCATCGTCTTGTCGAAATCCTCCGCCGACAAATCCTCGATCTTCTCGCGGTACTGCTGCCGGCCGGCATTGATGACGAGAATATCGAGACCGCCAAGACCGGAGACCGCCTCGTCGACCCAGTTGCCGGCACCACGGCTCCTCCTTGATGTCGCCGGGTAGGGCGACGGCTTTGCGGCCCTCGGCTTCGATAAGTCCGATCACTTCCCTGGCATCTGCCTCTTCATCCGGGAGATAGGCAATCGCGACATCGGCGCCCTCGCGCGCGAAAGCGATTGCCGCAGCGCGGCCGATGCCCGAATCTCCGCCGGTGACGAGTGCCTTCCGGCCAGTGAGCTTCCCCGACCCGCGATAGTTCTCCTCGCCGTGATCCGGCGTGGGATCCATCTTGCGGGCGAGGCCAGGCGCCTGTTGCGGTTGGTTTGGGAAAGGCGGTGCTGGATAAATCGTGCGAGGATCGTTCAAGGAGGTCTTGTCGCTCATAATGACACCTAAGGTTTTTCGGAATTGCATGGCGAATGCATGTCCGCGAACGTCCGTTTCATCCCTTTGTTCCTATGAAGCCGTCGGCTCGGAACAAACTTTTTGCGTTGTCGTTCGTCCTGATTATCAACGAGGAGGAAATGTCATGCCCCGTGGTGACAAGTCCAAGTACACCGACAAGCAGGAACGCAAGGCAGACCACATCGCCGAAGGCTACGAAGACCGTGGCGTATCAGAGAAGGAAGCCGAGCGCCGAGCCTGGGCGACCGTCAATAAGGATGATGGCGGCGGCAAGAAGGCCGGCGGTTCCGGGCAAGGCAAGCATACCGGTCATCCGGCCGCCCACAAAGGCGGCGAGAAAGGCGGCAAGGCGGCAGCGTCACGATCGGCCGCAGACCGTTCGGCTTCGGCAAAGAAGGCGGCCGCGACGCGGAAGCGGAAAGCCGAGCATAGCGCCCATCATTGATCGGTTGGGTCCCGTGACGGAGCAGAAACGCTACATCCCGACACCTGACGGATTTCTGATGGTCTTGAGACAGGGAGGCGACCTTGCCCGTTTGGGAACGCTGATGGTCGATGAAGACATACCTTCGGCCATGCTTTCTGGCTTCGGGTTCACTGGCCAAATCACCTTCGGCTTCGTCGATTTCGAAGCCCGCGCATCCAAGCCGAAGAGCTACGAAAACCTTGAGGTGACCAACTTGACGGGCTCGCTTGCCTGGAAGGACGGAAAACCGCTGCCGCATCTGCACGCAACCGCCGGCAGCGCTTCCTTCGAAGCGGTCGGCGGTCACCTGTTGGCACTCGAGGTCGGTCGCGGTTCGATGGAGCTCCATGTGATGATCCTGAGAGATCGGCTCGAACGGACCACCGACGCGTCGATTGGCGCCAACATCCTGCAACTCGGTCCGGCCAGTTGAGACGCGGGCTGGCTGCGCTGCCTCGTCTTAGTCGCTGACAACGCCGCGGGGGACCGACAGTCGGATCGCGAGTCCGTTCGGCATCCAGTCGCGCGCGATATCGACGCCGAGGCTCTGACTGATTATCTGCTCAAGCCGGCTTCCAAAACCGATCGAACATGGCTCCAAGGCAGCCTGCGGAGGACCGCTGCTCTCCAGCCAGACGATCTCCAGGATCTCGCCCTTCACCGCCACCGCTATCTCCAGCTTTCCCTCTTCAACGGACAGCGCACCATATTTCGCGGCATTGGTTGCGAATTCATGGAACAGAAGCGCGAAGTTTGTAATTTTGGTGCCGCTGATGTCGATGTCATCTCCGATCAGCTGCCAACGATTGGCACCGTCCCGCTCATAAGGCGCGAGGATATTCGACAGAAGCTGAAAGAGGGTGGTCTCCGGAGCACCGGTCGCGGTCTCACCGTTTAAACTCGGCAATGTCATCTCATGCGCCCGCGAGAGGGCCATCAACCTGTCCTTCATTCCCGCAGCGAGATCAGCAGTCGTCTTTGCCGTCCTTGCTGCAAGGGTGATGATGCTGCCGGTAATGGCGAACAGGTTTTTTACCCGGTGATGCATCTCGCGCAGCAGAAGTTCCTGACGCTCGGCGGCGCGCTTACGCTCTGATATGTCGCGGGCAATTTTCGATGCGCCGATGATCTTTCCGTTGCCGTCCCGAATAGGCGAGATGGTGAGAGAAATATCGATCAGGCTACCGTCTTTACGTCGTCGTATCGTCTCGAAGTGATCGACGCGTTCGCCGGCCTGAATGCGGGCGAGAATGGCTGGCTCCTCGTTCAGGCGATCGGGTGGAATGACGATCGTGATGGGGTTGCCAATAGCCTCGTCTGCCGTATAACCGAAAAGACGCTCAGCGCCCTTGTTCCAGGTCGTGATGACTCCGCTGAGGCTCTTGCTGACGATCGCATCGTCGGAGGATTCGACAATCGCCGCAAGAAAAGCTGCAGCATTATGTCCGTGCTGCGCAGCTTCTATGTCCGCCTCCAGCTGTCGTAAACGGAGCTGGGCCTGGTCCTCGTGCTGCTGGTTATCGGAAATCGACATTTACGCCCGTCAATCAATGCATTTTTCAAGAAATCGAGACGGCCGAGGCCGCTAAAGCACCGCCGACCATATTCGCTAAACACGACCAACAACAGTCAGAATGATATTATGGGTCGCAAATCCGTATGACGCCTTCCGAACGCGAGATCGCTGGCGAAAATGCCTTCGCCTTGAAAGGATTCGAACTTGCGGCCCCTTGGTGGACAATAGAGCCAGTTGAAAAGCCAAGCCCGTCGGGTGCAGCAATATCCCTTTCGAAAACCTTTTAAAAACTCAGTTCATTCAATTACCGATATAAACGCCGGGATCTGTTGCTCGAAGAACTTCGAGAACGAGGCGATACGGGGCGGCAGCACCTGATACGGGGGGTAATACAGGGTCAACCATAAGTCTGGCGGCGCCCAGTCCCGCAGGACGTGGACGAGCCGTCCGGTCCTCAGGTGCTCGGCCACATGGAACTTGGGCAGCATGGCGACCCCGACGCCGTCGGCCGCCATCCTCGCCAACACCTCTCCGCTATTGGCGCTGAATGCCCGGCCCGCAGAAATCGTGGCGCTACCACTGCCGTCCGACAGCGTCCAGGTCTCCCGCTTGCTGTCACCGCTATAGGCCAGGCAATCGTCTGGAATGAGCTCGTTCGGATGCTTCATGTCGGAAAACCGGCTGCCTGGCGCTGCGACGAGGATACGGCGCACGACGCTGATCTTGCGCCAGATCGTGAACTTGTCCGAGGGTGCCGCGGAAATGCGGATTGCCAGATCATAGTCGTCATCGATGATGTCAACGAGTCCATCCGCAAGCGAGATCTCGAAGCTGATCTTCGGGTAGCGTTCCTTGAAGGCCGAGAGGATGGGCGGCAGGACCTGCTGGCCGAACCAGGTCGGCGCGCTGATTCGCAGGCGGCCATGATCGGCCTTGTGGGTATTCATCACGTCCTTGCGCGCGTTGTCCAACGCCTGCACCGCCGGCTGTACCTGGGCGGCGAAGATCGCGCCGTCGGTCGTCAGCGACACCTGGCGCGTGGTCCGCATGAAGAGTTGCACGCCCAGGTCTTCTTCCAGGGCCGCGATCGCCCGCGTGACGGCGGCCGGGGTCATGTCGAGTTCGCGTGCGACCTGCGCGAAGTTGCGTTTCTCGGCGGCCAGCAGAAAGGTTCGAAGCAGCTTGTAGTCGTTCATTGATTATTTCACCTGAGGCAATTCACTGACAATTATTATTGCAATTCCGACCGGTGATCAACGGGCGTAGGTTTTCAATCACACCAGACAAACCGACGCAGCCGCGGAAGGGCGAGCATTATGATCAAGGATATCAAGGGACTGCATCACATCACGTCGATGGCATCGGATGCCCGGCAGAACAACGCGTTCTTCACGGACACGCTTGGCCTGCGCCGCGTCAAGAAGACCGTAAATTTCGACGACCCTAACGTCTACCACCTCTATTACGGCGATGAGGCCGGCACCCCCGGCTCCGTCATGACCTACTTCCCTTTTCCCGACGTAATGCGCGGCCGCCCAGGCGTTGGCGAAGTCAGCGAAACACAGTTCGCAGTGCCTAAGGGCTCACTCTCCTTCTGGCAGGATCACCTGTCGGCAAAAGGAGCCGTCAACCTGCTTACCGACACTGCCTTCGGCGCTGCCCGCCTCCTGTTCAAAGGGCCGGACGGCGAAGGGTTTGCCCTTGTCGAAACGGAAAATGATGGCCGCAAGGCCTGGACTGGTGCCGGCATCGACGAAAGCGTTGGCATCCGGGGCTTCACCGGTGCTAAGTTCCGCCTGCATGACACCGCTGCCACGCCCGAACTGCTTGGGTTCATGGGCTACCAGCGCGCCGAAACGGATGGTGCCGTCACCCGCTTCATCATCCCCGGCGGCAATGGTGCGGATACGATCGACCTCGAGGTCCTTCCGAACACACCTTTCGCAAGGCAGGGCGCAGGTTCGGTGCACCACATCGCTTTCGCCGTCGAGAACCGCGCAAAGCAGCTCGAAGTCCGCAAGGCCCTGATGGACACGGGTTACCAGGTAACACCTGTCATCGACCGTGATTACTTCTGGGCCATCTACTTCCGGACACCCGGCGGCGTCCTGTTCGAAATCGCCACGAACGAACCCGGTTTCGACCGCGATGAAGATACGGCGCACCTCGGCGAGGTTTTGAAGCTGCCGGCACGGTACGAGCCTTATCGTGACCAGATCGAGGCCGGGCTGGCACCGCTCGCCGCCTGACGTCGCTTTCCAACAATACGGCGGCATAACTTTCAAGACGTGCCGCCTTCCCTGCCCCATTACCTACCTTCAACTCAGTCAAAGGAAGATACGAGATGTCCAGCAAGCTTCAGGTCCTCACCCCGCAGAACAGTCAGATCATCTTCATCGACCAGCAGCCGCAGATGGCTTTCGGCGTTCAGTCGATCGACCGCCAGGTATTGAAGAACAATGTCGTCGGTCTTGCCAAGGCCGCCAGGATTTTCAACATCCCGACCACAATCACCACCGTCGAGACCGACAGCTTCTCGGGCAACACGTTCCCGGAACTGCTCGCCGTCGTTCCCGAAAACGACATCCTTGAGCGCACATCGATGAATTCATGGGACGACCAGAACGTCCGCGACGCACTTGCCAAGCAGGCTGCCGATGGCCGCAAGAAGATTGTCGTCGCCGGCCTCTGGACCGAGGTCTGCAACACCACCTTCGCGCTCTCCTGCATGAACGATACCGACTACGAAATCTACATGGTTGCGGATGCTTCCGGCGGCACCTCCGTCGATGCGCACAAATATGCGATGGACCGCATGGTGCAGGCTGGCGTCGTTCCGGTCACCTGGCAGCAGGTCCTGCTCGAATGGCAGCGCGACTGGGCCCGCAAGGAAACCTACGACGCGGTCACGTCGCTGGTGAAGGAGCATTCCGGCGCTTACGGCATGGGCATCGATTATGCTGTTACGCATGTCCACGGTGGAGCCGAACGCGTCAAGCATGGCAAGCGGATCGGCCCGAACCCTGCCAAGTAAACCGTCAATCACTCCGGCCGGCTGCGTCCTGCCGGAGTGATTTTCTTTCACCACGCGAGGTTCCCCCATGAAACTCTATCTTCTTTCACTTGGTGCCGGCCTGCTGGTGGGCGTGATCTACAGCCTGCTCAATGTCCGCTCGCCTGCCCCGCCTGTCGTCGCGCTCATCGGGCTGCTCGGCATCCTTGTCGGCGAGCAGCTCGTGCCGCTGGCAAAGAGCATTTGGGCTCGCGAACCTGCCGCCGTCTCCTGGCTTCATCAGGTCAAGCCGCACATGTTCGGTCACCTTCCGAAGGGCGGGAAAAACGTGGTGGCGGTGAACCCACCCCATGTAGATTCAACATCGGGGAAAAGCTGATGACGACGCGCCGCACATTCCTGGGCGCAGCATCGAGCCTCGCCTTTTCAAACTTGTTTTCACCGGCCAATGCCGCCGATCCCAACAAGACCGGAGCCGCTTCCATGTACGCAGACATCGTTCTTCACAATGGATTGATCACGACGCTTGATCGCGCGAATCCGAACGCCACCGCAATCGCCGTCAAGGACGGCCTATTCATGGACGTGGGCACCGACCGTGACGTCATGGTGCTTGCCGGACCCGATACGAAGATCGTCGATCTCAAGGGCAAGCGTGTATTGCCTGGTCTGATCGACAACCACACGCACGTCGTGCGCGGTGGCCTGAACTTCAACATGGAGCTTCGCTGGGACGGCGTGCGGTCGCTCGCCGATGCGATGGACATGCTGAAACGACAGGTGGCGATCACGCCTGCTCCGCAATGGGTGCGTGTCGTCGGGGGCTTCAGCGAACACCAGTTCGCGGAAAAACGCCTGCCGACGATCGACGAGATCAATGCTATTGCACCGGATACGCCTGTCTTTCTGCTGCATCTCTATGACCGCGCACTGCTCAACGGTGCTGCCCTTCGTGCCGTCGGCTATACCAAGGACACGCCGAACCCTCCAGGCGGCGAGATTACCCGCGACGCCAACGGCAATCCGACGGGCCTTTTGCTTGCCAAGCCGAATGCCGGCATTCTCTATTCGACCTTGTCGAAAGGGCCCAAGCTTCCGTTCGAATATCAAGTCAATTCCACCCGCCACTTCATGAGGGAACTGAACCGGCTGGGCATCACCGGCGTTATCGATGCCGGCGGCGGTTTCCAGAATTACCCGGACGACTATGCGGTGATCCAGAAGCTCTCGGACGAGGACCAGCTTACAGTACGTCTGGCCTACAATCTCTTCACGCAGAAGCCGAAGGAAGAGAAGCAGGATTTCCTCAACTGGACGCAGTCGGTCAAATACAAGCAGGGCAACGATTATTTCCGTCACAACGGCGCCGGCGAGATGCTGGTGTTTTCCGCCGCGGACTTTGAAGATTTTCGCCAGCCCCGCCCGGACATGCCGCCGGAAATGGAAGGCGAACTGGAGGACGTCGTTCGAGTCCTCGCTGAAAACCGCTGGCCCTGGCGGCTTCACGCCACCTATGACGAAACGATCAGCCGCTCGCTCGATGTGTTCGAGAAGGTCAACAAGGACATCCCGCTCGAGGGACTGAACTGGTTCTTCGACCATGCAGAGACGATTTCCGATCGCTCGATCGACCGTATCGCAGCGCTCGGTGGCGGCATCGCCACGCAGCATCGCATGGCCTATCAGGGCGAATATTTCGTCGAGCGATACGGCCACGGCGTTGCAGAGGCGACACCGCCGATCAGGCGCATGCTCGATAAGGGCATCAACGTCTCCGCCGGTACCGATGCGACGCGCGTCGCCTCCTATAATCCGTGGGTCTCGCTGTCCTGGATGGTAACGGGCAAGACCGTCGGCGGCATGCAGCTCTATCCCCGCGCCAATTGCCTCGACCGTGAAACGGCGCTGCGCATGTGGACCGAGAAGGTCACTTGGTTCTCTAACGAGGAAGGCAAGAAGGGCCGCATCGAGAAGGGCCAGTTCGCCGATCTCGTCGTGCCGGATAGGGACTTCTTCACCTGCCCAGAGGATGAGATCTCGTTTCTGTCCTCGCAGTTGACCATGGTCGGCGGCAAGATCGTCTTCGGTGCGGGCGACTTCAAGTCACTCGACGAGAACGACGTGCCTCCCGCCATGCCGGACTGGTCTCCCGTGCGGACGTTCGGCGGCTACGCGGCATGGGGCGAACCGCAGGGCGCAGGCATGAACTCCTTGCGCCGTACCGCGATCTCGACGTGCGGTTGCGCCAGTTCCTGCAATGTCCATGGTCACGACCACGCCGGCGCCTGGACATCGAAGCTGCCGATTGCCGATCTCAAGGGCTTCTTCGGCGCGCTTGGTTGTGCCTGCTGGGCCGTGTGATGCCGCGCGGTATCGCGCCCGCATTGAGTGGGCAGCGGCCTCCGCTGCCCAATTTGCTCTATCAGATCGGTTATTGCGAGAATCGCAATTAAATCGAAATAATTGATGCAATTGTTGGCGGTAATCTTTCTGGCCAATATCGCTCCACCAGTGGCAAACAAAGCCGCTTGTTTTGATCGACAACACGACAGGAGCAGACATGATTGATCATTTTTCGTCCAGCCGTCACCGGGGCTCTCCTCTTGCGCGGATCATCACTGCACCAGCGACACGGTTCGTCGCACTCCTCGCTCTCTGCGCGGCCTATATCCAGGGGCCGCTCACCAAGCTCTTCGATTTCCAGGGCGCAATCGCTGAAATGAACCATTTCGGTCTGTATCCGGCGGCATTCTTCGCGGTCGCCGTTATCACCTTCGAATTAGCGGCCTCGGCCATGGTGGTGTCGGGGATCCTTCGCTGGGCAGGTGCGCTGGCGCTCGCCGGGTTCACACTCTTTGCCACCCTTATCGCCCTTCGTTTCTGGGAGCTGCCCCCGGGCATGGAGCGCATGATGGCAACCAACGCCTTCTTCGAACATCTCGGGCTCGCTGGCGCTTTCATCATTGTCGCGGCAATTGATCTGACCAAGGGAGCTGGCAAATGAGCACTACCAAATCCTCCGGGAGCAGCTTTGCTCCCCTTGCCCAGCCCGTCTTTGCAGTTCTTTGGGCTGCAACCGTCCTCGGAAATACCGGCAGCTTTATGCGCGATGTCGCCAGTTCCTGGCTCATGACCGATCTATCGGCGTCGCCGGCGGCCGTCGCGCTGGTGCAGGCGGCCGGAACCCTGCCGATCTTCCTCCTGGCGATACCTGCAGGCGTGCTCACCGATATTCTCGATCGCCGCAAATTCCTGATCGCCGTGCAGATCTTGCTCGCGTCGGTCAGCGTAAGCCTCATGATCCTGGCAAATACCGGCATGCTTTCGGTCAGTGCGCTGATCGGCCTGACCTTCCTTGGCGGCATCGGCGCCGCGTTGATGGGGCCGACCTGGCAGGCGATCGTGCCCGAACTGGTGAAGAGAGAAGACATCAAGAACGCCGTCGCGCTCAACTCGCTCGGCATCAATATCGCCCGGTCGATCGGGCCGGCTGCCGGCGGCCTGCTCCTGGCTGCCTTCGGCGCGGGCGTCACCTATGGCGCGGATGTTGCGAGCTATTTCGTCGTCATCGCGGCGCTCGTCTGGTGGCCGCGGGCAAAGAACGCGAATGATGCATTGGCGGAAGGCTTCTTCGGCGCCTTCCGTGCAGGCCTGCGCTACACCCGCGCCAGCAAGCCCTTGCATGTCGTACTTTTGCGTGCGGCGATCTTCTTTGCCTTCGCCAGCGCCATCTGGGCACTCCTGCCGCTCGTCGCCCGAGAGTTGCTCGGCGGTGACGCAGGCTTCTACGGTATCCTGCTTGGCGCCGTTGGCGCCGGCGCGATCGGCGGCGCATTGATCATGCCTAAACTGCGCGAGCGTTTTAATGCCGATGGCCTGCTGATCGGTGCCGCTGTTATCACAGCACTCGTCATGGGCGCTTTGTCGCTCGCGCCGCCGAAATGGGTCGCCATCATTGTTCTGCTCTTTCTCGGAGGCGCCTGGATCACTGCCCTGACCACGCTGAATGGCGCAGCGCAGGCGGTGCTCCCGAACTGGGTCCGCGGTCGCGGGCTGGCGGTCTATCTCACCGTCTTCAATGGCGCGATGACGGCAGGCAGCCTTGGCTGGGGTGCCGTTGGTGAAGCTGCTGGGGTGCCGGGAGCGCTGCTGATCGGCGCGGTGGGACTGCTCGTTGCAGGCTTCATCATGCATCGTTTAAAGCTGCCGGCCGGCGACGCTGATATGGTGCCGTCCAATCACTGGCCAGAACCCTTGGTCGCCGAGCCTGTCGCCCACGACCGCGGACCTGTTCTGATCCTCATCGAATACCATGTCGAAAAACATCATCGCACAGCCTTCCTGCATGCGCTGGATGAGATGTCCCACGAGCGGCGCCGGGACGGCGCCTACGGATGGGGGGTGACGGAAGACTCCGCCGATCCGCAAAAGATCGTCGAATGGTTCATGGTCGAATCCTGGGCAGAGCATCTTCGTCAGCACAAGCGGGTTTCAAATGCCGATGCTGACCTACAGGGCCAGGTCCTCGCCTATCACTCAGGAACGGACAAGCCGGTCGTCCGGCATTTCCTCACAATCAACCGGCCGGGGGCCGCCTAGGAACGCGGGAGAGCGGCATCCCCCACTACCCTCGAATCATAGCCATCAAAGGATCACGGTACGCGACAATGACCGAGAATTTCCCTTCCATCACCCGCCGCAGCGCATTGCTTTCCGGCGCTGCCACCGCAGCCGCCATGGCACTCCCCACATCTTTCGGGTTTGCTGCCAACATTTCTTCCACCCCCACCTCAATCAAAGGAGACAATAGAATGGGCTACATCACCACCAAGGACGGCGTCGAAATCTTCTACAAGGATTGGGGTCCGAAGGATGCCCAGCCGATCGTCTTTCACCATGGCTGGCCGCTCTCGTCGGACGATTGGGACGCACAGATGCTGTTCTTTCTGTCGAAGGGTTACCGCGTTGTCGCCCATGACCGCCGTGGTCACGGCCGCTCTGCTCAAGTTTCTGACGGTCATGACATGGACCACTATGCCGCCGATGCCTTCGCCGTGGTCGAAGCGCTCGATCTGAAGAATGCCGTTCATATCGGCCATTCGACCGGCGGCGGAGAAGTTGCCCGCTACGTTGCAAAATTTGGCCAGCCCGCTGGCCGCGTTGCCAAGGCCGTTCTGGTTTCCGCCGTCCCGCCGCTGATGCTCAAGACCGAGACAAATCCGGGCGGCTTGCCAATGGAAGTGTTCGATGGCATCCGCCAGGGCGTAGCTGAGAACCGCGCGCAGCTCTTCATCGATTTTCCCACTGGTCCGTTCTATGGTTTCAACCGCCCTGACGCCAAGGTCTATCCGGGCGTTATCCAGAATTGGTGGCGGCAGGGCATGATGGGCAGTGCCAAGGCCCATTACGACGGGATCAAGGCCTTCTCCGAGACGGATCAAACGGAAGACCTGAAGGCAATCACTGTTCCGACGCTCGTTATGCACGGCGACGACGACCAGGTCGTGCCGATCGACAACGCCGGCAAGCTTTCCGTCAAGCTGGTGCAGAACGGCACCCTGAAGGTCTATCAGGGTTATCCGCATGGCATGCTGACAACCCATGCCGATGTCCTGAACGCCGACCTCTTGGCATTTGTCCAGGCTTAATTGGACCGTCCGGGTGAGGCCGTTTCGGCCGCACCCGGATCCGGCCACACAAGCTCGACCAATATGGCCATCGCCGTGAGTTTTCTGTTCTGAAGCTTAGCTCAAGAGCAGTGCTGCGCGATTGTGTATCCGTCAGTGTCGGTTGCGCAAGCGCCAAGCCGCAGGAGGCACTCCCTCGGCCCTCGTGAAGGTTGCGACGAATTCATTTTCGTCAGGAAAGCCGCACTCTGCAGCGATCCGGGCAATAGTTTCACCGGTTCTGCTCAGTTGCGATTGGGCTCTGCTCATTCGATATGACGCGATCCATTCCGAAACTGACTGCCCGGTCGTGCTCAAAAATCCGGAACAGAGCTCATCGACTGAAAACCCGCACGCTTCGGCGATCTTATCGACCGGTGTGCCGCCTGATAGGTTCGCAGCTATGTACGCCTTGATGCGCTTTTCTTGCAGCGGAGACAGTTGACCGGTGCCCGAAAGGTGCTGGATGGGGGACCGCCCATAACGATGCGTAAGATGGGCGCTTAGCGCTAATCCGATATGAGGAAGCAGTGTGTCCCTGACTTCGTCCGGCATGTCGAACATCGGTATCAGTGCAGCGCCGATATTGCGGACCACCTGATCGTCAATCCCGCGGCAGGTTATGAGGTCATCAATACGCGGCTCGCCTGCTTCCTCAGCGAGCTCGATAAAAAGCGCGCTTGGGATATGAAACGCGAGTGCTTCGAAGCGGCCACGAACAGAAATTGCGGCGCCGTTCCTCAGACTGATAAGACACATAGAACCTCTGGAATAGGCCTTCAGAGGTGTCCGTGCACCGTCCGGGCGGACGTCACAATGATCAACGTCGACGAGATAAAGCATGACCAGAAAGGCGTCATCAGCCGGCAGGAGGATTGTATGTTCGCCATTGTCATAGGAGTGCTCGAGATGGACGACAGCGAGCTTTGCCTCGTAAAGAGGCCTGATTGCCAGCGCCCTTGCAGCACTAATCCCAAAACACGCCGCAATTCTCTCACTGACCGTCAACGCTTCACTCACATGTGTCTCGATCATCCTGGCTGGGGACTGTATAGCCGTCCCGACGAGATGCTGCGCTTCGAGGTTTCATACACAGGTTTCAAACGGCAATATTGAACAAAAGGATCCTCGCGGGGCCGATTTAACAAATTGTCGTGTGGCAACTTAGCGTGGGAAAGCTACCAAGCCGGCATGTCCCGTGTTCGAGTGTCTAAAAATGAAAGAAGTGCGTCGTGGTCCAAGTTCTCCCCCTCCGCCACCAATCTTCCACTGGAAACTCGACCGACGGGTTCGGGTGCTCGTTGAAGCAGTTGTCGATCAACCAAAGCCTACCTGGTTCAGACATCGATATCTTTCGGAAGGCGACAGTCAACACTAAACTCGATCAGGTTATGACACCGGCAAGCGATCGAGGTTTCGTCGTGGGGGTTTCCTCGCTCGGTGGCCACACGCGGCGCATCTTCCACGAACATCGTGCGGAAGCTCACGACTTTACCGAGAACTCGATCTATATTCGCAACCTTTCGGAGGCCTACAAGGCGGATCTCCGCGGTCCTTTCGATTTCGTGTTGTTTGAGATTTCGCCAGCGTCCCTCGGCAAAATTGCCGATGATGCTGAAATGCCCGGCGTGACGTCGCTGTCAGTTGAGACCGCGTCAAAAGATATTGTGCTTGCCAATCTCGCTCGGGCGCTGATCCCGGCACTCGAAGAGCCAGACGAGGCCAACGCGCTGTTCGTCGAGCAAATGACGACGGCCATCGGAACCTACCTGGTCCAGCGTTACGGCGGCCGGCCAACGGTAGCCTCCGATAGGTCGGGCAGCCTTTCGCGGACGCATGAGGATCTGGCGAAAGGTTTGCTTCTTGAGAACCTCGACGGCAACGTGTCAATTTCCGAAGTCGCGCAGTTGTGCAATCTGTCGCGCGGCTATTTCATTCGCGCTTTTCGTGAGACGACCGGTATGACGCCCTATCAATGGGTTCTTCGTGAGCGAATAGACCGCGCCCGCAACCTCCTACGGACCTCAAAGACTCCGCTCGCCGAAGTGGCCATCGCCTGCGGCTTCGCGGACCAAAGCCATTTCACGCGCGTCTTTGCAGGTATCGTCGGCACCACGCCTGGCAATTGGCGGCGCAACACCTGATCCAGACGAATCCTCTTGGAAGATTCGTTCGAACCGGACTTGACCCGATTCGAACCTGAGACACACCAAATCCCACAGCTCCATCCGAGGTGCGCTAAATTGATTCACTTGCCCAATCTTCATGCGCGTGGCGAATTCGTATTACAAAAATTGTCTCATCATCTTCGATCCGATAAACGATTAGATGCGCTTTGAAGGGATGAATTCTAACGGGCGGATCAATCTCATCCCGTTCGCGCGCGATGCGTGGATTGACAGCTATCAGATCAAATAATGCGAAAAGTTCATTGTGGTATCGCTTTGCCTGGCCTGCCCCGAACATACGGACACCTTGCTCGGCGATCGCAATGATGTCCTCTTCCGCTTCGGCAGAAAGCTTAAAACTCATGACTTGCTGGCACGAGCCATCGCTTCAGCAAAGAGTTCATCCTTTGATCGGATGCCGACACCACTTTGGAGCCCGGCCTCGACGAAGCTTTGCATGGCGGCGATCTTGTCGTTTCGCGTCTGGTCGCGTCGGATCAGGTCGCGCACGTAGTCGCTAGCATTCGAATATCGCCCGGTCCTGGCCTGGGCCTCCACCCAATCCTTCATCGGGCCTGGAAGAGATACGTTCATCGTGGCCATTGATAACCTCCATTTGAAGGCAACTTAGCCGATTTTGGCAAAGTTTGTCAAAAGCTCGAACGCCTCCGATGAGATGCGGAACAGTTCATCTCGATAGCATCAACTTCAATGACTTGGAGATCTACACCAAGTGCAACATGGGCGTTCGGTCCCGTTCGCCCTATCGTACGATTTCGCACCGCTCTTGTTCCGACCCCGGCTGTTCGTGCGCGGGCCGCGTTTGCCCTTCGTGCCGCCCGGCAAACAATCCTTGATCCGTTCCCACTGGCCATCCCGAAGCGCATCACAATCCACGGCCGATCTCCAAAAGTCAGCCTTGAATCTGATTTGCGCCTCCGGCGGAATCCCAAATCGTTAAATCGTCACCACGACCTAATTCGGTCGAAGCCTTTTGGTCGCAATCATCATGACGAGATCTTCGGAGGCATCTGCGAGCGCCAGTGCCAATTCCGCAGCCGACCATCCACGTTTCTGCAAACTGACGAGCATTTCCACCATCGCGACTTCGACTTCTCGTCTGCAGCTCGAAATCGGCTTCAATTCGATATGTTTCTCATCACATGCCGTGGTCATCGTAGCCTCCGCTCTGCCATATGAAAGGCAGCGTTAACAATTTCGACAATGGGTGGATATGGTAGGGGTTGCATGCAAGCCTCGAGCCATTACACATCGACACAGATTGCCTCGGCTGCGCGCAACCCCTCGCGCGCCATTATTTGCCGATGTCCGGCATCAGGAGCGTCTCGCATGGATCTGCACAATAGGTGGTGGAATTCTTCCCGGCGCCTGAGGGATGCACGCGGAATGAGTCCTGTTGCAAGCCAACGCTTGCGCAAAGCGCGCAAGAACAATCCTCCGATGGTTCACGACCTATCCTCCTATTTTTGCTTGTTTTGTTTTGAACAAATATCGTTGTAAGTTGCCGGCGCCTCGAAACTAGATTGCACCGGCAGCTGCGTATTTTGGAAGTTCCGAACTTCCTTCGGAATTAACCACTACTCATTTAGATATATGAACAGGACGCAATTGTCGTTATCGCCGCATCCTGAAACTTATCAGTCCGTCCATTTATGCTCACCAGGGAATATGATAGGTAGCGGTTTTGTCGCAAACTTTTTAAAAGGCCGCAGAAGCGGCCATCGCTGGACACAGTTATGCAGCGAGTGCGGCGAATTGCTGAAATGCCGATTGGCCACTGGCTGAAAATTGGCGCTTGCGGATCATGTGAGCCACCTCGATACCATCCAGTGTTGCTGACGCAGACTGAAAGGATTTGAAGCCCTTCATGGGGCGGGTCAGCTTCTTGATAAACCGGTGGTCCTGCTCAATCGTGTTGTTGAGGTATTTGACCTGCCGGATCTCGATCAGCCAGAACCATCCATACAACAGCAGCCGCCAGTTGATGTTTTGCAATCCTGCCAGGTTCGCGCCGCTCTTGTCGATGACGACCTTTCGGGCCAGCCATTGTTCTTAATCGTGCGGGCGAAGAACGCGCTGGCCGCGGCCTCATCGCGGTGCTCAGACAGCATGAAATCAAGGGTTTTGCCGAATTTGTCGACAGCCCGATAGAAATAGGTCCACTTGCCTTTGACCTGGATATAGGTCTCGTCCATCCGCCAGGAGCGGCTGGTTGCGGATTTGCGCCGCTGGGCCTGGCAGGCAATCAGGGGCGAATATTTCACGACCCATCTGTTCAGCGTCGCGTGGTCAACGGTAACGCCGCGCTCGGCCATAATCTCTTCCAGATCACGATAGGAGACCGCATATCTCACGTAGAAAAATACCGCGTATAAAATCACGTCTTTCGGGTAATGACTGCCTTTGAAATCGACCATGATCGTGAAACTCAATCTGCCTGCTCATCTCAACCCCGGATCTACGCCTACAATGCTGGTTGCAAACCCGGTGAAAAGTTTTGCGACAGAACCCTTTCCTCAGCCCCTTCGACATCAGTGCGGAGACGGAGCGCGGAGCGTTGATATGGCTGCAGCTCGTGGAGCGTTATTTCCCCATCCCATCCCTTCGCCTCGTTGTCCGCTCGAAAGGTGTCCTGGAGACTGCAGCGGCGAGTCTCGCCGAAAACATCAAGTCGCAAATGAGTGCGTACAGCGGATGAATAGGCAGCGTTCCATGGCCGCCTCAAGGGGATGTGAACCAAGCCCGAAGGGCCGGCCTCCTGGCCTAATTTTGCGGGCGCCGCCTTCATCATCTCGAACCCGCGATGGCTGAGCTGAAGCCGCTTGCTGAGAAAGTCTGGCGCTATTGCGAGACGCAGGACATCAGCGGCAAGACGATGACGGGCAAAATCAAATATTCGGCCGTCACCCGGCGCGAAGCGCGGACGACGGCCACCACACTGTGCCAGAGTGGCATGCTCATGCGATTATCGCGCGCCTAAGAAATGCGCTCGGAATTTGAGTCAGGCTTTCCGCCGATCATTTGAAAAATCCACCGGATCAAACCGCCTTGAGATACTCGACCCAGCGCGGATCCTGCATGGCCGCGCGAGCGCGCATGTGTTTCCAAGCGCCGTATTTGTAGAAATCAAAATCGAGCGCCGAGACGACATTCTGGACCATGGCCCAAGTCGACCATTTCACATCGGCAAGCGCCCGGTGCACGGCAAGACGGGCCTTCACTCGCGGATCGAAGCGGCCGAAATATTCCTCTATGACCTCTGCCTCCACGGCATCGGAGAAGAACATCTCGCCGCACCAGATACCGATATCGTAGCAACGGTCGTTATTGGAGGCATATTCGTAGTCGATGAGCATCAGCGACTTGTCGTCGGCGACCATGAAATTACCCGCCATAGGATCGTTGAAGCAGGCAACGAGATCGATGCCGGAGGCTTCGAGAGCCGAGCGCGCCAGCCGGTATTGCTTGTAAAGCCAGGCAAAATCGATCGGGAAGGCGCCGCCCAGTTCGCGCACCTGGTCGATGTGCTCGTCGATCATGTCGAAGATCGTCTTGGTCAGCGGCAATTTTCCGGAATCGTTGAAGGTGCGGTAGAGCCCGACGACGGCTTTGCGCACGGTCTGATCCTGGAAATCGCGGTTGGTGCAGGCACGCCGACCTTCGATGTAGTCGGCGATCTCGACACCCCTGTCAGCGAGATACTCGTAAATCTTCGGGCCAATGCCGAGGTCCTGCGCCCGTCGGCTGGCGTCCAGCGCCGCGTTGCGGTCAATGAACATCTCGGTGCCGCGGCCAGGAACCTTGACGAAGAAACCGCCCTGTTCGCCTGCGACCCTGACCCGCCAGTTCGAATTGCTGATACCGCCATGCACCGGACCGTAATGAAGTTCGCGTCCCGACCACGGCTCAATTTCGCGCAGCAGGGATTCGATCTCCGCTTCCGCCTCGTTTGCCGCTTCTCCCAATCGTTTTTCCATGGCTTGATCTCTCAGAGTGTGCGGAGCATGAATTCGAAACTCGGGTTGCGAAGCGCCATCCGGCAGCGCAACAGGCGCCATTGTGCATACTTCAGGAATTCGATACCGCCGCGCGGCGAAACCCTGTCCATCAGCATGCCCCACATGCCCCAGAAGAGATCGTCGGCAATGGCGTAAAGGCGGCAGCGGTTGAGCGATGTCTGGCGAAACTGTCCCTCGAAAATCTCGAGCGCCGGCTGCATTTCGTCGTCGAACTGGAAGGCCTCGTTGAGCAGGATGCCGATATCGTAGAACGGATCGACATTGCGGGCCTCGTCGAAATCGACCAGTTGCACTCTACCATCCGGCGCGATCATGATGTTAGAGGCAAGGCCGTCGGCATGGGCTGGTTTTTCATCGAAGCCGGTGGCGATGATCGCCGCTTCGATATCTCCGACGCATTCGCGCATCCACCAACCGTCTGCGGCGACCTCTGCGATGCCTGCATCGCGAAGCGCTTTTTCGACGACGCGGATACGATCGAACACCGTCCACGTTTCGCCAAGCGGCCTGCTGCCATGCAGGGTGCTCTTGGCGGCGATGACACTTTCCAGAACATTGCGCTTGCGCAGGTCGTCCATTCTGGCGGTATGCCAGGTTTCCGGCAGGCGGTCGAAAACGACCGCTGACATTTCCGGGCTGTGCCAGAGGGGCGCCGGCGTCAGGCCCAGGGTTGAAGCCTGACGCGCGGCGCTAACGGACCTCTCCAGATCGACGAAATCCGACTGGTCCGTATGGAGAATTTTCAGGAAATAGGCAGCGGGTGCATCTCCTCTGGCAACGAACCAGTTCTGGCTGTCGACGGCGCGGTGCGTCGGCGAGGCGACGCCTGCAATGCCCGGCGCATAACGCATATCGGCGTTTGCCCAGTCCGGAACGGCCCGGATGGCGGCTTCCGCCGCCTTCTCATCCACTGTGGATGCTTGCCCGAGTGCCTTCATGCTCCCAATCCTTCAGTCCATGGTTTTCAGGATGTTGCCGTCGAGGCAGAATTTCCACAGCATGGCGCTGAGGATTTCCGCGCCCAACAACCGGTCTTCCGGCGTGGTAAATTCCGTCGGGTGATGGATGACGCCGCCGACGCTTGGCACGGCGATGACGACTGCCGGGGAAACGGTCGTCATGCTGACGGCGTCATGTCCGCCGATGGTGTCGAGCAGCAAGGTTTCGAGGCCGAAGCCGGCCGCCGTATCCTGGGCAAGGGCAACCAGTCGCCCGTCCATGTTCCCGGCGCGGCGGCGGTCGATCGAGCGGACCTCGAAGCCGACATCCGCCTCCTTGGCGCAGAGGTCAGCTTTCTCGTTGAGCTGTGCTTCCGCCCAGGCAAGCACATCGGGCTTGGCAGAGCGCAGTTCGATGAACATCACCGCCTCGCCGGGCACGACGTTGGGGGAATTCGGATAGACCTCGAGACGGCCGCAGGAGGTGTGCAGGTCGATCCCGACTTGCTCGGCAAAGCCCTTCAGTTCGGCGATCAGGTACGCTGCAGCCAGGAGCGCGTCATGGCGCTCGGCCATCGGCGTCGGGCCGGTGTGCGCCTGGCGGCCGATGAAGGCGAGCCGGTATTTGACGTTGCCCCAGAAACGATTGAACACGGCAAAGCGCATGCCTTTCTTTTCCAGCTCGGCGGAACCCTCAATATGAAGCTCGATCAGGGCATCGGGAATGACGGGGCCGAAGGTGCCGGCATAACCGATGTCGTCAAGAGCTTGCCTGACAGAAATGCCGTCGCCATCCTTGCGGGCGAGCGCGAAATCAAGTGTCAATTCGCTGGCATTGACGCCGCTGCCGAGAAGGCTTGGCTGGAAACGGGCGCCTTCCTCGTTGGTCCAGTTGACGATGCAATAATTGACTTTTGGTGTGACCCCAACCGCGGCCACATGCTTGCGTATGGCATCGATCGCCGCGCAGGCGGAAATCACGCCGTAGGCGCCATCGAAGCGGCCGCCGTTCGGCTGGCTGTCGAGGTGCGACCCGCTCATGACCAGAGGTGCGTCCGGCCCTGCCCAGTCGAGAAAACCGTACATGTTCCCCATCGGGTCGATCTCCAGGCGCAGGCCTGAATTCTTCAGCCAGTTCGCCAGCCAGTCTCGGGCGGCCTTGTCTTCCCGTGACAGGGTCAGCCGCGTCATCGCACCACCCGGCCCGCCGCCGAAGACGGAGACTTCCTCCATCATCCGGTGCAGGGCGTCGGCATCGACCTCAGGCAGGGATGCCGGCTCGTTGCGGGTTTCAAGCATAAATCACCTTCACTTGCGCCTCTTCCAACTTTTCAAGGAAATCTGCCCGCGGAGGCGCATCAGTGATGAGCAGATCAACGTCACGAAAATTATAGGTGCAGAAATTTCCCTGGCGGCCGAACTTGCTGCTGTCGGCGAGCATCACGACCTGCTTGGCATGGCGGCGCAACGCCCGGCGCACCAGCGCCTCGTCCTCGCCGAGGTCCATGAAACCGAGATTGACATCGACCGTCACCGCGCTGACGAAGGCGATATCGAAGAGATGTTCGCGGATCACATTGAGCGTATCGGTTCCGAGAAACGCCCGGTAGCTCGGCCGCAGAACGCCGCCGACGGCGACCACGTTATTGGATTCCACCCCCGACAAGGTCTGGATGATATCCAGCGAGTTGGTGTAGATATTGATCAGCGGCCGATCGACGAGATAGCGCGACAGCGCCAGCATGGTCGTGCCGCTGTCGAGGAAGATCTTGGTATGGTCGCGCAGCTCTCTGGCAGCGAGGGTTGCGATTTTTGCCTTTTCACGAGCATTGACGCGCATGCGTTGCGAGATCGGCTGATCGGCATCCCGACGCGGCGTCACACCGCCGCCATAGATGCAGCGCAGGTGCCCTTCCATTTCCAACTGCTTCAGGTCGCGGCGCACGGTTTCCGGGCTGACGGAAAATTCCGTCGCTAGTTCCTTGACCGTGACCCGGCCATGCTTGGCGAGCTCTTCGAGAATGTGTTGCAGACGTGCCTGGGGATGGTCAGTCATGAGGGCTTCCCGTCACAGGCCCATCGGCAAGTCTGTCGAACCAGCGTGTCCCGCCGTGGTCGTTGCTTCTTTCATCGTCTGATCCTCCCGGGTTTCGATGCAATTTACGGTTTCAAGCTGCCGCGTGGGAAAGCGTGTTTTCCACCAAAAAGCAAGCAGCAAGGTCCTTGTTGCCGCGGGCGGTCAAAACCGGGCTTTGCTTGTGACAGCTGCTGAATGCGTTCGGGCAGCGGCTGGCGAAACTGCAGCCAGGCGGCAGGTCGATCGGGCTTGGCGGCTCTCCTTCCAACAGACAGTCTTCCGGCTTGTAACGGCGCTCTTCCAGCGTCGGCACGGCGCTGAGCAAAGCCTTGGTGTAGGGATGGCCGGGATCGAAGAACAACCGACTGTTGTCGGCGATCTCGACGACCTCGCCGAGATACATGACGGCAACACGATTGCAGACACGGCGCACCATCGCCAGATCGTGGGAAATGTAGACATAGGTCAGGCCGTGCTGGGCCTGCAGCTGCTCGAACAGCTTCAGCAATTTGAATTGCTCGGTCTGGTCGAGCGACGACAGCGTCTCGTCCATGATCAGCACTTTCGGCTCCAGCACCATGGCGCGGGCAACGTTGACGCGCTGGCGCTGGCCGGCACTCAAACCCAGCGGAAGCTCGTCGTAGAGCGTAGCGGGCAGGCCGACCTCGCGCATCACCGAGAGCACGCGGTCGCGTAACTCTGCGCCCCTGGCAACGCCGTGTGTCTTCAGCGGCTCCTCGATGATGGCGCCGATCGCGGTGCGTGGTGGCAGCGAATTGAAGGGATCCTGCAGCACCAGCTGAAAATCGCGGCGGAACTTCAAAAGCCCCTTGCCGGAAAGCCTGGTGATATCCTGTCCGTCGCAGAGGACCTGGCCGCTATCGGGCCGTTCCAGCCGGCTGAGCAGACGCATGAGCGTGGATTTGCCGCAGCCGGATTCGCCGACGATGCCGAAATTCTCTCCCGGAAAGACGTCGAAGGTGACGTTGCGCACGGCACGCACGGTGCTGTAGCTGGCAAAGGTGCCGCGTTTGCGCACCCGGTAGGAACGGGTGGCATCGCGAATGCTGATGATGGGCTCGCGGGTCTCGGCCGGTAGCTCGATGGCGACCGCTTCGCTCGTCCAGATCTCCGGGATCTGGCTGATCAGCTCGCGGGTATAGGGATGCTGCGGCGTGTCGACGAGTGCCTTCGTTGCCTGCCGCTCCACGATCTTGCCTTCGGCCAGCACCAGGATCTGATCGGCAGCGTCGCTCACCAGCGGCAGCGACGAGGATATGAAGACGATCGCCGTGTCGAAACGCGTGGTCAGTTCGCGCATCAGGCGCAGCACCTGGGCGGCGACCGTGACATCAAGCGGCTGGGTGACGTTGTCGGCGACGAGGAAGGCCGGATTGCTCACCAGCGCATCAACGATCAAGGCACGCTGCATCATGCCGCCGCTGAATTGCGATGGATATTCGTGATAGCGCATCTGCGGCGAGGGGATGCGCACCGCGCCAAGCAGATCGATGACCCGCTTCCTGGCTTCCTCCTGCGCAATCTCTGGTGCGACTGCACGCAGCTTCTCGACGATCTGCTGGCCGACCGGCAGGGTCGGATCGAGAGCCCCCGCCGGATTGGCACCGACATAGGCGATCTCGCGGCGCAGCGTGCGCAGTTTCTGTGCCGGCAGATCGAGGATGTTCTGGGATTTGTAGACGACCGATCCTGACGTAACCGTCAGTGGCGGATCAATCCAGTTGACGAGTGCACGCGAGAGCACGGTCTTGCCGGCACCGCTCGCCCCAATTATGCCGAGAATTTCGCGTGGGGCCAGATCGAAGTCGATGTCGGAAATGATCGGACGCATGCCGCCGCCCGTTTCCAGGCCGACGCTCAGATCGCGAACCCTCAGAAGCGGTGTGCCGGTCACGATTTGCCTCCATAGATACGATTGCGAGCCCGTTCGAGCGATGCGCCCATCAGGTTGATGCTGGTCAGGCACAGGAACAGGAACACGCCCGGCATGGTGGCGATCCACCAGGCATTGAGCAGATACTTGCGGCCGTCGGCGATGATGTTGCCGAAGGTCGGCGTCGGTGGTTGAACGCCCAGCCCGATGAATCCGAGGATGGATTCGAAGATCATCATCCGGGCGACATCGAGCACCGAGACGAAGATGATCGGCGGCAACACCAGCGGCGCCAGCAGGCGCACCATGATGCGGAAATCCGATGCACCGTAGATTTCAGCGGCACGCACATACTCCCGCTTGCGCTCGGTCATCACGACGCTGCGAGTGACGCGGGCATAGACCGGCCAGCTCGACAGGCCAAGAACGAGGATGATCGCCGGGATTGTCGGGCGCGAGACGCCGAGCACGGTGATTGCCAGGATGATCATCGGGATCGACAGCTGGGCATCGGTCAGGCGCATGATCGCCATGTCGACGCGGCCGCCATAATATCCGGCGATCGTGCCGAGCGAACAGCCGATGAGTAGCATGACCAGAACGGTGGAAAGACCGATGAGCAGCGAGTAGCGGAGGCCGACCAGGCTGCGCACCAGCATGTCGCGGCCGATCTGGTCGGTGCCGAGCGGCGCCGTCCAGTTCCATTTATCGCCCATGAACGGCGGCGCATGTAGGCGCGTGGCGACACTCATCTTCGTGGGGTCGATGCCGCTCAGTTGCGGATAAAGCAGGGCCGCCATAACCAGCACGATGAAAATGGCAGCGCCGACACGGAATTCGTTGGAGGCAAGGGCAATCCGCCAGATACGCCGCGCCACTGAAGCGCCGCGTTGTGTTGCCGGAACCGGGATTGCCGGGATGTCTGTCTCTGTCACGCTCATCAATATTCCAACCTTGGATCGATCATGGTGGCAATCAGGTCGACTGCGATGTTGATGAAGACGAAGATCGCGCTGGTGACGATGGCGATCCCCTGGATCAGCGGGAAGTCACGCTGCAACACGGCGTTGATGGTCAAAAGTCCGAGACCGGGATAATCGAAGATGAATTCGACGACGAGGACGCCGCCCAGCAGGCCGCTGATCTGGATGCCGATTAGGTTCAGCAGGGGAACGGAGGCGTTCCGCAGCGCATGGGCGACAATGATGCGGCTGCGGCTGAGACCGCGCACGTTTCCGACTGCGATGAAAGGCTCCATCATCACGGTAGCCACGGATCCGGTCAGCGTCCGGATCAGCACCGGCGCCAGCTCGACGGCCAGAACGATCGCCGGCAGGATGGTATAGGCAAAGCCGGCATATCCGATCGCCGGCAGCCAGCCGAGTTTGACAGACAGAAGCATGGCAAGGACGATGCCGAGCCAGAAGTTCGGCAGCGATATGAAGATCGAAGAAATGTAGAAGGCCACGCGATCCGGCCATCGTCCGGGCGCCAGTCCGCCGGGAATGCCGACCAAGAACGAGAAGATCAGGGCGAAAAATATTGCCAGGCCGCCAAGTTGCAGCGTCATCGGCAGGGTGTCACCGATCAGGGTCAGCACTTCGGCGCGTTCGCCGCGGGTGGAATCGCCGAAACTGGAACCGCCTGTGGAAGCGCCGCTCGCAGGCCGTACGAAGGATTGTCCGAGATCGCCGCTGACGACGCCGCTCATATAGCGGCCGAACTGAACCAGGATGGGATCTCGCAGGCCCATGTCCTTGGCGATCTGCTCGATCAGCGCTTCGGGCGCCATGCCGCCGGCCATCAGCCGGACCGGATCGCCGGGAACCACGCGCAGCAGTGTGAAGATAAGCAGCGTCACCAGAAAGACGATCAGCGCGCCTTGCGCCAGCCGTCGAACCAGAAAACTGAGAATGAACATATCATATCCTGGCAGCAATCGGAGCGAACCGTCCTGAGCGGCGACGGTCGCGGTCGTTTGTTGACATCATGAGCGAAACGAAAACCTCCACGGCGCTGGCCTCCAGCGCCGTGGAAAACGCAAGCCAGCCTCAGCTGAATGCGGCCTTCGAGGCGTCCATGGACCCGTCAGGATAGATGAAGAGGCCGGCCAGCGACTTGTCCATCGCGTGGATCATCACCGAAGTGAACAGTGACAGGGCCGGCACCTTTTCGGCAAGCATGGGCATCGTTTCGGTCTGCAGGATGTTCTTGCGCTCCTCGAGTGACGGGGCGCTGCGCTCCTTGTCGAGTGTCGCGTCGATTTCCTTGTCGACGATGCCGGTGATGCGTTTCGAGGTCGAATGGAAATGCGTGCGCAGTACGAGGTCGGGCTCAGGTGAACCGGTGGACCAGCCGCAATCGACCATATGGCCGGGGCCGCCGCCCGGACGATCGTAGAGGCGTTCGTTCCAGGCGGCGATTTCCAGAACAGAGAGCGATACCTGAAAACCCTGTTCCTGCAGCATGGCGGTGATGACCTCGCCGTATTCCTTGGTCTTCGGGTAGAAGCCGACGGAGGTGATGTATTCCAGCGGCGGCAGGCCCTCACCCTTGGGGAAACCGGCCTCGGCCAGCAGCGCCTGGCATTTTTCCGGGCTGTATTCCGGGTAGTTCGGCAGGTCGATATAGCCGAACTTCACCGGCGACACGTAATTGGACGAAGCATGACCGGCCGAGCCCAGAATTTCGACGATCATCGAGCGGTCGATCGCGTGGCAGGCCGCCTTGCGGATCAGCGGGTTGTCGAACGGCGCCTTCGAGCAGCGGAACCAGAGATATTTGTTCTCGACCGAGACGACGCTGCTGATTGCGATCTTGTCATTGCCATCGAGCGAGGTCACCTGTTCCGGTTCCAGACGCTCGACGATCGAGGCCTGGCCATTGAGCAGGGACAACATGCGTGTCGTGCTGTCACCGACGAAATTGAAGCTGATGCCAGGAATCTTCGGCGTACCGAGGAAATAATCAGGATAGGCTTCGAGGATCGTGGCATTACCTTCCTGCTTGACGAACTTAAACGGGCCGGTGCCGTTCAGGCGCTGCGTCAGCGGGCCGGTCGGGCCGCCGGCGACATCGGTCGCCGACATGATTGGCAGGTATGAGGCGAGGAAGATGAACAAATGGGCCGGATATCCGCCCTTGGAGGTATCGACGATGACCGTGTAGTCGTCAGGGGTGGTGATCGTCAGCGTCTCGGTCGGGCCGGGATAGAATTGGGCCGGGCGGTCAGGCCTGGAGCCGTATTCGAAGGTCGCCTTGACGTCTTCGGCCTTGAAGGGTTTGCCGTCGTGGAATTTCACGCCCTCGCGCAGCTTGATCTCGAGTTTGTTCGGCTCGAGAAGCTTGATGCTGGTGGCCAATTCATAGACCACTTCGTCGGGCTTTTCGACTGTCATCGGCGTCCGCGTCAGGAAGCCCATGACGAAGCCTTCGATATTCTTCTGCGACAGCGTTGTGTGGCCGGTCGGGTCCCAGTTGCCCGTAATATTTTCCGCCGACAGGAACACCACCGTCTTGCCCGTTTGGGCAAAGGCCGAGGAGAACAGAAAATCCGGGTTGATCTGCAGGAGACCGGCACCCGTGCCAGCCGCACCAAGCCCGGCGAGGAAATTGCGTCTGCTGATGTCATTCATAAGCTGTTTCCCTTTTGTGGTTTTATGTGGCTTTCTTATTATTCCACGATATCGGGCATTTTTTCGTTTTTCAATGGGTTCTCGCAAATTAGCAAATCGGAATGCCATTCTCCTGTCGTAAATCAGCTCAGGTGATTTGTATTATATTGATTATAAGTGTAATTTAGGAATGTTCTTTCAGCGTAGCGCTAGGCAAATGGCGAATTTTTCAGCATTTATCTATTTTGCGGGCAGGATGAGCGTGCCGAATTACTTTTATAAATGTCACAAAATCACATTTGGCGCCTAAAAAATATTCAAGCAAAGGTGACGCACAAATCTCGCCCGCGATATGACGGACGCGCAGCATGTCGAACCCCCTCGGTCATCGGCCTTGCCGCCCAGACTAACCATCTGGTGACGGCAATGCAGATCCCCGTCGATCCGGAATTCGATAATGCCAAATGAATAATTGTGCGATCAGTCGTTGAGCATTGCCGGCCTTGAATAGATTCGAACCTACGACCACTGGTTGGCGACTGGGACGGAATGGATAATCAATCGGCTACCGGCGTTGTGTGCTGCTTCGAATGAAATGGTCATGACTTGCGTACGGTACGCTAATCGCATACCATTCAGCAGTAAAATCGGAGGCTGGAAACTATGGCGACGGTCGAGAAAATTACGATTGCACT
>Ga0102590_1001360_pt1 | contig 37619 bp, 40 predicted proteins | sample AraplaMF_Col_mMF_FD_76859 | JGI IMG/M metagenome (GOLD analysis project Ga0102590, IMG submission 76859) | Arabidopsis root microbial communities from the University of North Carolina, USA - plate scrape MF_Col_mMF | ecosystem: Host-associated > Plants > Roots > Endosphere | place: USA... | reverse complement strand
GTCATCAGGCGCGCGATCGCCGAATGCACGATCACGCGGCGCTCGACCGGCGAGATGCTGCCCAGCATCAGCGTGTCGATCGGCGTGGCGCAGTACCGGACCGGCGAAGCGATCACCGATCTGATCGAGCGCTGCGACCGCGCGCTCTATCTCGCCAAGGGTGGCGGCCGCAATCGCGTGGTGACGGAGAGCGAGCTCGATCGCGCCGCAGCTGCGGGTTAGCGATCAACCCGCCATCATCATGTCGGCTGCGCCGTTCTCGATCACCTGGATGCCGTGCTCGACGACATTGTTGCGGCCGCGATGTTTTGCGGCGTAGAGCGCAGCGTCCGCGGCTTCGATGAGATCGCCGGGGCGCAGGGTCTCGTTGGGCTTCGTGGCCGCAACACCGATCGAGACGGTGACGATCATGTGCGCCGAGGTGATGTGCGGCAGGCAAAGCCTCAGCACCGCCGCGCGCACCTGTTCGCCGATCTCGACGGCGCGGTTCACGTCGGTGTTCGGCAGCAGCAGGCAGAACTCCTCGCCGCCATAGCGTGCCGCAAAGCCCATCGTGTCGGCGGCGATGCCGGACAGCGATTCGCCCAGGCGGGTCAGGCAGGAATCGCCTTCGAGATGGCCATAGGTGTCGTTGAACAGCTTGAAGTGGTCGACGTCGATCATCAGCAGCGCGAGGTCGCTGTTATATTGCTGCGCGCGCATCCATTCGAAGTCGAGCCGGCTCTGGAAGCCGCGGCGATTGGCGAGTCCCGACAGCATGTCGATCGAGGCCATCACGGTCAGCCGGTCGTTGCTCGCGATCAGCTCGCGCTCGCGCTGGCTGAGCTGCGCGGCCATCGCGTTGAACGCGCGGGCCAGCGGCACGAACTCGGCCGGCAGGCGGTTGCGCGCCGCGCGCGCCGACAGGTCGCCTTCGCCAAGACGCTTGGCCATGTCGGCCAGCATCTCGATCGGCTTGATCACGAGCTTCTCGGCGGCAATCAGCGCGCCGAGCAGGACGAACAGAACGACGAAAGCGAGCTGGAGATAGGCGGTGCGGATGTCGCGGCTGACCGCCGCCGACACCTTGTCCTCGTCGATGCTTGCGATCAGGCGCGCATTGGTGCCGGCAATGCGGATGTAGCTGACCGCGCGGCGGGAGCCGTCGGCGGCCAGGAAAGAAAGTGAGCCTTCATCCTGGTTCGACCGCAGCGCTTTGTCGGCGATCGCGGACATCAGCGGCATGTTGTCGAGGGGGCGGCCGATCGCACCATGCTGGTCGGCCGGCGCCGCCAGCACGGTACCGGCGCTGTCGACCAGCACGGCGGTGATGCCGGCGCGGCCACCGAGATTGTTCATCACCTTCGACATCCAGTCGAGATTGACGGTCGCAAGCACGACGGCATCAGCCGTACCGCTGAAGGCGGATACGGGATAGACCGCCATGACGGTCGGCGACAACACGGGCCGCGACAGGATGAAGTCGCTCAGAACGAAGCGGCCGGTCTCCTGCGCCTGCTGGAAGTAGGGCCGGTCGCTGAGGTCGAGGCCGACATACATGTTGTTGGTGGCGCACTGGATGCGGCCGTCCTGGCCCGCGATCAGCAGCGTGCGGATCCAGGGAAGGTTCGACGGCAGGCTCGCGCGCAACACGTCGCAGCTCTTGCTGATGCCGCCGGCGGATGCCCGGATGAAAGCTTCCGATTTTAGGATGGTCTCGACCGACGAGATCACCTCGCGCTGCGCGTCGGCGCTGTGCCTTGCAACGGTCGTGAACTCGGCCGTGGCCTGCGCGATCTGCCGGGCTCGCGTGTCCTCGAGCGAACGGATGCGCTCCAGCATCAAGGGCGTCACCAGAATCAACGCGAGCAACGCAAGCCGGGCCCGGATTCCGAGAACCTGCTTGAGTTTCGCTCGTTTGCGGTTGAAACTGACGTTGGCCATCTTCGCTACCCACCCCGCGGGCCAAGGTAAAGCGAAGGGTTCAAAAACTCTTTCTTGAACTCGGTAAAATTGGACTTACCGCGGTAACGAGCGCAAACAATCGACCCTCATGACAGAAGCCAACGCCGCGCCGGTAACCGGCCATTCACCAAACGCGCTCGCCGCGGTCGAAGCCGAAATCGCCCGCGCCTGCAAGGACGCGCGGCGCGAGCGCGCCTCGGTGACCCTGATCGCAGTGTCCAAGACGTTCGCGGCAGATGCAATCATGCCGGTCATCGCCGCCGGACAGCGCGTATTCGGCGAAAATCGCGTGCAGGAGGCCAAGGGCAAGTGGCCTGCGTTAATCTCTGCTTACCCGGATATCGCACTGCATCTGATCGGGCCGCTGCAATCCAACAAGGCAAAAGAGGCGGTCGCGCTGTTCGATGCCATCCATTCGGTTGACCGCCCGAGCATTTGCCAGGCGTTAGCCAAGGAAATCGAATCCCAGAACAGGCATCCGGAGCTGTTCGTCCAGATCAATATCGGCGAGGAGCCGCAGAAGGCCGGCATCGCCCCCGGCGAGGCCGACGCCTTCATCGCGAGCTGCCGTGACACGTATGGGTTGACGATTTCCGGTTTGATGTGCATTCCGCCGGTCGACGAGCCGCCGGCCGCGCATTTTGCGCTGACCGCCAAGATCGCGGAGCGTAACGGACTGAAGAAGCTCTCGATGGGCATGAGCGCGGACTTCGCCACAGCCATCATGCTCGGCGCCACCCACGTCCGCGTGGGGAGCGCGATCTTCGGGCACCGGTAGTTGCCGTTAGCGCGGGCTTGCGCCAAGCAACCGCATTGAGTTCGTCATTGCGAGCGCAGCGAAGCAATCCAGAATCTTTCCGCTGTGGCAGTCTGGATTGCTTCGCTGCGCTCGCAATGACGGTGGTGATTACACAAACCCCACTGATACCTTCCCCAGCACGCCAAAGTCCGCCGCAAAATGATCGCCGGCTTGAATCGGCAGCGGTGGATGGCATGTGCCTGTCGTCACCACCTGCCCTGCCCGCAAGGTGATGCCGAGTCCGCGCAGCTCGTTGGCAAGCCACGCCAGGGCAGCACGGGGGTCGCCCAGCACGTTCCTGCCGTGGCCGGTGTAGTTCTTGCCGCGCAGCGTGATCTGCGGCCGCTCCTCGACGAGATCCATCGCGCGCCAGTTCGCGGTCGTCGGCGAGCCCAGCACGAACTGATGCGCGCAGGCATTGTCCGCGATGAGCTGCGCCTCGCCCGCGCCAACGAAGTCGGCAAAGCGCGAATCGGGAATCTCGATCGCGGGGTGCAGGGTATCGACGGCGGCAAGCACGTCGTCGACGCTGTACGGGGTCGCGCGCGGCGGCAGATCGCGGCCCATGCGGAAGGCGAATTCCGGTTCGCCGACGCGCATCTCGTTGCCCTTCATCGATGCGGTGCCGCCATCGGCGATCAGTGTGTCGCTCATGATGCGACCGGCCAGCGGGCCCGCGACATTGATATGCTTCTGTCCGGCCTCGCTCGTCGCCGCGATCTTCCAGCCGACCAGGTTTCCAAGCGACTGCGTTTCGAGCGCAGCCTGGATGGCGTAACCGTCAGCACGGCTTTGCGGCCGCAAATGTCTCTCCAGCGCGTCGAGCTTGGTGCCGTCACGCCAGTGCTGGACGAGCAGGCGCGATGCGGCGGCGATCTGGTCCTTGTCGAGCATGTGTCCTCACCCGATGATGATTTTTGTTTTTGGCCCAAGCCGTCGCAGCAATTGCAGCATCGCCGCCCTGGTCATGGAGACGCAGCCCGCGGTCGGGCCGAAATTGTCGCGCGCCAGATGAAGGAACACGGCGCTGCCGCGGCCGGCGATCCGCGGCCGGGTGTTGTGGTCGATTTCGATGATGAAGTCATAGAGTTGGTCGGCCCGCTTGAGCCGGTCACCGCCCTGCTCCCGATCGAGCCGGATCGGCTGATTGTAATGGCGGTCCTTGGGGTCCTCGCACCAGGCGTCGGTTTCGCCGATGGTCCGTGCAGGCAGGAAGGTCTGCGGGCGGCGGTGCCGGTCGGCCCGCCACCACAATTGCCTGGGACGGAAGCTGCCCCTAGGGGTGCCGCCATCGCCCTCGCGCTTGTTGGCCAGGATGCCGCCGCGCCCCAGCGCCACCGGAATCGTCAACGGCCCTGCCGTCAGCCAGCCCCGGCGCGGATTCCCCGCAGCAGGCTTAACGCGGATCGCCGGAAGCGGCCCCGAGGTCCGATTCCTGGTGTAACCAACTGACGCAGCTTTATTTTTCATGTGAGCGTGCGATGTCGAATTCATTACAGGACATTCATCAAAACGGCCTGCTATTCTGGGTTAGAGTGGTTCTGGCTTGTGAATCGGTAACAGCCCACTACTTCAACACGAACAACAATAATAACGGCGACCCCTAACTTTCCCTCGCGGCTGGGTGCAGCATGCATGCGCGCCGAGTCGGACTCCAAAAGGATGACCCCCTATGGCCAATGCCCGCAAGATCCTCATCGTGGATGACGATACCGATCTGCGCGATACGTTGGTGGAGCAATTATCGCTGCACGAAGAATTCGAAGCCTCCGCCGTCGATACCGGCGCCAAGGGCGCGAGCGCCGCGAAGGCCAATTCCCCCGATCTCGTTCTGATGGATGTCGGCCTCCCCGACACCGACGGCCGCGAGGTTGTCCGCTCCCTGCGCAAGGGCGGCTTCAAGGCCCCGATCATCATGCTGACCGGGCATGACACCGATTCCGACACGATTTTGGGGCTGGAATCCGGCGCCAACGACTATGTCGCAAAGCCCTTCCGTTTCGCCGTGCTGCTCGCGCGCATTCGTGCCCAGCTCCGCCAGCACGAGGCCAGCGAGGACGCGGTGTTCTCGGTCGGCCCCTACTCCTTCCGCCCCGGCTCGAAGATGCTGACAGCGGCCAATGCGCGCAAGGTCCGCCTCACCGAGAAGGAAACGGCGATTCTTCGCTTCCTCTACCGGGCCGGCCAGATGCCGGTCTCGCGCGAGACCCTGCTCCAGGAGGTCTGGGGTTATAATTCCGGCGTCACCACCCACACGCTGGAAACCCACATCTACCGCCTCCGTCAGAAGATCGAGAAGGACGCCGCCAACCCGGAAATCCTCGTCACGGAAGCCGGTGGCTACAAGCTGGTGCCGTGATAGCTTCAAGGGCGTGCGAATCGTTTTAGATCGCATGCCCTTTGAGCCCCGGACCTGAATGTCAATCGACGACGACGTAGCGCTTCTCGAGCGTGTCCCGACACTGCGCCTGTTGGGAGACGCCTCGTTGCGCATGCTGGCGATCGGCTCCGAGCAGCGTAACTTCGTCCGCGGCGACGTCCTGTTCAATCTCGGCGACGATGCCGATGCCGGCTACGTGGTCCAGCGCGGCGCCTTCCGGGTCGACGACGGCGCCGGTGCCGAAATGATCGCGGGTCCCGGCGCGCTGATCGGCGAGCTCGCGCTGGTGGTGCCGATGAAGCGGCCGTCGAGCGCGATCGCGATCGAGCACGCCTCCGTCATCCGCGTCGCGCGCAGCCTGTTTCAACGCGTGCTCGAAAGCGACCCCGCGGCCGCCGTTCGCCTGCGCGACGAATTCGCGGTGCGGTCGAGTCAGATTGCGAGCGATATATTGATGGCGGGCGCGAAGCTGACCTCGTAGCTGTCTCCCGTCGTCATTCCGGGCCCGCGACCTCGTCGCGTCCCGGAATGACCGGACTCAAACCTCCAGCGTCACCGTGACAGGCACGTGGTCCGACGGCCGTTCCCAGCTCCGCGCGTCGCGCAAGATCCTGAAATCGCTGACCGCATCCTTCAGCGCGCGCGAGACCCAGATGTGGTCGAGCCTGCGGCCGCGGTCGCCGACGGTCCAGTCGGCGGAGCGGTAGCTCCACCATGTGTAGACCTTTTCCGACATCGGGATGCGATCGCGTGCGACGTCGACCCACTCTCCGGCCTCTAACGCGGCCTTCAACTTCTCGGTCTCGACCGGCGTGTGAGAGACGACCTTCAGAAGCTGCTTGTGCGACCACACGTCGTTCTCGTGCGGCGCGACGTTGAGATCGCCGACCAGGATGTGGCGATCCTCGCCGCGCGGATGCAACGGCTCGCAGGCCTTCATCTCGTCGAGGAAGCGGAGCTTGTGGTCGAACTTCTCGTTCAGCGCGGGATCGGGAATGTCGCCGCCGGCGGGCACGTAGAAATTATGCAGCACCAGCGGCTTTGCGATGTTGGCCTTGCTTCCGAAGGATACGGAAATATGGCGCGAATCCACCTTGTCGCAGAAGGTCCGGATGTCCGTCGACTCGAACGGAATCTTCGAGACGATGGCGACGCCGTGATAGCCCTTCTGTCCGTTCAGTGCGACATGCTCATAGCCGAGCCGCTTGAAGCGCTTCAACGGAAAGGCGTCGTCGATGCACTTGGTTTCCTGCAGGCACAGCACGTCCGGCCGCGCGCTCTTGAGAAACTTCGCGACCAGTTCGATGCGCAGCCGCACCGAATTGATGTTCCAGGTTGTCAGGGAAAAACGCATGAGAGATGCGTCTTAGCATGGATTGGCGCGGGGAAAATGCTTGTCCACAGAAGCGGTGGGTTACGCCTACGGCTAACCCACGCTACGCACCGTCAACCCGGCGACTGGCCGTAATTGGTGAAATCGATCTTGAACATGCCGGGGTCGAGCTTCTTGGTCGCGTCGAGATTGTAGACCGCGATCGTGGTGTCGTAGCCCTGCGGATCGGTGACGGTCCACTGCTTCAACTGGCCGTCCTTGGCGCCGAACATCAGCATCAGGCGGCTGGTGCCGACCAGCGCCTGCTTCTCTTCGATGGTGACGCTGACGAAAACGTCGTCGGCCGAGACGTTGACGACGTTGGTGTCCTTCATCAGGTCGATGCGGTCGGACAGCAGGAAGCGCAGCGGCGTTTGCGACAGCGGATAGACGTCCTGCGTGGCCAGCTTGCGGTCGCGCACCACCAGCGACGATCCATCGGCGACGATGTCGATCGGGCTCGGCGCGTCATATTCGAAGCGCACCTTGCCGGGTTTCTGGATGTAGAAGTCGCCTTGCGTCTTGCTGCCGTCGGGGCCGACCTGGACGAAATTCCCGACCAGCGTCGACAGCGAGGACAGGTAGGCGCTGACCTTGGCCGCCTGTGCCTTCTGGTTGGCGTCGAAGGTCTGGAAGATGCTGCTCGGCACGTTGCGGCGCGGATCAGGGATGATCGGATTCGGCGGCGTCTGCGTCGCGCCGGTGACGGCAGGTCCGCCGGCGGGCGCGCCACCGTCGCGGCCCTTCGGCGCGGGTTTCGGCACAGGCACGGTCTGCGCGACGGACGCTGCGGTCACCATCGCGGCGGTGACGAGAAGCACGCCGGCCATGCGCGCGCCTCGCGCAGCGAGGGTGGCAGCGAATCGAATGTCCGGATGTCTGATCAACGCGTCGTCCTGGTTGGCTGGGCGTCTTTTTAGCGTGATTTCGGGCAAAAGCAGATAACGTTTTTGCGTGAAATAGTGTTCTGAGGCGGCTCGCCTCACATATGGCTGTCTTCTTCTTCGACCAGAATCTCGCGCTTGCCGGCGTGGTTGGCGGGTCCGACGATGCCTTCCAGTTCCATGCGCTCCATCAAGGACGCGGCACGGTTATAGCCGATTTGCAGGCGGCGCTGGATGTAGCTGGTCGAGGCCTTGCGGTCGCGCTTGACGATGGCAACGGCCTGCTGGAACAGGTCGCCGCCGCCATCCGCGCCCATGCCGCTGGCGTCGAACACCGCGCCGTCCTCGTCCTCGGCGGGCTCTTCGGCAGTAACAGCTTCGAGATATTCCGGCTGGCCCTGGGTCTTGAGGTGGCGCACCACCTTCTCGACTTCCTCGTCCGAGGCAAACGGTCCGTGCACGCGGCTGATGCGGCCGCCGCCGGCCATGTAGAGCATGTCGCCCTGACCGAGCAGTTGCTCGGCGCCCATCTCGCCCAAAATGGTGCGGCTGTCGATCTTGGATGTGACCTGGAAGGCGATGCGGGTCGGGAAGTTCGCCTTGATGGTGCCGGTGATGACGTCGACCGACGGACGCTGCGTGGCGAGGATCACGTGCAGGCCGGCGGCGCGGGCCATCTGCGCGAGGCGCTGCACCGCGCCTTCGATATCCTTGCCGGCGACCATCATCAGGTCGGCCATTTCGTCGACGATGATGACGATGTAGGGCAGCGGGTCGAGAGAGAGCTTCTCTTCCTCGTAGATCGCCTTGCCGGTTTCCTTGTCGAAGCCGGTGTGCACCGTGCGCGTCGGCTCTTCGCCCTTGGCCTTCAATTCAAGCAGGCGCGTGTTGTAGCCGTCGATGTTGCGCACACCGAGCTTGGCCATGTTCTTGTAGCGCTCTTCCATCTCGCGCACCGCCCATTTCAGCGCGACCACCGCCTTCTTCGGATCGGTCACGACGGGCGTGAGCAGATGGGGAATGCCGTCATAGACGGAGAGTTCGAGCATCTTCGGATCGACCATGATCAGGCGGCACTGGTCCGGGCGCAGCCGGTAGACCAGGCTGAGGATCATGGTGTTGATCGCGACCGACTTGCCGGAGCCGGTGGTACCGGCGATCAGCATGTGCGGCGTACGCGCAAGGTCGATGATGACGGGGTCGCCGCCGATGGTCTTGCCGAGACAGAGTGGCAGCTTCGCAACCGAGTCGACGGTTTCCTTGGCGACCAGCAGCTCGCGCAGATAGACCTTTTCGCGATGCGCGTTCGGCAGCTCGATGCCGATGGCATTGCGACCGGGCACGACCGCGACACGCGCCGACAGCGCGCTCATCGAACGTGCGATGTCGTCGGCAAGTCCAATCACGCGCGATGACTTGATGCCCGGCGCCGGCTCCAGCTCGTACAGCGTGACGACTGGACCCGGATTGGACTTCACGATCTCGCCGCGCACGCCGAAATCCTGCAGCACGCCTTCGAGCGAGCGCGAATTGGCTTCCAGCTCGGCCTTGCTGAGCGGCTGGCGATCACCGGCCTTTGGCGCGGCCAGCACGGACACGGACGGAAGCTCGAACTTGTCGGAGGACTTTTTGGAAGCGGCCTTGGGCGCGGCCTTCTTGCGCGGGGCGCGCGCGGCGGGCTCTTCCTCTTCCTCCTCCTCGTCTTCCACTTCTTCGGGCTCGTCCTCGTCGTCTTCGTCCTGGGACTGCGGCGAGATCGACGGCGCGGCGCGGCCGCCTCCGAGATTCGGTTCCTGGCGGCTGAACGAAACGGCCTTGGTCTTCGGTCCGCTCGAGACCAGCGAGCGGTAAGCGGCACCGCACAGCCAGATCAGCCGTGCCTTGGTGCTCATCAGCGCGTGGAACAGCCAGCCCAGCGACACCGAACCGCGATCGCCCTCTTCGTCCTCGTCGAGCGGCTTGTCGTCATCCTCGATATCCGCGAGTTCATCGTCATGCTCGCGTGCGCCAAGTCCGCAGGCGACCAGGAAGGTCGCGGCCATCGCGGCGAACAGGATCGTGCCGAGCACGATGCGATAGATCGTGCCGGCGGGTCCGAAGATTACCGCGGGCGCGCGCACCAGCGCATCGCCGACCACGCCGCCGAGGCCGGTCGGCAGCGGCCAGGCGCCGCCATGCGGCCAGCAGCTGACGAAGCCCGCTGCGATCACCGTGCAGAGGATCCAGGAGCCGAGCCGCAGCGCTTCGCGGTCGAACGGGCGATGGGTCAGCATGCGCCAGCCCCAGACCGCGACGGTCAGGATCAGCATGATTGCGCCGAGCCCGAGGATCTGCATCGCAAGGTCGGCGCCGATCGCGCCGGCATAACCCAGGATGTTGCGGATCGGCCGCGAGGTGGCGTGGCTGAGACTGGGATCCTGCACCGACCAGGTCATCAGCGCGGCGGAGGCGACGCCAGACAGCGTGATCAGGCCGAAGCCGGCGAGCTCGCGTACGCGCCGGCCCAGCGCCTCGCGGATCGAGGGCGGCAGATGGCCGACCAGTGGAATGACACGTTCGATCGCCGACATGCTCATGGGCCCCGCCTAACCCAGAGTCTCGACCAGCCGGTGCAGCGCCTGCGCCGTGGTCTCGCCATCCTGCACCAGCGCGAGGCGAATGTAGCCCGCGCCGGGATTGAAGCCGTCGGGCTGGGGCCGCGCCAAAAAGCTGCCGGGCACCACGCGCACGCCTGCTTCCTTGAAGAGTTTCAGGCACACCGACACGTCGTCGCCGATGTCGGACGTGTTGAGCCAGACGCAGAAGCCGGCATCGGGCCGGCGATAGCCGTAGCGATTGCCGATGATCTGGTCGGCGAGATCGAACTTGGTCCGGTAGAGCCGACGGTTCTCCTCGACATGCGCTTCGTCGCCATAGGCGGCGATGGCGACATGCTGGAGCGGCACCGGCACTTGCGGAGCTGCGATGTTGCGGAGCTCGAGGAACATGCCGATGAACCTCTTGTCGCCGGCGGCGAAGCCGACGCGCATGCCCGGCAGGTTGGAGCGCTTCGACAGCGACTGGAATGCGACCACGCGGGTGAAGTCGGGGCCGGCGCATTCGAGCGCGCTGCCTGGGGCTTCGCGGGTATAGATCTCGGAGTAGCACTCGTCGCTGAGGATCACGAAACCATGGCGGTCGGCGAGCCGCTTCAGCCGCCTGAAATAGTCGGGCTTGGCGACCGAGCCCTGCGGGTTGGCGGGCGAGGCCAGATAGAACGCCACCGTGCGCGCGAGCGTTGCTTCGTCGATGGCATCGAGATCGGGCAGGAAGCCGTTTTCGCTCGTGGTCGGCAGATAGATCTGCTCGCAAGCGGCAGCCGAGGCGCCGGCGCCATAGACCGGATAGAACGGGTTCGGCATCAGGATGGCGGGCTTGCCCGGGCGCGGACCGACATAGCGCGCGGCCGCGATTGCGGCGAGGAACAGCCCTTCGCGGCTGCCATTGAGGACGAGAATCTCGGTCTTGGGATCGAGCGGCCGCGGCAGCTTGAAGCGCGACGAAAGCCAGGCGCTGGCCGCCGCGCGGAACGGCTCCGTGCCCTGGTTCATCGGGTAGCGGCCGAAATCGGCGATATGCTTGGCCAGCACGGGGCCGACGAAGTCGGGCACGGGATGCTGGGGTTCGCCAACCGCAAGCGAAATCAGGGGCTTGCCGGGCTGATGGGGAGCCAGCAGCTCGTTCAGCCGGACGAAAGGCGAGCGTGCGGAATCGGAGCTACCACCGCCCTGCGGCGCACTGGATGAAGCGGTCATAGCCATTCTGGACGCCAGCACTCTTTGAACAGCCGGTCGCACCAGGGCGCCGGCGGGAAGCGGTTCAGTTCACCATAGATAGGGCGAGGTTAAGACGCGATTAACCATCGGTCGGCAGGTCCGTCCAGACCGGGAATTATGAGACCGGATAGCAATGCGATGCCTGGGCCGCCAAGCTCCCGTCATGGCCGGGCCTGCCCCGGCCATCCACGCCCCTTCCGCCGACTCCAGGAACGTGGGTGCCCGGGACAAGGCCGGGCACGACGAGCTTGGCGATATAGGCGCGCCTCAGTGCGCCGGCAGCTTCTCGAACGTCGCCATGCCCGCCGGGATCGCATGAAACTCCTGTTTGTCGCAGGTGTAGATCGCCATCTGCGGATGGAACTGTTCCGGCTCGTCCAGCGTGCCGACCTTCAGGATTGCGGCCGGCAACCCCGGAACCTTGGTCACCAGATGCGTGCCGCATTCGGGACAGAACTCGCGTGTCACGGCGCGCGCGAGGTCCTTGCGGGTGAACTGTTTGGGTTGTCCGATGATGTAGCTGAAGCCGGCCACCGGCATCGCGATGAAGGTGTTGGGCGCGCCGCCCGAGATGTACTGGCACTCGCGGCAATGACACTGGGCCTGCATCATGGGATCGCCTTCGGCCACGTAGCGCACTTCGCCGCAATAGCATCCGGCTTCCAAACGCATGACGACCTCCCGATTTGTTTTCGTTGTGGTCGATATTTCTGCGCCGGCAATCTGGAATGGCAATCTTTTTCTTCGGCACGGGGACGAAAAGAAAGGGGCTCCAACTTGCGCTGGAGCCCCTCAACAGTCTGGGCATTGCCGGGTATGTGCCCAAACCGTAGTTGTGGACGCGATCCCCGAGGAGATCGCGTCCGGGAGGAGAGTTACATGTTGTAGGCGCGCTCGGTGTGCTCGGTGATGTCGAGGCCTTCACGCTCGGTCTCGACATTGGCACGGAGGCCAACGATCACGTCGACGACCTTGTAGAGGATCGCCGAACCGACGCCCGACCACACCAGCGTGGTGCAGACGCCCCAGAGCTGGGAGATCATCTGCGCCGCGAAGTCGTAATCGGCAACCTTCGGCGGGATCGCGGTATAGTCGATGATGCCCGCACCACCGAGCGCCGGGTTGACGAGGATGCCGGTGCCGAGGGCGCCGACGATGCCGCCGACGCAGTGCACGCCGAACACATCGAGGCTGTCATCGTAGCCAAGCGCGTTCTTCACGACGGTGCAGAAGAACAGGCAGACCACGCCGACCACGAGGCCGAGGACGATCGCACCCATCACGCCGGCGAAGCCGGCCGCGGGAGTCACCGCCACGAGGCCTGCGACAGCGCCGGAGATGACGCCGAGCACCGACGGATGACCCTTCACGATCCACTCCGCGAACATCCACGACAGCGCTGCGGCCGCGGTGGCGACGAAGGAGTTGGTCATGGCGAGGGCTGCGCCGCCGTTGGCTTCGAGGTTGGAGCCGGCGTTGAAGCCGAACCAGCCGACCCAGAGCAGCGAGGCGCCGATCATCGACATGGTCAGCGAGTGCGGAGCCATCAGCTCCTTGCCATAGCCGACGCGCTTGCCGATCAGCAGAGCGCCGACGAGACCTGCGATGCCGGCGTTGATGTGCACCACGGTGCCGCCTGCAAAGTCGATCGCGCCCTTCTTGAAGATCCAGCCGGCGTCGGCATTGATCTCGTCGAGCTTGGCCTGCGCCGCGGTCTTCGCCGCCGCGTCAGTGGCCGCAGCCAGGGCCTTGGCAGCGTCCTGGATCATGTCCGGGCCGGGCCAGTACCAGACCATGTGCGCGATCGGGAAGTAGATCAGCGTGACCCAGAGCGGAACGAACAAGGCGAGCGCCGCGAACTTCATGCGTTCGGCGAAGGCGCCGACGATGAGGGCGGGCGTGATCGCCGCGAAGGTCATCTGGAAGCACATGTAGATGAGCTCCGAGATGTTGGCGTCGACCGAGAAGGTTGCGGCCTTCGAGTCGGTGGTGACGCCCATCATGAAGGCCTTGGAGAAGCCGCCGATGAAGTCGGAACCGCCGGTGAAGGCGAGGCTGTAGCCGTACACGGCCCAGATCACGGTGACGACGCAGACGGTGTAGAACACCTGCATCAGGACGGAGAGCATGTTCTTGGAACGGACGAGGCCGCCGTAGAACAGCGCGAGACCCGGGATCGTCATCAACAGCACGAGCACTGTCGATGTCAGCATCCAGGCGTTGTCTCCCTTGTTGACCGTTGGCTCGGCATAGGCCGCGGTCGCAGCGAACATGCCGACTGCGAGAGCCGCCAATCCCGCGCCATAGGGACGCTTGAACGTCATTTTATTTACTCCTGATTGGTAAAGGTTGAGCGCGAAATCAGAGGGCCGCGGCATCGGCCTCGCCGGTGCGGATGCGAACCGCATGGTCGAGGTTGATGACGAAGATCTTGCCGTCGCCGATCTGTCCGGTTTTCGCGGCGGACGTGATGGCGTCGATGGTCTTGTCGACCTGGTCGGAGGCGACCGCGACCTCGATCTTGATTTTGGGCAGGAAGCTCACGGCGTATTCAGCACCGCGATAGATTTCCGTATGGCCTTTCTGGCGGCCGTATCCCTTGACTTCCGTCACCGTGAGACCGTGAACGCCGATGGCGGTCAGGGCGTCCCGGACTTCTTCCAGCTTGAATGGCTTGATAATCGCCATAACAATTTTCATGGGTCCTATCCCCGCTTGGGCCCGGTCCGGACGTGGCCGGGCGTTTCTCGACTGGTTCGCCACGAGGGAGAAGTTCACTACGCGGGCACAGCCAGGACCCTTAGAATCAAATGCCGTGCCAGATCGGGCATGTTGCCTAACGGACTATGAAAACGGGTGTTTTCGCGTTTGACGGGTATCGTGGTGCAGTGCGCTATTACGTCGCGCTCATTGCGTGACCATGGGTGCTTAAAAAACGTGCATGACAGGCTGCCGACACAATGGTGCTCACGCGTCGGGCAGCGGAAAGGTATCTAATTACGTACTAGGCCTAATGGGAGGGCCTTGCCGCGCCGCGAAATATCGAGCCTGCCGGCTCCTGCTTACGGGTTACGCGCGGCAGGCCTGCCCGCTTGAGCAGGACAAAGGCCGCCAGACGGTACCCGGCTGAGGGCCGTCGGAGCTGTCAGGCGGCCTCGCGCTCCGCAAACACCCGGTCGATCAGTCCCCATTCGACCCCTTGCTGGGCGGTCATGAAGTGGTCGCGGTCCAGGGTCCGTTCCACCTCGTCCTCGCGGCGTCCGCAATGTCGCGCGTAGAGCCGGATGATGCGCCGTTTGGTTTCCTGCATTTCGTTGGCATGGATCAGGATGTCGGACGCCTGCCCTTGAAAGCCGCCAAGGGGCTGATGCACGTGAAGGCTGGCATTGGGCAGCGCGGCGCGGTGCCCGGGCTCGCCGGCCATCAGCAGGAACGAGCCCATGGAGCGCGCCGTGCCCATGCACAGCGTGTGGACCGGCGCCTTGATGAACTGCATGGTGTCGTACATCGCGAGGCCAGAGGTGACCACGCCGCCGTAGGAGTTGATGTAGAGGTTGATCGGCCGGTTCGGATTCTCCGCCTCCAGGAACAGCAGCTGGGCGCAGACCAGGCCCGACATCGCATCATTGACCTCGCCATTGAGGAAGATGATGCGTTCGCGCAAGAGCCGCGAATAGATGTCGAAGGATCGTTCGCCGCGGGCGGATTGCTCGACGACCATAGGGACGAGCTGAAGCATGTCGCGCATCGGCGACCTCCATGTCTGCAGATGATGGATGATGAAGTCTCTTGCCGTCAGGCCGCCGCGCGCATCAGGCAGCGATTGCTGTTGGCGGCCTGCGGCAGCTTCGTTTGACCGTCCGAGGTTTGCTGGATGATGCGAAAGCGGGTGCCGCCGGCTTCGTTCGGCTCGATCCGGAAGATGACCTGACTCTCGCGAAACGGCGGTTCGGACTCGCGAAACCGGTACCGCACCTCTTCGCCCGCGATCGATGATTCCGGCTTGGCGTCCGCAAGATCGCAATCCGGTAGCCAGCGTTCCCGCAGGGCCGGAATGGTTACGGCGCGCCAGACCTTTGCCGGCGGCGCATCGAATTCAAATTCGAGCACCAGGGCCGCGTCGGGGCGATCGGGCTTCAATTCGTCGCTCATTGATCCATATCCTTCAAGAGATCGGCGAGTGCTTCCATGCGCTTCGGCCAATAGGCGCGGTAGCGCGCAAGCCATGCCCCGATGGCGACGATTCCGTCCGGGTCGACTTCATAATTCACGAAGCGGCCCTGCCGCTGCTCGCGCACCAGGCCTGCCGCCCGCAGTACCGAAAGATGCTGCGACATCGCCGGCTGGCTGATCTCCAACCCCTCGCGCAAAGCGCTGGCATTCTGGCTGCCGCCGGCCAGCTTCTCAAAGACCTTGCGGCGGGTCGGGTCGGCAAGCGCCTTGAAGATGTCGGCTTCGATCATGGCAATACATAAGCACACACTTATGTGTTGTTCAAGCCCCGATTACTGAAGCGCCTCGCCGTGCTGCGAGATATCGAGCCCCTCGAGCTCATGCTCGCGGGAGACGCGCAACGGCACGAACAGCGCGACCAGCTTGAGCAGAATGAAACTCACCCCGGCCGACCAGACGAAGGTGACGGCGACGCCGTAGAGCTGGATCAGGAGCTGCTGCGGATGGCCCTCGAGCAGGCCGGCGGTGCCGCCGATCGCGGAGGTCGCGAACACGCCGGCCAGCAGCGTGCCGGTCAGGCCGCCAATGCCGTGAACGCCGAACACGTCGAGTGAATCGTCGTAGTCGAAGCGGTGCTTCAGCCAGGTGCAGGCCCAATAGCAAACCGCCCCGGCGATGATGCCGATGACGATGCCGTGCCACGGCGCGACGAAGCCCGAGGCGGGTGTGATGGTGCCGAGGCCGGCCACCGCGCCGGAGATCATGCCGAGTACCGACGGCTTGCGCCGGGTCGACCATTCGATCGCCCCCCAGGTCAGCGCGCCGGAGCAGGCCGCAAGATGTGTTGCGATGATCGCCAGCACGGCGCGCGAATTGGCGGCGCCGGCCGAGCCGCCGTTGAAGCCGAACCAGCCGACCCACAACAGGCCGGTGCCCATCACGGCAAGCGAGAGGTCGAACGGCGAAAGATTCTCGGTACCGTAACCGTGACGGCGCCCCATCACCTTGGCGGCGACGAGGCCGCCGGTGCCCGCCGACAGATGCACGACGAGGCCGCCGGCAAAATCCAGCACGCCCATGCTGGCCAGGAAGCCGCCGCCCCACACCCAGTGCGCCAGCGGAATATAGACGAAGATGAACCAGGCGACCGAGAACAGAAGATAGGCGGAGAACCGCATCCGGTCGGCGACCGAACCTGCCACCAGCGCTACCGTGATGATCGCGAACGTCATCTGGTACAGCATGAACAGCGCTTCCGGGATGGTCTTCGCCGCCGGGTTGACACTGTCCATCGTCATGCCCGCGAGAAACCAGCGGTCGAGCGTGCCAATCCAGGGGCCGTCGCCGACGAAGCACAGCGAATAGCCGAACGCGACCCAGAGAATGGAGATCATCGTCACGGCGGCAAGGCTCTGCGCCATGGTCGCAAGCACGTTCTTCTTGCGCACCATGCCGGAATAGAACAGCGCGAGCCCCGGGATCGTCATCATCAGCACCAGCGCGGTGGCGACGATCATCCAGGCGGTGTCGGCGGTGTTGATCTCGGAGCTTGCGGCATGTGCCGGCGCTGCAACGGCCGACACACATCCGATTCCCGCAGCCATACAGGCTGCGCGGCGCAACAATCCCGCCATGTCGTTTCCCCCAGCAGTGATGACGTCGCACGCTGTGGCGTCGTTGCCCGGTGCGATCGTCGAAGACTTATTAGAGCGTTAGAGCGCGTCGCTGTCGGTCTCGCCGGTGCGGATGCGCAGCGCGTGGTCGATTGGCGTGACGAAGATCTTGCCGTCGCCGATCTGCCCGGTGCGCGCGGAGGCGGTAATCACGCCGACGGCCTTTTCGGCGATGTCGGAGGCAACCGCGATCTCGATCCGCAGCTTTGGCAGGAAGTTCACGACATATTCGGCGCCGCGATAAATCTCGGTGTGGCCCTTCTGGCGGCCATAGCCCTTCACCTCGGTCACGGTCATGCCGTGGACGCCGATCGCTGTCAGGGCCTGGCGGACTTCATCCAGCTTGAAGGGTTTGATGATCGCGACGACGAGTTTCATGGTCAGGCCTGTTCCCCGGGGATGCGCCGCGCCGTATGTCCCCGGCGCAGCGTCAATCTGGCATCTTTCCGGGCACATGGCATAAAAAACTTGCAGGTTGAAGCGGAAAAACGTTTGCGCGTGTGAACGGCCGCCTCTGTACAGGGCATCTGTTCATCCTTCACAATGCATTTTTGGCATGGATGCGGTGAACCCAAGCGTCCCGGCTGGTACAAAAGTATGTTCGAGGGGACGCTTCATGGCGAGTTGGTTCTACGCATCCGAGGGCAAGCAGCAGGGGCCGTATCCGGAAGGGCAATTCCGCGACCTGATTTCGCAAGGGATCGTGCGTCCGGATACGCTGGTGTGGTCCGAGGGCATGGCCGGCTGGCAGAAGGCCGCCGAAATCCCCGGCCTGATCGGCGGCGGCGCGCCCCCGATGGTCCCGGCTGGCGGTCCGCCGATGATGGGCGGCGGTGGTTATGCGGGCGGCGGCGGTGGATCGCTGTCGGCTGATTTCAGCGCCTTCGGTCTTCTCGGCCGCAGCATCGTGTTCATCATCGGCATGTTGCTGGTGATCCCCGCACCATGGGTCACCGTCTGGTTCTACAAATACATAACTTCGCACATCCAGGTGCCGGGCCGGCCGAATTTTGGTTTTGCCGGCGAGCCGATGGATATCTGGTGGGCACTGATGGGTAACGCGCTGCTGACTTATGCCGGTGCGACCGGCATTTCGTACGCGCCCCTTCTCGCGACGATCGCCAATGCCTTCTTCGCTTGGGTGATCATGCGCTGGATCGTAGCCAATCTCACCTCGAACGGCGAGCGGCTGCCGATCTCGTTCCAGGGCAGCGCGATCGGCTATGTCGGCTGGTATCTCTTGATGCTCATCTCGACCATCACCATCATCGGCTGGGCCTGGGTGCTCGCGTACTGGATGCGCTGGATCTGCCGCAATACCGAGGGTACTCGGCGCGAGATCGTGTTCACCGGCAGCGGCTGGCAGGTGCTGTGGCGCACGGTGGTGTTCTCGCTGGCCTCTAGCTTCATCATCCCGATTCCGTGGATGCTGCGCTGGTACGGCCGCTGGTACGTGTCGCAATTCGCGCTCGCACCGCGCGGATCGCTCTGACGATCAGCCCCTCCGCTCGCGCACGGACCCTTCCTGCGCGACGGACGCCACCAGCGTGCCGTCGGGCTTGAAGATCGAGCCGCGGGTCAGGCCGCGGCCGCTCTGCGCGCTCGGCGAATCCTGCGCGTAGAGCAACCATTCGTCGGCGCGGAACGGGCGGTGAAACCACATCGCGTGGTCGAGGCTCGCCGGCATCATGCGCTTGTCGAACAGGGTGCGGCCGTAGCGCGCCATGATCGCATCCAGCAGCGAAAAGTCCGAGGCATAGGCCAGTGCGCACATGTGCAGCGCCGGATCGTCGGGCAGCTTCGCCGCGGTCCTGATCCAGACGTGAATGCGGCCGTCCTCGATCTTCTCGCCGAAATAACGGCTGAGCTCGACCGGGCGCAACTCGATCGGGCGATCCGACTCGTAGTAGCGGCGGATGAACTCCGGCATCTCCTTGAACATCGGCTGCTTCGCCACCTCCTCCGCCGTGAGCTTTTCGGGCAGCGGCACCTCGGGCATCTTGTCCTGATGATCGAACGCGCTCTCCTCATCGGTGTGGAACGACACCATGATCGAGAAGATCGCGTTGCCGTGCTGGATCGCGGTGACCCGGCGGGTCGAATAGCTTTTGCCGTCGCGCAGGCGTTCGACCTGGTAGATGATCGGGATCTGCGGATCGCCGGGCAGGATGAAATAGCAATGCAGCGAATGCGGCAGCCGGCCTTCGACGGTGCGGCAGGCCGCCACCATCGCCTGCCCGATCACCTGGCCGCCGAACACCCGTTGCCAGCTCGTCTTCGGGCTGTTGCCGCGGAACAGATTCACCTCGAGCTGTTCGAGGTCGAGGATCGAGATCAGGTCGATCAGGCTCTTGGACATGACACAGCTCCGGAATGTCTCTGGTCGTCATTCCGGGATGCGCCGGAACGGCGCAGGCCCGGAGCCCATAACCCCGGCCTGTGGTTATGGATTCCGGGCCCGCGACTTGGTCGCGCGCCGGAATGACATGGTGGGCGAGTTCCGCCCTTGTTTCACTGCACTGTTTCGCCCACCTCAAGTCTGCTAGCAAGACCAAGAGTGAGCCAGGGATTGGGTATGTCGGTACAGGGTAGCATTGTCATTGGCGGCGGCGCGTTTGCGGGCCTGGCGCTGGCGCTGGCGTTGCGTCAGGGGCTCGGCCCCGAGATTCCCGTCATCGTCGCCGATCCCGCGTTCGCCACGAGGCCGAGCCGCGATCCGCGCGCCACCGCGATCGTCGCCGCCTGCCGCCGCCTGTTCGAGGCAATCGGCGTCTGGGACGACGTCAGAGGCGAGGCGCAGCCGATCCTCGACATGGTCGTCACCGATTCCAAGCTGGAAGACGCCACCCGTCCGGTGTTCCTGAACTTCGCCGGCGATGTCGCGCCGGGCGAGTCCTTTGCGCATATGGTCGAGAACCGCCGCCTGATCGATGCGCTGGTGGCGCGCGCCGAGGCGGAAGGCATCGATCTTCGCGCCACCATTGTGTCGTCCTACGATTCGCGCAGCGAGGGCATCGACGTGACGCTCGGCGACGGCAGCGTCATCGCGGCGAGCCTGCTGGTCGCCGCCGACGGCGCGCGGTCGAAGCTGCGCGAGCGCGCCGGCATCGCCACCCATGGCTGGGAGTATGATCAGTCCGGCATCGTCGTCACCGTCAGCCACGAGCGCGATCACGAAGGCCGCGCTGAAGAACATTTTCTGCCCGCGGGCCCGTTCGCGATCCTGCCGCTCACGGGCAAACGCTCCTCGCTGGTGTGGACCGAGCGCCGGGCTGAGGCCGCGCGCATCATTGCGCTCAGCGACGAGGAGTTTCACGGCGAGCTGGAGCAGCGCTTCGGTCTGCATCTCGGCGAGGTGAAGGCGCTCGACAAGCCGCGCGCGTTTCCGCTGTCCTATTTCGTCGCGCGCTCCTTCATTGCCGAGCGCCTCGCGCTGGTCGGCGATGCCGCGCATGTCATCCATCCGATCGCGGGCCAGGGTCTCAACATGGGGCTGAAGGACGTCGCCGCGCTGGCCGAAGTCGTCGTCGATGCCGCGCGGCTCGGCATGGATCTCGGCGCAGCCGACGTGCTCGAGCGCTACCAGCGCTGGCGCCGTTTCGACACCATGGCGATGGGCGTTGCCACCAACTCGCTGAACTTCCTGTTCTCCAACCAGTCGACGCTGCTGCGCACCGTTCGCGACATCGGCCTCGGCCTCGTCGACCGCGCCCCGCCGCTGAAGAATCTCTTCATCCGCCAGGCCGCCGGACTGACCGGCGAGGTGCCGCGGTTGTTGAAGGGCGAGGCGTTGTAGCGGGAGCTTTTGCCAAACTCTCCACTGTCATCCCGGACAAGCGAAGCGCAGATCCGGGATCCATACGCCGCAGCAAGAGTTTTGCGAAGATTCGGAGTGATCAGCTCCCTCCATAACCACTCCTGTGGTTATGGATCCCCGCGTTCGCTTGGATGACGCCGAGAGTGGTCCCCGGCCGTCGCGTAAAAAAAACCCCTTCAATCGATCTTCCGCGCCTCTTCCGGCAGCATGATCGGGATGCCGTCGCGGATCGGATAGGCGAGCTTGGCGCTGCGCGAGATCAGCTCCTGCCGCGCGGAATCGAATTCCAGCGGACCCTTGGTCAGCGGGCAGACCAGAATCTCCAGCAGTTTGGGATCGACGCTGTTCTCGGGGCGTTCGGTGGTCGTGTTCATTCTTGTCTCCGGCAATCGCCTGCCTCTAGCATAGAAAATCGCGTCAAAATAGGATTCTAGCCCGACACCATCTGCAGGATCTCGTCGAGCAGGCGCTGCAGCCGTGCGGCCGGCACCGGCGTGCCCGACAGGGCAAAGCCGAGGAAGGTCCAGTACAGGATCTGCGCCCGCGCCTGCGCCATCGCCGGCGCGAGTCCGCGCATCGTGAGCAGCGTCTCGATATAGTCGATCCTGCGGCGGTCGATGGCGCGGACCGCGACCTGCGCGGCCGCATCGAACGCCGCCCAGTTGCGCACCGCGCGCTCGAGATCGAGCCGCGCGCCAAAGCTACGCCGCAGCAGCGCCGCGAGCGGTTCGCCGCCGCCGGCCTCGACATCGGCGATGATCTGCTCGGCCGCGATCTCGCGCCAGCGCTTCAGGATGGCGGCGTGGAACGCGCCAAGATCGGCGAAATGCCAATAGAAGCTGCCGCGCGAAACCCCCATGGCCTTTGCGAGCGGATCGGCCTTCAGCGCCGTGAAGCCGCTGCTGGCGAGCGTCTTCAGGCCTTGCTTGATCCAGTCGTCGGCGGAGAGTTGCTCGGTCATGGCGGGTTCCGGAAATCCAACCATACACTAGTGTATTGACAGGCAGCGGGCCAGCGCATAATACGCCATACACGACTGTATGGAGGTGTCGATGCGCGATCTCTTGCTCCAATGTGCCGGCGTTGCGGCCATTGCCGTGGCCCTGATCCATGGCGTCCTCGGCGAGACCAAGGTCTTTCCCCGCGCCCGCATCGAACCGGAACGGCTTCGCATCCTGATCCGCCTGGTCTGGCAGGCCTCGACCGTCGCCTGGATCGGCGGTGGCGTGCTCCTGATCGCGGCGCCCTGGATGGACTCGGCACCTGCGCGCCACTGGATCGTCATCACCATGGCCAGTGTGTTCGGCTTGTCCGCCTGTGCCAACGCCTGGGCAACGCGCGGCCGGCACTTCGGCTGGATGGCGCTCAGCGCCGTCGTCGCGATGGCGGTTGCCGGCTATTAGCACGCCGTGGCAAACCGTGAGGCGTAAGGCCGCAGCCGGCCTACAAATGCGCGCTGTATTCGGACAGCGCTGATCTTTTTTGGACCGTTAGAATAACTCTAAAGCCTCGCCCGCGCGTAGCGGATTGACTTCACTCTCTCGATCCCATCCTTCACTCTCCGTCGCGCGAGATGTCGCGCGAAGGACAGAAGGGGAGATGCTCGTGAAGGTGATGCGTGTTGTTGCCGTTGCACTGACGATCGGAATTGGCATGGGATCGGCGGCGATGGCCGACGGCTTCAAGGACTGCACCAAGCTCGACAAGGCGTCGTGGAAGCCGGCGAGCGAAGCCGAAGCCAAGGCCAAGGCACTCGGCTACGAGGTGCGGCGCTCCAAGATCGAGGGCTCATGCTATGAGGTCTACGGCGTCAAGGAAGGCAAGCTCTACGAGCTGTTCTACAGCCCCGAAGATCTCAGCCTGAAGCACACGATCGCCAAGTAACGCTCGTAACGATCGTCAAGGAACGATTGCCAGGCAGGCAGCAATTGAGGGTGGTCCTCGCTTGATCGACGAAGCGGCGCCAGACGCACGCGGGGTGTCCGACCGGACCCCCGCGGATCGAACCGTTTCGCGGACAGTCACGGTCTGGGACCTCCCTCTGCGCCTCTGGCACTGGGCTCTCGCCGCCAGCGTTCTGGCCGCGTGGTTCACCCCGACGGTCTATGACAGCGTTCATCGCATCGTCGGCTACACCGTGCTCGCGCTTCTGGCCTTCCGTCTGGTTTGGGGCGTCTGGGGAAGCCGCTATTCGCGCTTTCGCATGGTCGGCGTCAGGCTTCGTGCCGCGCCAGGTTATCTCTGGAATCTTCGCCGCGGCATGACCGGCCGCTATATCGGGCTCAATCCCGCCGGCACCTTGATGCTGGTGGCGCTGCTGCTGTCGCTCGCGGTGTCGGCGATATCAGGCGCGTTGTCGGTGACCGTCACGTTCTTCGGCGTGTGGTGGATCGAGGACACCCACGTGTATGCATCGGACGCGGTCATGGTGCTGGTCGTACTGCACGTCGTGGGCGTCGTGCTGATGGGGCTGCTCCAGCGCGAGAACCTGATCCGGTCGATGTTCACCGGCCGCAAGCGCATCCGCGGCCATTTGTAGTCTTTTGAGGCGATACTCCTGCCGTCATGGCCGGGCTTGTCCCGGCCAACCACGATCTTGAGTATGGTCATGAGAACGTGGATGCCCGGGACAAGCCCGGGCATGACGACGTTTGTGAAATGACGGCCGGCACCCTCACTGTAACGGCGGATCGCCGCTGGTGCGCTTCTTGGCGAGGTCCATCTCGGTCACCGCGATCAGGATCTCGGCGCGGGTCTTCAAATCCATCGCCTCCAGCATGGCCTGCTTTTCCGCGGGACCATACGGCGACATCATCGCCAGCGCGTTGACGAGCGCCTCGTTGGGCGCGCTCTCGACGCCCTCCCAGTCGACCTTGAGATTGTTGGCTTTCAGGAAATCCGCCAGCACCGTCAGCAACGCCTCGCGATCAACCTCGTCCTCGCCCTTGCGCGCGGTGAAGTCGTCGATGAAGGCGAAGAAATCCACCTTGCACTGCCGGTAGGCGGTCAGCACCTCGAGCTCCTCGACCACCCTGAAGCGTGAAACGCCGGTCAGCTCGAGGATGTAGCGGCCATCGCCGGATTCGGCGAGCTGGGTGATGCGACCGACGCAGCCGACGCGGAACAGTGCCGGCTTGTCGGAGTCCTTCGGCGAATGCGTCGTGTCGGGCTGGATCATGCCGATCAGCCGATGGCCGTCGCGGAAGCAATCGTCGACCATTGAAAGGTAGCGCGGCTCGAAGATGTTGAGCGGCATCTGGCCGCGCGGCAGCAGCAGCGCGCCCGGCAGCGGAAACACCGGAATGATCTCCGGAAGGTCGGCGGGCCCGCGATATTCGATGTTGATCGGCATCTGGTGCGCGGTCCCCGGTTGACGTGATCAGCCCCTGCTATAGCGAGATACGGGAAACTCCGCAGCGGTTTCCCGAAAGATCGTGGTCCAGCAGACGCCTTATGAAAACAGGATAATCGACAAGCGCTTGCGCCCCTCGACCGTCGCCTCATCCGCACCGCCCCAGGCCTCGAAGAACTGCACGAGCTGCTTGCGGGCGCCGTCGTCGTTCCATTTGCGGTCGCGCTTGATGATCGCGAGCAGCTGCTCGGTGGCCGCCGCGCGGTTGCCTTGCGCGTTGAGTGCGGTCGCAAGGTCGAAGCGGGCCTGATGATCGAGCGGGTTTGCGGCGACTTTCTGTTCCAGCTCGGCCACCGGCCCTAGCTGCTCCGCCTGCTCGGCAAGATCGATTGCGGTCTGCACGGCTTTCACGGCCGGATCGTTGCGCTTGGATTCCGGCACCATCGCCAGCGTCTGCTTGGCCTGCTCGATCGCGCCGGAAACGGTGTAGCATTTCGCAAGGCCCGCAAGCGCCGCGATGTTGGTCGCGTCGTGCTGCAGCGCTTCGGCGTAGATCTGCGCAGCCGCCGCGGCATCGCCCTCGGCAAGCACAGCGTCGGCCTCCTGCACGATCTCGGCGATGTTGACCTCGCCTGGCGCGGTGACGCCCTTGGTCAGCTTCTCGATGAAGGCGTTGAGCTGGCTCTCCGGCACCGCCCCCATGAAACCGTCGGCCGGCTGGCCGTTGACGAAGGCGATCACGGCCGGGATCGACTGGATGCCCATCTGGCCCGGGATCGCCGGGTGCTGGTCGATATTCATCTTGACCAGCTTGACCTTGCCCTTGGCCGCCTTGACCACCTTTTCGAGGATCGGGGTGAGCTGCTTGCAGGGGCCGCACCACTCCGCCCAGAAGTCGATCAGCACCGGCTGGCGCTTCGATTCCTCGATGACGTCCTTCACGAAGGTCTGGGTGGTGGTGTCCTTGATCAGATCGGCCGCAGCCGGGCCCGGCGCTCCGTTACCCTGGTCGATGATCGTCACGGCATCCCCTCGTCTCATGTCTGGAATGGCGGCTCTTTAGCACGTCGCCAATTCATATGCGTTGCTGTCGCCCTAAAATTGGGCCGGGCCGGCCGAATTTCAATCCATGGGCGCTGATTCGGGGGCTCCGCGGCATTTTTGGCCGATTGGGCCGGTTTTGGGGTCCATATAGGCCGGAAGATGCGAATCTATGCCGCCGGTAGCTGTTGCATTCGGCGTCCGCTTTTGGCATACGACAGCCGTTGCCGGCGCAGTCATGCGACCGACACAGGATGCGGGTGTAGCTCAGTGGTAGAGCACGACCTTGCCAAGGTCGGGGTCGAGGGTTCGAGCCCCTTCGCCCGCTCCAATTTTTCCCAGAGCATCCAGCCAAACCGGGTCAGGTCGTGGTCTTCCACGCCGCTGGCGGCTGAATTGGGTCCGACATGACAATCCTGGTTACAGGCAGTGCGGGACACCTCGGCGAGGCGATTGTCCGGACGCTCCGCGGGCGCGGTTCCCCTGTGCGCGGGATCGATCTGAAGCCATCGCCCTTCACCGATGCTGTCGGCTCGATCGTCGACCCCGATTTCGTGCGGGAGCAACTGGACGGCGTCACTGCCGTGATCCACACCGCGACGCTGCACAAGCCGCATGTCGCGACCCACGGCAAGCAGGATTTCATCGACACCAACGTCACCGGCACGCTCAATCTGCTCGAGGCGGCCGTCGCCGCTGGCGTGCGCAGCTTCGTCTTCACCAGCACCACCAGCGCGTTCGGCTCGCAGCTCAGGCCGGAGGCTGGACAGGCGGCGGCGTGGGTCACCGAGGACCTGCCGCCGGTGCCGAAGAACATCTACGGCACGACCAAGCTGATGGCCGAAAATCTCTGCGAGCTGTTTTTGCGCGAGCGTGGGCTGCCGGCCGTGATCTTGCGGACCTCGCGCTTCTTTCCGGAGGACGATGACGATCCCGCGATGCGGTCGGCCTACCCGCTGGAGAACGCGCAGGCCAACGAGCTGCTCTATCGCCGGCTGGATATAGCGGACGCGGTGAGCGCCCATCTGCTCGCCGCCGAACGCGCGCCGAAGATCGGTTTCGGCCGCTACATCGTCTCCGCGACGAGCCCGTTCGAACAACGTCATCTCGCGGCGCTGGCGCGGGATGCGGCCGGCGTCGTGCGCGACCTCTATCCGGATTGCGCGCAGCTCTATGCCGCGCGTGGCTGGCGGCTCTTTCCCGAGATCGACCGCGTCTATGTCAATGCGCGCGCGCGGCGCGAGCTCGGCTGGCGGCCCGAATTCGACTTCGCGCATGTGCTGAACTGCCTTCGCGAGGGTCGCGACTTTCGCAGTGCACTGGCGCGCGAGGTCGGATCGAAAGGCTATCATGACGCCGTGTTTGACGACGGGCCCTACCCCATCGTCCCGTAAGCGCCGCAATCGCGGTTTTGCTCGATACGTCAGAAGTCTAGCCGGATTCACCGGGCGCAACGCCGCCTGACACGTTCTACTGTGCATGGGGTTGTTTTCGCGTTTCTTGCGCGACGCCTGCCTCTGCTGCCTGCTAATAAGCTGCGCGCGATCCTGATTCCGCGTTGCAGCGAGATCGTTGTCGTCGCGACGAGAGAAAATCCGTCTCAACTTTTACCGAGTGCGACCGCGGCGAACGCGACGCGCTTCTCACCGCTCGCAGATGTGCTAACCTTTTTGCGTCTGCCTCGCTGGCAGACCCCAGACTTCGCCTCTCGACGAACCATAACAAAATAATTTGCAGCCCTGACGGCTGCCTTAGGGGAGTGACGCGATGACATCGATGTTCCATCGATCCGTGTTGGCGCTTGCGGCCGTAGCCCTTCTTGCGGGGACCAGCGTCGGCAATGCGCAGGACAAAAGCAAACCGCTGAAGAAATACGAATCCGGTACCAAGGAGTTCTGGACCCATCCGCCGGATGACTGGTTCCTCGGCGACGAGACCGAGGCGCAGAAGGGCCTCGCGCCACCATCGGGTCCGCCGACAGGTGCGTCGGAGGCCGAGCTCGCGGCGATGATGAAGAAGATCAAGCTGCCGGCCGGCTTCAAGATCGAAGTCTATGCGCCCGGCGTTCTTGCGGCGCGGCAGATGGCCTGGGGTGACAAGGGCACGCTGTTCGTCGGCTCGTTCGGTCTCGGCAACGTCTATGCCATCAAGGACAACAACGGCAAGAAGGAGGTCAAGACCATCCTCAAGGGGCTGAACATGCCCACCGGCCTCGCCTTCAGGGATGGCGCGCTCTACGTCATCGCGGTCGATAAGCTGATCCGCTACGACAACGCCGAAGCCAACCTGGACAAGCTCGGCGAGGGCAAGGTCGTCTATGACGACATGCCGTCCTACGCCGCGCATGGCTGGAAGTACATCGCGGTCGACAAGGAAGGCTGGTTCTATCTGCCGTTCGGACCGCCCTTCAACGTCGGCATTCCCCCGACCAGCGTGTCGCAGATCCGGCGCGTCGATCCCAAGACCGGCAATGCCGAAATCTATGCGCTCGGCGTTCGCAACTCGGTCGGCGGCGATGTTGATCCGCGTACCGGCAAGTACTGGTTCACCGAGAACGCGCGCGACTGGGTCAGCGACGATCTGCCCTCAGACAAGCTGAACATGATCTCGAAAATGGGCGAGCATTTCGGCTATCCCTATTGCCACCAGGGCGACCTTCCCGATCCGAAGTTCGCCATGGGCCACAAATGCTCCGAGTTCACGCCGCCCGTGCTGAACCTCGGCGCGCACGTCGCTCCGCTCGGCATGAAGTTCTATACCGGCGATCAGTTCCCGCCTGAGTACAAGAACAACATCCTGATCGCCGAGCACGGCTCCTGGAATCGTCACAAATACCAGGGCGCGCGCATCATGCGGGTGATCGTCGGTCCCGACGGCAAGAACGCCAAGCAGGAGGTGTTCGCCTCCGGCTGGCTCGAGGGCGACCAGGGCTATCTCGGCCGTCCCAACGACATCATCCTCGCCAAGGATGGTTCGATCCTCGTCGCCGACGACTGGGCCGGCGCGATCTATCGCATCAGCTACAGCAAGAAGTAGCGCACGACGATCCGGGGCTGCGGTGGCCGCGAGGCGCCGCAGCCTCTTTCATTTCAAAATCTCCTGCTGTCGTTCCGGGTTGCGCGCGACTTGCGCGCAAGTCCGGAACCCGTAACCTTGATTGGTGGTTATGGATTGCGGGCTCGCGCCAAGTGGCGCGCCCCGGAATGACGAGCTCGACAGATCGGAATTCCCATTATGCGCCGGCAGTTCATCTCGCACGCAATGGTCGCGGCTGCGCTCCTCGCGCTGGGATCCCTCCCCGCCAGCGCGGCCGACATAGCCGCCGGTAAGGCCAAGGCGGAAGTCTGCGCCGGCTGCCATGGTGAGAACGGCATCTCGCAGACCGAGAATATCCCCTCGCTCGCCGGCCAGCCCGATCAATTCCTGCAATGGCAGCTCGTGTTCTTCCGCGCCGGCTCGCGCAAGAACGAGCAGATGCAGCCGATCGCCGAGGAGATCAGCAATGAGGACATCCGCAATCTCGGCGCCTATTTTTCGTCGCTCACGCCGCCGAAAGGTCCGGAGGACAAGGACTCCGATCTGTCGAAGAAGGGCGCGCAGGTCGCGGTCGGCCGCCGCTGCGCCTCATGCCACACCGATAGTTTCGCCGGCACCAAGGCGGTGGCGCGCATCGCCGGCCAGCGCGAGGAATATCTCGTGAAGGCGCTGCACGACTACAAGGCGGGCCAGCGCGTCGGCGGCGGCGTCGCCGCGATGGCGGACGTCGCCTACGCGATGAGTGACGAAGAGATCAACGCGGTCGCGCATTATCTGGCGCATTACAAATAGCGCGTGCTCCGAGCACTACTGTCGTCCCGGGGCGCGCGCAGCGCGAACCCGGGATCCATAACCACAGGATCAAGTTTGGCGAAGATTTGGAGTGACCACTTCGCTCCATGACCACTCCCCGTGGTTGTGGATCCCGGATCGGCGCTACGCTTGTCCGGGACGACAGCGAAGTGTGTGGCTGGGCGCTAGCTTAGCCGCTGCTTCTCATATGCCTTCAGATGCGTGTACGCGATGCGCAGCTTCGGCACCGGCACCTTGGCCTCGTCAGCGCGCGCGATGAGGTCGCCGATGACGTGGTCGGCCTCGACCGGAAGTCCCGCCTTGATGTCGCGGAACATCGAGGCCGTCATCGGCGAGCCTTCGGTGGTGAGATTGCCCTTCACGCGCTCGAAGAACGGTCCGCCCGGCGTATAGCCTGATGCGGTGGCAATCGCGCTGGTCTCATCGAGCATGCCGAGCAGGAAGTCCCTGCCGCCGGGAGCGGCGAGGATGTTGCCGACCGAGGTGCGCATCAGGCTGGTGCTCGCGGCGAGTGAGGAGAGGAACACCCACTTCTCCCACATGTCCTGCATGATGTTCTGGCTGGCGGCGGCGCCCTTGATGGCACTCTTGAAGGCCTCGTCGATCGCCTTGACCCGGTCCGACAATTGCCCGTCGCGCTCGCCGAAATTCAGCGACTGCATCGGCTGGAGCTGCACCACCTCGCGCTGCTCGTTCAGCGTCGCGGCGATGGCGCAGAGGCCGCCGAGCACGCGCTCCTTGCCGAACCTGGCATCCAGCGTGTCGAGATGCTTCATGCCGTTGAGCATGGGGATGATGGCCGTATTCGGTCCGACCGCCGGCGCAAACGACTTGATGGCGTCGTCGAGGTCAAACGCCTTGCAGCTCAGCAGCACGACGTCGAATTTTTCCGCGAGCTTGTCGGCCTGCACCGTCGGAGGATTCTTCAGCGTCACGTCGCCATTCGGGCTCTTGATGACGAGGCCGGCGCTTGCCAGCTCGCTGGCGCGCTTGGGACGGACCAGGAAGGTGACGTCGCGGCCGGCCTGCAACAGCCTGCCACCAAAATAGCCGCCAATGGCGCCGGCGCCGACCACGAGGATACGCATGGGATTGTCCTTATTGTTGCTGTTGGCGGCCCATCTATAGTCGCCCCAGCGGGCGAAGCGAAGCAATCCGGAATGTTGCCGCGATCACATTCTGTCGCCGGAGAGCGAGGGGGCTATGCGTCCAGCACCATCTCCTCGACCTCGCGCAGCTGCTCCTTGCCGAAGAACATCTCGTTGCCGACGAAGAAGGTGGGCGAGCCGAACGCGCCGCGGGCGACCGCCTCCTCGGTGTTCTTGATCAGCTTGCCCTTCACGTCCGGCTCCTGGGCCCGGGCGAACAATTTTTGGGCATCGAGGCCGGAGGAGGCCAGTGCTTTCGCGGCGACTTCAGGGTCGTCCATCTTCTTTGGCTCGCGCCACATGTGGTGGAAGGCGGCCTCGACATATGTCTCGAACACGCCCTCGGCCTGCGCCGCGATTGCGGCGCGCATCAGGTTCAGCGTGTTGACCGGGAAAAAGGGATTCATGACGTAAGGCTTGACCTTGAAGCGCTTGATGAAGCGCTCGGTCTCGACCGTCTGGAATTCGCGCTTGTTCTTGATGCCGGCCAGCGTCTCGGCCGGCGACTTGTTGTTGGTCGACTTGAAGATGCCGCCGAGCAGGATCGGCACGTATTCGAATTTGACGCCGATGCGCTGCTCGATCGCCGGAATCGCGAGATGGCTGAGATAGGCGTTCGGGCTGCCGAAATCGAACAGGAATTGGGGGGCTGTGCGGGTCAAAATCGTTCTCCCTGACCTGGCTTTTCAGTCTGGCTTTTCACGCATTGTGGCGCAGGGTACGCCACAGGTCCACCGTTTAATGATGGTCATAATATCTTGATGATCAGATCAGGCGCTGGATCGCCCGCTTGCGCCACACCAGGAGGTAATAGCCCATCTGCAAAACGAACATGGCGCAGAATACGATGGGATAGGCGGCCCATACACCTTCAAGGCCGATGGCGCGGCTCAGGATCACCGCGGATGGCAGCTCGATCACGACAATCGCGAAGATCGCCAGCAGCATCGGCGTCAGCGCCACGCCCGCAGCCCGCATGGCGCCGGAAAATACCGTCGCCATGCCGAACGGCACCGAGCTCCACAGGGCGATGAAGAGCAACTCCTTCGCCAGATCGAGCACGGCGCCGTCGGTGATGAAGAGGCCGAGGACCGCGCGCGGTGCCAGGTAGATCAGCGCCACCAGCCCGCCGGTCAACACGAGGTTGAATGCGAGGCCGGTGCGGACGATGCCGTCGAGCCGTGTCCTGTCCCCGCCGCCGACCGCCTGCGCACCGAGGATCGAGACCGCGATCGAAATCGACATCGCCGTGAACTGCGTGTAGCCCATCACTTGATTGACGGCGCCGTAAGCCGCGGTGGCGTCGGAGCCGTAGCCGTTGACGAGGCCGAGCAGCACGAGTTCTGCGATCGCCATCACCACCATGCCGACCGCACTCGGCAAGCCGATGCCGAGGATCTGTCCGAGCAGCGCGCGGTTGAGCCGGACATGGCGCAGCAGCGCGATGTCCGGTGCGAGCGCGTGCTTCTTTCGCAGCAAGTATACTGCGAGAATGATCAGCGTCACGGCGTTGGAGATCGCCGCCGCCCAGGCCGGGCTGGTGATGCCGACTTCGCTGCGGATCAGTATCGGTGTCAGGATCAGTCCGATCACCGTCGACAAAGCCAGCGCCAGCAGCGGAGTCACGGCGTCGCCGACGCCGCGGATCATCGCCGTCATCAGCAGGAACACAAAGCCGAGCGGCATCGTGAGCAGCATGATGCGCGCGTAACGGCTTGCCTGGTCGAGAATGTCCGCGGGCGTTGCGAGCAGCATCATCAGTTGCCGGCTGAACAGGCCGCCGATCAACCCGACAGAGATCGAGAGCAGCATGCCGACGGCGAGCGTCGTACCGACGACGCTTTTAATCTTGCCGTGCTTGCCCGCGCCAAAGGCCTGGCCGATCAGCACGGTGGCGCCGGTGCTCAAGCCCACGACGAAGGCGAACAGGAAGAAGAACACCGGAAAGAATACCGAGACCGCTGCCAGCGCATTCACGCCAATCATCTGGCCGAGATAGACGTTGCTGACGGTGCCGAACAGCGATTGCAGCGCGTTGCTCAACATGAGCGGTGCGAGGAAGCGCAAGAATGTTTGCCAGAGCGGCCCTGGAGCGGACATGGATGTGCCTTTCATGAGGACGTGCGAAGCCGTTGCCGCGCGACGCACGCGCGGCTTGGCCGTCGATAGGGTTGTTGGAGAGCGCCGCGCTCTTAAGCGCGGTCGCTGTAGGCGAGCTTGACGATGTGGTCGCGGATGTCGGCGGGCCACTCGGCGATCAGTCCGGCGAAGCGGCGCCGGTCATCCGCAAACAGGGCGCGCGAGGCTTCCTCGAACTGCGGCAAATTGCCCGCCATGGTCGACATGAAGTGATAGGCCGCATCGCGTGCCTGCCGCTCGCGGTCCTTGTCGCCGCTGGCGCGCCTGGCTTCCTCGACGAGCTTTCGCAGCGCGACCGAGGCGCCGCCCGGTTGCGCATTGAGCCACTCCCAGTGCCGCGGCAGCAGCGTCACTTCGCGCGCGACCACGCCGAGTTTCGGCCGGCCGCGTCCGCGCGGTTCGTTCGGAGGCGCGGTCTCCTCGACCGGAGGCGGGACAAGCTTCGCCAACCGCGTCAGCACCTCGCGATCCCCGCCGCGCAGATCGAAGTCGATCGATCGGCCCGTGGCGTCCTCGAAGATGATGATGGGTTCGTCCGGCCGCGGCGCCATCCGCTTGACGACCAGCGCGACCTCGCCTGCCTGCCCGGACGCGAGGCGGCGGTAGCCTTGGAAGGCGGTGAAAGTCCGTTGCATTGGAATCATTGCCATATTGACGACGTTGGACGCTTTAATATCCGGGTAAATTGCTGCCGTCAATATACCCGGGCGAAATTATCCGGGCGGATGGCTCGACATTGCGGTCCCGGGCTGGCACGAACGCGCGGCTGATCGACCACGCCTAGCCTGGGGACCCCACCGATGCTGACCGTCCACCATCTCAACAATTCCCGCTCGCAGCGTGTGCTGTGGCTGCTCGAGGAGTTGGGCGTGCCTTACGAGATCGTCCGCTATCAGCGCCAGCCGGACATGCGTGCGCCGAAGGAGCTGCGCGCGATCCATCCGCTCGGCAAGTCCCCCGTCATCACCGACAACGGCAACACCATCGCCGAGTCAGGTGCCATCATCGAATATCTCATCGCCACCTATGGCAACGGCCGGCTGATCCCGCCGCCGAACACGCCGGAGCGGCTGCGCTTCACCTACTGGCTGCATTATGCGGAAGGCTCCGCGATGCAGCCGCTGCTGTTGAAGCTGCTGTTCACGCTGATGCCCAAGCGTGCGCCGGCGCTGCTGCGCCCGCTGGTGCGCAAGGTCTCGAACCAGGCGCTCACCGCGCTGGTCAATCCGCAGCTCAAGCAGCACATGGATTATTGGGAAGGCGAGCTTGCAAAGAGCGAGTGGTTCGCGGGCAACGAGTTCACCGCCGCCGATATCCAGATGAGCTTTCCGCTCGAGGCCGCGCAAGCGCGTGGCGGACTGGAGCTCGGTCATCCCAAGGCGATGGCGTTTTTAGAACGCATCCACGCGCGGCCGGCCTATGCGCGCGCGTTGGAGAAGGGCGGGCCGTATCAGGTGGGGCGGTAAGTTTCCTCACCGCCCCCGGGATAGGACTAGTCTGCGTGCAAGACGCGGCCGCGCGTTTCCGGTAGCGCGAAGGCTGCGATGAAGAACAGCGCGTAAGCCGCCACCGCGAACATCGCGATTGCATTCGCAAGCGACGTCGATGCCGACAGTGAGCCGACGAGGAACGGAAACAGCGCGCCGATGCCTCGGCCGAAATTGTAGCAGAAGCCCTGGCCGGAGCCTCGCAGCCGCGTCGGATAGAGCTCGGTCAGGAATGCGCCGATGCCTGAGAAGTAACCCGAGGCAAAGAAACCCAGCGGGAAGCCGAGCACCCACAGGATCTCGTTGGTCAGCGGCAGCTGCGTGTAGAGCAGCACCACGGCCATCGCGCCGATCGAGAAGATCAGGAACAGATTGCGCCGTCCGATCCGGTCGGCGAGCCAGGCGCCGGTGAGATAGCCGATGAAGGAGCCGATGATCAGCGTCGAGAGATAGCCAGTCGAGCCGACGATCGACAGATGACGCTCCTTGGTCAAAAATTGCGGCACCCAGAACGTGATGGCGTAATAGCCGCCCTGGCAGCCTGTCGCCATCAGCGACGCCAGGATCGTGGTCTTCAGGATCGGGCCCGAAAAGATCTCCCAGAGCGCCGGGCGATCGCCGCTCGCGGCCTGCTTGGCGCGCGCCTCGGCCGCGACCTCGGGTTCGGTGACGGAGCGGCGGATATAGAACACCAGCAGAGCCGGCAGCGCACCGATCACGAACATCCAGCGCCACGCTGTCTCCGGCGGCAAGGCCGAGAACAGGATCGCCTGCGATAGCACAGCGAGGCCCCAGCCGACGGCCCAGCCCGACTGCACCGAGCCGACGGCGCGTCCGCGATATTGCGGCCGGATCGCCTCGCCCATCAGCACCGCGCCCGCGGCCCATTCGCCGCCGAAGCCGAGGCCGAGCACGGCGCGTGCGATCAGAAGCTGGTCGAAATTCTGCACGACGGCGCAGACCAGCGAGAAGAACGAGAACCAGATGATGGTGATCTGGAGCGTCCTGACACGGCCGATATGGTCGGAGAGATAGCCGCCGAGCCAGCCGCCAATCGCGGAGGCCAGCAGCGTCACCGTGCCGGCGAGACCGGCGGAGGCCGCATCGACCTTCCACAGCGTGATGATGGTGCCGATCACCAGCGGATAGATCATGAAGTCCATGCCGTCGAGCGCCCACCCGGCCGCGCAGGCCCAGAACGTCCGGCGCTCCGGCGGATTCATGTCGCGATAGAAGGCGAGAAGGCTGGTGTCTTCGATCTCGGCGCGTTCGATGCGCCCGGTCGGATCGGTCATGTGCGTTTCCCCGGCAGTGCTTTAAGCCCGCGCGGTCGTAGCACGCGCGGCAGCCGGCGCAAGGCGGCGCGCGCGCTCTAGCTATGCAGCATCCGGGTTACTGCCCCGCGGCTTCCGCGCCGCGCGTGCGCGGATCGGGCGCCCCAAGCGGCCCGTTCGGCGTCACGAGAATAGAATTGGCGGATGTCTGTCCCATCGGTTCGATGATGAGATGGTCCATCGCCTTCAGCTCGACCAGCACGTCCTCCGGGAAACCGCGCTCGATGCGCACCTCGTCCGGCAGCCATTGGTGATGCAGCCGCGGCGCAGCAACGGCGGCGGCCACATCCATCCTGTAGTCGAGCACGTTGACGATCACCTGGAGCACGGTCGAGATGATGCGGCTGCCGCCGGGCGATCCCGTCACCAGCACGGGCTTGCCGTCCTTCAGCACGATGGTCGGCGACATCGAGGACAGTGGCCGCTTGCCGGGCCCCGGCAGATTGGGCTCGAAGCCGACGAGGCCATAGGCGTTGGACGCGCCGACCGCGGCGGTGAAATCGTCGAGCTCGTTGTTGAGCAAAACGCCGGTACCCTCCGCGACGAGGCCGACGCCGTAGCTGAAGTTCAGCGTGTAGGTATTGCTGACGGCGTTGCCGCGACTGTCGACGACGGAAAAATGCGTGGTGTTGGTGCCCTCGCGCGGCGCAGCCGGAGCGGAAACCAGATCCTTCGATGGCGTGGCCCGAGCGGTGGAGATGCCGGCGCGCAGTCTTGCCGCGTAGTCCTTCGCGGTGAGGGTCTCGATCGGCGCATTGACGAAAGCGGGATCGCCCAGATAGCGTGCCCGGTCCGCATAGGCGCGCTTCATGGCTTCGATCAGCAGATGCAGCGATGCCGGCGAGCCCTGTTTCAAGTCTGCAAGCTGAAAACCTTCGAGGATGTTGAGCGTCTCGACCAGCACCACGCCGCCCGAGGACGACAGCGGCATCGAGACGATGTCGTAGCCGCGATAGGTGCCGCGCACCGGCGCGCGGATCACTGCCTGATACGCCTTCAAGTCCGCCGGCGTCATGATGCCGCCTGCATCCGAGACGGCCTTGGCGAGCCTGTCCGCGACCGCACCCTCATAGAAGCCGCGCGCGCCCTGCGCCGCGACGGCCGAGAGCGTCTCGGCGAGATCGCTCTGCGTCAGCCTGTCGCCTTCGCCGAGCGGCGTGCCATCGGGACGCGAGAAGATTTTTGCGGAGGACGGCCAGCGCGCGAGGCGGCGATGCCAGCCCGGCAAGGTATCAGCCAAGTCGTCGCTGACGATGAAACCATCGCGAGCAAGTGAGATCGCAGGTTCGAGCAATTGCGCCAGCGTGAATTGGCCCGAGCCGTATTTCTCCAGCGCCAGGGTGAGACCCGCCACCGTGCCGGGCACGCCAACGCCGAGCGCGGAATCGCGCGACTTCGCGGCGTCGGGCTTGCCGTCGGACCCGAGGAAGATTTGCGGTGTGGTTGCGGCCGGCGCGGTCTCCCGATAGTCGATCGTGACGTCCTCGTTGCGTTCAGCCGAATGGATCACCATGAAGCCGCCGCCGCCGATATTCCCGGCGCGCGGATAGGTCACCGCCATGGCAAAGCCGGTGGCGACTGCGGCGTCGACCGCATTGCCGCCGCGCCTGAGGATGTCGGCGCCGACTTGCGCGGAGATCTTCTCCTGCGCCACCACCATGCCGTGCTCGGCGGTGATGGCATGCACGGTGTCGAGCGCAGGCGGAACATAGGCCCGCCGCGCATCCTGGGCGGTGGCAGATGCAAGACCAAACGCCAGAGTGGCAATGAAGGCGAAAAACGTCCGCCGTGTCGGGTATGACGACATCATCAAGCTTCCGCCATGGCCTTGGGCCAGTTCACACGCGCTGCTGCAATGCTATACGGTTTGCACCGAGGCAGGCAAAACTGTTCGTGAAGAGGACTGCGTGATGACGACGATTGCCCCCGATGCGCGCATGACGGGCGTGCAGCGGACCTATCCGCCGCGCGCAGCTGTCGTCAGCTGGATCTTCTTCGACTGGGCCGCACAGCCCTATTTCACGCTGATCACGACTTTCGTGTTCGCGCCCTATTTCGCCACCAGCATTGCGCCAGATCCTGCCACCGGCCAGTCGCTGTGGGGCTTTGCGATGGCGGCTGCGGGTCTCGCGATCGCGCTGATGTCGCCGGTGCTCGGGGCCATCGCGGATGCGTCGGGCCGCAGGAAGCCGTGGATCGCAGGATTTGGTGCGCTGCTGGTGCTGGCGGCCTGCACGCTGTGGATCGGCAAGCCCGGTGATCCCTCCATCATAGCGCCTCTGCTGCTGGCCGTCGCGCTCGCCAGCGTCGGCGCCGAATTCGCCACCGTCTTCAACAACGCGATGATGCCGACCCTGGTGCCGCCGGAACGGATCGGCCGGCTCTCGGGCACCGGCTGGGCCACCGGCTACA
>Ga0102590_1001359_pt1 | contig 37621 bp, 41 predicted proteins | sample AraplaMF_Col_mMF_FD_76859 | JGI IMG/M metagenome (GOLD analysis project Ga0102590, IMG submission 76859) | Arabidopsis root microbial communities from the University of North Carolina, USA - plate scrape MF_Col_mMF | ecosystem: Host-associated > Plants > Roots > Endosphere | place: USA... | reverse complement strand
AACCCACTTGCCGTCATAGACCGAGAACTTCTGCAGCGCTGCCGGAACCGACTTGTCCCAGCCTTCCTTCTTCGCCGTCTCGGTCAGATCGCCCATGACGCCGGCCTGGGCATAATCGAGCACGGTATAACCCAGCATCTGCGAGGCCGTCGGATAGGTGCCGGCCGCGACCATCGCCTTCAGCGCCGTCATCGCCGCATCGCCGCCACCGCCGGCAACCGGCACGTCCTTCCAGGCAAAACCTTCCTTCGAAAGATCCTGCTTCAATACGTTCAAAGCCGCCGCCTCGCCACCTGACGTCCACCAATGCAGCATCTGCACTTCCTTCACGTCGGCTGCGCGTACGGACACGCTGGCGCTAGCCAGAGCCAATGCGATCATTGCGGTCGTGGTCAAAAACCTGTTCATCGAAGAACCTCCCAGTTCAAGTTTGGAAGATGCGGGACCCATTCCCGCACCAATCACCCGCCCTCCTCGAGCGTAGTTCGGCCACCGGCTAAGCCAGCTTTTCCGTCTGCGGCATCCACCAGCTGGTGCGTTTGCCGATATGCATGTTGAGTGTCTTGGTCTCGGTGTAATCTTCGACCGCATGGCGGCCGAGCTCGCGACCAAGGCCGCTTTGCTTGTAACCGCCGAAGGGAAGTTCCGAGGCGCCGTCCATGAAGGTGTTCATCCAGACCGTCCCCGCCCGCACCGATCGGCCGATCGTCAGGCACGTGTCGAAATCGCGGCTCCAGACACCGGCCGACAGGCCGTAGTCGATGGAATTCGCAATCCTGATCGCTTCGGCTGATGTCTCGAATGTCAGGACCGAAAGCACCGGACCAAAGACTTCCTCGCGCGCCACGGCCATATCAGAGGTGACCTCTTCGAGGATCGTCGGCGACATGAACTGCCCCATGCCGAGGTCGAGCGTCTCGCCACCATGAGCAAGCCGGGCACCGCTGCTCCTCGCGCCGGCGACGTATCCCGATATCTTCTCCAGGTGCTGTGGCGTGATGATCGCGCCCACCTGCGTCGAAGGATCAAGAGGGTCGCCGACCTTCACTGCCTTCGACAATTCGGCAATCCGCTTGACGACATCGGAAGCGATTGATTTGTGAAGGATCAACCGCGAGCCGGCATTGCAGCACTCGCCGGCATTGAAGTATGCGCCGAAGACCGCGGCATCGATGAACGCATCGAGATCGGCATCCGGGAACACGATCTGCGGGTTCTTCCCACCCAGTTCCAGCGAGACCTTCTTCAGCGTCTGTGCGGCATTCGACATCGTCAGCTTTCCGACACCGGTCGAGCCGGTGAACGACACCATGTCGACGTCGGGATGGGAGGTCATGACCGCGCCGACCTCGGGTCCCGTGCCGGTGACAATGTTGACGACACCATCCGGAATGCCGGCCTGCTGCAGGATCTCTCCCAGCACGAGCGTCGATCCTGAGGTCAGCTCCGAGGGCTTGACGACGGTCGTGCAACCTGCGGCCAGAGCGAACGGCAGCTTCTGGCCGACGATCAGGAACGGAAAGTTCCAGGGCGTGATGATCGACACCACGCCGATCGCTTCGCGCAAGACGACGCCGAGCGTGCCGTCGCCGAGCGTGTTATAGCTTTCACCGTGAAGGTCGCGCGCAAGAGCCGCCGCGTAGCGCCATATGTCAACGGAGCCTGCAATTTCTCCCCGCACCTGCGTGATCGGTTTTCCTGCCTCGATAGCATCGAGAAATGCCAACTCCTCTGCACGCGCCGCGATCAGGTCGGCAGCCTTGAGCAGGATGGCGGAACGTTCGGAAGCGGTCATCCGGGGCCACGGCCCGAGGTCGAACGCCTTGCGTGCCGCAGCGATCGCACGTTCGGCGTCCTTCTTGCTGCCGGTCGGAAACCGGCTGACCACGACGCCATGGCTCGGCGCGACACGCTCGATCGGATCGGAGGCACCAGCCTCCCTTTTGCCATCGATGAGCATCTTGAAATCACGCGCTTTGTGGTCGCTGAGCGCGGTGGGGTTGACGAGCACCGTCATTACCATTCTCCCTTGAACGTTGCCGGGCGCTTCTCGCTGAATGATGCGACGCCCTCCTTCAGATCGCCGGTCTTCGCAGCGAGGATCGAGCCAAGGGCTTCGACCGCGGTTCCATTGTCTTCGCCGTTCGCCGATGCGATCATCAACTTCGCGATCTCGGTCGCAGCCGGCCCCCTTGCGGCGATCCGCTGCGCATATTCCCGGGCAGCGGTCACCGCGTTTCCGGTGGGAACGACCGCGTCCACAATACCGAGCAGGCGTGCTTCTTCGGCGGTGAATATCTCGCCGCCGAGCGCCATGCGTCGGACGGCCTGCGCCCCGAACCGGCGCACAAGACGCTGAGTCCCGGACCAGCCCGGGACCATCCCAAGGCCGGTTTCCGGCAGACCAATCTTGATCTGCTCCTCTGCAAGGCGAATGTCGGCAACCCCTGCAAGTTCAAGCCCTCCTCCGAGGGCGTGGCCGTTGAGAGCCGCAATGAGCGGCACCCGGAGGGTCGCCAGTCTTTCGAAGATACGGTGACCGTGCCGAACCCAGAGATGACCGAACTCCTGAGGCAACATTCCGCCCCAGGCCTTGATATCGCCTCCGGCGGAAAAGCCCTTTCCTTCGCCCGTGAGAATGGCAGCGCGCACATTGGCGTTGGCCTCCACCTCGTCGGCAGCGTCCACCAATGCCTTGAGCATGTCGAGGTCGAGCGCGTTCAGCTTCTCCGGACGAGAAATCGTCAGTGTCGCAACATGTCCATCGACATCAATTCTGACTGTTCCGCTAGCCATGGAAGCTGCCCTCCAGCGTCCGTGCCCCTTTGACCGGAAGCGACAGGCCGATGTTCGCTTCCCTAAAGAGCTCGGCATCCATCACTTTCAGGTCGGGCGCGACGATCAGCGGAAATTCCGACTGATCGAGGATATGGGACTGGAGATCGACACCGGGGGCAATCTCGGTGAGGACGATACCATCAGGCGTCAGCTTCATCACGCACCGCTCGGTGACATAGATTATATCCTGCCCCTGCTCGATCGCACGCCTACCGCTGAAAGTGACGTGTTCGACCTCGTTCACGAGCTTCTTCAACTTGCCTTCCTTCTCAATGAGAAGAGATCCATCGGCGATCGAAAGCTTCGCTCCGGCATTGAACATGCCGGAGAAGACGATCTTCTTTGCCCGCGCCGTGATGTCGACGAAGCCTCCGGCACCAGCCGTCACATGCGGCCGGAACGAGAGCTTCGAGACGTTGACCGAACCATCTTTGCCGATCTCGAGGAAGGACAGCAGCGAGGCATCGAAGCCTGCGCCCTGGAAATAGGTGAACTGATAGGGAGACGGCATGTAGGCGTCGGCATTGGAGGCGCAGCCAAAGGCGAAGTCGAGCAACGGCACCCCACCGACCGCACCTTGCTCGATGACCCAGGTGACGGCGCCGTGGAGCCCTTCCTCCAGCAGGATGCGCGGCACGTTGGCCGAGATGCCGAAGCCGAGATTGACGCAGCTCCCCGCCTGAAGTTCTTGCGCGACGCGACGCGCGATGACTTTCTGAACATTGAACTCCGGAACGCTGAAGCTATCGAGCGGGCGGAAGATCTCCCCGGAAATTGCCGGATCGTATTGCGTCTGCGTCGTCTGCTTCTGTTCCGGATCGACGACCACATAGTCGACCAGCATCCCGGGCACCCGAACGTCATGGGGTTTCAGCGAGCCTTCCTTGGTGATCCGCTTGACCTGGGCGATAACGATGCCGCCGTTGTTGCGTGCGGCCAGCGCCTGATCGAGGCCGCCGAGGTAGGCGCCTTCATGTTCGTATGTCAGGTTGCCGCGCTCGTCGGCGGTGGTGGCGCGGATGATGGCGACCTCAGGGACGATCGAGGGAAAGAACAGCCAGTCGTCGCCCTCGAAGCTGACGCGCTTGACCACCGCATGCTCCGAAGCCAGGCCGTTCATCGCGCAACCCTGCCGCTCGGGATCGACGAATGTATCGATGCCGATCTTGGTCAGGACGCCCGGCCGCTTCGCGGCGGCTTCGCGATGGATGTCGAAGAGGATACCTGAGGGGATGTTGTAGGCCGGGATTTCGTTGTTGGTGATCATTTGCCAGATCAGCGGCGGCTCTGATGACGACGGGCCGGACGGATAGGAACCACCGATGATGCGCTTGAGCAGCCCCTTCTTGGCGATATAGTCGACGCCCTTGATGCCACTCATATCACCGGCAGCGATCGGATGAAGGGTCGTGATATCACGGGGATGGCCGGTCGCATCGAAACGTTCACCAATCGCCTTCAGCATGAGATCCGGGCAACCGAGACCGCTCGAGGAAGACACCGTTACAACAGCGCCATCCGGGATCAGCGCGGCCGCTTCGGTCGGGGTGAGATGCTTGTTCATTGGCGTTACTCAGAGTCCTGTTTCGATTTTTACGCTCTTGCGGGCTCCGCAGCTCTCGCGAACAACCAGCCGAACCGCTGTTGTCACAGTCTCCGCCTCCGCCTTGCCCGCATTGATCTGCTTGAGAAGCAGTTGCGCGCCGCGGCGCCCAATGCCCTGCGGATCGACCGAAACCGTTGTGAGTGCGGGAACCGCCGCCTGAGCCTCGATGACGTCATCGAAACCCACGACCGCGAAGTCGGAGCCGGGCTCCAGACGGCGCGCACGCAATCCGTCGCAAACACCGAAGGCTACGGCATCGTTGAAGCAGACGGCTGCCGTGGGTTTGTCGGCAAGAACGATCGCTTTTCCGATCGCCTCTACCCCGCCGGCTCGCGAAGGCGCCGACGAGATGACAAGTTCTTGGTGATAGTCGAGCCCGGCTGCCTCTATGCCGCTTCGGTAACCGGCAAGGCGGTCGTCGAAGACAGCGGTGTCGGGAAAGCCGCCGAGAAAAGCGATGCGCTTGTGACCAAGCTCCGCCAAGTGCTTGACCGCAGACACCATGCCAGCCCGGTTGTCGGAGACGACGGACGAGACTTTGGCGCCAGGCAGGCTTCGAACGACCACCACCACCGGAATCCCTGCTGCGACGAGTGGCTTGAAGTCTGCGGCATCTGTGGCGCGCGCCGGCGACACGATGAGCCCCGAAATACCATGCTCCCGCATCGATGCGACAACCTCGCGCTGCCTGTCGATGCTCTCGCTGGTGTTCGACAGGAACTGCACGAATCCGGCCGACTGAACAACCATGTCGACGCCGACTGCCAGTTCCGCGAAGAAGCTGTTCGTCAGGTCGTTCACGACGACCCCGATGATCCTCGATTTGGCACTGGCCTGCCGAAGATTGGCTGCGCCGCGATTGTAGACGTAGCTCAGCTCGCGCATCACGGCATTGACCTTGGAACGCGTCCCCTCATTGACCAGGGAGGAACCCTGAAGCACCAGCGAAACCGTCGATTTCGAGACGCCTGCGGCTTTCGCAATGTCGATGACGGTTACCCGCGCCTTTGTCACGTCTTCCTCCCGACGCCAACGTCGAATGATTACCTAAATATTTGGAACGTTCCAATTCTGTCAAGCGAAATTTATACGAACCGCTATCCATTAGAAGCATCTGCGGCAAATTTCTGCCTCCCCGACTGCCGGAATCTCATCCCGAAAATTGGAACGGTCTAAAAAATGATCATAACTGAGAGGCATATGTCGATATTTTTCGACCTGCAGAATCGTGCGTGGCGCACGACCGACCGATGCGTTGGCAGCAAAAATGTAGAGGATTCAGGCTCGCCCGGTATTTCCGTCGAAGCGATCAATGCGGCGTAATCGGCGGACCTTCTGGCAAAAGCAGGAAGGGCCTCTATTCTGTGTTGATAGACGTTGTGACAAGCCCAGTGGAGACCATGGAGACATGAAATTGCGCGCCGAGCTGACGGTTCTGCCGCCACGCGAACAGGCGCGGCGCTTGGCAGCGATCGCCGCGGTTTTGGTCGCACAGATCGAGCGCACCGAACCCGACGCGCGCGAAACCAAGGCCGCCTTGGTGGCAATCCGTACCTGGGGTGATGGCGGACGCCTGACAGGCCGGTACTTCTCCGACCTCATCTACAGCGACGATGAGCACGGGACGCTCCGCCGGCTCTCCGAGGCAGTGGGAAAGCCCAGCGAAGACGGCTGGAACGCGCTGACGACAGCAGCCATGTACGTCGCCTGGCTTGTTTATCAGGAGACAGGTGAACCCATGCCGAGTGATGTCAACGAAGTGGGAGAGGACAGCCTTGACCTTCTGGACGAGCAACTGGCCAAACTCGGCTGAAGTCCCCTCGCCGCTCGCTATTGCTCGCAGCTATTCCATGGCTCACATAACCGTCCGCATTTGCCTAGCGGACCTTCATCGGCTTCGTCTCGAGCGGGATGAGAGGCTTGTAGGAAGCGCCTCCGAGCTCCCTGAGATGTTCCTGCTTCGCGTGGCCGATCAACTCGCTGTCCTGGAGACATCTGGCGGCGGCGGCGGCCATGACCTTGCCGGCCTGAAGCATTCCTTTATGTGCGTAGGAAGTCTTGCCCTGCGCAACCATCTGCCAGCTATGCGGAGGCGTTCCGTAGGCTGATGTCGCCATATAGACCTGTCCGGTGGGAACGATCCAGCTGACGTCGCCGACATCGGTCGAGCCATGGAGAAATGTCGGCTTTTCCTGAAACTCGTTGACATGTCCGGAGAGGATCGTCCCGCGCTTCTCGATGCGCGCTTGAACATCCCTCGGAAAAGTCCTCTGGATCTCCGCCGCGAACTCCTTCTCGCTGTTCGAGAAGGACGCTCCGCCGAACTTGTCGAGCTCCTGGTGAATCACACCTGCCAGCGTGGCGTTCGGTATGAGGTCGGCAGAGGCTGCATCGAAGGTGATTTCGACCTCCGTTCCCGTCATCAGTGCCGCTCCACGAGCCACGTCCTTGACCCGCTCGGTGATGTCCCGCACCTGATCCATCAGCGGCGCGCGGACCTTGTAGAGTACTTCGGCCTGCGACTGGACGACATTGGGCGCCTTTCCGCCGGTATCCGTTATTGCATAGTGAATTCTGCCGTCCTGGACGATGTGCTCGCGCAGGAAATTTGCCCCGACATTCATCAGCTCGACTGCATCGAGCGCGCTTCGCCCGAGATGGGGCTCGAAGCCCGCATGTGCGCTCACACCACGGAAAGTGAAATAGACCTGGTTCGTCGCCAGCATTCTTGCATGGTAGGCGAGGTTCTCATCCCACGGGTGCCATGTGAAGGCGACGTCGACGCCATCGAACAATCCCTCTCGGGCCATGAAGGCCTTTCCGCCGCCGCCTTCTTCGGCAGGGCAGCCGTAGAAGCGGATCGTACCGGCAAGCCCGAGTTCGTCCTTGCAGGCCTTGAGAGCGATGGCGGCGGCCAGCGAACCGACACCCAGCAGATTATGTCCGCATCCATGGCCGTTGCCGCCGGGGACAACGGGCTTGTATCCCGCGACGTCGCCCTCCTGGCTGAGATTGGGCAGCGCATCGAACTCGCCCAGGATCGCCACAACGGGCTGTCCCCTACCGTAGCTCGCGACGAAAGCCGTCTCGATTCCCCCGGCCTGGCGCTCGACTGAGAATCCCTCCGCTTCGAGAATGTCGGCCAGAAGTGCGGCCGACTTGTGCTCTTCATATCGGATTTCGGCGAAGGACCAGATTTCATTCGCGGCCGATTGCAGCCCCTCCGCCTTGTCGGTGACAGCGCGCTCGATGATGTCGATATATGTCATTTCACCAGTCCTGGAATTGCTTGATCTGCGACCAGCTCTTCCTTGCTTCCGGCCGGAAGCGTTGCTGCCACGGCGAGGGTCACGATGGCGCAGCCGATCATCGCCAGGAAGGCTGTCTGGTAGTTCTGATCCGTGGCTTGCAGGATGGCGCCGATCGCTGTGGGCGAGACGAACGATCCGATCTGGGCGAGCGAATTGATCAGGCCCGTCGCGGTCCCCACGGAGTGGCTGGGGTAGTGCTTCATGATCGTCACGAACACGCTGATCGAGATCGCGTTCAGAAACACGTTTGAAACCGTCAGATAGAAGAAGGCCAGCGGGATGGATGTAGCGTTGGCCATCAGATAGATGAACACCGCCGACACCAGCGCGCCGATACAGATGAGGTACTTTTCCTTCTTGTGGAAATAGCGGTCGAGCAGCCAGCCGCAGAACAGGAAGGACAGGAAGCCGAGCGTCGGCGGGATTGCCGAGTAGGCGCCCATCGACATCATGCTCATGCCCTTGACCTTCACCCAATAGGACGGAAGCCAGGACTGGAGACCCCAGAACACGATGTTCGTGAAGAAGTAGCAGAGGGCGATCTTCCAGGTCAGCGAGTTCTTGAGCAGAGCCGTGATCCGGGCTTTTTCCGACTTTGCCTTTTTCGGGCCGGCGGAGATCGAAGCCGCGCCGGCAAGCGGTTTCATGACCAGATAGAGCGCGATCGCAAGGGCCAGTCCGACCAGGCCGAGGGTGACGAACATGACGCGCCAGTTGAAGTAGGCGATCAAGGCCGTGGTTACCAGCGAACCGACGGCAAAGCCGACAGAGGCTCCCGACTGAATGACCGATTTCGGCCTGGCCATGCTCTCCTTTTTGAAGTTCTCGGTTATGGCGACCGAACTGCCCGCCGGGAAAACAGCCTCGCCCATTCCGACCAGAGCGCGCGACACGGCCAGCCCCATCGCGGAGCCGACGGCGCCGCACGCGACCGTGCCGATCGACCAGATGCCGACTGCCGAGGTCAAGACCGAGCGGGTTCCTAGCCGATCAACAAGGTAGCCCCCGACAAGCTGCGTCAGAGAATAGGCGAGAAAGAATGCGCTGATGATCATCCCGGACTGTTCGGAGGTCAGATGGAACTCGTTGACGATCGGAATGATGGCGATGTTGATCGCGGTCTTGTCGAGGAACCCGACGACCCAGCAGATGAACAGCATCGCCACAATGATGTGCCTGCGCTTGATTTGACTAAGCATGGAATGCTCCCCTTTTGAGCGTTTATAAAACATGCTTAATATGCGAGCAGCCGTTTTTGGATGTTGAAACACACATCACACTCAGTTTATTTGTGTGAAAAGATACATAGGTGCCACATGACGATCATGGACGAAATCGAGAGTTCGCTTTTGCTTTTGTCGAGCCGACCGCTCGTAAGCTGGCGGCGAGCTTCGGGTCGACCGACGATTCCGGACACCGACGCGTCGGAACCTACGATCTCCTTCAGCCACCGCCGCGACGAGGACGATGCCATATTGACCGCCGATATTTCCTATTTTGCAGGAGCCGTCTGCGAGGTGCGGATTCCCGGCGCCCACTATGAAACCGTCTTCGCCCGCCTGCAGAAAATAGTGCTTAGCGCGGTCATCCGCTTTCAGAACCGCGCGGTCCAGGCCATGAATGCCATCAATCGCAATGTCCTCGATTCTCTCGATCCGAACGAGATCAACATGAACGCGATCGAGCAGACGCTGAGTGTGATAGCCGCGAGCGATGCTGGCGTACTGAGACTTTACGAGGAGGCGTCGGGTCTCCTCATTCCGGTGTCGCAGGTCGGCTTCGACGACGATTATTACAATTATCGCACCACGCCTCAAGAATCGATCTCCGGCAGCGTGTTCTCAACCGGAACGCCCGTCCTGCTGAACTCCCCGGAAGATATCAGGGACGCTCATGCTAACCTGCGTGCGCCGAACATTCGCTTCCTGTCCGAACAGCGCCTCTCTCGTAGCCTTATCTGCGTTCCCATCAGGACGGACACGACGACGCTGGGAACGCTGACAGTCATGTCGTTTCGGGAGGGGTCCGCCTATGGTGAATTCAGCGTAAGCCTGCTTGCAGCCGTGGCGACGCAGCTTGCCATCGCCTACAAGAAGTCGCAGGCCTACGAGCTGGCCGTCCGATCGAATGAAAGCATCAACCGGATGCGGCTGGAGATCGAAAAGCGCAATGCGGAGCTGGCGCGCTCGCTCTCGGCCCATGACGACATCCTCTCCATCTTCACGCACCATCGGCCACTCAGCGAACATCTCGAGGAAATAGCGACGCATTACGGCATCGATTTCCACTACGCCGATATTTTTGGAACGACGTTCGGGTCCAAGGAATGGAAGGAGCCGAAGACCACGGAGGCCGTCCTCGTGCATCCCGTCCGTGTCGCCGACGACGTCGTCGGAGCCTTTCGTTTCGAGCGCGGCGACAAAGCAAGCTATGCCGCTGCGATCTTGGGCGTGGTATCCGCTTTCGTAGCGCTCGAAATTGTCCGCAGCGCGTCACAGGACGAAATCCTCAACAGCAAGAGACGGAAGCACTTCGAGGCCTTGGGAAGGGATGATCTCGTCACGTCTGGCGGAGCCGTCCGGTTCGGCTTCCAGATCAGGAAGTACTGCCAGATCATCTTTGTCAGGCACGAGCAGGAGAGCGCCCAGAACCAGAGCCTGTTCCTGCAGAGAACGCTGCAGCAGGCATTGAAGGCGGCGACGATCCGCAACCAGCTATCGTTCTATACGGACGAAGGCGTCTTCCTGCTGTTCTGCGCCGCCACCGAGGAAACCCTGAGGACGAACCTGGAATCCATCGGAGACCAGGCGGCTGCGGAGGGATGGTGTTGCGGGGCGAGCCTGATTCAAAGCGCGCCCCATCGTTATCCCGAAGCCGCCGCCGAGGCTGTCGAGGCCGCGCATCTCATGGGCATGCGGCATCGGCCGGGCATCCTCATGCACAGCGAGACCGGCATCGACAGACTGCTGCGCAAACAATCCGCTGCTGATATCCTCGAATTCGCAGATCAGATACTCGCTCCCTTCGAGAATGAAGCAAACGGCGACGCCCTTCTAAGGACCTTGGAAATCTACATCGAGAGCGGAAAATCAGCGTCCAAGGCAGCGGCCTCCCTCGGCATACACATCAACACCCTCTATCAAAGGCTGCAGCGGGCGCAGCTATTAATGGGCAAGGACATCGACAATAAGGACGATTATCTGCTGCTCAGCCTGGCGTTCCACCTGAAGTCGACATACGGTTCTCCGCAGCCTGCCGGCAGAACCAAAGCAGCTTCCGCTTGAACGCTGGTTCGCCTATCGCAAACGACAGAAGAATTCCGGATCAAGCGTGTGCTCCAGGTTTCCGTCGAGGACTTCCCGCCGGTAGACATTAGCGAAACTTTATCGTTTCTGACGAATGCTACGGATACGTGCAAACGCGCCAGATCTGAAGCAGGGCCGGATGATGTCACACTCGTTTGAATCCATTCTGGAGAGCCTGCCTCAGGGCATTGTTCTGCTTGATCCTGCCGGTACGGTGACGGCTTTCAATTCACGCACGCTTGATATTCTCGGCCTTCCGCAAGGAGCCATTCGCAAAGGCATGAATATCGACGGATTGCCGGGCACTGCAGACTGCCGTGCGGTGGCGTCCCGGCGATCGATGGTCGGTGGACCGCCCACGTCTCAGTTTGCCCTTTCGGACGGAGGAATGGTCTCATTGACCTGCGCCCCATCGAGGGATGGAGGCTGGATCCTCAGTTACGAAGACATCTCGACTCTCATTCGGGTCGAAGACAGCCTGACCGAACAACATCGCCGGTTCGACGCAGCCCTCAGCAACATGCCGCATGGGCTATGCATGTTCGATTCGACCAAGAACCTGATATTGTGCAACGCCTCCTACGCGCGGATGTACAATCTGCCGGACCTTCTGACGCAACCGGGAACGCCGCTTGTGGATATCCTGGCCTATCGCAACCGGGAGGGAAATGGCCCGGCCGATACCACGACCTATTTTGACGTGGTCTTTGAAGCGACAGCCCGCGGTGCGCCGGCCAGCCAGAACATCGTCCTGGCCGATGGACGCGTTATCAAGATCACCCACAATCCGATGCAGAACGGTGGATATGTGGCCACCCATGAGGACGTCACCAAGACCGTTCGACTTGCCGAAGAGCTGCGCCGGCATCACGATCAGCTCGAAGCGACGGTTAAGAGCCGCACGGCGGAAGTCGAGCGGCAGGCGCGGGAACTCGAGCGCATGCTGGCGCAGGAGCGGAACATCAACGAATTGCAGCGGCAATTCGTGGCGATGGCATCCCATGAATTCAGGACCCCGCTTGCAATCATCGACGCTGCTGCCCAGCGGCTGCTGCGAAAAAGGGGGGCGGTCGAGCCCGAATTTCTCAGCGACAAGGTCGATCAAATCCGCGCATCGGTGAACCGGATTGTCGATCTCATGGAGAGCATCCTGTCAGCGGGACGCCTTGATACCGGCAAGATCGATATCAATTACGACGCCTGCGCATTGAGATCATTGATAAAAACTTGTTGCGAGCGGCAGTCGACGATCGCAAAGTCGCACAGTTTTGTGTTGGATATCGATGGGCTGCCGGAGTTCATCGATGCCGATCCCCGCACTTTGGCACAGGTCTTTACCAACCTGCTTTCCAATGCCGTCAAATACGCGCCTGGAACATCGGAAATTCGCGTCACGGCATGGGCGGAGAGAGGAAACGTTAAAGTTTCCATCAGCGATGACGGGGTGGGGATCGATCCAGAAGACGTGCCACGGCTGTTCCAGCGCTATTTTCGTGCCCGGACGTCGACCGGGATTGCCGGAACGGGTATCGGCCTCAACCTGGTGAAGCAGATCGTTGAACTGCATAGCGGCTCGATAGAGGTTCGAAGCGAAAGAGGATGCGGATCGACATTTACCGTAACCCTTCCCATCAAGAGAAGTGGTAACGCTTCCGCGACCAGTGACGCTGCCTGATGTTTCAGGATTGCTGTCCTGCATATCTACCCTATCCTTCTCACAATAGAGGAGGATCATGCCATGGCTTTCATTCACACCCCCAATGCATCCGCCAGCGAGAAGACGACGTCGATGTATGCGTCGGCCGAGGCGAACTACGGTTATCTGCCGAACATGTACCGGGCCTTCGGCCACCGGCCGGAGGTGATGGAGAGCTGGGCAGCGCTGCTTTCGAGCATTCGCGGCCATATGAGCCTGCGGCGCTATGAACTGGTGACGCTGGCGGCGGCAAAAGAGCTGAAATCCTCGTATTGCATGCTGGCACACGGTTCGGTGCTGCTGCGCGAGGGTTTCACCAGCGACGGGCTGACAGCTGTTGTCAACGAGACGGAGAAGGCGCCGATCGATGCCGGCGAACGCGCGATCATGGCCTTTGCCGCCAAGGTGGCACGCGATGCGACGTCGGTGACACAGCAGGATATAGACGGGCTGAAGAAACACGGGCTGAGCGATGCCGATGTCTTCGACGTCACCGCTGCGGCAGCGGCCCGGTGTTTCTTCTCGAAAATGCTGGATGCGCTGGGCGCAGCACCCGACCACGCCTATATCGAGCGGTTGGAGCCGAATGTGCGAAAGACGCTCAGCGTCGGCCGGGAAGTCGAGCGGCCTCTGGCGCCCTCACCGTCCCGCGGCACATCGCAATGATGCGATGACGGAGGACGTTCGGCGTCTGCTCTTGCGGCTCCAACTCCTCAGGCCGTCACTCCTGCGGCCTCTACTCCTGCGGTTTGTCCGCAAAATGCTGGATCGCGAACTCGGCGATACTCTGGCTCGACCGATCGGCATCGTCGAGCAAAGAGGGAAACAGCTGCCACTGATGCGGCATGCCCGGCCAGACCTCGGTGGTGACATCCACTCCCGCCTGGCGCGCCTTGTCGGCGAGGCGTAGCGTATCATCCAGCAGGACTTCGCCGGAGCCGACCTGCAGCAGCAGCGGTGGAAAACCGGCCATGTCGGCATAGAGCGGTGATGCCTGGGGATCGGTCGGAGACCGGCTGCGGAGATAGGTCTTGCGCAGCGTCTCGATCTCAGCCTTGCCGAGCAGTGGGTCGTTTCCGGCATTTGATGTCATCGAGCCGCCCGTCGCGGCAAGATCGGTGATGGGGCTGAGCGCAATCACGGCAGCCGGCAGCGGTTTCGCCGCCTGCATCTGCCGCAGTACCGTCTCGATCGCGATATTGCCGCCGGCGCCGTCTCCGGCGACGATGATGTTCTCGTTGCGATAGCCGTTGTCGAGAAGCCAACGATAGGCCGTCAGCGCATCGTTGATCTGCGCGGGATAAGCATATTCGGGCATCAGCCGATATTCGACGAGAAGAACGTCGCTGGACGCGGCCTTGGCGAGAGATCCCGCGAGCAGGCTGTGCGTGCGGATCGAGCCGCTGGAAAAGCCGCCGCCATGAACATAGAGGATCACCCTTTGGCCAATTGGATGATGAAGACGAGCGGGCCACATCAACTCGGCATCGACGCCGTCGGCATCGACTTGCCGAACCTGGATGCGCGTCGGCCCCGGCGTCGTCTCCATCAGCGTCCTGAAGGCTGTCCGCCGCTGCTGCAGGCTATCGGCGCCGGCAAAGTGATCTTTCCAGAGGCCGATGAATTTTTCGACCTGCTCGCGCGAGATTTGGCTTTGCGGTCCGATGTCTCGCCCGGCCGCCGCCGAGGCGAGCAGCATCAGCGCAGCCAACGCAGGAAACAGACCGCTGATCCGCTTTAGTCCTCTTCGATTGGCAGTTGGCAAAATCCGACGGTTCATCAACCTCTCCCGATGATGCGGGCCATGACGGCCATGGCAGTATCTTTGGCCAGTTCACGCGGCGAAGTCAAAAGGGTGAGCGATGCGAATCCCGACCTTTTTACTCGGCTCTCATCGCGTCGATGACTGCTCTGAAGCCCGCCGACATGTGGCGGCGGCTCGGATAGTAGAGATAGAGCGGTTCCTCCGGTTGGCACCAGTCGTCCAGCACCTGGATCAGCTCTCCGCTGGCGATCGCCTTCTCCACGCGCGGCTCCCAGATATAGGCAAGGCCGACACCGCCAAGTGCCGCCTGCATCATCAGTTCGTGGTCATCGAGCGACAGCGGTCCGGTTGGCTGAAAGCTGACGGTCTGGCCATCCTTCTCGAATTCCCAGGCATAGCGCGCACCTGACGGAAACATGTTCTGAATGCAGAGATGGCGCTTGAGTTCGTGGGGTATCGTCGGCTTCGGCCGTGTCTCGAAATAGGCGGGCGAACCGACGACGACCAAGCGGATGCGCGGCTTGATGCGCAGCGCGATCATGCCTTCCGTGACGCGCTCGCCGAAGCGGATGCCGGCATCGAAGCCCTCCTCGACGATATCGACCAGCCTGTCGGTCGCGTTGATCTCCAGCTGCAAATGGGGATTGCTTTTGAGCAAGGGGCCGATGATGCGGCCGATGACGAAGGGGCCGATCGAGTTCGGCACATTAATCCTCACCTTGCCGAACGGCGTATCGCGGTAGCGGTTCAGGGCATCGAGCGCTGCTGCCATCTCGCCGAAGGCCGGATCGAGATGCGAGACCAGGAGTTCGCCGGCCTCGGTCAGCGAAACGCTGCGCGTCGTGCGGTTGAGCAGGCGAACGCCGATCCGGTCTTCGAGATTGAGCACGGCATGACTGATTGCGGAAGCGGTGACGCCCCGCTCCTCACCCGCCTTCCGAAAGCTCTTATGCCGCGCGACCGCCGCGAAGGCCGCAAGTTCGGACAGTTCGGTGGCTCGCATTACTGAAATACACTCATCATAGTTTCAAGAATAACAAATCTTATACAGCAACGGATTTTCGGTCAAATTCAACCCGTCAGCACAGAGATGCGACGCCAACCGAACAGTTATCGAGAGGAATTCGTCATGAAAGTCTGGTTCATCACTGGTGCATCCCGCGGCTTCGGCGCGCTGATGACCAAGGAAGCCCTCGCATCAGGCGATGCCGTCATCGCCACCGCCCGCAACCCGAAGACCGTGACCGAGCAGTTCGGTGATCATCCGAACCTGCTTGCTGTCGCCCTCGACGTCACCAACGAGGCACAAGCGAAAGAGGCCGCGGCTGCCGGCATCGCCCGCTTCGGCCGCATCGATGTTCTCGCCAACAATGCCGGCTACGGCCTGCTCGGCGCTGTCGAGGAAGCCACTGCCGAAGAGATCGAAAGGCTCTATGCCACGAACGTCTTTGGTCTGCTGAAGGTGACGCGCGCCGTGCTGCCCTATATGCGCCGCCAGCGTTCCGGCCACATCCTTAACTTTTCCTCGATCGGCGGTTACTTCGGCTATCCCGGCTGGGGCGTCTACGGCTCGACGAAGTTCGCCGTCGAAGGTTTGTCCGAGTCGATGGCCGCCGAACTCGAACCTTTCGGCATCAAGGTGACGATCGTCGAGCCCGGCTTCTTCCGCACCGATTTCCTCGCCGACACGTCGCTGGCGGTGAGCCCGGCCTCCATCGCCGACTACGAAGGCACGCCGGCCGGCAACATGCGCAGTTTCGCCGCCGACGCCAACCATGCCCAGCCCGGCAATCCCGCCAGGCTCGCCACCGGCATCATGACCATGGTCAACTCGGCCAATCCGCCGCTGCGGATGCCGTTCGGCAGCGACACGGTGGCCGTCATCGAGCAGCAGCATGCCAGCGTCGAAAAGGAACTTGCCGCCTGGCGCCAGCTCGCGCTGTCCACGGATTTTCCAAGCGATGCAACGGCCTTGGCCTGAAGGGCACTGCCCGCCACATCCCAGATCTCGGGATGCGGCGGCAGCGCCGCTGTGACCGCAGGAAAACGCATGATGCGGCAAATTAGCATTCGCCTCACGTCTGGAATGACCTAGATCTAGGTTCGATCACCCCACCATGAAGAGGCGAGCATGTCCATCAAGTCCATCTGCATCTATGGCGCTGGCGCACTCGGCGGCGCTATCGCCGTCAAGCTTGCGAGCCAAGCCGGAAACGACGCCACCATCTCCGTCGTCGCGCGTGGAGCCCATCTCGACGCCATTCGCGACAACGGTCTCAGCCTGCGCGAAGCCGATGCAGAAAGGCCGCTCAATGTCCGCCTCACCGCGACCGACGATCCCAAGACATTGCCGCCGCAGGATCTCGTCATCACCGGCCTCAAGGGACATCAGCTGGCACCCGCTGCCGAAGGCATTGCAAGCCTCCTCAAGGAAGGTACCCGCGTCGTCATGATCCTTAACGGCATTCCGTGGTGGTATTTTCACCGCGATACCCTGAGCCGGCATGCCGAGCTGCAGTTCGACGAGCTCGATCCCGGCGGCAGGCTTTGGCGGCTGATCGGGCCGCAACGGGTCATCGGCGGTGTCGCTTATCAAGGCGCAGAGGTGATCAATCCCGGTGAGATCCAGCTTGCCAACAACGGCCGCTTCGTGCTCGGCGAGCCCTCGGGCGAGATCTCGCCCGATCTCCAGGCGATCGCCGCGGTGCTGACCGACGCCGGCCTCAACATCACGACGACGCCTGTTATCCGCGACGAGATCTGGAGCAAGCTGATGGGCAATACCGCCTTCAACCCGATCAGCGCGCTGACCAGGGCGCTGATGACCGACATCATGGCAGATCCGGCACTTTCGACCACGGTCGGCAAGGTGATGAACGAGGTCCGCGCCGTCGGCGAGGCCTTGGGCGCGCGTTTCAGCATGACCGTCGAGCAGCGGCTCGAACAATCGCGCCACATCGGCGCCGTGCGCACATCGATGCTGCAGGACCTGATCGGCGGCAAGGCGCTCGAAATCACGCCGCTGGTCGGCATGGTAGTGACGCTCGGACGCCTGAGTGCCGTGCCGACGCCAGTCTCGGAAACGATCCTGGCGCTGGTGACGCAATTGGATAGGGAAAACCAGCGCGGCAGCTGATCGCAGAGGGAAAGGCGACCGGAAAGCCCGGCCGTCTTCACTTACTTTCCGACCTGCTCGGCCCAGTTCGGCGCCTTGCCGCCGCCATCGAGGAAGGTCATTGCCATATTCGCCATAAGGGGCGAGGCGAAAGTCTCGTAATGGGTGAGATCAGGCAGGATCGCCAGCCGGTTCCTCGACATGTTTTCCCGCATCCAGCCTGCATCGCGCAGACCGCCGCCGAGCTTGTGGTAGAAGTCGATCATATGCTCGGGCCGGATCATGTCGGCATCGCCATAGATCAGCATGACCGGCATGGTAAGCTTGGCGACGGCATCGCTATAGTCGATAGGTTCGCGCATCAGTGCGCCCATGGCGTCGAGCAGCTTCGGAAATTCGGAAACGTCAGGCGCCACCGCCTTGTAGGAGAGGAACATCGGCGTGTCCTTCATCATGTCGGCCATACCAGCGCCGACGGCCGCCTGTTGCGGCAGCATCTCCGGGAAGAAGCCGTTCTGCGCATAGGGCGCCGAGAGTATCACCAGCCGGCGCACCCGGTCGGGCGCGGTCGCCGCCATGTTCAGCGCCACCCCGCCGCCGAAGGAATAACCGAAGACATCGAGCTTGTCGTAGCCGAGTTGCTTCACCAGGATCGCGAGATCGGCGCCGATGGCCGGAAGCTCGATCGGCCGCTTGCCGAGGGGCGTGCGGCCATGGCCCTGCAGATCGACGGCAATCACCTGCCGGTGGTCGGTGAAAACAGGCATGACCGGCGCGAACATCTCGATCTGCCCCAGGCCGCCGTGAAGGAGCAGCAGCGGTTCGCCCTCTCCACGGATCTCGTAATAATAATCGATGCCGTTGACCGGCACGCTTCCCTTCCTGACGATCGGCGCCACGGCCTTTTTGTCCTCGCTCGCCGGCGTGCCACCGTCAGCACCTGATATATCGGGCGCGGCGAGGAATGCGGCAGCCGTTGCGATCATCGAAATCAGCGTCATTTTCGACATGTCCTTGCTCCGTGTTTGCGTCGATACCGCAAGGACGGCGGCGATCATGCTTTTCCGACACCGCGCTTCGAAATTTCTGCCATCACCTTTATGCCATTCCTATATTTTCGCCCCGTGCCCCGAATGGATTTCCTATCGCGCGCAGCAGTAGGCTTTCGCCATCACTGCAAAGGTCAAATGCCATGCGATATGTCATGTCCTCCAATTCTAAACCCCTTCACCCCTACAGGATCACGCGCGGCAGCCGGCGGATGCGCGAGAAGCGCACTGCCCGAGCGCTGATCGTCTTCGGCGTGGTGCTCGCCTGCGTCGAGCTCTATGTCGTCGTTTTCGGTTGGCTCTGAGGCCGGCCCATGGAAACGGCGAGAATGCCGCGCCTTGGCGGCGCGATCACCACTCTCATCACGCCGTTTCGTCATGGCTGTCTCGACAGGCCGGCGCTCCGGGCGCTTGCGGAATGGCAGATCCTTAGCGGCGTCGACGGGCTCACCGTTTGCTCGACAACGGGGGAAGGCCCGACGCTTTCGCAGCAGGAGCGCGCCGAGGCAATCGATCTCGTCATCCGCTCTGCGGCCGGCCGCGTGCCGGTCATCGCCGCCACCGGCACCAATTCCACCGACAGCACGATCGCGCTCACCCGCGAGGCGGAAGTGCTCGGCGCCGCAGCAGCGCTCGTCACAGTGCCCTATTATTCCAAGCCTGGGCAGCAGGGCATCGTCCACCACTTCGAGCAGCTGGCGGCGGCAAGCGGACTGCCCGTCATCATCGACCATGCGCCGGCGCAGACGGCGAACGATCTTTCGACGGAGACGCTTGGCAGACTGGCAACCATCCCGGGAATCTTTGGCATCCGCGACGCCACGGGCGACATCGCTCGCTTCGTCGGCCTTTCGGCTATCCTGCGGCAGCGCTTGCGCTTCTTTTCCGGGCACGACCCTTCCGCGCTCGCCTTCACCATCGCCGGCGGCGACGGCATGATCTCGTCGGGCGCCAATGTGGTGCCGCGGCTCTTCATCTCGATGCAGCAGGCGGCCCGGGCCGGGAACCTTTCGGCCGCGCGTTCGCTGCAGGACCGGCTGATGCCGCTGATATCAGTGCTCGGACCGGAGGGCGATCCGGCGAGGATCAAGCATGCGCTGCGGCTGGTGCGCGGGCTGAAGGCCGAGCTTCGCCTTCCGCTTGTCGCGGCCGAGCCGGAGGTGTGTTTGGCCATCGGCGAGGCGCTTGCGCCTTTCCTTGACGAAAGCAGCACGAGGATGGCGCTATCCCTATGAGATTTTTATATTTTTGTCTTGGACACCAAATGGAAACCCTATCCGCAGACGCCTATCTTCCAAGGCGTGACACCGCCCCACTATCAAGCGGCGGTTGAGTGAGACTTCGAAAGGACAAACCGATGTCACGCCTGACTGAACCGAGTGCCGAAATCGACCCGCTGCAACGCAGTCACCTCAGCACACTCGCCGCCGATCCCTCCCATCCGATGCTCTCCGGCCTTACCGCCATTGCGCCCCGCCTTGCGGCAGCGATGGCCTTTGCCTGGCTGGTGCAGATGACCTTCAACCTCATCTCCCGCTGAACCATCAGGACCGAAGGATCATCACAATGGCAAACGCACAGCAACGCCGCAGCCTGCCTTCCGCAGCGCCCTCACCTTCCGCCCGCTTCACCGTCGGCCGCGACAGAAGCGGCCGCTGGATTGTCCACGATCGCGATGGCCTCGTTGGCGGGCTCTTCATCAATGAGGCGGCCGCCCTCCATTTCGCTGCAGGGGAATGCAACTGCCCCTCGGCTGATATCCATAGGGCGGCCGCAGGCATGGTGCTCGAATTCGCGCCCTTTGCGCGTAGCACCACGAATATCCACTAAATCTTATCGGTCTCCCGCCGTTTTCAGCCGGCGGGAGACCGAAGACATGGGTTGGGGGCCAATATCCAACTTTTCCTTAACCGGCATGCTGGTAAAATCCTGGCGCAGAGACTTCAGACGCCGCGAGACCGATGCCGAAACCGAATTTCCGCTTCACCCATTATGATCTCAAGGAACAACGCGCCGGAACGATCATCGAGGTGTCGTTGAATGCGGTGAACAATGTCCGCCTGATGACGGCGCCGAATTTCCAGCGGTTCACCGAGGTTCTCGATTTCAAATATATCGGCGGCGTGGCGCGCAAATCGCCGATCAAGATCGCCGTTCCGGAAAGCGGTCACTGGCATGTCGTCGTCGACATGGAAGGTCATCACGGGCTTGCGGAATCGTCCGTCAAGGTAATCGCCGCACCACCAAATCAGAAGACACCGCGCGTTTCCTGAGCTTGGCAGCACCACGCATCTTCTCGGCTCGTCTCTCCTGGCAACCAGCCGGCGCCCCCGATTAGAGCGTTCGTGCAGCCATCAAGCGCTCGGAAAACGCGTACATCCTCCCCGATCCTTGATCAGGATCATTGAATCAGACTGCCACGTCGATCACAGTTCTCCTGTCGCGAGGCTTGCCCGCGCCGCAGCGCCACCAGATGCAGCTCGGCTCGCCATTTGATGCGCCGAGGGTAAGTGGGGTAGCAGACGAAGATCTTCACAACGTGGGGAGTAGGCCATGACTTCGAGCCCAATGGGTCGTATCACCAATATCATCGATCCTGGCGATGCGCTCGGCGAAGTACTTTTCGGATTGATTATGGCGCTCACGTGGACGATTGGTTCGAGACTTGTTCTTGAAAAAGAGGGGTTAAATGTTCAGGAGCTTTTAGTTGCAACAATCGGATGCAATGTCGCTTGGGGGATCATTGACGCCGTATTGTTCATCCTGGGCACGACATTCTACAGGAGCAGACGGCTGCGCCTTTTTCGGCAAATCAAAGCCGCCAAAAGTGAATCTGCGGCGCTCAAGGTGCTCGCGAACGAATTCCCGATTGAAGAAGCACCATTTTCTGGAAAGGCCGCCGATGCGGAGGCACTCTATCGGTCACTCCTGACGCTCGCATCTCGGGCCGATCCTGTGAAGGTGTCCCTATCGAAAGGCGATCTGTTTGCCGCAATTGCGATCTTCTTTTTGGTTTCTGCCACCTCCATTCCGGCAGTTATCCCTTTCCTTCTCATCGACAATGCGCAGCTTGCTCTGAGAGCCAGCAACCTGTTTCTTATTATGCTGCTATTTGTGACGGGCTATGCGTGGGCGACGTTTTCAGGAGGCAGGCCCTTTTATGCAGGGATGACGATGACTTGTCTCGGATTGCTTCTGGTTGCAATAGCGATCGTTCTTGGCGGCTGAGCCCCTTCACCAACCGAACAGGCACCGCGCCTCAGCGCGGATTGCGCTCCTTGCGAAGCTTTGCCCACCATTCCAGCCGCTTGCGGATATCGCGTTCGAAACCGCGCTCCGGCGGATCGTAGAAGATCTGGCGACCCATCTTCTCCGGGAAATAGTCCTGGCCGGAAAAGGCGTCCGGCTCGTCGTGGTCGTAGCGATAACCTTCGCCGTAACCCTCGCCCTTCATCAGCTTGGTCGGCGCATTGAGGATATGCTTCGGCGGCAGCAGCGAGCCATTCTGCTTCGCGGCCTGGCTTGCCGCCTTGAAGGCAGTGTAGACCGCATTCGATTTCGGCGCGGTGGCGAGATAAACGCAGGCCTGGGCCAGCGCCAGTTCACCTTCCGGCGAGCCGAGATACTCATAGGCATCCTTGGCGGCATTGCAGATCACCAGCGCCTGCGGATCGGCAAGACCGATATCCTCCACCGCCATGCGCACCAGCCGCCGGCCGAGATAGAGCGGATCCTCGCCGGCATCGAACATACGGGCGAGATAGTAGAGCGCGGCATCGGGATCCGAGCCGCGTACGGATTTATGCAGCGCCGAGATCAGATTGTAGTGACCATCCTGCGCCTTGTCGTAGACCGGGGCACGGCGCTGGACGATGCGCGTCAGGCCTTCTGTGTCGAAGCTCTCGCCTTCGCGCGCCGCGCGCCAGACTTCTTCGGCGAGCGTCAGCACCGCGCGGCCATCGCCGTCGGCCATGCGGATCAGGCTGACGCGAGCATCCTCCGTCAGCGGCAGCGGCTTCTGCTCGATCGCCTCGGCACGCTTCAGCAGTTCCTCGAGGCTCTCCTCGTCATGCGACTTGAAGGTAAGCACACGGGCACGCGACAGCAGAGCGGCGTTGAGCTCAAAGGATGGGTTCTCGGTGGTGGCGCCGACGAGGATGACGGTGCCATCCTCCATGACGGGCAGGAAACTGTCCTGCTGGGCGCGGTTGAAACGATGGATCTCATCGACGAAGAGCAGCGTCTGACGGCCGTCCATACGCCGCAAACGGGCTGTCTCGAACACCTTCTTCAGATCGGCGACGCCGGAGAAGATCGCCGATATCTGCTCGAAGGCCAGGCCCGCCTCGCCCGAAAGCAACCGTGCCACCGTCGTCTTGCCGGTGCCGGGCGGACCCCAGAAGATCATCGAGCCGAGCGAGCCGCTTTCGATCATCCTTTTCAGCACGCCATCCTCACCGGTCAGGTGTTCCTGACCGGTGACATCGGCAAGCGTCTTCGGCCGCAGCCGGTCGGCAAGCGGCCGCCTGGCAGCGACCTCCTCCGGAACACGCGGCGCGAAGAGATCGTTGCTCATCGGAAAAATTGCCGGATGCGCTGGCCGTCGCGCTCTATCTCGACCCGCCAGAGGCCGGGGTCGCTATCGGCGATCTGGGATAGTTCGCTGGTCGACTTCACATCCGTGCCGTTGATCGAGACGATGATATCCTTCGGTTCGAAACCGAGACGGGCAGCAGGCGAATCGTCCTTCACCTCGGATACGACGACGCCTGCCGATTCCGGCGGCATGCGCAGCTCGTCGGCGACCCGGGGCGACAGGTTCTCGACGACGGCGCCGGTAAACGGCGTATGCCCGCCGATCGTGCGCTGGTCGCGCGGCGAGGTTTCCGGGGCACGGGCGAGCGTCAGCGGCAGCTGCTCCTCGCGGCCGTTCTCGACGACGGTGAGGTTGACCGATTTGCCGAGGCCCGCCGTCGTCAGCCGGTAGAGCAGCGCATCCGGATGTTCGACAGAAATCCCGTCGACGGCAGTGACGATTTCTCCGGCCTTCAGCCCGGCCTTGGCCGCCGGCCCGCCTTCCGAGACCTTGACGACGAGCGCGCCGCGGGCCTTGTTCAGCCCCAGCGCCTCAGCCACTTCCGAGGTTACGGCATCGAAGCTCGCGCCGACATAGGGCCGTTCGAAGGATTTGACGCCGGCATCGGCAGAGGAGAGGAAGACCTTGACCAGATTGGCAGGGATGGCGAAGCCGATGCCGTTCGAGCCGCCGCCGCGCGAGAAGATCGCCGTGTTGATGCCGATCAGTTCGCCCTTCATGTTCATCAAGGCGCCGCCGGAATTGCCGGGATTGATCGAGGCATCGGTCTGGATGAAGAAGCCGAATTCGTTCCTGACCACCTGGTTGCGGGCAAGTGCTGAGACGATACCGCTCGTCACCGTCTGGCCGACGCCGAAGGGGTTGCCGATCGCCAGCACGAGATCGCCGACCTCGACCGTATCGGAATTGCCGATCGGCAATGTCGGAAAGCTTTCCTTGGTGTCGATCTTCAGCACGGCGAGATCGACACGGTCATCACGCAGCACCACCTTGCAGGGGAATTCGCGGCCATCCGACAGTGCGATCTTGATGTCGTCGGCGCCTTCGACGACATGATTGTTGGTCACGACAGTGCCGTTCGCCTCAACGATGACGCCGGAACCGAGCGACGACTGCTTCTCCGAACGGTTTGGCATCTGCTGGCCAAAAAACTGCTCGAAGAAAGGATCGCCAGCAAAGGGCGACTGCCGCTGGACGGTCTTTTCCGCATAAACGTTGACGACGGCGCCCGACGTCTGTTTGACGAGCGGGGCGAAGGAGAGCTGCATCTGCATCTGGCTCTCGGGTACGGTCTTTGCCGTCTGCGCATGGGCCGCAGCCGGCAGAACGAGCATGAGAGCGAATAGCGAGACGGAGGCGCGCTTGAACAGGCCTTGCATGGGTATCCCTTTTGAATCCTCTTGAGGAACGTTTTAGAGCATGATGCCGAAAAGTGTGAGCGGTTTTCGGACGACATCATGCTCTAACTATTTAATTGCGAACAGGATTCAGATTTTAGGCCGACCGGCCTAAAATCATCCTGTTCTGCGGCCCGACGCTAGAAAGGAAAGAGGGCGGAAGCATGGAAGAATAAGGCAAGGGGACGTCTTGGAAACCGGTTGAAGTCATTATGAATTTGATTCAGGAAGATTGGCCATGCAACTGATATCAAAAGCCAAAAACTGGGCGAAGTCACTGAAGCGTGACATCGTGACCCTATGGCTTGCCGCCCGCGATCCCCGCGTGCCGTGGCATGCTAAAGCGGTGGCCGGCGCCGTTGCCGCCTACGCGCTGTCGCCCATCGATCTCATCCCCGATTTCATCCCCATCCTCGGCTATCTCGACGATCTCCTCATCGTGCCGCTCGGCATCATGCTCGCGATCCGGCTCGTTCCGGCAGAGGTGATGAACGAGCTTCGCACGGAGGCGGCAAGGCGCATCGAACGTCCCTCCAGCCGGGTCGGACTGATCTTCATCCTTGCCGCCTGGCTCATCTGCATCATCTTCCTGGCTCTGGCACTGCGGAAGCTGGCCTGACCGGCGGCAATAGGAACATATGAATGATCACGACAAGAACGACGACAGCGGCTCTCGGCTTTGCGATGCTGCTCATTGCATCGAACCTGGTGCAGGCAGCAAGCTTCGATTGCGATGCGAAGGAATTGAAGCCGGATGAGAAAGCGATCTGCGACAACCGCGCACTCAACGATGCCGACGTGAAGATGGCAACCACGTTCGAACTGCTCTCCGGTCTGCTGGCGATGGGCTCGCGCGGCACATTGCAGGACGAGCAGACGGCCTGGCTGAAGAAACGGCAGGAATGCGGGGCGGATGTGGCCTGTATCAAGGCTGTCTATGACGAGCGGCTGAAGCAGCTCGGCGAGACCTATAAAAACATCAACCGGCCGCTTTGAAAGCGACCGGTCGGCGGAGCAGCTGACTCTTAATCAGCGGGTCGCAGGTTGAAGCGACTCAGCGGGCGTTCAGATCGCGCACGGCGCCGCGGTCCGCACTCGTTGCGAAGGCGGCGTAGGCCTTCAGGGCGGTCGTGACGTTGCGCTTGCGGACTTCGACCGGGTACCAGCCCTTGGCATCCTGATCGGCGCGGCGGGCGGCGAGTTCGGTCTCGCTGACGCGCAGGCTGATCGTGCGGTTGGGGATGTCGATGTCGATCATGTCACCTTCGCGCACCAGGCCAATCGTGCCGCCATTTGCCGCTTCCGGCGAGGCATGGCCGATCGAGAGGCCGGAGGTGCCGCCGGAGAAGCGGCCGTCGGTGATGAGCGCGCAGGCCTTGCCAAGGCCCTTCGACTTCAGATAGCTCGTCGGATAGAGCATTTCCTGCATGCCTGGGCCGCCCTTCGGGCCTTCGTAGCGGATGACGACGACGTCGCCGGCCTTCACCTCGTTGGCAAGGATCGCCTTGACGGAGGCATCCTGGCTTTCGAAGACGCGGGCGGGGCCGGAGAATTTCAGGATCGATTCATCGACGCCGGCAGTCTTGACGATGCAGCCGTCGATCGCAAGGTTGCCCTTGAGCACGGCAAGACCACCATCCTTGGAGAAGGGATGCTCGACCGAGCGGATGACGCCGTTTTCGCGGTCGGTGTCGAGTTCGTCCCAGCGGGCCTCCTGGCTGAAGGCGACCTGGGTGGGAATGCCACCCGGAGCGGCACGATAAAAGTTGCGAACGGTTTCGCTGTTGGTGCGGGTGATATCCCAGCGATCGATCGCATCGCCCAGCGTCTCGGCATGGACGGTCGGGCAATCGCGATTCAAGAGGCCGCCCTTGTCGAGTTCGCCGAGGATCGACATGATGCCGCCGGCGCGGTGGACGTCTTCCATGTGAACATCACTCTTGGCGGGGGCGACCTTTGACAGGCACGGCACCCGGCGCGATAGCGCATCGATATCGGCCATGGTGAAATCGACCTCGCCTTCATGGGCGGCAGCAAGGATGTGCAGGACCGTATTGGTCGAGCCGCCCATGGCGATATCGAGCGTCATGGCATTCTCAAACGCCTGTTTGGAAGCGATGATGCGCGGCAGCGCCTTTACGTCGTCCTGCTCGTAATAACGGCGGGCGAGATCGACAATCAGATGGCCGGCCTCGACGAAGAGGCGCTTGCGGTCGGCGTGGGTGGCAAGCGTCGAGCCGTTGCCGGGCAGCGACAGGCCGAGCGCTTCCGTCAGGCAGTTCATCGAATTGGCGGTGAACATGCCGGAGCAGGAGCCGCAGGTCGGACAGGCAGAGCGTTCGATGGTCTGGACGTCCTCGTCACTGATCTTGTCATCGGCTGCGGCGACCATGGCATCGACGAGGTCGAGTGCATGCGTCTTGCCGTGCAGCACGACCTTGCCGGCTTCCATCGGACCGCCGGAGACGAAGACGGTCGGGATATTGAGGCGTAGCGACGCCATCAGCATGCCGGGGGTGATCTTGTCGCAGTTGGAGATGCAGACCATGGCGTCGGCGCAATGGGCATTGACCATGTATTCAACGCTGTCGGCGATGAGCTCTCGCGAGGGCAGCGAATACAGCATGCCGTCATGCCCCATGGCGATGCCGTCATCGACGGCGATCGTGTTGAATTCCTTGGCAACACCGCCAGCCGCCTCGATCTCGCGGGCAACGAGCTGGCCAAGGTCCTTCAGGTGCACGTGGCCGGGCACGAACTGGGTGAAGGAATTCACCACCGCGATGATCGGCTTGCCGAAATCCGAATCCTTCATGCCCGTGGCGCGCCAAAGGCCGCGGGCGCCCGCCATGTTGCGGCCATGGGTCGTGGTTCTGGAACGGTAAGCTGGCATCGGTGTCTTCCTCAACGTGGCGGAATTATCAGGCGAAGCGGGGCGGCATGGAGCCTGCAGGCCGGGCAAACGCTGCTTTTTGGAATTGTCCTAATCCAATCGACGGGGGCTGTCACTACCGGGAAGCTCAAATCCGGTACGCCATCGGCAAAGCGCCACGAGCCCATCGATCATATACGGTTCGGCGCGATGTTTCGTTACAGCCTATTCCATCACGGCCGAACACAAAAAATTGGCTTCCCGTCGGTAATATTCAAGGCTTAGACACTCATCCGAGTGTGCGGGTGGTTCGTTTAAGACTATATTTCACAGATCCGCCCAGGAGGTTTCGTCATGCCAAGCTATCGCCCGCCGAAGATCGCGTCATCGGAGATAACGCCGCGCCAGATCTATGTGCGGCGTCGTGAATTCCTCGGCGCGGCAGCGCTTGGCGCCGTGGCGCTCTACAGCGCCGGCAAGGCGAGTGCTGCGGCGCTTTCCGCCGTCCGGAGCAAGTACAAGGTCGACGAGAAGCCGACGCCGATCAAGGATGTCACGACCTACAACAACTTCTATGAGTTCGGCCTCGACAAGGGCGATCCCGCAGCTCTTTCCGGCGATTTCAAGCCGCTGCCCTGGACGGTCAAGGTCGACGGCATGGTCAACAAGCCCGGCACCTTCGACATCGAGGCGCTGATGAAGGAATTCCCGATCGAGGAACGAACCTACCGGATGCGCTGCGTCGAGGCCTGGTCAATGGTCATCCCTTGGGACGGTTTTCCGCTGGCATCGCTGCTCGACAAGGTGGAACCGCTCGGCAGCGCCAAATACGTCGCCTTCGAAACCGTCGTGCGGCCGGAGGAAATGCCGGGGCAGAAGGGCTTCTTCCAGTCGCTCGACTGGCCCTATGTCGAAGGTCTGCGCCTCGACGAAGCGCGCCATCCGCTGGCGCTGCTTGCCGTCGGGCTCTATGGCGAAACGCTGCCGAACCAGAACGGCGCGCCGATCCGCCTCGTCGTGCCGTGGAAATACGGTTTCAAGGGCATCAAGTCGGTCGTCAAGATCACGCTCACCGACCAGCAGCCGAAGAATACCTGGCAGGTGACCAATCCGCAGGAATACGGCTTCTACGCCAACGTCAACCCTGATGTCGATCATCCGCGCTGGAGCCAGGCGAGCGAGCGACGCATCGGCGAAAGCGGCTTCTTCGGTGCGAGCCGCCATCCCACCCTGCCCTTCAACGGCTATGCCGACGAGGTGGCGGGTCTTTATGCCGGCATGGATCTGAAGGCGAATTTCTGATGGCGGAACTGTCGCTCGCCATCCCCAAGCGCTGGCAACCCGCCTCCGTCTGGCTGCTTTACGTCGTCGGGCTGGTGCCTGCGGCCTGGACTTTCTATCTCGGCGCGACCGATCAGCTCGGCGCCGATCCGGTCAAGACCTTCGAGCTCTTCCTCGGCATCTGGACGATCCGCTTCCTGATCGCAACACTTGCCGTGTCCCCGGCCCGCGAGCTCTTCGGCTGGAATTATCTGCGCTATCGCCGCGCGCTGGGCCTGCTGACCTTCTACTACGCGCTGATGCATTTCACCGTCTACATGGTGCTCGACCAGGCGATGGATATCTCTGCCGTCATCAACGACGTGCTGAAGCGCCCCTTCATCATGTTCGGCATGGCGGCCCTTGCCATGCTCATTCCGCTGGCGCTGACATCCAATAATTTCTCGATCCGTCGCCTCGGCAAGAACTGGATCTGGCTGCATCGCCTGATCTACATCATTGCCGCCAGCGGAGCGCTGCATTTCGCGCTCTCGACCAAGATCCTCGACCTCGAGCAATATATCTATGTCGGGCTGATCATCGCGCTCATCCTCTACCGCTCCTACCGGCCGATCGCACGCAACAGGAAGAAGGGCCAGGGACGGGCGCGCAATCGCGCAGTGGCGTCGGCTTCGTGAGGCGCAAACGACCGCCGAGGACGCTTCACCGACGGGCGGGATCGAAGGCGCAGGCTGCGGCGATGCCGATGGCATAAGCCAGCATATTCCAAAACGAAAATATCCGGCCAAGCAACAGGGCGCCCGCCGTGGTCAGCCGAAAGGCGTCGAGCCAGGGCGCATGATAGAGGCGGAACAGTTCCACGGAGATCGCGATGAGCAGCGCTGTGACGGCAATGACCGCCCGCCGTGACCTTGCGGCTATGAGTGACACCAGCAGATAGACCATCGCGCCCCAGAGCGCCGATCCGCCATATTTGACGACGACGAAGGGCAGATCGGCCGCATAGCCAAAGCGCCGGAGCGCCAGCCCGAGGACGATGACAAGAAGCAGGGCTGCGAGACGCAGGAACTGCGCTCGAGAGCGAGTTTGAATAATTGCGCGCAATGACCTGTCCTATCTCAATTTCCGCCGGTTGGACGGCCGAGGTGCAGATATCGAATTATCAAGCGAAGGCTGTCCGCCGGCGCACAAACAAAAACAGCCGGGCTTTGCAGCCCGGCTGTCTTGTTTCCGCCGAAGCGGAAGATTAAGCGGCGACGGCCTGTTCTTCGGCAGCGACGCGGGCCTTGTCGGCTGCGCCCTTGGCGAAGGTGTCGCGATCAACGAATTCGACAACGGCCATGGCGGCATTGTCGCCCTGGCGGAAGCCGGCCTTCATGATGCGCAGGTAGCCGCCGTTGCGGGTGGCGTAACGCGTTGCGATCGTGTCGAACAGCTTCGAAACGACGGCAGCATCGCGGATCTGCGAGATCGCCTGGCGGCGAGCATGCAGGTCGCCGCGCTTGCCGAGCGTGACGAGCTTCTCGACGATCGGACGGATTTCCTTGGCCTTCGGCAGGGTCGTGACGATCTGCTCGTGGGTAATCAGCGAAGCCGCCATGTTGGCGAACATCGCCTTGCGGTGGCTTGCAGTTCTATTCAGCTTGCGGCCGGCTTTACCATGGCGCATTGCTATTCTCCTTTAATGCAGGTGCCCTTACGCTAAATGGGCCTGCCGTTTCCTGGCACATGCAGGCGATCGGCCTGCTGTTTGACGGGGAAAGGCAGCCGAAAGAGCCTGCCTTTTGTTTTCTCAGTATTGGTCTTCGTAACGCTTGGCGAGATCTTCGATGTTCTCGGGCGGCCATGCCGGCACTTCCATGCCGAGGTGCAGGCCCATGGAAGCGAGAACTTCCTTGATTTCGTTCAGCGACTTGCGACCAAAATTCGGCGTGCGGAGCATTTCTGCTTCGGTCTTCTGAATGAGGTCGCCGATGTAGACGATGTTGTCGTTCTTCAGGCAGTTTGCCGAACGGACCGACAGTTCGAGTTCGTCTACCTTCTTGAGGAGAGCCGGGTTGAAAGCGAGTTCGGTGACTGCTTCCTCTTCGGTTTCCTTCTGCGGCTCGTCGAAGTTGACGAAGACGCCAAGCTGATCCTGGAGAATGCGCGCCGCAAAAGCGACGGCGTCTTCGCCGGTGATCGAGCCATCGGTTTCGATGGTCATGTTCAGCTTGTCGTAGTCGAGAACCTGTCCTTCGCGGGTATTTTCAACCTTGTAGGACACCTTCTTGACCGGCGAGTAGAGGCTGTCGACCGGGATGAGACCGATCGGAGCATCTTCCGCACGATTGCGCTCGGCCGGAACGTAGCCCTTGCCGTTGTTGACGGTGAACTCCATGCGGATTTCGGCGCCCTCGTCGAGCGTGCAGATGACATGCTCGGGGTTGAGGATTTCGATATCGCCGACCGTCTGAATGTCGCCAGCCGTGACAACGCCCGGGCCCTGCTTGCGCACGACCATGCGCTTTGCGTCGTCGCCATCCATCTTGATGGCGATTTCCTTGATGTTGAGCACGATGTCCGTCACGTCTTCGCGGACGCCCGGAATCGAGGAGAATTCATGCAGCACGCCGTCGATCTGCACCGCCGTGACGGCAGCACCGCGCAGCGAGGAGAGCAGAACGCGACGCAGCGCGTTGCCGAGGGTGAGGCCGAAGCCGCGCTCCAGCGGTTCGGCAACGAGCGTCGCCCTGGTGCGCGAGCTCGAGGAGAACTCCACCTTGTTCGGCTTGATCAGTTCCTGCCAGTTCTTCTGAATCATGAGTTTGCCTTCCGTTCGTTGCCACCATCCAATCGTGGCAACCGAGCTTGAAAACCACCGGGAGCGCGCAGGCGCTCACCGGTGACGAGAGCGATGATCAGACGCGGCGCTTCTTGCGCGGACGGCAGCCATTGTGCGGGATCGGGGTCACGTCGCGGATGGACGTGATCATGAAACCTGCAGCCTGGAGCGCGCGCAGAGCCGATTCACGACCCGAACCCGGACCGCAGACTTCGACTTCCAGCGACTTCATGCCGTGTTCCTGGGCCTTCTTGGCGCAGTCTTCGGCAGCGATCTGGGCGGCGAACGGGGTCGACTTGCGCGAGCCCTTGAAGCCCTTGGCGCCAGCCGACGACCATGCGATCGCATTGCCCTGCGCGTCGGTGATGGTGATCATCGTGTTGTTGAAGGTCGAGTTGACGTGAGCGACACCCGACGAGATATTCTTGCGCTCGCGACGGCGAACGCGGACGGCTTCCTTAGCCATGGTATTCCTTTCGTTGATCTCTTCACCGCCGTAATGCCAGCGGCTACACCGGAACGGCGCCTATATGGTCCCGCTCCAAACTCAAAAGAGGCCGGCGCAGACCGCCAGCCTCCCTACCCCGGTTTCCCGGAAATTACTTCTTCTTACCAGCGATTGCCTTTGCCGGGCCCTTGCGGGTGCGGGCATTGGTGTGCGTGCGCTGACCGCGGACCGGAAGGCCGCGGCGATGACGCAGGCCGCGGTAGCAGCCGAGGTCCATCAGGCGCTTGATGTTCATCGCGGTATCGCGACGAAGATCGCCTTCGACCTGATAGTCGCGGTCAATGGCTTCGCGGATCTGAAGGACTTCTGCGTCCGTCAGCTGATGCACACGACGTTCAGCCGGGATACCGACCTTCTCGACGATTTCCTGTGCGAATTTCGGACCGATCCCGTGAATGTAGGTCAGCGCAATAACAACGCGCTTCGCAGTCGGGATGTTGACGCCAGCGATACGTGCCACGCCTGTTCTCCTTGCATTCCAGTTGCCATCCGGCAAGTGGGCTTCGTTATGCGGTCTTTAGAACCGCCCGTTCAGATTTACGTCCGTAACATGTCAAAACGACCGCACCCGGACTTCCCTGGGAAATCCGCGCCGATCGCATGGAATGTCGCGAGTTGGCGCGGTGTTTAGCGGAATCACTGCTGAAAAGCAACCGTTCCGCCAAGTTTATTTTCAAAGCCTTAAAGCTTGGAAAGAATGCTTTCGACCTCGGCCGTCACCTGATCGATCTCTGCCATGCCGTCCACGGACTTGAGCTTGCCCTTGGCATGGTAATAGCCGATCAGCGGCGAGGTTTCCTTGTAGTAGACCTGCAGCCGAGCCGTCATGGTCTCCGGGGTGTCATCGGGACGGCGCTTGAAGTGCGTCGAACCGCACTTGTCGCACACGCCCTCAGCAGCCGGAACCTTATCGGTATCGTGATAGACGCTGCCACACTGTGCACAGGAGTAGCGACCGGCAACACGTCGGATCAATTCGTCATCATCGACACGGAATTCAATGACGACGGAGAGGCCGAGACCCTTTGCCCTCAGCATCGCCTCGGTGGCATCAGCCTGGACGAGCGTCCTGGGGAAGCCGTCGAGAATGAAGCCGTTGGCGCAATCGGGTTGATCGATGCGCTCGGAAACGATGGCAATGACGATCTCATCCGAGACGAGCTTGCCGGCGTCCATGACCGCCTTCGCGCGCTTGCCGACATCCGTACCGGCGTTAACCGCTGCACGCAGCATGTCCCCCGTGGAAAGCTGCGGAATGCCGTGCTTTTCCACGATCCGCTGGGCCTGGGTTCCCTTACCCGCGCCCGGCGGCCCCAAAAGGATAAGTCTCATCGCCCCCTCTTTCCTCCACGCAACTTCGATTTCTTGATCAGGCCTTCGTATTGCTGCGCGATCAGGTGACCCTGGATCTGTGCAACCGTATCAAGAGTTACGCTAACCACGATCAAAAGCGAAGTCCCACCAAGGGATAATGGGATGCCGGTTTGCGACACCAAGATCTCCGGAAGGATGCAGACGAAGACGAGATAGATTGCGCCGATCACCGTGATGCGGGTCAGCACGTAGTCGATATATTCGGCAGTGCGCTCGCCCGGACGGATGCCGGGAATGAAGCCGCCATGCTTCTTCAGATTGTCGGCCGTGTCCTTCGGATTGAAGACGATGGCCGTGTAGAAGAAGGCGAAGAAGGCGATCAGCGCCGCGTAGAGCACCATGTAGAGCGGCTGGCCGTGGCCCAGCGCCGCGACGATCGACGTCGCCCAGGAGGGCATAGCCGTGGTGTTGGCAAAGCCCGCAAGCGTTGCCGGCAGCAGCAGCAGCGAGGAGGCAAAGATCGCCGGGATGACGCCCGAGGTGTTGAGCTTCAGCGGCAGGTGCGAAGTATCGCCCTGGAACATGCGGTTGCCGACCTGGCGCTTCGGATACTGAATCAGCAGCCGGCGCTGCGCACGCTCGACGAAAACGATCACGCCGATGACGCCGATCGCCACAATGATGACGAGCAGGATGAGGAAGGTCGATAGCGCGCCGGTGCGGCCGAGCTCGAGCGTGCCGGCAAGGGCTGTCGGGAGACCGGCGGCGATGCCGGCGAAGATGATCAGCGAGATGCCGTTGCCGATGCCGCGCGAGGTGATCTGCTCGCCGAGCCACATCAGGAACATCGTGCCGCCGAGCAGCGTCAGAACGGTCGAAACACGGAAGAACCAGCCCGGATCGACGACGAGGCCCTGGCCGCTCTCAAGGCCGGCGGCAATGCCGTAGGCCTGCAGCGCGCCGAGGATGACGGTGCCGTAGCGGGTATACTGGTTGATGATCTTACGGCCCTGCTCGCCCTCCTTCTTGAGGTTTTCGAGCGCCGGCACGACCGAGGTCATGAGCTGCACGATGATCGAAGCAGAGATATAGGGCATGATGCCGAGCGCGAAGATCGCCATGCGCTGAACGGCGCCGCCCGAGAACATGTTGAAAAGGCCGAGAATGCCGCCTGCCTGGCCGCGGAAAGCCTGGGCATAGGCTTCGGGATTGAGGCCCGGTAGCGGAATATGGGTGCCGAGCCTGTAGACGAGGAGAGCTGCCAGTGTGAACCACAAGCGCTTCTTCAAATCCTCGGCTTTGGCAAAGGTCGAAAAATTGAGGTTGGATGCCAATTGTTCCGCTGCAGAAGCCATGCGTTTCTCCGCGCTACCAATTCCGGCGTCTCTGGGGGATAGGCCGGCCCCGGAATCAGTATGAAAATTATTCAAAACCGGGTTCAGAACGGATTGCAATGCAACCCCATGCCTCACCCTCGTTTTAGTCTTACCGGCATGACGCGGGCGCGCCAGCCAAGTTTTTGTGAGGCCCACATATGGGAGCAAAATCGCCCGGTGTGAAGCACCCCGGGCGATATATCATCAGATTATTATTCGGCTGCAGCCGGAGCCGAAAGCAGCGTCACGGTGCCGCCGGCCTTTTCGATCTTCTCGACGGCAGGCTTGGAGGCGCCTGCAACGACGATCGTCACCTTGGCCTTGAGCTCGCCATCGGCGAGAACGCGAACGCCGTCCTTGGGGCGACGGATGACGCCAGCGGCCTTGAGGGCAGCTGCATCAACGGTCGCCTTGGCGTCGAGCTTGCCGGCGTCGATTGCCGCCTGGATACGGCCGAGCGACACGACAACAAAATCGGAAGCGAAAATGTTGTTGAAGCCGCGCTTCGGCAGGCGACGATAGATCGGCATCTGGCCGCCTTCGAAGCCGTTGATGGCGACGCCCGAGCGGGACTTCTGACCCTTCACGCCGCGACCACCGGTCTTGCCCGAGCCCGAGCCGATACCGCGGCCGAGACGCTTGCGGCTGTGGGTCGAGCCTTCGTTGTCCTTGATTTCATTCAGTTTCATGAGCGTTTCCTCCGTCTCACTTCTCGTCGACGACGCGAACGAGATGCTGGACAGCACGGATCATGCCACGAACCGAAGGAGTATCCTCCAGCGTGCGGCGACGGTGCATCTTGTTCAGTCCGAGACCGATCAGCGTGCGCTGCTGAACATCCGGACGGCGAATCGGGCTGCCGATCTGTTCGATCGTGACAGTCTTCGCTTCAGCTTTCTTGGTAGCCTTGGCCATCTGTCAAACTCCTCTTATTCTTCAGACGCGTTGCCGGAGGCGCTACGACGAGCCTGCAGCGTAGCATACTTGATGCCGCGCTGAGCTGCGATGTCCTTCGGGTGAACCTGGTGCTTCAGAGCGTCGAAGGTGGCGCGAACCATGTTGTAGGGGTTCGACGAACCGGTCGACTTGGCGACGACGTCGTGCATGCCGAGCGTTTCGAATACGGCGCGCATCGGGCCGCCGGCGATGATGCCGGTACCGACCTTGGCCGAGCGCAGCAGAACCTTGCCGGCGCCATGGCGGCCATGGACGTCGTGATGCAGCGTACGGCCGTCACGCAGCGGTACGAAAATCAGCTCGCGCTTGGCGGCTTCGGTCGCCTTGCGGATGGCTTCCGGCACTTCACGTGCCTTGCCATGGCCGAAGCCGACGCGGCCCTTCTGGTCGCCGACGACGACGAGTGCTGCGAAACCAAAACGACGGCCGCCCTTGACGACCTTGGCGACGCGGTTAATCGCGACCAGCTTGTCGACGAATTCGCTATCGCGCTCTTCACGGCTCTGGCGGTCTTCCCGCTGCGGCCTTCTTTCCTGTGCCATTGTCCTCTTCCTTTTTCTTTTCCGGGTGCAATCGGCAAACACATGTGGACCGCATCAGCACTCCCCTTTCGGGAAGTGCCTGCGGTCCGGCGAAAATCCGGCCGGCGCTGTAAGCGTCCGGCCGGAAACTGATCAGAAGGTGAGACCGCCTTCGCGGGCCGCTTCGGCGAGAGCCTTGATGCGGCCGTGATAGATGAAGGCGCCACGGTCAAACACGACTTCCGTAACACCGGCCTTGGAGGCGCGCTCGGCAACGAGCTTGCCTACGACGGCAGCGGCGGCGGTATCGGCACCGGTCTTCAGAGAACCGCGCAGATCCTTTTCGAGGGTGGAGGCAGACGCGAGCGTCTTGCCGGCCACATCATCGATGACCTGGGCGTAGATGTTCTTCGAGGAGCGATGAACCGACAGGCGCGGACGGCCATTGGCCACCGACTTGAGTTGACGGCGCACGCGGTTGGCACGACGTGCAAGTGCTTCTTTCCTGCTAGCCATTTCGCGTGATCCTTACTTCTTCTTGCCTTCTTTGCGGACGATCCGCTCGTCGGCGTACTTGACGCCCTTGCCCTTGTAAGGCTCGGGACCGCGATATTCGCGGATTTCGGCGGCAACCTGGCCGACCTGCTGCTTGTTGATGCCGCTGACGATGATTTCAGTCGGCTTCGGAACAGCGATCGAGATACCGACCGGCGGCTCATAGATCACGTCGTGGCTGAAACCGAGAGCCAGCTGCAGGTTCTTGCCCTGCATGGAGGCGCGGTAACCAACGCCGTTGATTTCAAGCTTGCGCTCGAAACCGTCCTTGACGCCCTTGAAGATGCCTTCGATCATCGTGCGGGACATGCCCCACTTCGAACGTGCATCCTTGGTCTGGCTGAGCGGCGTTACGACGACCGCGTTATTTTCGAGCTTGAGGCTGATTTCGTCGTTAGCAACGAAAAACAGCTCGCCCTTCGGACCCTTTGCAGTCACCTTCTGACCATCGACCGTAGCCGTGATCCCAGCAGGTACCTGAACGGGCTTTTTACCGATACGAGACATGTTTCTATCCTGTCTGTTCGCTATGGAGACCCCTGCCCGATCTTAGAAGACCGAGCAAAGAACCTCGCCGCCAACGTTCTGTTCGCGAGCCTGGTGATCGGCCATCACACCCTTCGGAGTCGAAAGGATGGTGATGCCGAGACCGTTCGCGACCTGCGGAATGGACTTGACCGAGACATAAACCCGGCGGCCCGGCTTGGACACACGGCCGATCTCACGGATCACCG